>QWCN01000559.1_pt1 | contig 64023 bp, 58 predicted proteins | sample 1972711 | NCBI WGS metagenome assembly QWCN01 (sample SAMN09866707, study PRJNA288562) | Human gut metagenome isolate term1_stool, whole genome shotgun sequencing... | isolation source: gut | host: Homo sapiens | place: USA: California | reverse complement strand
CTTTGTGGATAATGAAATGCCTTATGGAAGAGTCCCTCAGGGACATCCGGTGATTGTGGATTATTTCTATCACGAGGAAATCCGAGGGACAGAAAATACCGGAAAAAGAAATCGCTAACTTCCAGTTTGTCGGGCATAGCGCAGCCGTGCGCTTTTCCCCAATAGTGGTGCAATCGGTAAAAGTTCCCACCTTAATTGGTTTCTATCAAAATTACGATGGGCTTTTTTATGCCCGAAATCCGCTTGAAACAAGCTTTTCAGCTGTTTCGACACATGAGCAAACCCCGCTGCAGAGCGATTCTGCGGCGGGGTTTCGTGCTTTATACCGGGGTATTCGTTAAACAGCCGAATTTTTATAATACTCTTTATGAGAAAATCGGCGATGAAGTGCGGTCGCCGGCGGTTTCAGCCCCTTTTGAGGTGTCTTCATCCTGGGAATGGCGCCGTGTGGGTGATCTATTCTCAAATATGTCAGAGCTGGCATACAAAAAGGACGCTCTCATCTCATTGCATCAAGGCGGACAAAATGGCAGCGGTGCTGCGTGGCGGAAATATCGGTGAGGAGCCGTTCTTTTTTAAGAGTGACGGTGCTTTCATTTCAGGTGATCTCGTAAAACCAGAGTTGTATTTGAGAAAGAACTATATGATCGCGCCTGGGGTCAGCAGCCCGGACCGCATCGGCAAAAATGCTCTCATAGACAGGGATTATTCCGACGTATTCACGACTTGTTCCAGTTCAAGCTTTGCCGAATCCAGAAATCCGTTCACGTCACGGTTTTTCCGCTTTCCGTGCTCACGGCTGCTGTCTTCTTTCACCGTTCCGTTTCAGCGAATGGAATACTTGGCGGGATGCTCGTCCCACTCCTTCAGAATCTTCATCGCCTCGCAGGCGGCGCGGCATGCGCGGTCTTCGCCGGTTTTGTCCGTTGCCCACTCCCCGGTAATACGGTTGGTTATAACGGCCAGAATGGAGGCGCTGCGCATCTCATGCAGATAGCCTACGACGAAGTGCCCGGCGGAATCCGTGTCGATATTGGTCACTCTGGCCTGCCGCAAATCTTCAATCAGGTGCTCGGAGCGAGAAGGCCAGAAACCATTTTCACTGATTTTGCGCCCTTGCCCGATGTAGAGTGAAGACGGGCTGTACATGATTCCTGTCCCATAACGGTAGCCAAGGCGCTCACAGGCTTCGCAAAGGGCATTCACGACCATACGATCGGCAACAGCGGGGAATGACTTGTCCACATAGCAATCGCTGGTACCATCTGCTCGGATGGCAGCCACAGGGATGATAAGGTCACCCGGCTGAAACCGTTCCGAGATTGCGCCTGTGGTACCGATGCGAACGGTGGTGTGCGCTCCGATGTTCTTCAGCTCGTGCAGGCAGATCTCGGCGCTCGTCGTGCCGATGCCGGTGGAGACGCAGGCAATATCCATGCCGTCATAGATACCCTTTGCGGAACGAAACTCCCGGTTGAATTCCAGATCTACCGCATTTTTCCACTGCTTTTTGACAAGCTCGACCCGTTCCGGCGCGCCCGGCAGCAGAACGTAGGGGGAAATCTGGCCTTCCGTCAAGCGGATGTGAAATTGTGCGTCCCCGATGCCGGGAAATTCAGTTTTCAGTGTGTTTTTCATGTTGTCCTCCTTTGTCGTCATAGTGTGTTCGGTTTTCCTTATGCGCGAAGTATAGCAAAAAGAAGCCCTCTCAAACCATGCCGTATGGCATAGTTTGAGAGGACTTCCGGTTTGTTTTTTTCCGCGATAAATTGACTCGGTGCCTTTCATCAAAGAATTTTTTTCCGTGTTCTTCGCCTGGATCGCCGCAATTCGTTTTGGATTGCGGCGGCTTTTCACATTTTCTCTTGTTTTTTCTGTTGGATATGCTATAAATATAAATAATTAAATGTAAATCAGAAACGGAGTACAGCCATGAAGGATTTTATCATAGAAAATGCCCGTCCGGAGGACGCCGCGGCAATACTGGAGTACCTGAAAATCGTCGGCGGGGAGACGGACAATCTCAACATGGGTGCGGAAGGCATCCCCATTACCGTGGAAGTTGAAGAAGCGTTTCTTCGTTCCATGCTCGATTCGTCCGACGACGTGATGTACGCGGCAAAAGCGGATGGCGAGATCATCGGCATCGCCAACGTCAGCCGGCTGAAACGGCGCATGAGCCACCGTGCCTCGATCGGCATCAGTGTCCGGCAGTGCGCGTGGCATAGCGGCGTCGGCACGGCGCTGATGGAGGCGCTCCTTGCTTTCGCCCGGAAAAACGGCATAGAACAGCTGGAGCTCGAGGTGCGCTCCGATAACGGCCGCGCCATTCGCCTGTATGAAAGGTTTGGATTTACAAGGATCGGAACGATCCCCGCATTTCTCAAGGTCAACGGGGAAGATTTTGCCTCCGATTACATGGTGCTCCCTCTGAAAAACAACGCCTGAGACAGATGCATTACGTTCAGGCCAAAGGGATACTCTCCGCCGGAAACGGAATGAATCTCTACCGCGGCTGCACGCACGGCTGCATTTACTGCGATTCAAGAAGCCGCTGCTATCACATGGATCACGCTTTCGAGGATATTGAAGTCAAAGAAAATGCTCTCACGCTTCTGGAAGACGCGCTCCGACGCAAGCGCAGCGCCTGCATGCTCGGCACCGGCGCAATGACTGACCCCTACATCCCGCTTGAATCGGAGCTCGGCTATGTCCGCGGCGCGCTCTCGCTCGCGCTCCGGTACGGCTTTGGCTTCACACTGCAAACAAAATCCGACCGCGTGCTGCGCGATATTGATCTCCTGCATGCCATCAACGAGCGGACAAAATGCGTGGTGCAGATGACGCTCACCACATACGACGAGGCGCTTTGCCGGAAGCTGGAACCAAATGTCTGCACCACCTCCGCCCGCTTCGCCGCGCTGCAAAAGCTCCGCGAGGCCGGGATCCCCACGGTTGTGTGGCTCTCCCCCATTTTACCGTTTATCAACGACACGGAGGAAAACATTCTCGGCATTCTGCGCTATTGTGCCGAAGCGAAGGTCAAGGGCGTCATCTGCTTCGGCATGGGAGTAACACTCCGCGAGGGGAACCGCGAATACTTCTTTGCGCAGCTCGACCGGCTGTTTCCCGGCATGAAAGAGAAGTATATCCGCACCTTCGGTCTTTCCTATGAAAACACCAGCCCGCGCCATGCCGAGCTCATGCGTCTCTATCACGCCTTCTGTGAAGAGCACGGCATGATGCATGATAATGCGGAAATATTCACCTATCTACGCACATTCACAGACAAGTCCGATGAAACGCAGCTAAGCCTGTTCTGACGAGGACTGGCCGAATTACAAAAAACTTTATTCCGGAAACGGAGGCGCTTATGGATTTTCTTTTAAAAAACGGCAAAATCTATGATGGGACGGGTGCGGACGCTTTTCTCGGCGACATTCTCGTCCGCGGCAACCGCATTGAAAAGATCGGCGAGGAGCTTATCTGCGACGGAGCGCAGGTGATCGATCTTCAGGGACTATCCGTGTCCTCCGGGTTTATGGACGCTCACTCACACAACGACTGGTTCGCTATCCGCAAGGATCCCCGGCCGTTTTTTGAGCCGTTCATCCGACAGGGCATCACCTCGTTCATCACCGGCAATTGCGGTCTTTCCGCCACAGGATTCGCCCCGGATACGCCGTATCTTGATAAGATCGGCGGCGGGCTTTTCGGCTACCGCGGCGAGGAGACCGGTGTGTACCCGTCGGCCGGCGCTCTGCTCGACGCCGCAGACGGCCGCTCCCCCTGCAATATCGCCGTTCTCGTTGGCCATTGCTCCGCGCGCGCCGGTATCACGGGCTTTGACGGCCGCGATCTGACGCCCGCCGAAGGGGCGCAGATGCTCGGCACCATGGAACAGAGCTTAAAGGAGGGCGCCTGCGGCGTGTCGCTCGGGCTGATGTACGAACCGGGACTGTATGTTTCGATCGAAGAGCTGAAAAAGGTCGCTCGTCTTGCCGAGCGGTATGACCGTCCGATGACCGTGCATCCGAGAGCATGCAGCGCCGTTTCCATGACCTATCCCCTCTTTGGCCGGCCGCACCTTCTCCGCGCGCTCGACGAGCTGGTGGAGATCACGCGCGGCACGCGCATGAAGCTCCAGTACTCCCACGCGATCTTCGTTGGACGCCGCTCGTTCCGCTGTAAGGATGAGCTCAAGGAGATCATTTATCGGATGCGGGAAAACGGCGTGGACGCGCAGTTTGATATATACAGCGAGCTGCTCGGCGTTTCTGTCATCACAGTCATTATGCCGACGTGGTATCAGGCGCTCAGTGCGGAAGAAAAACGCCGTCCTGTGAATAAGCTCCGCTTTTCCCTGCTCGCCAAAATGAGCATCGCGCTTCTCGGCTTTGGCTGGGATGACATCACCATTGCTTACGTCAGTGAGGGGAACGAGCGATACGAGGGCAAGACCGTGGCGCAAATTGCCAGAGAAATGGGAAAAAACGACATCGACGCCATGCGCACGAGCGGCCGCGCGATGCGCGCCGCGAAGCGATAACCGGCATATTATGAGAAAAGGCTCCGGACGATCGGATCGTCCGGAGCCTTTGTCTAGCTATATTTTATTCGCTGACAGCGTCGGTTTTCGCGCCATGCAGCTTTTTCTGCAGCCAGTCCTTGCCGTCTACAAAGCGGGAGACGATGAAGCTCACCACGTAGTCGCCGGCAGCGTTGACCATCGTGGCGGGCGGGTCAATCAGCTCGCCGATGGCAAGAGCAATCGGGAACGCCACGTTGAGGTGATCCGGGAAGAACATCGAGCAGAGCACCAGCTCGCCCGTGCCGCCGCCGCCGGGAATGCCGGACATGGCAACCGACGAGAACACCGCCACAACGATCGCCAGGATCGCCTCACCCGTACCGAAGTCCTTGCCGAACATGCCGAAGAGGAACGCGACCTTGATGATGGCGCCCATGGCCGAGCCGTCCATGTGCATCGTAGCACCGAGGGGCATGACAATATCGGAAACTTCCTTGGAAATGCCGGTGTCCTCCGAGACTTCCATGTTCACCGGGATCGTTGCGACCGAGGAGCAGGTGCCGAACGCGGTCGCCGCCGGGCGGAAGAGGTGCCGGAACATGACCTTAGCCGCGCCCTTGCCGCCGCCGAAGCGGGCATACAGCGGGGACGAAATGAGCAGGTAGATCACGGAAACGACATAGTAAATACCGATGGCGCGGGCGTAGTTGGAGACGAAGTCCGAGCCGTGCGTCGCGACGAGGGAGGCGAAGAAGCCGAAGAAGCCGACAGGCGCATAGTAGGAGATGAGCTTGATGACCTTCAGAAGAATGTCCGTGAGATCATTGAGCAGCAGCGCCACGCGGGACTCGCGGCCGCCGCACATCTGAATGCCGAAGCCGAAGATGATCGCCGCAACGATCAGCGGAAGGATAGCGCGGCGGCTCCAGAGCTCGGTGAAGTCGGGCTTCGTGAAGAAGTTGACGATGAGCGTGCCGATATCTACGGTACCGACGCCGGACTCTTCATAGCTGGGCGCGGCGGTAAACACGGGAATAAAACGAACAATGATGTACATCAAAATCGCAGCAATGGCAGCGGTGGAAAGGAACGTTCCGACCGTGATGCCCATGATGCGCCCGGCGCGTTTTGCTGAGCTCATATTTGCGATTGCCGAGGCGATGGAGCAGAACACCATCGGCACAACGACGCAGAACATCATATTAATAAACAGCGTCCCGAACGGTTCGAGAGCCGTAGCCCCCGGCCATGCCGCACCGACAATACAGCCAGCGACGATGCCAAGAAGCATCAGTGTAATGAAACCGTATTTCTTCATAAACTTCTTCATTGCACATAACCTCCACTGAGTATTTTCGTGCTATATTTTACTGCGCACACCTTGCAAAGTAAACGCAATCTATGCTATACTCTTTGCAAAAGATGCTTTTATGGAGGCCGTCATGGACGAAAACTATGAAAAGCGCGGATACCTGCTGGAGGATTTCCGACTCTTTCACCTGAAAGACGACCGCGGTACGAAGGTTGATTACCACTATCACGAATTCTGCAAGATCGTGCTTCTTCTCTCGGGCAGCGGCAGCTATACCGTAGAGGGGCGGCGCTATCTTCTGCTGCCCGGCGACATCGTGCTCGTCGGCAGCCGGTGCGTACATAAGCCCGAATTTGAAGAGGGAATTTCCTATGAGCGCATGATCCTTTATATCTCTCCTTCCCTGCTCGCGGAAAATTCCGTGCCGGACTATTCGCTCGAAGACGTGTTCTCCGGTAAGCCGGGCCATGTGCTTCGCCCGGCGGAGGACGTCCGGCGGCGGCTTCGCTCGCTGGCAGAGCAGCTCGAGAGCGAAATGGCCGCGAGCGGCGGCGAGAATGCGATCCTTTCGCGGTGTACGCTGCTGCGCCTTCTCGTGGAAATCGGGCGTGCAATGCAGAAAACCGGCTCCGAACTCCCGGAGCCGGTCGTACCGAGGGACGGCAAGATCCTGGACATTCTGCGCTATCTGGAAGCCAATCTTGCCGAAGACATCTCCATTGACGATCTGGCCGCGCAGTTTTTTATCAGCAAATACCATATGATGCGCCGCTTCCGCGAGGAGACCGGCACATCCATCCACAACTATCTCTCCGACAAGCGGCTTCTGGCGGCGCGCGATCTTATCCAGTCCGGACTTTCCGCCACGGACGCCTGCTTCCGCTGCGGCTTTCGCAGCTATTCCGCCTTTTCCCGCGCCTACGGAAAGCTCTTCGGCGCCACGCCGACCGGACGCATCGTGCAGACGCTCCACGCGGACGACTTTGACGAATGACAGGCAAAGAGGTGCATCCTATGAAATTTACAAAAATGCAGGGGGCCGGGAACGATTTCATCGTTCTGGACAACCGGTCCGGCGTAATACGCGAGAACGAATATTCCGCTCTCGCCGTCCGTCTCTGCCGCCGCCGTCTCTCGATCGGCGCGGACGGGCTGATGATCGTCCTCCCCGCGCAGGGCATCGGCGATTACGCCATGCGGTTTTACAATTCCGACGGCTCACTCGGCGAAATGTGCGGCAACGGCGCGCGGTGCATCGCGCGTTACGGCTATGACCGCGGTCTCGCCGGAGACATCCAGCGCATTGAAACGACCGCCGGGATCGTCGTCGGACAGCGCATCGAAGAGGATCTCTATTGCGTCCGGCTGAACGACCCCACCGCTGTGGAGACCGAGATCGGCATACCGTGGGACGGACAGATCCTCTCGGTATCGTATATGGAGCTCGGCAACCCCGGTATCCCGCATGCCGTTTTGGAGCTGCCGGAATGGGACACAATGCCGGAGGATGAGCTGCGCTCGCTCGGCGCTTACATCCGCAGCTACGCCGCCTTTCCGAAGGGCGCGAATGTAACGTTCCGCAAACGCCTTGGTCGGGATCATGTAAAGGCGGTCACCTATGAGCGCGGCGTGGAGGACTTCACGCTCGCCTGCGGTACAGGCGCGGGAGCCACCGCTGCCGCCATGCGGCTGCGCGGCGAGATCAGAGATGAAACACTACGGCTGGATTTCCCCGGCGGCGAGCTGCAGGTCTCGCTCTCTGTAGAGGAGGATGCCGTCTGCGACATTTATCTTACCGGCCCGACGGTCGTTGTTGCCGAAGGTGAGTATCTCGGGAGGTAAACCCATGAGCAAGGAACGCGATATGCGCCGCACCGACTGGAAGCGCATCACGAAGCGGCGGTACGTTTCCCGCGGGGAAGCTGACATTTTCGGCAGTGCCGGACGAATTTCCCTTACTTTGATCGACGAGGTGACCGGCCCGCTCACGGTGCACTATCACAGCCGGGATGTTCTCATCGCTGACGCCGGTTATTCGTGGTTTCAGGCCGCCGTTCCGGGCGCGCGCTGGTGGCTGACGGCGATGTTCGACGAGAGGGACCGGATCATACAGATCTATTTTGACATCACCGGCGGCAGCCGGTTTGACGATCCGGAAAACCCGACGTTCGAGGATATGTATCTCGATATCGTCGTATCCGCCGACGGCTCGATTGAGGTCGTTGACCGGGATGAACTGGACGAGGCGCTGCAAAGCGGCGCGATCACCGTCTTACAGCACAGGGAAGCAATCGAGGCCTGCGAAAAGCTGGAGAAGTTTCTCCGTGAAAATTCGACCGCCGTCCTGGACTGGTGCAGCGCCATGCAGCGGAAGCTGAAAAGAGAAATGCCGGTATGATTCCCTAAAGAGGGAGAAGCTCACGCAGCTTCTCCCTCTTTTGGGGTGTTAAAAAGCTGACCCTCCGGGAGTTTCCCGGAGGGTCCGTTTTGCTCAGTCGATCTTATAGGCGCGCTTGGTGACGTCCTCGCGTTGCATTTTATCGTAATGCCTGCAGAGGAACGGCTCAACCACGTAGTACAGCAGCTTGCCGTCGAGGTCGAAATAGAACACCGCAAACAGCAGCGCATAAAGCCCCGCCAGAATGCCGGCGATCTTGCCGAGGATCTTAAACAGTTTACGCATTCTTTCTTCCTCCCTGTTACCAGCTCATGGAATCGTCAAACTCAAGCAGCGACGGATCGAGCGGCTCTTCGTGCATGACGGTGGTCATGTAATCGTTGATGATGCGGCGGATCTCCGCACGGGAAACGGTGCGGCTGTCCGGCAGAGCGTGAGGAATCCAGATGGCGTGGATGTTGCGCTTGCGGAACTCATCCTCGAACACGCCGTGCATGCCCTGCGCGCCCTTGCACTGGAGCTGGTCGTACATGGCGACCATGTCGCAGTTGAACTGCTCCATATACTTCCACAGCTCAAAGAAGTGGTGCATGCCGCCGACTGCCATACGGCGCATGGGGGCCCACATGTGGTACTGCGCCATATCCTCGAGCGTGTTCTCGTAGCTGTCGGTGCGGATGGTCATGTCGAACATGAGAGAGTCCATGTTGATGATGACGTTGAGCCCCCAGCAGTTGTACGCCCAGGTACACCAGTTGGAGTAATACAGCGGCGCGCACGACCACGCGATCATGCGGTGGCGGGTTTCGGGGAAGGTCACGGTCTTGTTCCGCACGCAGCGCTCCATGATCCTGCGGACGCGGGCATCGACCTCATGCCAGATGAAGTTTTCCCCGTACTGCGACTGATAGATGCGGTAGAGCGCCTGCGCAACGCCGTTGATGGGATAGTAGTCGGTGTTCGCGGCAACATCCCATTTCTCCCACTCGAACCGCTGCAGCTCGTTCTGAGCTTCCAGATTTTTGACGAGCTGATCCCAGTTGAACGGCACGGCGGTCATTTCCTCAACGAATTTCCACGCGCCCTCGATCTCCTTGGCGCAGTGCTTCTTGACGAGCGGATCGTCAAACTGCATCGGCTGCGGCATGGCGTAAAGCGGCTTATTGAAGAACCAGTCCTGCAGAGCGGTGCTTGCAACGGAAGCGTCGCACGCTTCGTTGGACGTGATGAACATCGGGGAGTAATCAGGCACATCGTCCTGCACAAAGATACCGGCTTCCGCCTGGCACATCGGGCACGGGTCGCCCGGCAGACCGATGGACTGCACGGCGTCGATATAGTGGAGAACGGTGTGGCTGTTGACGTGGCAGGTGACAAAATACGGGATCATCTCGAGCGGAACGTGTTTGAATTTATCCGCCCACGGATAGAACACGCCGCCCCATACCGTTTCCTTGTGGGCGATGGTATGGTCGTAATAATCGTTCTGCTTGCCGTTGTGCAGCTTCGTGTCGGCGGCGAACATACGCTGGAACTGCTGAATGGTCATGCTGACCATGGCGCGGTAGTGCCACGCGGAGGCACGCAGCGCCTCGCCGCGGAGTCCCTGCAGGCCGCGGTCGAACCAGTGCAGAACCGGAAGATAAGTCTGGCCGACCCAGCGATAGCGCCACACACCCTTGAAGAAGGCCAGAGGCTCTTCGCTCTTGAGAATGTCCGCCACCATCTGCGCGTAGTTGTACAGCCAGATGTTGTTGAAGTAGTACATCGTGTCCTTTACGCCGCGCCACTCACGGTGCTTGTAAAGGCCGGTCTTGTCCTTCAGGATATCACCGAGACGACGCTCGCCGTGCGGCTTGCCGTACCAGAAATCCTTCAGGGCTTTTTTCATTTTCGCCTTATCCATTCTTCACGCCCTCCTTCTCCTGGATCTTCTTGATCTCCAGACTTTCCACAAACGCCTGGAAGCGCGTGCGGAGCTGGCCGGAGGCGGAGTTGATGTACTCTTTCTCGATCGAGCACACGGGCAAGCCGAAGTCGCGCGGCAGGATGATCGTATCCGCCACACGCTCATAGCTCCAGTACTCGCAGAACTTGTTGGATTCGACGATCACGCCGTCCGCCTTGTATTCTTTGGCGACATCGGCGATGTACTTTTTGCGCTGACGCATGGCGCTCTGCTCCATGGAGCGCGGGCAAACACTTGTTTCGAGATAGTGGCGGGCGACAGCGCGAAGCGCCGTCTCCCCTTTTCGGATCTCGATCTTCTCGCGTCCGGGCAGAGAACCATAGCAGTAGCGGTCGGCCACGACGAGCGCGCCGCAGCTCTCGACGAGCTTGGTGAAATCGGGATCGTCATTTTCCGAACCGGCGAGAACGACCTTAACGCGGTAGTTGGGCTTTGCATCGGCTTCGCGGGTCTTGAGATCCTCGAGCGTTTCACGCAGATACGGGAGGATCAGATACTTTGGACAGACCATCGAGACGAGATTGATGATGTGGAACTCCGTGCCGGTGATCGTGGGCTTATCGAGCTTCCGGAATTCGCCGATCTGCGTGATGATGTCGCAGATCTCGTTGTGCGCCTCGATCGTGGCGCGCAGAGCTTCGTCGGACGTGTCGATGCCGAAATGTTCGTGCAGCTCGTCGAGAACGTGCTTCTGCAGCGTGGCGGCAAAGTGTTCGATGCTGTTCTCGTTCTTTTTGAACGGAACATCCGTGAAGGTAACGAAGAATTTTTCGTTCTGAATGAGGTCAGGCAGCTCGGCAAGATGCTCCTGAAACCGGCAAGTGCCGGCGCAGGTCTCCGTGCCGAGCTGCGCGTCGATGAAGTTGTAGCCGCCCTCGAGCGCACGCTCGAGAAGACTGCGGGCATAGTGGCAGACGCGGCTGGACATATAATAGGTGGCCATATCCGGGGAGGTGCAGCGCGGGGCGCGGAGGCGAACGCTGAAACAGCCGGGCAGATCCAGAAGGACCTCCGGCATGAAATAGCAGGTGTAGCCGAGAGCATACTTTCCCTCTTCCTTCGCCTGCCGGACAAGAGCGTTATAGGACTCCTGCAGCAGATCGTCGAAGAAGATCACATTTTTCAAATCGCGCATGGGGCTTCCTCCGTTGATGCTTTCTTATTCCGACGGGGACTTTTTTCCCGCCTGCTGGAAGTGAAGCTCACGCATACCTTCGACCTCGTCGCAGATCTCGCGCAGTCCGCACGAGTCGCAGTCGGTGGGTATGCCGTCCAGAATGGTGCTGAGAGAACGGGTAATGTCGGTGACCTTGCGCGCCTGTGCACGAAGGCCGGGATAATCCGCCTCCGGCGCCGTGACGAAGATCACACGCACACCGCGAACATTTTCCTTCTCGCGGAATTTGCGGATATAGTCAAAGCCGACGTTCCGGAAGGAGATGCCGCCGCGGATGGCGTCGCGGCTGACGCGCACCTGCTCGCGGTTATCCTCCGAGAGCGCGCGGATCATGTATCCCTTCGGGAAGACATGGTATTTGACAAATTCGATATCCTGCAGCGCGCGGTACGCTTCGTCCTCTTCTCCCACGTCCTGAATGGAGAACAGAACGATGCGGGCAAAGGCGCAGTCGCCGCGGATCTCCGAAAGATCGGGGCCGTACAGCCAGACCTCGTCCGGCCCGACAAGACGCTCGTCGGTCGTAAAACAGCTATAGGACACAGCGCTTTTGGCGCTGCCGCCGAGCTCATACGCCGCTTCGCGGAGCATGACGAGCTCGTTTCGGGACGTCTCCGCCCAGCAGGCCGCCGGGTCATACGCCCATTTTTTCGCGGAGGAGCCGCTGAGCAGCTCCTCCGTTTCATGGATACATCCGTTAAAAAGCTCCATCAGAACTTGATGTCCGCTTTCTTGCGGTCAAAGATCCGGTTGACCTGTACATACGCCCAGGAGAGCAGCTTCTGGTCAAGATTCCAGAAATAGACCACAAACAATACGCCGATGACTGCCGTCAGAATACCGGCGATCTTACCAAACACTTTCCAGAATTTTTTCATAGGGAATTATACTCCTTTCGAAAGTCCCTTCTGGCGGGCGTATTCTGCCGCGCCGAGAGCGCCCATGAGCTGCGGGTCGGTCTTGAGGTCGATGACCTTGAGCTTGAGGACATGCTCAATGGCCTGCTTCAGGCCGGCGTTCTTCGCGCAGCCGCCCGTCAGGGTGATGCTGTCGGTCGCGCCCGCTTTCTTCGCCATAACGAAGCAGCGCTTGGCAACGGCCATCTGGATGCCGGCGGCGATCTCGTCCATGGGCTTGCCTTCACCGACGAGCGTGATGACTTCGGACTCGGCAAAGACGGTGCACTGGGCGGTGATGGGGATAACGTTCTTCGCGCCGAGAGACAGGTTGGAGAATTCCGGCAGCGTCATCTCGAAGGAGCGCGCCATCGCTTCGTAGAAACGGCCGGTACCGGCAGCGCACTTGTCGTTCATGGCAAAATTCTTGACGGTGCCGTCGGTGTCGATGCTGATGCCCTTAACGTCCTGGCCGCCGATGTCGATGATGGCCTTGACGGTCGGGTCGGTGACATGGACGCCCATGGCGTGGCAGCTGATCTCGGAGACGTTCTCGTCGGCAAAGGGGACCTTGTTGCGGCCGTAGCCGGTGCCGATGAGATACTCAAGGTCCTTGGAGGAATGCAGGTCGGGGACCTGATCGATGACTTCCTGCATGGCGATCTGGGCGGACTGCTCGGAGTTGATCTTGCTGCGGATGGTGGTGTGCGCGACAATGTTTCCCTGCTCGTCAAGGATGACTGCTTTGGTGTAAGTGGAACCGACATCGCATCCGGCGAAATACTTCTTGGCCATGGTTAAATACCCTCCAATAATGATTCTATTTCTTTTTTTTACAGGCAGATCTCGTCTTCAAAATCGACCAGCGTGGGATCCAAAGGCTCGGCATGCATAACGGTGCGCATATACTCGCTCACCTTGTCGCGCATCTGGCGGCGGGAGACGGTACGCGGATCCATCAGATCGTGCTCGATCCAGATCATCTTGCGGTTCTGCTCGCGCGCCTGATCGTCCAGAATGCCCTGCACGGTGGCCATGTTCTTGCAGGCAACGTTCTGATACATGATGATGAGATCGACGTTCCAGATCTCGCACTGCTTCCACAGCTCGTCAACAACGTGCTGATAACCGCCGTTCGTGTGACGGCGCATGACCATGCGCTCGTACAGACGGCCGAGATCGCGCAGCGCCTCTTCCTTGTCCTCGGTCTCGAGCTGCTTGGTGAAGTTAAGGCTCTCCATCTCAACGAGAACGTTGACGCCCCAGCAGTTGGCCAGCCAGTTGGAGAAGTTGGCGTAGTAGTGCGCCGGGCAGGACCACACGATCGCGCGGTACTTCATCTTGCCGGGCCACGCCTCTTCCTTGCGCTCGTAGGCCTTGAGCATGATCTTGTTGACCTTCTTGAAGGTCTTCAAGACGCGCGGGTCGATGCCGCCGTCCATCTCGTAGTTCCACTTGCGGAACAGCTCGTAGCACGGGCCGATGATCTGCGGATACGCCGTCTGGTTGACCGCCCACTTTTCGAGCTCGTAGCTCGTCTCTGTGTTGAAGCGCTTCATGGCGGAGAAATAAGCATCCCAGCTCCACTTTGCGCCGGTCTGCTCCTCAATGAACTTGATGCAGGCCTTGATATCCTCGGCGGCGCACTGCACGGTCTCCTCGTCCTCGTAGCGGACGGGGAAGCACAGATGGAACACCGGGAGATCCGGGAAGCGGCGGGACATGTAGGAGGACGCCATAGTCGAGCCGTCGCACGGCATGGAGCTGGAGATGAAGCACTTGCCCATATGCGGCAGCGCATCCAGCACCAGAGCGCCGCACTCGGAGGAGGGCACCGGGCAGCAGTCCGCCGGCAGGCCGAAGCTCTCGACCGCGTCGATGTACGGCACGCAGGTGAGCTGGTCGATCTCGGAGACCAGGAACACCGCGAAGAGCTGATACGGAATACCGATCAGGTCGGGGAAGCCCGCCATGAGCTGGCCCATCGTCATCTCGTCGAAGAGGACGACCTTCTTGTTCAGCTCGGCACTGTTGCCGTTCTTCGCGTCGCCCTTCGCCTGAAGGACGAGGTTTTCGGCAACGTAGCGGAAAATGTCGTAGATCATAAGGTGGCTCATCTTGAGAGCCGCGCCGTGCTGACCCATGGTGTTCTTATCCATGAAGCCGACACAGCAGAGATAGGACATCATCCAGCGATAGTGCAGCACGGAGTTGAGCGCCGGAATGAGATCCTTGGAGAACGTGCCGAGCAGCATGCCCCAAATGCGCAGCCACTCATAGAAATCGTACGCCGTGTCGGCGACGCCGCGCCATTCGCGGCGAACGGTAGCCATAGCGCCCTTCTTGTAGAGACGACCGAGCTTCTTTTCACCCTTGAGCAAAAGCTCGCGGCGCTCGGCGCAGGACATGGCGGCGATCTCGGCGGCTTCCTCGGCAACGCGCTTGCCGAAATCGATCCAGCCCTGTTTCTGGCGCGCGCCGAAGGCTTTCCAGTCGGTGGCAAGGAGCATATCCTTGGCGATATCAAAGACTTCCTTCAGGTTTTCGCCCTGCGCCTTCCAATCCATGTTGTTCTTTGTGCGGAAGAACGCCGGATTGGGGTATTTCGGAGTTTTCGCCATCAGTTCTCCCCTCCCTCTTTGCGGATGCGCTTGATCTCCAGCGATTCAACGAACGCCTGCACGCGGGTGCGGAGCTGTCCGGAATTGCCGTTGTTGTACAGACGGTCGACCGAAAGGACCGGCCAGTTCTTCTCTTCCGCCATAATGTGGCTGACGAGCGCGCGCTCAAAGCCCCAGTAGTCGCAGTACTTCATCTGTTCATAGATGATGCCCTCGGCGCCGAACTCGCGGGCAAGACGGTCGGCGGTGTCGCGGCGCTGCTGGACCTTTTCATCGGAGATGTAGCGGGCGCATTCGGAATGCTGCATGTAGTGCAGGCAGAGCTGCGTAAGTACGTCGTCGGTGTCGTTGAGCTCAATGACCTCGCGGCCCGGCGTGGAGCCGAAGCAGTAGCGGTCGGAAACTACGAACGCGCCGCAGTTTTCAATGAGCTTGGTGAGCATGGGATCGTCGATCTCGCTGCCGACGATGGAAACACGGGCGCGGTACCAGGGCTTCACATCGACCTTGCGCTTTTTGATCTCGGCAAGCGTCTCGCGCAGGTACGGCAGGATAAGCGCCTTCGGACAGGTGTAGGAGACCAGATTGAGAACGTGGTACTCGTAGCCGGTGATGGGCGGATTTTCCATCTTGCGCATCTCGCCAATCTCGGTAAGGATGCGGCAGACTTCGTTGTGCTCCTCCACGGCCTTGCGCAGCGCCTCGTCCGACGTGTCCGCGCCGAGCTTTTCCTTCATGACATCGAGCACACGATAGCGCATCTGCTTTACATAGGAATCGAGCGTGTAGTCGGTGATCTTGAAGGGAATGTCCGCGTGGGTCACGAAGAAGTTGGGCTTGTCGTTTACCTGCAGGATTTCAAAGTGCTCCATAGCACGGTTCATCATGGAGCAGGCGTCCACGCCGATCATGGCGTCCAGAAACTGGTAGCCGCCCTCGATGGCACGCTCGGTGAGCGCTCTGGCGAACTCGCAGGTGTAGTTCGACATGTAGTACGTTGCAATGTCGATGGAGCCGGTGTGCGGAGCGCGGAGACGGACGGAGAAGCAGTTGCCAACGTTGAGGATCGGTTCGGGGACATGGTAGCAGGTGTACCCCATGGCCAGATTCCCTTCCGCGGCTGCCTTTCGCACAAGCTCGTTGTCGGCATTATCCAGAAGCTGCTCAAAGTAGATCAGATGCTTGAGATCCTTCAAATGTCACACCCCTTTTTGATTTCTTTCTCTTGTTGTTTGCCCTTTATTTATAAGTTTAATTGCGCGCCTTTCAGAGAATGCCGAACTTTTCCAGAACTTCCTTCGTTCCGCGGTACACGCTCGACTCCGGTGGAAGATCGTACACCGTTTTGCCCTGGATGTCGTTGGCGGCATGGTAATCGTCCGACTCGATATAGGAAAGAATCTCAACGCCCGGAATCGTGATGAACTTGTTGAGATCCGGGTTTGTCACGCGGTTGATCACCGCGCCGATGCGGTCGTACATGACAAGCTCATCGGCGACCTGCTTGATCGTTCCGACGACCTGAATGCCCTTGCGGCTCTGGTCGGAGACGAGCAGAAGGTGCGTGACCTTCTCTAGCACGCGGCGGTTGATCTGCTCGATACCGGCTTCGCCGTCGATAACAACATAATCAAACTCGCGGGAGAGCATCGTGATAACGTCCTTCAGATAGGCGTTGATGCGGCAGTAGCAGCCCTCCGCTTCCGGGCGGCCGATGGCGAGAAAGGCGAAACCGTTCTTTTCCACCAGCGCGTCGAAGATGCGGTAACGGGATTCCTCCACGAGATCCATCGCTTCCTTCGTGCGGCCCTCTTCTACGTTATCAATGATCTGCTTGCGGATCTCGTCAAGCGTGAGCGTGACCTCCACGCCGAGACACGTTGAAAGACCGACGGCGGGATCGGCGTCGATCGCGAGGATCCTCGCGTCCGGTTTGCACTCCGTCAGGTGGCGCACCATGGCCGCCGCCAGCGTCGTTTTTCCCACTCCGCCCTTTCCGGATACGGCAATCACTTTTGCAGTTGTTTCCATCGCAAGTTTCCTTTCGCGCAGTTTGATGAATTTGTGTGCGTTTTTAGACACTTTTATAGATTTTAACTACATAATCATTGTATCACTTTCTACTAAAATAATCAAGGATTTCTTATTATTTTTTGTTGATTATCTGTGCTGGTTGTGTTAAATTGAACATGATGTTGGTGGAGGATTCACAACGGCTGTGAACAAATCATTAAGAAATTGAGAACAATTATAAATAAAGTATGAAAGAGGGATTTGGATTTGAAAACCGATGCGTTGGTCGAAAGACTCGTCAACAGCTATGGCAGCTGGGTGCAGAAGGACTGCGAAAATACCGAAGGCGGTACCGGACGCTATACCAGGGAGCTCTGGCCGTATGACACGATGTTCTCCCCCATCCAGGTCAACCGTCTGACGATCAAGAATCGTCTTGTGATGGCGCCGATGGGCAACTGCCAGATGGCGGAAGAGACCGGCCGCCCGAACGACAAAATGCGCGAGTACTTTTTTGCCCGCGCCGAAGGCGGCGTCGGCCTTCTCACCACGGGCCTCATCCCCATCAGCCACCACATCGACTCTTCCGTGACGGAAAAGGGCAACTTCTCCTACTTCCCCCGCATCGACAACACCCGCACCAACTTCATGGGCTGGCGCGATCTGGCGCAGGGCGTCCACGCGCGCAACAGCCGCATTTTCATCCAGCTCACCGCCGGTCTCGGCCGTGTCGGCAACCCGCAGTGCCTTATGACGAAGTACGCGCTGCCCGTGTCCGCCTCCTGGAATCCGAACTTCTATATTCCGAGCATTCCCTGCCGTCCCCTTACCGACCTTGAGCTGGACCAGATCGTCCGCAACTTTGGTCAGGGCGCAGCAGACGCCAAGACAATGGGCATCGACGGCGTGTATCTGCACGGCCACGAGGGCTATCTCATCGATCAGCTCACCAACACCGCGTTCAACCACCGCAAGCTCGGCAAATATACCGACTGGCAGCTCTTCGGCATCAACATCGTCAAGGAGATGCGCAAGCGTACCGGCCCCTGGTTCCCGATCATGTACCGCATTGATCTGAGCTGCGCTCTTGAAGAGACCTACGGCGAGCGCATGGACACCGTTTCCTCCCTCAAGGGCTTCAAGAACGGCCGTTCCATTTATGAAACGCTCGACTATATGGAAAATCTCGTCAAGGCGGGCGTGGATATGTTCGACGTGGACCTCGGCTGCTACGACAACTGGTGGCTCCCGCATCCGCCCGCGTACATGCCCGCCGGCTGCTTCCTCGACGTGGCGAAGGTGGCCAAGGAATACTTCAAGGAGCGCGGCGTGAAGTCCAATGCCGGATTTGAGGTTCCCATCGTCGCTGTCGGCAAGCTCAACTATCCCGATATGGACGAGAAGGCCCTGCGCGACGGCAAGTGCGACATGATCATGCTCGGCCGTCCGGTGCTCGCCGATCCCGACTGGTGCAGGAAAGCCTATGCGGGCGACGTGGACCAGATCCGTCCGTGCATCGGCTGTCAGGAAGCCTGCGTCAACGAGTTCGTCGAGGGCGGTCACCCGCAGTGCGCCGTCAACCCGCGCACCGGCCATGAGGACGTGCTACCCAAGCAGTCCGCGCCCGCTGTAACGGCGAAGAAGATCGGCGTCGTCGGCGGCGGCCCCGCCGGCATGAACTTTGCCATCTACGCCGCGCAGCGCGGCCACACCGTCGAGATCCTTGAGAAAACGAGCGAGCTCGGCGGCATTGCGAACGCCGCTGCCGTTCCCAAAAACAAGTACGACATGCACAACTATGTCGAATGGCTCAAGCGCCAGACGCTCGGGCAGAAGGGCGTTGCGGTGAAGTTCGGCGTAGAGGCCACGCCGGAATATCTCAAGACGCAGAACTACGACGCCGTGATCTATGCCGTCGGCGCCAAGCGCATCAGCCCGCGCATTCCCGGCATCGACACCGTGAACATGGTCGAAGCGACCGAGCTTCTGCGCAATCCCGAAAAGCTCGGCGGCGCGAAGAAGGTCGTCGTTCTCGGCGGCGGCGCGGTCGGCATGGAGACCGCCTACTGGCTGAGCTACGAGCACGGCTGCAAAATCACCGTGATCGACATGCTCGGCAACTTCATGGACGGCGCCTGCACCGCCAACCGCGGCCACATCATCCACTATCTTGAGGATAACGGCGCGAAGCTCGTCAACTGCGCGACAATCAAGTCGTTTGAGCCGGGCAGGGTGCTCGTCAGCCGCAACATCTCCAAGGGCGCGCCGGACGTTTACTGCACCTGGACGCCGGTTCTGCCGAAGAACGTCGTCAACCCGCTCGCGCCGAAGATGGGTCCCGAAACGGTCGTCGAAGAGCACCACGCGGAGCTGTTCGTCAACGCGCTCGGCCGCCGCGCCGACGAGAGCCAGTATCTCGAGGGCGTGAAGCAGCATGTCGCCAAGGAGATCTACAACATCGGCGACTCCTTCCAGGCCGGCCTCGTCTGGGGCGCTACCAAAGCCGCCTACAACCTCGCGCAGTACATCTGATCCGATAACTGCATAAGCGTATAAGATGACGCCGTATCCGGAAAAACCGGATACGGCGTCATAATTTATATCTGTTATCGGGTATAAACGGAAGATCACTTTTCCCCCGCTGCGGCGCGGGCGTAGGCGACGATGATCGCCGCTGTTTCTTCCAGTCCCGCGGAGGAATCCACCGTCAGCTCATAGTTTTCGGCATCGCCCCAGCGGCGGCCGGAGATGTGCCGGTAATACGACGCCCGCGCCTTGTCGGAGTGGCGGATATTGCGTTTTGCCTCCCGCAGCGTGTCCCCGTATACCTCCATGACACGACGGATTCGGTAGTCGAGCGGCGCGTGAACGAACACACGGACAACATTTTTATGCTCCCGCAGAACATAATCCGCGGCGCGCCCTACGATAACGCACGAACCGTTGTCGGCAATGCGGCGGATGATCCGATCCTGCGCCGCGATGGCCCGCTGGACCACCTGCGAGCTGAGATAGAGATCGCGCATCGCGTCCGGAGCGTTTTTGTGGATATCGGAAATGAATTCGCGGTCGAGCCCGCTCTCATGCGCGGCCAGCGCCACCATCTCCTTGTAGTAAAACGGGATGCCGAGCTTCTGCGCAACGAGCTTTCCGATCTGCTTGCCGGAGGAGCCGTGCTCGCGGGCGATGGTGATGATGACGCCCGGCTTCGAGGGTTTGAGCGCCACGGCGTCTCCGTCATCCGCGCGCAGCGGCTTCGGCTCGCTGACATAGTCCTTTTTGAGGAACTGCCGGTAGAATATAAACCCCACGATGCTCGTCAGGATTTCCGTAACCGGATACGTCAGCCAGAACCGGCTCAGCCCGAAGCGGGAGAAAAGATAGCCGAGCGGGACGAACAGCACGACCGTCCGGATCACCGTGAGCGCCGAGCTTTTCAGACTTGAGCCCACCGCCTGAAAGAACACCGGAAAGATCAGCGATGTGACCATCGGGATAAAGCCGAGGCCGATGATGCGGAAGCCGACCGTGCCAATCTCGATCACGAGCGCATCGGAGGTGAATGTCCGCAGCAGCTGTAACGGCAGAGAAACGAAGATCAGCGTGCCGACGGCCATCAGTGCCGCGCCGAACAGAACAGAGGCTGTGAGCGTCTTTTTGCAGCGGTCGATGTTTCGCGCGGCGTAATTGTAGCTGATGACCGGAACGATGCACGTCTGCATCGCGCCGAGCGGGATAAAGAAGAACGTCTGCCACTTATAGTAAATGCCGAGGGCGGTGACAGCCTCATCGCAGAAGCTCGCTAAAATCAGATTAAGGCCGAATATGTAAAAAGTGTACGCCGACTGCATCAGGATATTCGGTATGCCGAGACGGAAGATCTTTGCGACGTGGTGCGGATACGCCATTGCCGCGGGCGAGCGGCGAAAGCCCTTTCTCATCACGACAAGCGCCGCCACGATCTGCCCCGCAACAGTAGCAACGGCAGCACCGGCGATACCCATTTCCGGAAGGCCGAAAAGGCCGAAAATCAAAAGCGGGTCGAGAACGATGTTCGTGACCGCGCCGAGGATCTGGGCGATCATTGGCGTTTTCATATCGCCGATCGATTGCAGCACCTTTGTCCAGATGCTCTCGAAGAACAGCCCGAAGCTGAATACGCATACGATCCGGCCATATACCGTCACATCGCGTATCACCGCGTCAGACGAGGTGGATATTCTCGCATAGGCGGGCATGACCGCCCAGCAGACCGCAGCAAACAAAAGCCACAGCGCGGCGGCGAGCGGTGTTCCCACACCGGCATACTCATCCGCCTTTTTCGCCTCGCCCACGCCGAGCTTTGCCGCCATCACCGTATTGATCCCTACGCCCGTTCCGACGGCGAGAGCGATCATCAAAAGCTGGATCGGATAGATGATGGACAAAGCCGTCAGGCCGGATTCCGAATACCGCCCCACAAACAGACTGTCCACGATATTATAAAGCGCCTGAATGAGCTGCGCGAGCATCACCGGCGGCGCCAGACGCAACAGAACTTTGCTGATTTTTTCCGTTCGGAACAGTTCGCTGTGTTCCACTTTGGTATCCCTCGTTTTTCTCGTTTGATATCCTGCGTTTTTCGCGGGTAGGCGGCATTGTAGCCGCTTATGAAAAATTTGTCAATGGGGCTGCGTATGCCGTATAGATATCCTGTGTTTTTCTTCTTTTCAAACCTTCACCAAGTCATTATAATAAGAACGTCTGAATAAGGAGGAATAAACCATGAATACCGCATACTATCAGGGAAACCGGGAACGGCTCTATGCCATGATGCCGCCGGGTTCGCTTTTGATGCTTTTTTCCGGCGAAGAGGTTCGGAAAACGAACGACGAATATTACCCGTTTTTCGCGGATCGGAGCTTTGTCTACTTTACGGGGCTGAAGTGCAGGCAGGCGGTGCTGCTCGCGCTGAAAGACGCCGAGGGCAGTGTCGCGGAGCGGCTGTATCTGCTGCCGCCGGACGCTATTGCCGAGCGCTGGACCGGCACTCGGATCAAGCCGCAGGAAGCGGAAAGCGTTTCCGGCGTTAAGGATGTGCGCTTCGTCGGCGCGCTGGAAACGGATTTTTCCGCGCTGGCGAACAGCGGAAACTACGGGGCTGTGTATCTCGACCTCTACCGCATCTCTCCCGCTGACGTTGACCGCCCGGCGCACGGCTGGCGAAACGTGATCCAGCGGGAATATCCGTTCCTGCGTCTGGAAAACGCCAACATACTGATCCGCCAGCTGCGGCTTATAAAGCAGCCCTGCGAGATTGAGGCGCTGCGTGAAGCCGAGAAGATCACCAAGGCGGGCATTCTGGCCATGATGCACGCTTCCCGCCCCGGGAAATATGAGTACCAGTACAAAGCGGATTTTGATTATGCGCTGGCTCAGTTTGGCCCGGACGGTCCCGGATTTCCCTCCATCATTTCCGCCGGGAAGAACAACTTCTGCATCCACTATTACAGCTACACCGGGCAGGCGCAGGACGGCGACATGATCCTCAACGACGTCGGCGCGCAGTACGACAACATGATCACCGACGTATCCCGCGGCTGGCCGTGCAACGGGCGGTTCTCGCCTCGTCAGCGGCTTTTGTACGAGTGCGTGCTGGCTACCTCGGACTATATGTTTTCGATCATTCGCCCCGGTATGCCCATGGAAGAGGTTGATGCCACGATCCGCCGCTACAACGCGGAGCGTCTGGTGGAAGCAGGGGTTCTCCGGAGCGCGGACGAGATCGGGAAGCTCATGTGGCACGGCGGCTCGCATCACATCGGCTACGATGTGCACGATGTGGTAGAGCGTCCTGCCGTCCTCGCGCCCAACATGGTCTTCTGCGTGGATGTCGGCGTGTACCACGAGGAATGGGGCATCGGCTTCCGGTTGGAGGATAACTGTCTCGTGACGGAAACCGGCTGCGAAAACCTTTCGGCCGGTATTCCGCGCACCATTGCCGATATCGAAGCGGAGATCGGCCGCATCTGACCTATGGAGCGGATATTGCTTTGGCTTCTGCCGCCGGAGCGCTTATCGGCGGGATCGACTGTCTCCTCGGCAACCGGCTGGGCTTGGGAGAACGATTTGAGGAGGGTTTCCGTCTGCTGGGCCCCACGGCTCTCTCCATGGCAGGCATTCTCTGTCTTTCTCCCCTCATTGTCCGGGTACTTTCCCTGACGCTCTCTCCGCTCTGGCAAAGGATCGGTTTGGACCCCGGAATGCTGGGCGGTTTTATTCCCATCGATATGGGAGGCTACCAGGCGGCAGTCGATCTTGCCTCCGATCCGACCATCGGGCTTTACGCGGGCATTCTGATCTCCGCCACAACGGGATGCACGCTGGCATTTACCATTCCGATGGGCATGGGGCTTCTCTCTCCGGAGGACACGAACGCTTTTTCCCGAGGGATATTGATCGGTCTCATTCCCATGTCCGCGGCGCAGATACTTGGCGGCCTTGCCGGAGGGATGCAGTTTTTCCCCCTTCTGAAAGAGAGCATTCCGATCCTGCTTTTCTCCGCGGCGCTGATGCTCTGTCTTCATTTTGCCCCGCAGAAAAGTCTGAAAGTATTCGGCGGCTTTGCCAAGTTTCTTCGGGCTTTTTCTCTGATCGGGCTGACGCTCGGCGCGGTGCAGTACATCGGCAATATAAAGCTGCTGTCTTCCCTGATGCCGCTGGAAGAGGCAATGCAGGTGGTCGCGTCCATCGGGATCGTCATGCTGGGGAGTCTCCCTGCGGCGGAGCTTCTCCGGCGCGGCCTTTCCCGGCCGTTTTCTGCTTTGGGCAGAAAGCTGCTTATGGATGACCGCAGCTTTGCCGCCCTGCTTGTCGGCTTTGTCAGCGCCACTCCGGCCATCAGCATGATCAAGGGAATGGATCTGCGGGGCAAAGTTATGAACGCTGCTTTTCTTGTCTGCGGCGCTTCCGCGCTGGCCTCGCATCTCGGCTTTACCGTGGCCGTCGAGCGGAGCCTGATCTTTCCGCTGCTTATCACCAAGCTAACCGGCGGTCTTATGGGTGCGGCTTTGGCGCTTCTGCTGACAAGGCAATCCGCCGGGAATTCCCCGGTTTCGTAAATGCGGCGTCCCCGAACTATCCGACTATCCGACATATAGACATAAGAATGCGGCGCGGTTCTTCAAACCGCGCCGCATTCTTTTACTATTCCTTAATTAATGTGAAGGGTGTCCTCCGCCACAATGGTGGCGATGTTCTGGTTGCTGTAGGTCCCGTTGAAGTGCCATGTCACGTTCACCGGTACGTCCGTGCCGGACGTGACATCCACGCTCGTGCTGCCGAGGAAGGTCTGCGTCAGGGGGACATTGTCAAGGCGGATGGCTTTGGAGGACGCGTACGACACATTGCCGCCGACGGTAAACACAACGTCGCTGGTGCGGTCACCCGTTACGAGCGCGTACGACTCGACGTAAGTGTCGAGCTTGAGCGTTTTCGTGCCGCCGCTGCCGGTCACCGTCCACTTGACGACGATGTTGATGTACGTCCCCGTGTCCGAGCGGAACTCGCCGCTCTGTTCCTGGGCGGGCGCCGCCGTCGGCTGCACAGTGGGTACCGGCGTTTCGGTCGGGACGGGCGTTGCTGTAGGAACAGCGGTCGGGACGGCTGTCGGAACAGGTGTCCCGGTCGGCTCCGGCGTCGCCGTGGGGGGCGTCGTGGCCGTCGGTTCGGGCGTTGCGGTCGCCGTCGTCCCGGGATTTTGCGTATCCGAAGCATTGTTTTTCGATATACGGAACACAACAAAAATGCCGACAGCGACAAGCAGGAAAACGAGGATCAGAATGGGTGCCGCGGATTTTTTCATGGAGAATACCTCCCTATCATTATTTCATCAGGAGATCGATCGCCTTGTCCAGTTCAGAAAGCGTTTCGGTGTCCCCTTTTTGGACGGCGTCGATGACGCAATGGTTCATATGGTCGCGCAAAATTATTTTGCAGATGTTGTTGATCGCGCTGCGCACGGCGGCAAGCTGTACGAGCACCTCGGCGCAGTCGCGTCCGTCGTCGATCATGCGCTCAACGGCGTGCAGATGTCCGATCACGCGCGCCAGACGGTTCTTTACGGTTTTGGTGTTCTGGTGCGTATGCGCGTGGGAGTGAGAATGCACCGTTCCATCGGCATGAACGTGAACGTGCTCCTCCGCGGTATGCATGGATTCCGTATGTTCCATAACTTCTCACTCGTCCTTCGTCATGTGCTGCGCGGCAACGCGCAGCATCATTCGTTTCGTTTCCCCGGAATCGAACTTTACCTCGACCAGCGCGTCGCCGCCCATCGGCGTCATCTTTTCGATCACGCCCTTACCGAACGCCTTATGTACCACGCGGTCACCCTTTTTGAAGTCCGGTGCTTTCGGCGCGGACAGGACGGTCTTCGGCTTTTCCGGAGCCGCGCGCTTTGCCGCGCCGGTCCGTCCGGTGCGTGCAGCATAGCTCGTGCCAAAGCTGCCGGGCCGGTAGGACACCCCTCCGCCGGAATAGCCGGAGGAGCCTCCGCCCCATGTTCCGCTTCTTCCGGAGATGAATGTGCCGTCGTCATCCCAGAGATTTGCTTTCTTTTTCGCCAGCCCCTGCCGGTCGAGCAGCGTCTGGGGTATCTCCTCGGTGAAGCGGGACGGAAGGTTGGCCGATGTGCGGCCATAGAGCATACGCTGCGCGGCGCAGGTGATATAGAGCTTTTCCCGCGCGCGGGTGATCGCCACATAGCAGAGACGGCGCTCCTCCTCCATATCCTCGCTCTGGCCGATGGCCTGCATGCTCGGGAACAGGCCCTCCTCCGCGCCGATAATGAACACGACCGGAAATTCCAGACCCTTTGCCGCGTGCATCGTCATCATGACAGCGGCATCCTCGGCGCGGTCGTAATTGTCCAGATCGGTATAGAGCGCTACCTCGTCCAGATACGAATAGAGATCGAGGTCGGGGTTAGCTTCCACGCTCTTCACGATGCTGGACTTGAGCTCGGCGATGTTTTCCAGGCGGGTGGTATTCTCGTCGCCGCCTTTCGTCTCGAGCGCCAGCGCGTAGCCGGTGCGCTCGACCACCGCGTCGTAAAACTCATCAAGCGGCAGCGCAGAAACGGCTTCCTGCAGCTCCGCGATCATGTGGCAGAACTCCTCCATCCGCTTTCCGGCGGCGATGCCGGTGCGGTGAGACGCCGTGGTCATCGCCTCAAAAACGGAAATGTTCTCCGCCGCGGCGATCTCGCGGATCTTTTCCAGACTTGTCGCCCCGATGCCGCGCGGCGGCTCGTTCACGATGCGCAGAAGCCGCGTTTCATCCGTGGGGTTCGCGATCACGCTGAGATATGCCAGAATATCTTTGACCTCGGCGCGGTCAAAGAAGCGCGTGCCGCCGAAAATGCGGTACGGAATGGAGCGGCGTTTGAGCGCAAGCTCGATGCTGCGCGACTGCGCGTTCGTCCGGTAGAGCACGGCGAAATCACGCATGGGCCGGCGCGCGGAGGCAATGGTACGCGCGACAAAATCGGCCTCGTCATCCTCATTCCGCGCCTCGAAGAGCGTGACGGGGTCGCCGCCGGACTGCGCCGTCCAGAGCGTTTTGCCCTTGCGCTCGCGGTTGTTTGCGATGACGGCGTTCGCCGCGGCGAGAATGTTGCCGGTCGAGCGGTAATTCTGTTCGAGCCGGATGACACGTGCGTCCGGGTACTGCTTTTCAAAGGAGAGGATGTTCTCGATCGTCGCGCCGCGGAATTTATAGATGCTCTGGTCGTCGTCGCCGACAACGCAGATGTTCCGGCTGCCGCTCGCCATGAGCGCAGCAAAGAGATATTGCAGATGGTTCGTGTCCTGATACTCGTCGATGAGGACGTATCGGAATTTTTTCTGATAATATGCGAGCACATCCGGCTCGTCCTGCAGAAGACGGACGGTATAGTATATGAGATCGTCGAAGTCCATAGCTCCGGCGTTCTGCAGGTGTTTGGCATAGGCTGCATAGATCTTCGCCGTGCGGATGCGGCGGATATCACCGGAGCGCTCCTCGGCGGCGACGGCCTCCTCCGGCGAGACGAGCAAGCCCTTGTACCGGCCCGCCGCGGCAAGCATGGCCTTTGGCGGGAACACCTTGTCGTCCATGTTCATATCGCGCAGAATGCGCTTCATAACGGAGAGGCTGTCCGCCTGATCGTAGATCGTGAAGCTGTTCGGAAAACCAATACGGTCGGCGCAGCGACGCAGAATGCGCACGCACGTACCGTGGAACGTGAGCGCCCAGACATCGCGCCCGATCTCTCCGAGCTTGGCTTCCAGACGGTTTTTCAGCTCGTCGGCAGCCTTGTTCGTAAACGTGATCGCGAGCACCTGCCACGGCGCCGCGGGATCGACGGCGCACAGGCGGCGGATATTGTCCGTCACGTCCGTGCGTCCGGCTGCGGCGTCCTCGAGCGCAGCGAGCATCGTCTCGTCCGCATCGGGCGGAAGCTCTCTCGTGTCCGCGCCGCGGCCAAACTGCAGGATGTTGGCCACGCGGTGGATCAAGACTGTCGTTTTCCCGCTGCCGGCGCCCGCGAGCAGAAGCAGCGGGCCTTCCGTCGTCAGAACAGCTTCGCGCTGTTCCGGGTTCAGATTGGCATATTCTTTTTCAATGATCTGCCGCCGCGCGGCGGCAAACCGGCGGGAAAAGTCCTCGGTCATGGAGAGATATCCTCGGTTTCTTAGTCTTTGAAGAACAGGTGCTTGACGCGCTTATAGATAAAGAACGTGATCGCGCCGTTGGCGCCCGCTTTGATAAGATTGAAAAGCAGGATGAACGGCATGAGCGAGAGCACGGCGGACACCGTGCCGCTGTTCACCGCGCCCATCAGAAAATACGGCGTGATGACGAGATTGGCAAAGAACATGCACACGACCATCGTCAGCGTGCCGATGCCGATGGCGACCGCGGCCATTTTCTTCGTTTTGTGTTTCCGGTAGAAAAGACTCGACGAGAGCACATACGCGCCCGTTGCGACAATGTGCATGATGATGCCGTAGATCCCGCTCTGGGCGCTCACGGTAAAGCCCTGAATGAATGCGGCGATCAGCGTGACGATGAATCCCGCAGCCGGGCCGAACGCAAAGCCGCAGATCAGAATGGGAATATCCGCCGGGTCGTATTCAAGGAACGCGACCGCCGGAAAGATCGGAAAATGGATCAGCGCAACAAAGCAGACGGAGAGTGCCGTCAGGATCGCCATCGTCGTCAGTTTACGGGTGTTTGTCATGGGAAAGGCCCCCTTAAAAAAAATTCGTCCGAAGAAAGCCATTCTCCGGGCGCAGCACAAGAATGTAAGGAGAGCCTTACCGCTTCTTCTTCCATCCAGACTATACTGTCGGTCTCGGAGTTGCACCGAATCAGCCTTACGGCTCGCGGACTTTACCGCCGGTCGGGAATTTCACCCTGCCCTGAAGAATAGTTCCATATTCAGATAGCCGTATTATAGCACGCCCCGCAAAAAAATCAAGAGCTTTGACAATCCGGCCGAAAAACCTTACAATAGCGGCAAAAGGATGTGATGCGCATGGGCGAGCCGACCTGCACCTTTACGGGCCACCGGGCCGAAAAGCTGCCATGGGGCTATAACGAAAACGATCCGCGCTGCCGGAGACTGAAACGGACGCTGTACGATACGCTGGAAGCGGTATATGAATCCGGCTTTCACCGGTTCATCTGCGGTATGGCCGAGGGGTGCGATCTCTATTTCTGCGAGGCTGTTCTCGCGCTGCGCGAGGATTACCCCGATATAACGCTTGAAGCCGCCGTCCCGTTCGCCGGACAGGCGGAGCACTGGGGCGCGGCGCAGCGGCAGCGGTACGAAGCCCTTCTCGCGCGCTGCGACACCGTCACCGTATTGCAGGAGCACTACTCCCCCGGCTGCATGATGAAGCGCAACCGGTACATGGTCGATCACGCCGATCTTATCATCGCCTGCTACGACGGTAAATCTGGCGGCACGCTCAACACGCTGCGCTACGCCATCGAGCGCGAAATCCAGATCGTGCATCTGCCGCCGGAAAATGTATAGGAGCAGGGGCATGGATTTTAAAACGATCGATAAGTCAAACTACCGGGAATGCATGGAACTGCAGGTCGAGGAAAGTCAGAAATACTTTGTCGCAGACAATACGCGCTCCCTCGTTGAAGCCGCCTATGAGGACGGGCTGTACACGCTCGGGGTATACGACGGCGATACCATGGTCGGGTTTGTTCTGTACGACTACGACGACACCTATCCCGGCTGGTCGATGAGCCGGTTTATGATCGGCCGTCAGTTTCAGGGTAATGGGCACGGCAAGCGGGCCGTCCGGGAGTTTCTTGATTATTTCAAAAAGAAACACGGCGCGGACAGAATTTATATCAGCGTATCTCTCGACAACGCCGTCGCGCGGAAAATGTACTCGGATATCGGCTTTCGGGAGATTAAAGAAATAGAATACTCCTATTCCGGCCATCTTTACCGTGAAATGCAGATGGTAAAGCATCTGTAATACCGCTTACAGCACAAAACGGCGCAGACAGTTCCCCTGTCCGCGCCGTTTCTGCATGATAAAATTTGAAATCAGAAGCCGAAGTTCAGCCCGCCGGTGACCTTGGCCATGCTCTCCTCGCGGGAGGTCTCCGCCGCCTTGAGCGCGGAATTGACCGCCGCGATGACCATGTCCTGCAGCATTTCCACGTCGTCGGGATCGACGGCCTCGGGGTCGATCGTGAGCGTGATGAGTTCGCGCTTGCCGTTGACCTCCGCCGTGACAACGCCGCCGCCCGCCGAAGCGGAGTATGTTTTGGCGTCCAGCTCCTCCTGCATTTTCAGCATGTCCTGCTGCATCTTCTGTGCCTGCTTCATAAGATCGCTCTGTCTCATGCCGCCGCCCATGCTCATACCGCCGCCGAAGCTGCCGCCTCTGTATCCTTTTGCCATAGTTTCCTGTCTCCTTTTTATTGGATGGTTACATTGCCGAATTTGCCGAGAAAATCAAGTTTATCCTCCCCCTGTGCGCCGCCGCTTTGCAGCTCCTCCAGCCGGATCTGCATCGGTGCGCCGCAGAGCGCAGACACCTTCTGCCGTATCTTGTTGAGCACGTCCGGAACGTTGACGGCGTTTTTCGCAAAGCCCGGAAGCAGATGCAGAATCAGTTCGCCCCCGCGGATCTCGCCCGAGGACTGCGTGGCGTCCGTCAGAACGATGCGAACGCCGATGGGCAGATCGTTTTCAAGCTGCGAGAGCGCGTATTCCCAGCTGACGCCGCCCGCGGGGACACTGTCCTCCGCTTCCGTCACCGGGACGCTTTCCGACGCTTCTGTCACCGGGACGCTTTCCTCCGCCGGAGGCGCCGGTTTTACTTCTTCTGCCGGGAAAGGCTCACTCGCCGTGATTGGCGGCGCATATACAGGATCGCTCTTCGCCGGAGCCGGTGTTTCCTGTACCGGCGGCGCCGGAGGAGGCGTCGGGATGTTCCGCTGTTCCGGCCGGGGCGCGGCGGGTCTCTGCACGGGGGCGGCCGCGCGCGGCGGCGCGATCTCTCCGCCGCCGGAGAGTTCTGCGAGACAAAGCTCCGTCTGCAGGCGCGGATTGCCCGTTTCGCGCAGCAGCGCCTGGTGCTTTTGCAGCGTATTGAGAAGCCAGAGAAGGTTTCCGTCGCCCGCGCGGATATCGCGCAGGACGTTTTCCCCGTAAGCTCCGGAGATCAGCGTCCGCCCGCCCTTCGGGGCGAGACGGAGCAGCAGCGCGTCGCGGAAGAGCCCGGAGAGCTCGCCGAGCAGCGCCGCAGGATCCTTGCCGTCCTGCCAGAGCGATTCAAACTGCGCGAGCGCTTCCTCGGTATTCCCGGCGAGAACGGCATCCGCAATGGACTGCGTGCGGAGCGTTCCGGCCAGTCCCATGGCGTTGAGCACCGCCGCGGTGTCTACCGTTTCCGCCGCGGAGCACTGGTCGAGCAGCGAAAGGCCGTCGCGCATGCCGCCGTCGGCAAGGCGGCCAAGAAGCTGTGCCGCGTCCGCCGTGAGATTGATGCCCTCCTGCTCCGCAACATAGGCGAGACGCTTGGCGATCGTGTCGCCGTCGAGCCGCCGGAAGCTGTGGCGCTGGCAGCGGGAGAGGATCGTGGGAAGAACTTTATGGAGCTCCGTTGTTGCGAGAATGAACATGAGATGCTGCGGCGGCTCCTCCAAAATTTTCAGCAGCGCGTTGAACGCCGGTTTGGAGAGCATGTGCACCTCGTCGATGATGTACACGCGCTTGCGAACCGTGGTCGGAGAGAAGATCGCCTCGTCGCGCAGCATGCGCACATCGTCCACGCCGTTGTTGGATGCCGCATCCAGCTCGACCACGTCGAGAACGGAGCCGTCCGCAATGCCGCGGCAGGCGTCGCACTCGTTGCAGGGGTTTCCGTCCACCGGGTGCTCGCAGTTGACCGCCTTGGCGAGAATGCGCGCGCAGGACGTTTTGCCCGTGCCGCGGGTGCCGATAAAAAGATAGGCGTGGCTAAGCCGTCCGGTACGCACCTGGGTCTTGAGCGTTTCGGTGATGAACGGCTGCCCCACCACATCGTCAAAGGTTTTCGGCCGGTATTTCCGGTACAGAGCTTCGTACAAAATCCATCTCTCCGTTTTTGGGAAAATAGAAAGCGATCCTTGGCAAGACTGCACACCTTTCCTTGAATGATGCGGTATGCCCGGTGCAACAGCAGCCGGCTCAGGTCCGGCACCCTCACGGCACACACAGCGTTCCGCTTAATGCTGCTCGGTTCCCCGCCTGACATGGTTCACGGGGCTGTGTTGCGCGAGACCAGACCGTCAGCGCCACTTACTGCCGCCAGACGACACATCGCATACCCTCGGAGAGGAATTCATCCCTGCTATAGCGGATTGCAGGCTACAGGGCACCGCTGGCTCCCCGACTAGTGCAGCCTTGCCAAAGACCGCTTCGTTATTATATCGGATGCGCGGAAAAATATCAAGTGTCTTTTGCGTCGTGTTTTCGGTTTCCCGCATATCCTGATACATGGAAAGGGTGTGCATCGTTATGGAACAAAAAAATTCCCGGCAGTTTTTCCTCGGCGCAAATACCGGCGCGGGGTTCGTCTCGCTCTATCCGGCGTTTGCCGCGCCGGAGGACGGCGCATTTGTCTGGTACATCAAGGGCGGCCCCGGCAACGGGAAATCCACGCTCATGCGCCGCACCGCCGAGCGCGCAGAAGAAGCGGGATTCGCCGTTGAATCCATTCTGTGCTCCGGCGATCCGGAGTCGCTCGACGGGATATACATTCCGGAAAAGAAGCTCGGGTATGTGGACGCCACGTCTCCGCATGTGCAGGAGCCCGCCGTTCCGGGCGCTTCGGGAAAGTATCTCGACCTCGGCGCATTTTACCGTCCCATTCCGCCGGAGGAGGCGGAGAAAATGCGGCGGCTCTTTGCTGCGTACCGGCGCGAGTATGCGCGCGCCTATGACATGCTGCATGCGGCAAGGCTCGTCTCCCCCGGCGGCATTCCGGGCGTTCTTACGGCAGAAGCTAAAGCGCGCGTGCGAGAACGCGCCGAAGCGTTCGCAGAAAAGGCCGTTCATCGTTCGGAGACAGAATACGAAAAGCGGCGCTTTCTCTCGGCCTATACCTGCCGCGGCGCGGTGCTGCTCTCGGCGACCGCCGCGTCGTTCGGGCGGGTGTACACGCTGGATAATGAGCTTGGGCTTGCGGACGATTTTTTGCAGACGGTGCTTGAACGGGCGCGCTCGACCGGAGCGGCGCGCATCGTCTGTCCCGATCCGGTCGATCCGGAAAAGCTCGCGGCGCTGATTCTGCCGGAGGATGGACTCTCGCTCGTTGCAGTGTCCGGCGATTTCCGCTTTGACGGCAAGGCCGCGCGGCACTTCCGGCTCGACACGGCGGCGGAGCTTTCCGATGCACAGCGAAAAGAAATCCGCCGCGCCGCCGCGCTGCGCCGCTCGCTCGCGGCGGAGGCGTGTTCCGCGCTGCGGCGGGCGAAGGAGCTGCACGACGAACTGGAGGCGGTATATCATCCGTTTGTGGATTTCCGCGCGCTGACGCGTTTTGAGCAGAAGCATCTGGAAAAGGTCTTTTCGGCATAAGCCTCCGCCGCCATGCATATACTTGTCGCGGAATAAAACGGAGGTAAGCTATCATGGATCTGCGCAGGGAAAAGAAACGGGCTATCATGCGCTATGCCGGATATGTCGCCGGCACTCTCGGCGTGGGCGGACTTTCGGCACTTCTCTCCCGCGGCGGCATGGAGGCTTTCGCCCATCTCAAAAAGCCGTCCTTCTCTCCGCCGGGCTGGGTGTTTCCGGCGGCGTGGACGCTTCTTTACATCCTGATGGCAGTCTCCGCGGCGATGATCGCCGGAGAGAGAACAAAGCAGTCGCGCGACGCGCTTTTCACCTATTGTGCGCAGCTCTTCGTTAACTTCTGGTGGTCCATCTTTTTCTTTGCCTGGGGACTCCGTCTGACCGCCTTTTTCTGGCTTCTTCTGCTGCTCGCGCTCGCCGTGGCTATGGCGTTCCGGTTCGGAAATATCCGTCCCGCAGCCGGAAAATTGAACATTCCGTATCTCCTGTGGCTGGTTTTCGCCGGCGTGTTGAATATATCGGTATACATTTTAAACAAGTGAAACGTTTCCGAATGGCCCGCAATTGGTTTGCGGGTCAATTTTTTGTCAAGACTTGTTTTTCATAAAAAACGGTATTGAAAAAAAATGTTTTTTCCTGTAAAATTTACCTCTGCCCTGATACCCCAAGCAAAAAATAATTTGAGGAGTGAAGTAATTGGACAAACTGTTTTGGATCGGCTTCGTCGGTGCTGTCGTTGCCGGTCTCTTTGCTGTTCTTCAGGCAAAGAAAGTCATGGGCTATTCCGAAGGCACCGAAAAGATGCAGAAGCTCGCCGCTTCCATTCGTGAAGGTGCCAACGCTTATCTGAAGCGTCAGTACACCACCGTTCTCAAGGTCTTCGCCATCGTGTTCGTGGTTCTGCTGGTGATCGCTTTTGCCTCCGGCGGCAAAATGCTCTCCAAGTTTACCCCGTTCGCGTTCGTCACGGGCGGCATCTGGTCGATGCTCGCCGGTCTCGTCGGCATGAAGATCGCCACGAGCTCCAACGCGCGTACCGCGCAGGCCGCCTCCGAGAGCCTGAACAAGGGTCTTCGCGTGGCGTTCTCCTCCGGTTCCGTTATGGGCTTCACCGTCGTCGGTCTCGGCATGCTGGATATCACCATCTGGTTTTTCCTGCTCCGCTATGCCTTTGGCATTGATGATCCCGTGCAGCTCGGCAACATCATGGTCATGAACGGCATGGGCGCTTCCTTCATGGCGCTCTTCGCCCGCGTCGGCGGCGGTATCTACACCAAGGCCGCGGACGTTGGCGCTGACCTTGTCGGCAAGGTCGAAGCCGGTATCCCCGAGGACGACCCGCGCAACCCCGCCACCATCGCCGATAACGTCGGCGACAACGTCGGCGACGTTGCCGGTATGGGCGCTGACCTGTACGAGTCCTACGTCGGCTCCATTCTCGCCACCTTCGCGCTGAGCGCCGTCGGCGGCTACGGCTTCGCCGGTATGCTGCTGCCCATGGCTCTCGCCGTTGTCGGCATCATCTGCTCCATCATCGGCTCCTTCCTCGTCAAGACGAAGGAAAATGCTTCCCAGCAGGCCCTGCTCAAGAGTCTCCGCACCGGCACCTACACCGCGGCCATTCTCGCCGCCGTGCTCGCCGCTCCCCTCTGCTTTCTCCTTCTCGGCAAGGCGGGCTGGGGCGTTTACGTCGCCATCCTCTGCGGTCTGATCGGCGGCTGCGCCATCGGCTACTTCACCGAGTATTACACCTCCGACACCTACAAGCCCACCCAGGAGCTCGCCGCGGCTTCCGAGACCGGCTCTGCCACGATCATCATCGGCGGAATCTCCCTCGGTCTCAAGTCCACGCTGACCTCCATTCTGATCGTTGCTGCCGCCGTTCTCATCAGCTACTTTGCCGCGGGCGGCTCCAAGACGATCGTTGACAGCGCCGGTCACTTCACCGAGGCCTTCAACAAGGGTCTGTACGGCATCGGCATCGCCGGCGTCGGCATGCTTTCCACGCTCGGCATCACTCTCGCGACCGACGCTTACGGCCCCGTGGCCGACAACGCCGGCGGCATCGCCGAGATGGCCGGTCTCCCCGAGGAAGTCCGCGAGCGCACCGACGCTCTCGACTCTCTGGGCAACACCACGGCCGCTACCGGCAAGGGCTTTGCGATCGGCTCTGCTTCTCTGACCGCTCTCGCGCTGCTCGTCTCCTACGTCAACATCGTGCAGGACAACACGGAAGAGATTTTGAACTTCACGCTCACGAGCCCCACCGTTCTGGTTGGTCTCTTCATCGGCGCGATGCTCACGTTCGTCTTCTCCGCGTTCACCATGAGCGCTGTGCAGCGCGCGGCGCAGTCCATCGTTGTGGAAGTCCGCCGTCAGTTCAAGGAGATCCCCGGCATCATGGAATACCAGGCCGATCCGGACTACGCGCAGTGCGTCTCGCTCTGCACGCAGGGCGCTCTTCACGAGATGGTCGCTCCGGCTCTGCTCGCCATCGTCGTTCCTCTGGTCACCGGCCTCATCCTCGGGCCCACCGGCGTTGTCGGTCTGCTCGGCGGTGTGTCCGTCACCGGCTTTGCGATGGCCGTGTTCATGTCCAACGCCGGCGGCGCCTGGGACAACGCGAAGAAGTATATCGAGGGCGGCCACCACGGCGGCAAGGGCAGCGAGCAGCACAAGGCTGCCGTTGTCGGCGACACCGTCGGCGACCCGTTCAAGGATACTTCCGGCCCGTCCCTGAACATTCTGATCAAGCTGTGCTCCACGGTCTCCATCGTGTTCTCCGGCCTGATCCTTGCCTTCCACCTGATCTAAGCATATAGCGATAAGCTCCGGCATGATCCGCAGGGTCATGCCGGAGTTTTATACTTTCTTGCAATCGCCCGTCTGCCGTGGTACAATGATGAAAATCTGTGGATCGGAGCAAGGTACAATGGCGAAAAATGAGAGAAAGCTCACCCCCGCCGAGCAGAAACGCAAGGAACAGTTTGCGCTCGTCTGTGAGGAAATGGAACGGCAGGGATACCGAAAGACCGATCTCACCATCGGCGTAGTAAAGGCGAACCTTTTGGCGCTTATCGTCATGCTGCCGTTTGCCGTACTCTCCGGAGCCGTTGTTCTATCCCGCGTTTCATTCCTCTCGATGGCCGAATTGATGTCGCCTTTCGATTTTCTCTTATTCCTTCTTGTAATGCTGCTTCTTACCGCAGTCCATGAAGGCATCCACGCCCTTACATGTGCAATGTTTGCCAAAGATCATTGGAAATCCATCCGCTTCGGCGTGATCTGGAAAGCGCTTACACCTTACTGCACCTGTGCGCAGCCGATGAAGCGCGGGCAGTATATTCTCGGCGCGGCCATGCCGACGCTCGTGCTTGGTATCGGCCTGACGGCCGCCGCGGCTCTGACCGGGGTTTTCTGGGTTTTCATTCTGGCAATAGCCATGATCTTCGGCGGTGGCGGTGATTTCACCATTATACTCAAAATACTGCTCCACAGGCAGCGCGGAAAGGAAGCCGTATACTACGACCACCCCTACGAATGCGGCGTTGTTGTATTTGAAAAAGATTGATCCAATATCGCAAAAGCGCCCGTGCTTCGGCACGGGCGCTTTTATGTTAAAATCCGAGTTCATTCAAGAGATTCTGCAATTCCGAGGCGGAGGCGGCGCAGGTCTTGATATCCTGTCCTGCCAGCTTTGATGCGTCCGTGGCGGTGACGGTGAAGGTCTTCTCCCCTGCTTCGGTCTCATACTTCCATGAAACGGTGCCGAGATTTTCGATCTCCGCGAGCAGCACACAGGAGCAGCGGCGCATCTCTTCTTTTGTGCTCTTCTCGTTCTCCGCCGCGATGGGATCGTCCAGAATAAGCGTCCAGCCGTAGGGCTCTGCGTCCGTCTGCAATTCATTCGTAAAGCTGCCGACGCGGTTTCCGATGCGGAGGAGCGAGGCAATATTGGCGTTCGCGCTCATATCGCCGACATAGGGGTTCTTCGCCTCGTAGAGCCTCGCCGTGAGCCAGTCGATCACTTCGCCGTTTTCCCAGAGAACAAGGCCGTTGACCGAGACGCTGGTGACATCCTTCGCCGCGGGGTATTCCCAGGTAAAGTCTCCGCTATGCGCGAAGAGCGGGAGCGCAGCATACATCTGCACCTCTACGCCGCCGTCCTCGTTCTGCGTGATGTTCGCCCGGCACACGCTCTGGCCGCTGTCGGTAAGCGTGCCGGTGAGACGCACCGTACCGTCCCTTACGGTGACGACCGCGGCGATCGCGCGCGAGTCCACAGGAAAGCCAATATAAAACAGCCGGAACATCGCTGCCATCGAGAGAAGCACGACGATCGCCAGAATTACGGCCACTTTGCGGCTGCTGCATCGGCGCACCTTTTTGAGATAATCGATCTCCTTCTCTTCTGTCAGCGCGGTCTCCTCCGGTTCCTTCATTCGGCGCAGCGTTTCGCGGCAGGCCGGACATTCTTCCATATGCCGCTCCACAGCGGCCTTCGTCTCGCCGCTCGCCACGCCGTCAAGGTACGAGGGCAGAAGGTCGCGGACGACCTCGCAGCTGAGATCATTTTTCATCGTCTTTTTCCAGCTCCTTTCGCAGTGCTTCCCTGCCGCGGTAGTACGTGACGCGCGCCCAGTTCTCCGTGCGCGAGAGTATTTCGCCGATATCCCGGAACGACAACGCGCCGAATATGCGAAGGTACATCACCTCGCGCGCATCGTTCCCGAGCGTCTGCATTTTGCGCAGCAACTCCAATTGGGATTCACGCGCGAGAAATGCTTCGTCCGGTGAGCCCGGAGCAGCCGCCGTTTCATCCAGCTCTTCCTCAACCGGATGACGGCGCTGATAGGTGCGCAGGACGTTCTTCGCAATGCCGCAGAGCCATGTGGTGAGCTTTCCTTCGCCGCGGTACTGCCCGGCGGTGCGCACGGCCTGATAGAACGTCTCCTGCGTCAGCTCCTCCGCAAGATCGGCGCTGCGCGTCTGGGCAAGGAGATAGCGGTACACCGTCTGCGCGTGCTGCCGGTAGATCTCTTCCATGCTCTGCATCCGTACCGCTCTCCCTTCCGTTTCGTCGTATATAAGTGCGCGTTTTTCCCGTTTCGTTACAAAAAATCCTGTGCCGGAGCACAGGATTTTTGAGCCTTTCAAGAAAGCTGCTTAACGGCTTCCGATATTTCCTCGAAATGTGCGCCGTGGGAGGCTTTGACGAGTACCACGTCGCCCTCATGCAGCAGCTCCGGGAGTGCGGCGAGAAGCGATGCGCGGTCGGGGTAATGCGCGCCGGCCGTCCCCGCGCCTTCGGCAATGTACTTTGCCAGCTCCCCCTGCGTGATCACAAGATCAACGCCGTGCGCCGCGGCGTATTCACCGACCGACCGGTGAAGCTCCGTGGCGTTTCCGCCCATTTCCAGCATATCGCCGAGAATGCATACGTGCCGTCCGGAAAGCGAGGCAAGCGAGTCGATCGCTGCGCGGTCGGACGTCGGGTTGGCGTTATAGCAATCGTCCACAAGCGTGCAGTACCCGGTTTTTACGACACGAGAGCGGCGGCCCACCGTTTCATACCGGGCGAGCCCACGCGCGATATCCGCGTCCGAAAGGCCGAGCTCAAGCGATACCGCCGCCGCAGCGAGCACGGAGTAGATCATATATGTGCCGTAGGCCGGGACAGTCACGGGAAAGCTGCGTTCCCCTGCAAGAATGCAGCAGGAAAGGCTCTCGCCGCAGTGCTGAACATCCGCAGCGCGGACAGCGCAGTTTTCACCGAGACCGAAGAGGACGGTCTTCCGTCCGAAGTCCGCTGCGGAAAGGAGCGCGTCGTCGCCGTTGGCGAAGATGACGGCATCGGGCCCCATGCCCTGCAATATCTCAGACTTGGCCCGCAGGATACCGGGACGGTCGCCGAGCGCCTCCAGATGCGCGTCGCCGATGTTCGTAAACACCGCCATATCGGGATGCACCATGTTCGTAAGGCGCGTCATCTCCCCGAAGAGGGAAACGCCCATTTCGATCACGGCAACATCATACTCTCCGTGCAGGCCGATGAGTGAAACGGGAATGCCGATTTGCCCGTTCATGCTGCCCGGCGTTTTGAATACTTCGTATTTTCCGGAGAGCGCGGCGGCGAGCATTTCCTTTGCCGTCGTCTTGCCGACGCTGCCGGTGACGCCGATAAACGGAATGTCCCAGCGCTTCCGGCTTGCCGCGGCGATCTGCTGCATGGCTGCGAGCGTATCCGGCACAACGATGCGCGGCTCGCCCGCCGCGCCGCGCTCTTCGCACAGCACCGCAAGCGCGCCCTTCCGCAGTACGTCGAGGATGTACTTATGTCCGTCCGTTTTCTCGCCGCGCAGCGCGAGAAAGAGGCTTCCCTCCCCCGCCTGCCGGCTGTCGGTCACGATGGACGAGGGCGCTTTCGTGAGGGTCTCTTCGGTTCCCTGCCATTCACCGCGGCAGGCGCGGAGCATTTCGCCGATCGTCATTCCGTTCATTTCTTATACTTCTTCAAAGATACTTCGATGATCTTCTCGCACAGCTCGCCGTAATCCATGCCCTCGGCCGCCGCCATCTGCGGGATGAGGCTTGTGGGCGTCATGCCGGGGAGCGTATTGGCTTCCAGACAGTAGAGCTCACCGTCCGCTTTATCCATCAGAAAATCGACACGGCCATAAGCATCGAGATGGAGCGCTTCGTATACGCGCTCGGCAAGGCGCTGCACGCGCTCGGTGTCCTCCGCGCTGATCGGCGCGGGGCAGATCTCCTCGGTAAGGCCCGCCTGGTACTTGTTCTTATAATCATAGAACCCGGTCTTGGGAATGATCTCAATGACCGCCATGGCGCGGCCGTCCATCACGCCGACCGTCAGCTCGCGGGCGCGGATATACTTCTCCACAAGCACCGCCTCATCGCAGGAAAAAGCCTCTTCGAGCGCTCCGGGGAGCTTTTCCGGCTCGGTAACAATGCTCGTGCCGACGGAGGAGCCGCCGGAGCAGGGCTTCACGACGCACGGAAAGCCGATGCTCTCCGGCACCGCGTCGCCGCGGCGGAGCGTGACACCCGGAGGCGTAGGGATGCCGCTGCTGCGGAAAAGGATCTTGCTCAATTCCTTATCCATGGCGAGCGCGCTGCCGAGATAGCCGCTGCCGGTATACGGCACGCCGTAAAGATCCAGACACGCCTGCAGCTTCCCGTTTTCGCCCTCCGCGCCGTGCAGCGCGAGGAACGCGATATCCGCGGCGCGGCAGATCTCGATCACGCCGGGGCCGATCAGCCCTTTGCCGCCGCGCTGGGCGCGGATCTTGTCAAGATCGGGCTCGGTCTCCCGCACGGAGTAAACGGAGTCTCCGGCGTCGGACGTAAAGACGCTGCGGGGATCCTTCACCGCCGAGGGGTTTCCGAGAAAAAGATCAACCAGCGCGACCTTGTGTCCGCGCGCACGCAGCGCGCGTGCCGCGCCCGTGCCGGAGCTGATGGAAACATCGCGCTCGGCGCTCAATCCGCCGCAGATAACAGCTATGTACAAGAGTCATGCCTCCCATGTTTGCAACTCTCTTCATTATACATCACCTGCGGGAGAATGGAAACACAATATTTGCTTTTTGGTCTGCAAAAAGTGTGTTCTGCGAAAACTGTCTGCCGCAGCTGCGATTTTTCCGGAAAAAAGGGATTGTTATTTCCCCGATGCATTGGTATAATGATTTGGTTATAAGAAAGGTCGGTAATCCGAATGTCCTATATTGTCCTTGACCTGGAATGGAACCAGGCTATGAGCTCCAACGCGTCCGTATTCAACCGTCTCCCCATCCATCTGAGCGGCGAGATCATCCAGATCGGTGCGGTGAAGCTCGACGATGATTTCTGCCCCGCGGAGGAATTTCAGTCCGACGTGCGGCCCATATACTTCCGCAGCATGCATTACAAAGTCAAAAAGCTTACCGGCATTGACAAGGAGCGCCTCAGCCACGGCGACACGTTCCCCACAGTATTTGAGCATTTCCGCGAATGGTGCGGCGAGGACCCGGTGTTCGTCACCTGGGGCTACGATGACCGGCGGATCATGGAACAGAACATCATCATCCACGATCTCGACTGGGACTGGATCGCAGACTGGATCAATCTCCAGCTCATTTACAACATCCAGACCGGCGGCGACAAAAATCAGAAATCCCTCGCCACGGCGATGGAGCACTTCGCCATTGAGCAGACCCGCGTGGCGCACGACGCGCTCGGCGATGCTTACAACACAGCGCTCGTCTGCTCCAAGCTCGACTTTGCCGAGGGACTGGAGCAGTACGACAACGCCACTTCCCTTCTCGCCACTCGGCTCCCGGAGGATAAGCACCACACCGATGAACCGGATGCGCTCGAGCACCGCGCCTTCACCGGGTATAATTCCCGCTCTGAGGCGTTTCTCGATGAAGAGGTCACGAGCGCCGTCTGTCCCGACTGCGGCGAGCCGCTGGAGCTGACGCGCTGGGTCAATCAGGGCGATAGACGGTATATGACGATCGGCACATGCGAAGAGCACCGCAAATTCCTCGTCCGGCTCAAGTTCCGCAAAACGGAGAACGACAGCTGGTCGGTGAACCGCATCGTCTACCGTGCCGACGACGAGATGGAGAAATTCTACCGCGACAAGGCGACGCAGAGCCGCCGCCGCGGGCGCGGGCATCGCCGCCGCAGAAGCGAAAATACCTGAAACAAAAAAACGGGGCCGCACAGCCGATAATGCCGTGCAGCCCCGGTTTTTGATTTTCTTTAATCCAGTTCCTGCTGGCGGAGCCAGGTGTCCATTACCATGCTGTGCGGCAGGATCTTCACACCGAGCGCCTGCATGCGCGCCTTGAAGCCGCATTTGCTCATGTCTTTGCCCTTCTTCGCGTCCTTCCAGGCCTGCGCGACGATCTCCTCGGGCTTGTACATGGCAATGTATTTCTTCACGATCGGCTTTTCGTCCGACGCCACGGCGCGGTCAAAGAATTCGGTCTTTGTCCAGAACGGGCATACCGCCATAACATGCACCCCCTGCTTTTTCAGCTCGCGGTTGAGCGCACGGCTGTAGTGCAGAACAAGAGCCTTTGTCGCGCCGTAAACGTTGATATACGGGATGGGCTGAAACGCCGCAACAGACGCAATATTGATGATCTGGCTGCCGGACGGCATATACGGCACCGTGAGCTGGCAGAGCGCCATGACCGCCTTGCAGTTGAGATCGACCATATTGAGATTGACCTCGAGCGGCGTATCCATCACGGCGCGGAATTTGCCGAAGCCGCTGGCGTTGATGAGAAGTCCGACCTCCGGCTGCTCCTCGCGCAGGAGGGCGGCATACGTCTCATACGACGCCGGGTCGGAAAGATCGAGTGAGATGGTACGTACCGGGAAGGCCGTATGATTTTTGAGCTCCTCGAGCCGGTCGACCCGCCGGGCGATCGCCCAGATCTCGTCATACGTTCCGAATTCCTGCACCGTTTCCGCAAAGCGGCGGCCCATGCCGCTCGAAGCGCCTGTGATGACAGCGATCTTTTTCATATCCATTCTCCCTTTTACGAGAAAGCCGGCTGGTGACCGCCAGCCGGTTTTCTGCGTTATTCTTTCAGAATTCCTGCGGCGGCTGCGGAGCAGCCGGAGCGCGGAGGTTTTCATAAAACACGGTCTCGGTGAACGCCACATAGGGCTTCACAAAGATCGACACACCGGGGATCGTCGCAAGGATCTGCCAGCCGAGGAAGCTCAGCTGCAGCACGAAAAGCTCCCATTTATGCCCGCGCATCATGAGACGGCTCTCCCGCATGCAGCGTACCGGCGACCAGTCGGGATGATCGACCTGCAGATACGACGCCATGGCATAGGCATACGACAGGATGAGGCTAGGGACAAGGAGCGCCGCGGATGCGACCATAACGAGCGCATCGATCAGCAGCGTGAGCGCGATGGCGCGCCCGGTGATGGCGAAACCGTCGAGCAGATTGCCGAAGCCGGATGCCTCTCCGCGCACGACGCGGAGCTGATAGGCGATATAGCCGTAAGAGAGGACAATATCGACGAGCTGAAAGAGGATCAGAATCGCCGTCGGGACGAGCTCCGCGTTAGCGAAGTCGATACGGATCATGTTCTGGTAATCGAGCTTCTGGACTGCGTTGAGATCAATGAGGATCGGCTGACCGCCGATCTTCTGCGCCAGATAGTTGACGACCCAGATAAATGCCAACAGCGCCAGCGTCACGAGGCAGGGATGCGGACGCGGCGGATTTGTAAGGATCAGGCTGCGGGCGCGCAGCTTCATTTCTCCTCGCGTCATACCTTATCCTTTCCCTCGGCGACAAGGCGTTCGCCGATCTTGTACACATCGCCCGCGCCGACGGTAAGGATAATGTCGCCGGGGCTGGCCGTTGCGCGCAGTGTCTTTTCAAGCTCTGCATTATCCGCAAAGAAGATGCCGTTCGGAAGCTCGCGCGCGATGTCCGCGGACGAGATGCCGATGGTGTTCTTTTCGCGCGCGGCATAGATCTCCGCGAGATAGCACACGTCCGGACGGCGGAGCTGTTCAACAAAATCGCTGAAGAGCGCCTGCGTGCGGGAGTATGTATGCGGCTGGAACACAACGATCGTGCGCTTGTAGCCGAGCGTTTCAATGGCGTCAAGCAGCGCCTTGAGCTCGCTCGGATGGTGGGCGTAATCGTCGTAAACATCCGCGCCGTTGTACTTGCCCTTGAACTCAAACCGGCGGTTCGCACCGGAGAATCCGGCAAGACCGTAGCGAATGGCCGCGGGACTGCACCCGAGACAAATCGCCGCCGCGGAAGCCGCGAGCGCATTCTTCACATTGTGGATACCGGGAACACGGAGGCTTACATGCGTGAACACCTCTTCGCAGTATATAACGTCAAACTCCGTCTCCGCGCCGTGCTGCACGATATTGGCGGCGTAAACATCTGCCCCCTTGTTCAGGCCGAACGTGAAGATATCGCGGCCAAGCGGCGCGAGAGCGTCCATGGTGTTTTTGTCCTCGGCGTTCGCAATGATGTATCCGTTTTCCGGCACGAGCGAGGCGAACTTCCGGAACGACGCTTTCACATCCTCGAGATCCTTGAAGAAATCGAGATGGTCCGCCTCGATGTTCAGGATGACCGCCACGGTGGGTGAAAACGCGTGGAAGGAATTGTAATATTCGCACGCCTCCATCACGATCGTGTCGCCCGCGCCGACACGGTGGCCGGCGTGCAGCAGCGGCAGCGTTCCGCCGATCATAACGGTCGGGTCGCGCTCGGCGGCCATGAGGATGTGCGTGCACATGGAGGTCGTCGTCGTCTTGCCGTGCGTGCCGGAGATGCAGAGCGAGTTGCGGTAATCCTTCATGATCGCGCCCCACGCCTGCGTGCGCTCAAACACCGGAAGCCCGCGGCGGTGCGCCTCAACGATCTCCGGGTTTTCGTCGTGCACGGCGGCGGTGCGGACGACAAATTCGGCGTCCGCCGGGATGTTCTCCGCGCGATGCCCGATGAACACGGGAATGCCGAGCGAGCGCAGATGCGCCACGTTCGCCCCCTCGTTCATGTCCGAACCGGTGATGACAAGGCCCGCTTCCGCGAGGACCTCCGCCAGAGGCGACATGGATACGCCGCCGACGCCGATCAGATGACCGCGGCGTCCCGCCCAGTAATATTCCGAAAACGATGGCATGGACATACTCTCCTAACCAAGTTCAAATTGCCTGAAAAGGGATTATACTATATCTCCAACGAAAAAACAAGTTATTCCCAATCTTTGGCACGCTCCACGGCCTTATGCCAGCGGCGGCAGAGCTCCTGCGCATTTTCGGCGTCCATTTTCGGGCGGAAAATGTGCGCCGACTCGCGGATGCGGACGATATCACCGACATTCGACCACACACCGGCGTGCAGCCCGGCGAGGAACGCCGCGCCGAGCGCCGTTGTCTCCACCATAACGGGCCGGTCGATGGGACAGCGGAGGACGTCCGCCTGAAACTGCATGAGAAAGCGGTTGACGGAAGCGCCGCCGTCCACGCGCAGGATCTGCATGGGCGCGCCGGCGTCCTTTTCCATCGCGTCGATGAGATCGCGCACCTGATAGGCGATGCCTTCAAGTCCCGCGCGGACAACGTGCGCGCGCGTCGTTCCCCGGGTGATGCCGATGAGCGTGCCGCGCGCGTACATATCCCAGTACGGCGCGCCGAGGCCGGTGAACGCCGAGACAAGATACACGCCGCCGTTGTCCGGCACGGACTCGGCAAGCGCCTGCGTTTCCTCCGCCGAGGAGATGAGATGGAGCTCATCGCGCATCCACTGCACGGTGCTGCCGGCATTGAATACGCTGCCCTCGAGACAGTAATTCGTCTCGCCGCAGATGCTCCACGCCACGCACGAGAGAAGCCCGCTTCGGCTCACCGGGACGGTCGGGCCGGTGTTCATCATGGCAAAGCAGCCGGTGCCGTAGGTGTTTTTCGCCTCGCCCGGATGGATGCAGCCCTGCCCGAGCAGGGCCGCCTGCTGGTCGCCCGCCGCGCCGCAGATCGGCGTGCCGGAGAGCTCCTCGAGCCCCGGCATATGCGAGTCGATCGTGCCGTACTCTTCGGAGTTGGACACCGGCTTCGGGAGCATGCACATCGGGATACGGAGCGCTTCGCAGAGCTCGGCGTCCCATTGCAGCGTATGTATATTGAAGAGCATCGTGCGGGAAGCGTTGCTGTAATCGGTCACATGGACGCGCCCGCCGGTCAGATTCCAGATGAGCCATGTGTCCACCGTGCCGAAGAGCAGCTCGCCGCGCTCGGCGCGCTCTCTCGCGCCGGGGACGTTATCGAGAATCCAGCGCAGCTTGGTGCCGGAGAAATAGGCGTCGATCAGAAGGCCGGTCTTTTCGCGGATCTTCTCTTCCCAGCCATTGGCGCGCAGCTCCTCGCACAGAGGCGCCGTCCGGCGGCACTGCCAGACGATCGCGTTATACACGGGGCGGCCCGTTTCCTTTTCCCAGACGATCGTCGTCTCGCGCTGGTTGGTGATGCCGACGGCGGCGATGTCCGCGGCGGAAAGGCCGCTCGTGCGGAATGCCTCCGAGAGCGATTCAAGCTGCGTATAGAGGATCGTCATCGGATCGTGCTCCACCCAGCCGGGCTGCGGATAGATCTGCGCAAAGGGGTGCTGCGAGAGCGACACGACCTTCCCGTTCACATCAAAAATAATGGCGCGGGAGCTCGTCGTCCCCTGGTCAAGGGCGATAACGTGCTGGCTCATGGGATAACCTCCTTGATTTTCGCTGGGAATTGTATATAATATATTTTGTAATATAGGCATTATAGCACAAGAAAGGATCTTTGGCTATGGCACGTATGTCGGAATTTACATTTTTATCTTCGGACGGGCAGACGGCGCTCTCCGCGCGTGAATATCTCCCGGAGGGAGACCCCGTCGGCATCGTTCAGATCGTGCACGGCATCGCCGAGCATATCGCCCGGTACGACGCGTTTGCCGCGTTTCTCGCCGAACACGGCTACATCGTGGTGCTGCACGACCAGCTCGGCCACGGAAAAAGCGCGCCGGACGAGGCGCATCTCGGCTTTTTCAGCGAGGAAAACGGCTGGGAAAAGGCGGTGCAGGATATCCGCTCGCTGCATGACAAGACGGCGGCGAAGTATCCCGGAAAGCCGTATTTCATTTTCGGTCACAGCATGGGCTCGTTCCTGACCCGGACATACCTCATCCGCTTCCGCACGGGGCTGGACGGCGCGGTCATCAGCGGCACCGGCCACCAGAGTCCCGCTCTCGTATCGGCAGGCAAGGTAATGAGCGCCATCGATATTCGCCGGAACGGGTCGATGCACAAAAGCGATTTTCTCAACAAGATGGCTTTCGGCACCTATAACGACAAGTTTGAAAATCCCCGCACCTCGAGCGACTGGCTCAGCCGCGACGAGGCCGCCGTGGATCTCTATAACGAAGACCCGCTCTGCGGCTTTGTTCCGACGGCGGGGCTGCTGCACGACATGATGAACGGCATCGCGTTCGTCATCCAGCCGAAGAACATCGCCCGGATGAAAAAGGATCTGCCGATCCTGTTCGTCTCCGGCGACTGCGACCCCGTCGGCGAGCAGGGACGCGGCGTGATCCGCGCCTACAAATGCTTCCTCAAGGCCGGCATGAAGGATGTCACCATGAAGCTCTATCACGGCGGACGGCACGAAATGCTCAACGAAACGAACCGCGCCGAGGTATACGAGGACGTTTTGAGCTGGCTCAACAGCAAGACGGGAAAATAAAGCCGGATCGTCCCGGCACATAGGGACTTGCCGCGCCGGAATACAATGAACCATCCGTTAAGGGAGGTTTGCTGTATGCTGGCAAGTGCGTTTCTACTGCTGCTCAACGGCGCGTTTCTCTCGCTGCGGCTCGGTGCCGGTTCCGGCTCGTTTCCGCGGCCGCTGCCTGCCAAGGAGGAGCGGCGCTGCGTGGAGCGCTGGATGCAGGGCGATCTCGAAGCGCGGAACACGCTCATCGAGCATAATCTGCGTCTTGTAGCACACATCATCAAGAAATACTATACGAGCGAGAGCGAGCAGGACGATCTCATCTCCATCGGAACGGTCGGTCTCATCAAGGGCGTTTCGACGTATCGCCCGGACAAAGGCGTGCGCCTTGCGACCTACGCCTCCCGGTGCATCGAGAACGAAGTGCTCATGCACTTCCGCGGCAGCCGGAAAAGCGCGGGCGATCTCTCGCTCTCCGACTCCATCGACACGGATTCCGACGGCAATTCCCTGTCGCTGATCGACGTTCTGGCCGACGAGGAGGATATGTCCGAGCGCGTCGTGCAGACCGATCTCTGTCAGCATCTGTCGCAGCTGATCGACAACGTGCTCGACGAGCGCGAGGCCGAGATCCTCCGCCTTCGCTACGGGCTGAACGGAGACGCCGCGCTCACGCAGCGCGAGACCGCCAGGCGCTGCAGCATTTCCCGCTCCTATGTATCGCGGCTGGAGAAAAAGGCGCTCGAAAAACTCAAAAGAAAACTGGAAGAGGAATAATATGAACACGCGAAAGACGATCGGGATCATTCTCATGGTCCTTCTGCTGATACTTTGCGCGGTGCTGATGGTTCTGCGTTTCAGCGCAGCCAAGGCGTCCGACGCCGCAGCGCTCCGGGAGTCCATGGCAACGCCCGTACCGACCGCAACGCCGGATGTTACCCCGGAGCCGAGCGCTACGCCGGAACCTACGGCGACGCCGGAGCCGACCGCTACGCCCGAGCCGACGCCGGACCCGGACTCCCCTGCCGGCCGCGCCGCGGCGCTCGGTCTGCCCGAGCCGCCGGACATCGATATCAACAGCTGGGAGTATATCCTCGCAAACGCCGATAACTCCATCGCCGAGTACGCCCCGCCGGAGCTTGTGACGCTCGAAGGGCAGCTCGTGGACAGCCGTATTGCCGATGCGCTCGCCGCGATGGCAGCGGACACCCGCGCGCAGGGTCTCTCCGTCTATCTCTCCTCCGGCTACCGGAGCTATGCAGATCAGGCCGCGAACTTCCTCCGCGTCTGCCGGAACAACGGCGTATCCGACGGCAAGGACAGTCAGGGGTACTATATCACCATGCCCGCCGGTCACAGCGAGCACCAGACCGGCCTTTGCTGCGATATCACGGATATCTATTATCCGACGAAAAACCGCTCCATCGAGAACACCGCCATGTTCCAGTACATGAACGCGCATTGTCAGGAGTTCGGCTTCATCCTGCGCTTCCCCGACGGCATGGAGCCGATCACAGGCGTAATGTATGAGCCGTTCCATTTCCGCTATGTCGGCGTAGAGGCCGCGAAGTATATTACAGAGAACAATATCTGCTTTGAAACCTTCGTTTCGCTCTACCGCGACATCGGCACCGCGGAAAATCCGCAGGAATCGTAAAAAAAGACTTGCATTTGCTCACACCTTGTGGTAGTATAACAAAGCTGTTAGAAATCCGGGTGTGGCGAAGTTTGGTATCGCGCCTGAATGGGGTTCAGGAGGCCGCTGGTTCAAGTCCAGTCACTCGGACCATGCAGAGTGTCCTTATAGGATCTGAGTATCCTGTAATGGACACTCTGCTTTTTTCCCGAAAAGTTCATACTGCAAGGCGTTCCGGGGCGTAGCTGAGTGCTACGCCCTTTCTTGTTTTCATGATAATGGCGGCCTCCGGGATCTTCCGGCGATCTGGCACATCAAAGGCGCCAATGCAGATATTCCATCCCTTGTTATGCCTTGTTCTCTTGTTTGGCCTGCTGCTTTGCTTTCCACTCGGCGTACTCTCGCTGCCCATCCTCGCCCTCAACGAACGTTTGAATTTCTGGGAGCAGAACGCAGGCAAGAGCCTTTACCTCGTGATAGGGAATCCCCATGCCGCAGTCATATCCACGAAAAATGTCAAAACTTAGCTGGGTGTAACGCCCGCGGAACATAATGCAGCGTGTTACGCAAACACATATTCCCGTTTTTTTACAGAAAATCAGCAAAAAAGTGAATCAAAAAGAATGTAAAAAAGCATTTTGTTGACATTCGTTACATGATACGGTAAAATGCGTAACAAAACATGAAACGGGAGGATTTGTATGAACTTTTATGAGCAGACAAGCAGCTGCGTATCCCGGCTGTCCCCCACAGAGCAGAACCTGTTTAACTACATTATCAAAAACCTGCATATCGTGAAGGATATGAGCATCCGTGACCTCTCGGAAAAATGTTTTGTCTCCACGACATCGATTTTCCGTCTGGTGAAGAAGCTCGGTTATCAGGGCTACGCTGAGTTTTCTCAGGCGCTCCGTGATACAGAGGAAGAATCGCGAAAGATCCATATGCCGAGCATCGTCTCCGCCGACAATTACCGCGACAGCTATCTGAAAAATGTGATTGAGGCGGTAAAGGTCATTACGGACGAAAAAATCAATAAATTCAACGCTATCATGAACCGAAACCCCAATATTTTCATTCTCGCCGAGGGGCTCAGCCATGAGGTCGGGCGGTATTTTTACCGGCTATTGACCATGATGGGGTTCAACACGGAGATGCCGGACGAGGAGTATGAGTTTGTCTCCGTTCTGCGCCGCATCAAGCGGGATGACGTCTTGCTTGTTCTCTCCTATACCGGAAACAACCGCAGCGTCATACAGAAGATCGAGCGCATTTTCGCCATCGCCACGCCGACCATCGTTTCACTCACACGTGCCGACAACAATACGATCCAGAATATGAGCGATTTGAATTTCTATGTTTTTGCCGATGAGATCGACTGTCAGGGTGCGGATGTTACGTCGCGATGCGGCATGATTGCCATAATGGAAACGCTCCTGTATAAGCGTCTTTCCGCTGATTCCAGTACAATTATTGTTTGATCTCTGTGCTGTGTTACGCAATTTGTAACACAGCACTTTTCTTTTTCCGGTGTTACATTCGTCTGGCAAAATAGAGACAGCCGGAAAAATCCATGGTACGATGCGGGTGTAGCTTGTACAAGAAACGGCAATATAAGCCCGCGAATTTATGAATTATTTCAGAAAGGAACGAAAAATGGCAAAGAGAATTGAAAGCACCCCGAAGGCTGACGGCTTCAGAATGCCCGGTGAGTTTGAGGAGCAGAAACAGATCTGGATGCTCTGGCCGGAACGCCCCGACAACTGGCGCAACGGTGCAAAGCCCGCACAGAAGGTCTTTACCGAGGTTGCGAAGGCCATTTCTCAGTTTGAGCCGGTGACGGTGTGCGTCAGCCCAGCCCAGTATCAGCATGCGCGCTACATGCTTCCCACCGAGATCCGCGTTGTGGAAATGACGAGCAACGACGCCTGGATCCGCGACTGCGGCCCGACGTTCGTTGTCAACGACAAGGGTGATGTCCGCGCCATTGACTGGGAATTCAACTCCTGGGGCGGTCTGGTTGACGGCCTGTATTTCCCGTGGGATCAGGACAATCTCGTTGCGCAGAAGGTCTGCGAGATCGAGGGCGTCGACTCCTACCGCACCCCCGACTTTGTGCTCGAAGGCGGTTCCATCCATGTTGACGGCGAAGGCACCCTGCTCACGACCGAGATGTGCCTGCTCTCCGAAGGCCGCAACCCCGGCATGAGCAAGGAAGAGATTGAGGCGAAGCTCAAGGAGTACCTCAATCTCGAAAAGATCATCTGGATCAAGGACGGTATCGATCCTTACGAGACCAATGGCCACATCGACGATGTTGCCTGCTTCATCCGTCCGGGCGAGGTTGCCTGCATCTGGACCGAAGATGAGAATCATCCGTTCTACCAGCAGGCACAGGACGCTTACAAGACGCTCTGCGAGGCGACCGATGCCAAGGGCCGCAAGCTCAAGGTCCACAAGCTGTGCCTGACCAGGGAGCCCTGCTATCTCAAGGGCGCAGACACCATCGAGTGCATCGAGGGCACGATCCCGCGTGAAGAGGGCGAGGTCTCCATCGCTTCCTACATGAACTTCCTGATCGTCAACGGCGGCATCATCCTTCCGCAGTACGGCGACGAGAACGACGCGCTTGCCGTTGAGCAGGTCCGGGCCATGTTCCCGGAGCGCAAGGTCGTCGGCGTCCGCACCGAGGAAGTCGCTTACGGCGGCGGCAACATCCACTGCATCACCCAGCAGCAGCCCAAGGGCTGAACTCCGTTCGGCCGGTTCCGCACGGCACGGAACCGGCCGCCGGTCAAAATAAGTAAAGAGGGAGAAATACCATGGAAAACAGTAAAAAGGTAAGCCTTGTCGGTACGGTACTGTTTACCGTATGCAGCATTCTCGTGCTCGACTCGTTCGTCGCTCCGGCTATCATCGGCGTTTCCTCCATTACGGTATGGATCATCTCCGCGATCATCTTCTTTATCCCCTACGGTCTCCTGTCCGCCGAGCTCGGCAGCACCTACCCGGATGACGGCGGTATCGTCAGCTGGGTAGGCCGGGCTTTCGGCGAATTTCCCAGCGTTCTCGTCGGCTGGATGTACTGGGTCAACGTGGCGTTCTGGATGCCCGCCGTTTTCACCGCGTTCTCCGGATGGCTGAGCCTCGCTCTGTTCCCCGAAATGAGCATCGTGCTTCAGGCGATCATCGCCGTCGCGATGTGCTGGGTCATCGTTTACATCGGCGTGAAGGGCATTGAACTCTCGGTGCTCGTGTCCAACATCATGGCCGTCGTCAAGATGGGCATCCTCGTGATTTTCGGCTTCATGGGCATTGCCTACGGCGTGAAAAACGGCTTTGCCAACGATTTCTCCATCGCCAACTGGGTGCCCACTATGGACAACACGGTCACCTATATTGGTGCGATCGTTTACAACCTTCTCGGCTTTGAGCTGATCGGTTCCATCGGCTCCAAGATCGAGAATCCCAAGAAGACCGTTCCCAAGATGACGATCATCGCCGGCGCGGCCATCACGTTCCTTTACTGCTTCGGCACATTCGGCGTTCTCGCCGCGATCAACGCCGCCAATGTCGACGAGGTCGACGGCTTCGTTTATGCTCTGCAGGAGCTCTGCTCCGTCTTCGGCAGCGCGCAGATGCCCGTGTTCTACATCCTCATCGTTCTCGCCATCTCCACGCTGGTCGCCAACATGATCACCTGGTGTCTCGGTGCAAACGAGTCCTTCCAGGCCGCGGAGCTCGACAAGCGCTCCAAGTTCCTCGCGCACCGCAGTAAAAAGTACGGCACGTCCGACAATCTCTACTACCTCATGGGCGTCATTTCCTCCGCTCTCATCATTCTCAACTACGCGCTCAGCGGCAACGCGAACGACGTTTTCTGGACGCTCTTCTCCTTCGCATCGATCGTGTTCATGCTGAACTATCTCTTCATGTTCCCCGCCGCCATCAAGCTGAGATTCACCGACGATGCGCCTCGCCAGTACGCCGTTCCGGGCGGTAAAGCCGGCATAGTCGTCTGCGGTGTTATCTGCTTCCTCTGCGTGGCGCTTGCGTGCTACTTCCTCATCGACTTTGACGTGACCGGTTACGCCTTCTGGATGCAGCTCATCGGCGTACTGCTCACCGTTGCCGTCGGCTACTGGCTCTACCGCGCCGGAAAGAAAAAGAACTAAGGACAAAACCGGCAGCTTTCGCTTCCGAGGGGATTGCGCATGAAAACCAGAAAGATCGCCGCGGTGGTGCTTTGTGTGCTTTCCGTGGTCGCCATTATTTGCTTCCGGCTCATATCGGCTCCGCTGACCGGCGCTGTTACCGCCGCTGAACTGGGGAGCGCGCTCGGCGCGCTCTCCCTGCTCCCGACGGTGCTCTCCGTCGCTCTGGCATTTCTGCTTGGTGATGTCGTCGTGTCGCTGCTTATTGGACTATCTGTCGGAGAGCTTATGCTTCTGCTTGTAACGGGAGAAAAGGGCGCAGCGCAGCTTCTGCAGATCGTTCCGAGCGTCATTGACGAACTGGTAGGCGTTGCCTCCGATACGGAAAACACCAAGGTGCTGATCCTGTGTGCGCTTGTCGGCGGACTGGTCGGCGTGCTTATGAAGACCGGCGGCTTTGAGGCCGCGGCAAAGCGGATCACAAAAAAAGTGAAAACGCCGCGCGGAGCCAATCTGCTTGGGCAACTCTTCTGCGTGCTGTTCTTCTTTGACGACTACGCAAACGCTCTGATCACCGGCCCTGTGCTCCGCCCAATTGCAGACAAAGTCGGGCTTTCGCGGGAACGGCTCGCGTACATCGTCGACTCTACCGCAGCGCCCGTGGCAGGCATCGCCGTGGTTTCCAGCTGGGTCGCCGTGGAAATAGCAGTCATCAGCAGCGGTCTGGAAACGGCCGGTATCGCAGACTCTGCCTTTCAGGTTTTCCTTCGCTCTATCCCCTATTGCTTCTACTGCATTTTTGCTCTTGTGTTCATGCTCATCACCAGTTTCACCGGCAGGGAATTCGGCCCTATGCTCAAAGCGGAGCGCTGCGCCAGAGCCGCGCAAAGCGGCGCATGTCCGGATTGCTCTGAACCGGACGGCTCGGATACGGGCTCAAAAAAAGAGCCGGCAGCGATCTGGGTAGCTTTCGGCAGCATCGCTCTGCTCGTGCTGTATCTTGTCGCTTCGCTTCTCGCAAAACGCGGCGATACGATCACACTGCTGCTTCGCTCGGCATTTCTCAGCGGCATTGCCGCTATGGCCGCAGCCGCAGTAACGAGGATACTGCCCGCAGGGGAAGGCATCAAAGCATGGCTCGACGGCGTAGGGAACATCGTACCGACGATCATCGTGCTGCTGCTCGCGTGGTCACTCGCCTCGATCGTTGAAAAGCTCGGCACGGTATATTTCGTCGTGGAGCTGATCGCTTCGAAGGCCGCATGGCAGTTTGTTCCGGCGATCATCTTCGTTTGCTGCTGTGTCGTGTCATTTGCCGCAGGAAGCTATGGCTGTATGTTCATGGTCATGCCAATGGCGATTCCCATCGCCTGTGCCGTCATGGAAAACAGCCCCGGCATCGGCAGCCATTTTCTGCCGGTCTGCGTGGCGGGTGTCCTCTCCGGCGGCATATTCGGTGACCATTGCTCCCCCATGACCGACTGCACGATCCTCGCGGCGCTCGGCAGCGGCTGCGATGTGATGGATCATGCCGTCACGCAGATGCCATATGCTTTCACCGTTGCACTGGTCAGCATTTTCTGCATCATTTCCGCAACTCTCGGCTTCAGCGCCGTATATACGATCGCGCTGGGGATACTGATCCTCTTGGCCATCATTCTGCTATTCGGAAAACATCCATGAAAGGGTCGCAACAATGAAAAAGGATTTTCTCACCGTAAATGACTTTACCAAGGAAGAACTGATGGACATCATCAATCTGTCCATTGCCATCAAAAAGTCCATCAGCTCCGGCTACAATCCCCCGCTCATGAAGGGCATGACGCTCGGCATGATCTTCCAGCAGTCCTCCACCCGTACCCGCTGCTCGTTTGAGACCGCCATGGAACAGCTTGGCGGCCACGCGCAGTATCTCGGGCCCGGCATGATCCAGCTCGGCGGCCACGAGACGATTGAGGACACCGGCCGTGTTCTCTCCGGTCTGATGGACATCGTCATGGCGCGCGTCATTGAGCACAAGACCGTCGTCAGCCTGGCAAACGCCTGCACGATCCCGGTCATCAACGCCATGTCTGACTACACGCACCCGACGCAGGCGATCGCCGACGTGATCACCATGATGGAGCATCTGCCCGCCGGCAAGAAGTTTGAGGACTGCAAGATCGTCTTCACCGGCGACGGCACGCAGGTCTGCGCGTCTCTCGGCTTTATTTGCAGCAAGCTCGGCGCGCACTTCGTCCACTATGGCCCCACGTCTGCCCAGCTCAACGAAGACCACAAGAAGATTCTCGAGGAAAACTGCAAGCTCTCCGGCGGCACATGGGAAGTCACCGATGACCGCCGCGCCGTCAAGGGTGCGGACTTCATCTACACCGATGTCTGGTACGGCCTTTACGAGAACGAAATGCCGAAAGATGAGCGCGTTAAGCTCTTCGGCGACTATCAGGTCAACCGTGACATGATGCAGCTCGGCAATCTCGGCTGCAAGTTCCTGCACTGCCTGCCCTGCACCCGCGGCGAGGACGTTACCGACGAGGTTGCAGACTCCGCCGCTTCCCTGTGCTGGGAGGAAGCCTGGAACCGTCTCACCGCTATGCGCGGCCTTCTCGTATATTTCACGCGGGAAAAGAAATCGTTCTCCGAGATCGCCAAGGCTGCTGCGAAAGCGGAGCTTGAATCCGTGCTCGACAGCATGGGCATCGTCTACTGAGCGCCATAGCGAGAATCGTAATAGCACTGGGCGGGAATGCTCTCGGCAATACGCCGGAAGAACAGAAAGCGAAGGTCGGCAACGCCGCCAAAACGATCGTCGATCTTGTTGCACAGGGTCATGAGCTGGTCATTGCCCACGGCAACGGCCCGCAGGTCGGCATGATCAATCTCGGGCTGAGCCACAGCGCCGCCGACGGCGTTATCAAGGCGGAGATGCCTTTCCCCGAGTGCGACGCCATGAGTCAGGGCTATATCGGCTACCACCTCCAGAACGCCATTGCCCATGAGCTCCATGCCCAGGGTCTGGCAAAAAATGTGGTGACGCTGGTCACGTAGGTCGAAGTTGACGCGGCGGATCCCGCCTTCAAGAACCCCACCAAGCCTATCGGCGCTTTCTATTCCGAAGCAGAAGCCAAAGAGAATACGGCGGCAGATCCCACGTGCGTATTCAAGGAGGACGCCGGCCGCGGCTGGCGCAAGGTCGTCGCCTCCCCCCTTCCGGTGGATGTGGTGGAAAAGGCAAGCATTCTGCATCTGGTCGATGCGGTTTTTCTCGTGATCGCCTGCGGCGGCGGTATCCCCGTTGTGAAGCAGGGCGAGGGCAGCTATGTGGGCGTTCTCGCCGTGATCGACAAGGATTATGCCTCCGAGTGCCTTGCGGAGATCGTTGACGCAGAGTATCTCTACATTCTCACCGCTGTTGACAGAGTGTGCATCAACTTCAATAAGCCCGATCAGAAAGAGATCAAGGAGATGAGCTGCCGGGAGGCCGAGGCATATGCTCAGCAGGGGCAGTTTGCCCCCGGAAGCATGCTGCCCAAGGTCAAGGCCAGCATGAAGTTTGCCGCCTCCAAGACAGGAAGAAAAGCGGTCATCTGTTCCCTTGAAAAGGCCGCGCTTGCCCTCTCCGGCAAGTCGGGAACGATCGTTAAGCAATAGCCCTTCTGCACAGCACCCGGTATATCGCGCGAAATGACGATATACCGGGTGCTGATATGTCCTTACGGATTTTCCCGTAAGGACGTTTTTTCTTTGCCTACGCGCATCTCCGGAGACCGGACTTGGCTTTTTTTGAAAAAACGTGCCCAAATCTTACAAAGGGATTGCTATCTTCCGCCGGACTGACTAAAATAGACGGGAACACTGCAAAGGGAGCATTTACCATGGATCAGGATAAGATAAATATTCTGCGCATCTTTCAGCTGGACGGAACGCCTGTCTCCTGCGAAGACTACGGCAGCGGGCATGTGAACGTCACATTTCTCGTTGTGACCGACACCGGACGCCGGTATATTCTGCAAAAAATCAATCACCACGCCTTTCGTAATGTACAGGCGCTTTCGGAAAACATTGCGGCGGTGACGGATTTCCTGCGCTCCAAGTCCAGCGATCCTCGCAGCGTCATGTCCCTCATCCGGACGAAGGACGGTGCGCCCCACACCCGGTATGGTGACGAATACTGGCGCGTATACGATTATGTGGACGGGACGATCTGCCTCCAGCAGCCGGAGACGGACGAGGATTTCTATCAGGCCGCCGTCGGTTTCGGTACGTTTGCGCAGCTGCTCTCCGACTTCCCGGCAGAAAAGCTGCACGAGACCATCCCGAATTTTCACAACACGCCCGACCGCTGCCGCCTTTTCCGCGTGGCGATTGAGCGCGACGCGGTGGACCGCGCCCCGGCCGTTCAGCCGGAGATCGATTTTGCTCTTGCAAGGGAAGCGGAGATGTCTATTCTCCAGAACCTTCTTTCTGCCGGAGAGATCCCGCTCCGCGTTGCGCACAACGACACAAAGCTCAACAACGTCCTTCTGGACGCGAAGACACGAAAGGCGCTCTGCGTTGTGGATCTGGACACCGTGATGCCCGGCTCAAGCCTCTTTGATTTCGGCGACGCCATCCGCTACGGCGCTTCAACCGCGGCGGAAGACGAGCGCGATCTCTCCAAGGTAGAAATGAGTCTGGAGCGCTTCCGCGTTTTCACGCGCGGATATGTCCGCGCCTGCCCGAATCTGACCGCCAGGGAGCTGGAGCTCCTTCCGCTGGGAGCAAAAACAATAACGTTGGAGTGCGGCATGCGGTTTCTGACCGACCATATCGACGGCGATCTGTACTTTGCCGTCCACCGCGAAGGGCAGAATCTTGACCGTGCGCGGGCGCAGTTCAAGCTCGCGGCGGACATGGAAAAGAAATGGGACGATATGCGGCGTATCGTCGCCGAGGAAACGAAGGCGTAAATTCAAACATACCACCGGAGATCAACGTTCACAGGAGGATGACATCATGCTTTTTACCAATGCCAATCTATTTCTTGACGGGTGCTTTCAGCGCGGCGCGTTCCGCGTGGAAAACGGGCGTTTTGCGGAAATTCTCACCGATGCCGCCGGAGACGGGATCGACCTGCATGGGCAGTATGTGATCCCCGGTCTGGTGGATATCCACAACCACGGCAATTCCGGCGCGGACTTTTCCGACGGCGACTACGACGGTCTTGTAAAAATGGCAAAGTATCTCGCCGCGAACGGCGTCACGAGCTTTGCCCCCGCGTCCATGACGCTGCCCTACGACGTGCTCGAAGCCGCGTACAAAACTGCCGCTGTGCTCAAAAAAGCCGCGCCCGAGGGCTGCGCGCGGCTCATGGGCATCAACATGGAGGGGCCGTTCTTCTCCGAGAAGAAAAAGGGTGCGCAGAACGCAAGCTATCTCCGCCTGCCGGACTACGCCGCGTTTGAACGCCTGTATAATGCCTCCGAAGGTCTGCTCCGCATCGCGGACATTGCCGCGGAGCTGCCCGGCGCGGTCGAGTTCACGGAAAAGGCCTCGAAGCTCTGCACGGTGTCCATCGCGCACACGGACTGCACCTATGAGGAAGCCAGCGCCGTTTTCGACGCCGGCGCTTCCCATCTGACGCATCTTTATAACGCCATGCCCGGCATCCACCACCGCAAGCCCGGCCCCATCGGGGCGGGATCCGAGCGCGGAAACGTCGTTGCGGAGCTCATCAGCGACGGATACCACATCCACCCCAGCGCCGTGCGGATGGCGTTCATGCTCTTCCCCGGCCGCATCTGCCTCATTTCCGACGCGCTGCGCTGCTGCGGCATGCCGGACGGGCAGTATACGCTCGGCGGGCAGGACGTTTTCCTCAAGGGCGGCGTTGCAAAGCTCGCCGACGGAACGATCGCCGGGTCCGCCGCCAACCTTTATGAATGCATGCAGCGCGCCGTATCCTTCGGTATCCCGGCAGAACAGGCGATCCTGAGCGCAACGATCATCCCGGCGCGTGAGATCGGTCAGGATGCGGAGATCGGCTCCATCGCCGTCGGAAAGCTCGCAGACTTTGTTGTGTGCGACGCCGCACTGAACCGGAGCGCCGTATATCTCGGCGGACAGGCGCTATGAAAAGCTATACGATAGCAAAAGCATCCGGCGCGCCCGACCGGGACGCGATCGAGCCGCTGCGCGCGGACTGCGTGCTGTGGGAGCCGGACTGCGGCGTCCGCATGGAGCAGAAGCTCTGCTACGACGATACCGCGCTCTATGTTTTCCAGCACGCATGGGAATCGGACATCCGAGCGGAGTGCAGTGCCCCGTTCAGCCCCGTCCATGAGGACAGCTGCATGGAATTTTTCTTCTCGCTCACGGACGATGGGCGTTATGTAAACTTTGAGATCAACCCCAACGCCTGCATGGAGCTCGGTTTCGGCCAGAACCGGCGTGAGCGCGTCCGGCTCTGCCACAAGTCCGAACGGGAAACGTTCCGTCCCGTCTGTACCCGGACGCCGGACGGCTGGACGGCGGAATACCGCATCCCGCTCTCGTTCCTGCGCATCCTCTATCCGGAGTTTTCCCTGCGCTCGGGCGTTTCCTTCCGTGCCAACTGCTACAAATGCGGCGACAAAACCGTGCATCCGCACTTTCTCGCGTGGAACGCCGTGGAAACGGCAGCGCCCGATTTCCACCGGCCGGAGTTTTTCGGAAAAATGATTTTGGCGTAACAAAAAATCCTTCGGAGCGTCTGCCCCGAAGGATTTTTTTATTGCTCTGCTTTGCAAAATTCGAGAGAAATATAGTAGGCATAGTCGTTTACAGGCGACACGCTTCCGGCTGCGAACTCCTGAACGGCTCTGACCTGAAGGTCATTTTCGCTGTACATCAGGGCAAGGAGCGGCTGCTCCGCCTCAAACGTTATGGGCGTTTCGTCCTCAATAGACGCCCCAGCTCTGGCGAAATACTTTCGATTTTCCTCGCCCTCCAGTATGGGAAAGCTCGTCGAAAGTTTTGACCCACCGTCGGCGAGGATGAGCTTCACCTGAAAATTTTCAAAATCCGGGACGATGAGGATCGTCCCCTCCTTCGGCGAACCGATGTCCCGGTAGCCGAGCTCCCAGTTCTCTTTCCTGACCTGTTTCCCGAAATGATACTCCGTCAGATAGATACGCAGGGAGAGAAAATCGTCCGAGGCTGTATAGCGGTACATATAGGCTCCGTCCAGACCGGCGAGGAGCTTGAGTGTCTGCATCTCCGTGCTTTCTTTTTCCACGGGGCGGATCACGTTCTCCGGCCTGATCGTCCGGATCAGGTACGCCCCGATGATCGAGAGCGCCGCAGCGGAAACGATGAGCAGCGCAGCGACCATACATTTGAGCCGCTTTTGCCGCCGCTTTCCGTCCGCCGCCGTTTGAAGGATATTCTCCTCTGCCCGGCGCGGCAGATCGTTTTCCGCGATATCATCGCCCGAAAGGAATTCGTTGATGCCGATGCCCAGCGCCGCGCACAGCTCCGTATAGAGCGACACGTCCGGCAGACATACCCCGCGCTCCCACTTGGAGACCGATTTATCGCTCACGCCGAGCTTTTCGGCGAGCTGTTTCTGCGTGAGGCCGAGCGCCTTTCTTTTGCCCGCAATGTATTGTCCGATCCTGATGAGATCCATAAAACCGTTCTCCTTTGTGTTGATCGGTTTCTTTATAGCAGAACCGCGGCGAAAAGAACACCCCCTGAAAGTAGAATTCTATCTTTTCACGGCGAAATGCGCCGCGCGGCGGGCGTTTTTTTCTTTACAAACCGACAAAATAGATGCTATATTGGTTTTATACGATCTCCGGCAAAAACGTATCGGAAGAAGGAAGAAAGAATGAAAAAGACGATCAAAAAACTGGCTCTGATACTTCTCACCGCCGCTCTTATGCTGACTGTGACCGGCTGCGGCGCCAATGACTACCAGACAGCCGTGCAGCTCATGGGCAGCGGCGACGCGGCCGCGGCCTCCGCGGCGTTCAAAGCGCTCGGCGATTACAAGGACAGCGCGGCGCTCGCCTCGGCGTGCGACTACTCGATCGCGACGGACGCCTACCTTGCCGAAGACTACGAGCAGGCCCGCGCGCTTTTCGCCGCGCTCGGCGACTATAAAGAGAGCGCTTCGCTCGTCACCGCATGCGACTATGCGATCGCGCAGAACACCTATGACGCCGGAGAGTACGCGCACGCCGCGGAGCTCTTCACTGCCCTCGGCGATTATAAAAACAGCGCCGCTCTCGCCGCGCAGGCCAGCGACAGAGTATTTGCCGAAAAGCTGCTCGGAAGCTGGGTATCGAACGAAATGGATGTATCGTCGATCTTCATCGACTCCCTATACGATGCCATTGATGACGACGAATCCTCCAAAGCGCTTCTGGACTGCATGGAGCTCGGCGCTCTTCCCCTGAAGTACACCATCGAGTTCACCGGCGAGGGTACATTCCTTCTGGCGGCTGACAGCGAATCTGCCGCCGCGATGATCGACACGTTCTATACAGCTTTTACGGACGGTCTCACCGCCTATCTGGAAAAAGAGATCGAGCAGGACGCTGCGAACAACGGCTATACCGTGGAAGGACTTATGCAGACTTACGGCTGCACAACGACGCGCGAACTCATTGATGCCATGCTGGAAATGCCTCTGGAAGACTTTATGGCCAGCCTGCTTCCCAAGGAGACTTTGACGGAGCTTCTCGACAGCGGCACCGTCAACGGCGTGTATGCCGTGAAAAACGGTGAGATCGTTCTGACCATCGGCAAGACGCAGAGCTCCGCCGTCTATGACGAGGCCGCCGGTACGCTCTCCGTCGTTGACGAGGACATTGCCGGTACTGCGATCGTTTTCTCCCGCGCATAAGGCATACATCACAACGCCGCGGCCGCACTTTCCCGCGCGGAACGCCGCGGAAACGGCAGCGACCGATTCCCACCGGCCGGAGTTTTTCGGAAACATGATATTGGCGCAGCAAAAAATCCTTCGGAGCATCTGTTCCGAAGGATTTTTTTGGTCTGCTTTGCAAAGTATATCAGGGCAAGGAGCGGCTGCTCCGCCGCAAACGTTATCGACGGCGCATCAAAAACAGGATTTTGTACAAATGCGCACTTGAAATTCTCCGCATCGTCTGGTAAAATTACCGTGTCTGAGCATTAAAACGGAATTGAGGCGATCAATCAGAACAAAGAAGGAGGCTTTTACACATGAAGGGAAAGAAAATCGTATCAACGCTCCTTGCGCTGCTGCTTCTCGCCAGTCTGCCCGTGTCGGCGCACGCGGCGACCTGGGACATCGGCAAGGGCGACATCACCGTAAACGCCGAGAGCGGCGGGCAGACGGTCAGGCAGGGAGGCGGAGCCGCTGTACCGGACAGCGCGCCCGTCATTACGGGAACCTCTAAGGAAAACAACGTCACCATCAACGCGGATAGCGGTCAGACCGCAAGCGTCACCTTCTCCGGTGTGAACATCGACGTGCGCGATAAGGGCAAGGCCGCCGTTTCCACCACCGGCGAGGGCAATGTCAGCATCGAGCTGAACGGCGGAAGCACGCTCAGGAGTGGCTATGAGCATGCCGGCCTTGAAAAGAACAACGGCGGCAGCCTGACCATTGCGGACGAGGACAAGAACGGCAAGCTGACCGCCTGGGGCGGCCAACAAGGTGCGGGCATCGGCGGCGGAAGCGGAAAGGACGGCAGCAACATCTTCATCACCGGCGGCGGGGTCAACGCCATCGGCGGCCTCGCCGCCGCAGGCATCGGCGGCGGCCTCGGCGGCAACGGCAGCAACATCACCATTTCCGGCGGCAAGGTCGGGGCCACCAACGGCCTCAACGGCGCAGGCATCGGCGGCGGTCAGCACGGCAGCGGCAGCAACATCATTATCTCCGGCGGCGAGGTCAACGCCATCGGCGGCGATTGGAGCGCGGGCATCGGCGGCGGACAGCGCGGCAGCGGCAGCGATATCACCATCTCCGGCGGCGAGGTCAATGCCAGCGGCGGCAAGTGCGGCGCGGGCATCGGCGGCGGAGTAGATGGCAAGGGAGAAGGCATCGCCGTTTCCGGCAATGCACAGTTGAAGGTGCGGGGCGGCAGTGTCCACGGAGATTACGGAACGGGCGCAGGCATCGGCGGCGGCGGCAGCTATGGCACCGACGGCGCAGAGGTGGAGCCGGATATTTGCGCGCTGAACCCCGGCGGAAAAATCGAATATTACGCGCCCCGCAGTTCCATGTCGGGAACTCCCAACAAAACGGTCACCAATCCCACCGGAGACTTTGTATGGGACAGCGGCACGGTGACGACGCCCGCCACCTGCACGGAAAAGGGGGTCAGGACTTACACCTGCACCAGCTCCTCCCATACAAAAACCGAGGATATCCCCGCCCTGAACCACAGCTTTGACGGGCAGGAGTATGTTTCCAACAACGATGCGACCTGCGAACAGGACGGCACGAAGACGGCAACGTGCGTGCGCTACGGCACGGGCGGCTGCACGGAAACGGACACGGTAACGGACACGGGCAGCAAGCTCGGGCATTTCTTTGAGGTTGAGGACTATGTTTCCAACAACGATGCCACCTGCGAGCAGGACGGCACGAAGACGGCAAAGTGCGTGCGCTACGGCACGGGCGGCTGCATGGAAACGGACACGGTAACGGACACGGACAGCAAGCTCGGGCATCTCTTTGAGGACTATGTTTCCAACAACGATGCGACCTATGAGCACGACGGCACCAAGACGGCAAAGTGCGTGCGGTATGACCAGTGCGGGGAGACCCACACCATGCCGGATGAGGGAAGCCGGTTAATAGCTCCTCCCCTCTACCGCGTGACCGCCAAGGACGGCAAGGACATTGCCTACACGGCCGAGCAAAAGGGCAGCGTGCTGACCGTCACCGTTGACGAGGACCTTGCCA
>QWCN01001274.1_pt1 | contig 64140 bp, 68 predicted proteins | sample 1972711 | NCBI WGS metagenome assembly QWCN01 (sample SAMN09866707, study PRJNA288562) | Human gut metagenome isolate term1_stool, whole genome shotgun sequencing... | isolation source: gut | host: Homo sapiens | place: USA: California | reverse complement strand
GCTTACAAGTAATGACGAGTATTTGTATGATTGTGATAAGAATACAAAAGATGAAGTTTTTGCAATAAATCAGCTTCTGGTCGGAATTGACAGCTATAAGTTGAAGAACCTGCTTTATGATGAACTGTATGACGAAAGTGAATTTGTATTTTTTGCTGTAGATTTTGTCGATGAAGCAGAAGAATTGGAAGCATTGCTTGATACTAAAAATCCTACGTTAATTTTAAAAGTACTTTTAAAATTAAAAGACAAACAAATGCTTACGCAATCTCATAAAGATATTGCTTCAAAAAACATTGGAGAAAATGAACTGAAGCAATACATTGAAGCATTATAAGTTTTTTTTATTTTAATTAATAATATTTGCTGTTATTCAAACTGAGTGGTTGAGTAAATTCGTTAACCAGTTCAGAAGAAACCTTCCAGTTAATTTTTCCCTGCGGGTATTTGATAAAATGTTTGGTAGAACACATAGTTGTAACATAGCAGGCATCCAAAATGTTCATGAAAGAAATATCAACATCCATATTTTCGCAGTGATATCTGTCAATATAATTACAGATAAAATCCACTGCTTCCTGTGGATTTGTTGTATTCGGGGTAAGTATGTCACTACTAGGTAATAGTTGCAGCATGTATATTTTTTCCTTAATAATAGATATATCGGCTGGGCAGGAAAAAAGATTTAATAATTTTTTATTAAATACTGCAAATAGATGAGTTTTTATTGTATAATTTTTCTCAAAGGAGAGTTTATATATGAAAAAAGAAAATGCACTTGATGCCGCAAAAAAAATAAAAATGCTAGTGTTTGATGTTGACGGAGTTATGACTGACGGAAGCATAACTTATGATGAAAACGGAGTAGAGTATAAAACTTTCAATGCAAAAGACGGTCATGGTGTTATAAGAATGAGAAATTCCGGTTTTGTAACTGCTATTATTACGGCCAGAAATAACGGTACAGTTCAGCATCGTGCTAAAAACTTGAATTTTACAGAGTTATATCAAGGTCGAAAATATAAACTTCCTGCTCTCATGGAACTTATGGAAAAGTATAATTTGTCATATGAAAATATATCATACATGGGAGATGATCTTCCTGACATATGTATTTTGGAAAAAGTCGGACTTGCTTGCTGTCCGGCTGATGCGGTCAAAGAAGTTCAGGAAATTTGTAATTTTAAATCATCCTTTGGCGGAGGTAAAGGTGCAGTAAGAGAGTTATGCGATTTTATTCTGGATGCACAGGGGATTGAAAAAGAATATTTAATCTCAGAAGGTTCAAGCAAATAATTTTGCATTTGCCATCCGGCCGCCGGTTATAAAAAGGTAACATTTTGTTAAAATCGTATATACTACGGCTTGTCCAAACCCTGACAAATTCGTATAATAGTGTACGTGTTACACTTAGTCGTAAAATAGGGGCGGAAACTTGAAAATATCTTCAATTAACTCGCAGATTCAATTGTCTAAAAAACAACTGACATCTAAAGATAGCAAACAGAAGTTATCACACAAAAATCAGCAGAATGGAGCTTATAATCCTTCTTTTAAATCTATTGGCATGTCTTCTGTGCTTGATTTATCTAGTTTTATGATGCAGTGGATTGAAAGTAAAGGTTATCTTGTTTCATTCCTTATTCAGGATGGTCTTGGTATGACTGCACCTAGAGTGTGGACAGGTTTTCACCGTGACAAAGAAATTACAGGTGAATATAATGTTCAAGAAGGTCTTGAAGTATTAGGCCGTGAAGGAATAACCGGACCTTATATTATTGGTGTAGCTCCAGCTATACTTGCTTTAACCGGCAAATTCTGTAAATCTACTAATACCAACACCAGACTTATAAAACGCTTGGGGGCAAATCTCAAAGAAATGATTTCAAGACCAGAGTTTGATAAGTCAATTAAAAATGATGCTCAAAAATTCAAAAATGAATTTTATAAATATAATTTGTCCAAAATTTATAAGGACACTGTTCCTAATGACACAAAATCTGAAGAAACAATAAACTATCTTGTAGCTGAATTTGAAAAATATAATTCAAAAGACAAAAAAGCCAGCAAGGAAGCTTTAAATAATATTGTTGAAAAGATTAATAATAAAATGGTTGAAAATTCTGACAGTTTGTATTCAATCAATAAAGTTTACGTAGGTACTGATAGCACAAAGACGGCTTTCAGTTCTGGCGAAGTTATAAGAGCTTTGAAAGATTTCGGAGAAGATGCAATTGCTAACAATTCTGCTGCTTCATCAATAGATGCCTCTGCTGTTGATAATATTAAAAATAATTTTGCAGCAAAACGTCTTTTAACAAATATTGCCAATATAGTAGTTACTCTGGGAGGCTTATCAATACTTCCGAAGCTTTATGCACCAAGTGATGTTGCTCCGGGTGCAAAAACAATGGCGCATCTGCAGCATAAAGACGGCAATAATAACACAAAAGATGCTTCCAATCCTTCTTTCAAAGGAAAAGGTATTAATACAGACGGTTTCTTTGCAAAATTTGGTAAGCTTATAACAAAATATACTCCGGAAAAGTTACATGAACTTTTGGAATATACCGGATACAATTTCTCTAAGACAACATTTGCACTTCTTGCAACTTTAGGGCTGCTGCTGCCGAGAGGAAAACGTGCATGGGATAGAGCTCAGATTGATGAAAACGGAAAACGTGATATGACAGAGATTAATGAAATACTTTTGCGTGATACTGTATCTTCCTTGTCTGTTGTATTTGCAGTTCCTCTTCTAACCAAAATGATGGTAAGAAGTTACGAAGATAAATTAGGCTTCATCCTGACAAATAGAGCTTCTGATGGTAAAAATGCCTTCAGAAGAGCAATGGATGTAATAAATCCTTACAGCGATTTAGAAGTTTTATCTGTAGCTGACTTAGACGCTATATACGGTAATATTGATTCAAAGGCAAAACTTCTTAACTTTTCAAAATTTGTTAACTCTAAGGGAGGAGATTTGGAAAAAATTATTTCTAAATCTGAAAATAGCAATGTAATGTTTAATGACAAAACATTCACTCTTGAGTCAATAAAGAATCTTTCTAAAGCCGAAAAAAATAAGAAGATTATAGAATTATTTGAACGAATAGATGAAGCTGATCCGCATGTAAAAGAAGGTATTTCAAAATTAATGAAGGGATCGGGCAATATTAAGCATAATAAGATTGCTAAGATGGCAAGAGGACTAAATTCTCTGCCGGGATTTATTTCTACAGTGTTTATATCACCGGTTCTTCTGGGTATCTTAATACCAATGTTAACATATCATAATACCAGAAAAGCTAATGCGAAAAAAATGGCTGAAAAACAAGCATAAATTAGAAGTCTGAATTTATAGACATGAGTATCTGTTTGTTGTAATATGGTCGGGGATAAATTAATCGTGACAATTCCGGGGAGATATTATGAGATTACACAACTCTTACACAAATCAGATTGAAGATTTTAAAACCATTGATGAAAATAAGGTAAAAATGTATGTTTGCGGGCCTACAGTTTATGACAATGCTCACTTAGGACATGCAAGATGCTATATTACATGGGATGTTTTATACAGATATTTAAAATTTAAAGGCTATGATGTTACATATTGCAGAAATGTAACGGATGTTGATGATAAAATTCTTAAAAAAGCTGAAAAAGAAGGCAAGACCCCGGAGGAAGTTTCAACATACTGGTATCAAAGGTTTAGCGAAAGCATGAAAGCGCTTAATAATTTAAAACCTGATATTGAACCTTTTGCAACAAAGACACTGGGTGAAATGATTTCAATTGTAAAAGATTTAATAAACAAAGGATACGCTTACGAAGCTGATGGCGATGTGTATTTTAGAGTTAAAAAGTTCCCTGCCTACGGATATCTTTCAAAACAGCCTATAGACCAGTTAGAAAGCGGTGCAAGAATTGAAGTCGGCGAACAAAAAGAAGACCCGCTGGATTTTGCGCTGTGGAAAAAAGATGAAAAATTCGGGTATAAATCTCCATGGGGAGTCGGCCGTCCGGGCTGGCACATTGAGTGCTCTGCTATGAGCAGAAAGTATCTTGGAAAAACAATTGATATTCACGCAGGAGGAGCGGATTTGATATTCCCGCACCATGAAAACGAAATTGCCCAGTCAGAATGTGCTAACGGCTGTAAATTTGTTAACTACTGGCTGCATAACGGATTTGTGACTATTAATAAAGAAAAAATGTCTAAATCGCTTGGAAATTTTCTTACGATTGATGATTTACTCAAAAATTACGATGCTAATACCATAAGATTTTTTATACTTACAAACCATTACAGAATGCCGGTTGAATTTTCTGATGAAGCTTTGCAGGCAGCTGCAAACGGTGTAAAAAGAATGCTTAATGCTAAAAGAACTCAGGTTGACGAAACTCTTGATATAAAGACGTTTGAAGAGTACAAAGAATTTGTAAGCGCAATGGATGAAGATTTGAATACATCAAAAGCTCTCGCTGTTCTGTTTGATTTGGCAGGCAAAGCAAATAAAGATGTTCCTTATGCGTTTACTCTTTTATTTAAGCTGGCTTCAACGCTGGGATTTACTTTTGAAAAAGCAACTCTTTCAGAAGAAGAACTTAATGCAAAACTAGCAGAGATAAGCACAGAGCTGGGAGAAAATTATTCTTCTATGGAAGAAATTATTGAGAAGAGGAAGATTGCAAGAGCAGAAAAGAACTGGGAGGCTGCTGATAAAATCCGTGTTGCTCTTGATAAGGTTGGAATTGTATTAAAAGATTCTAAGGATGGTACTATTTGGGAATTAAAATAAAATTAATCACAGGATTGTTTTTTCTGCTTGTGTTTTCAGCAGGAGTTCTTCCTGTATTTTCGGATGATAATATTGTAAGAGTCGGGTTAACTGATAATAAATTTCAAAATGTATTAAAGCAGGAAGTTACTGTTTACGGGACTGCGGAATGCGATATATGTGATAAAGAAACCCGTAAGATAATAGCTAACGCAGCTGAAGGAACTGACATAACTATTAGAAATGGTGAAGTCGGGCTCGATTTAACAATAAAAGGGAAAACAACAACATTACGCGATTTTGTAATAGTTTGTCCCAGAGGCGTTCTGGGGGTCAAAGATTTAACACGAAAAGGCAAACCTGCATTGTATCATGGAGCTTTTGAAGTTGTTCAGCATCCTGATAGAAAAGGTTTTTATCTCGTAAATCTGGTAGAAACTCAAGAATATTTAAAAGGAGTTGTTCCGAACGAAATGCCTGTAAGATTTGGGTTGGAAGCATTGAAAGCTCAGGCTGTAGCTGCAAGAAATTATGTGTTAACGCCAAGAACACAAGCTTATAAAGAGTTTAATGTTGTAGATAGTGTTGCAAGTCAGGTTTATTACGGAGTGAATACCGAGGACGATTTGGCAACAAGGGCTGTAATGGAAACTGACGGAATTGTTGCTCTGCATAACAATGAACCAATCCTTGCTTTATACAGCTCTACGGCAGGGGGGTATACGGAAAGCTATTCAAATGCTTTTTCTGATCCTTTGACAAAAATGTTTCCTTCTATACATAAGCCGTATTTGACAGCAGTACCTGATAAATCAGAGTTTCAGCCTCTGAATGAAGAAGATAAAGCACGGGAGTTTTATGAAACAAAAATTCCTTCATTTGACATTGATTCACCTTATTACAGGTGGCAGAAAGAGTGGACAGTAAGCGAACTTGAGGATGTTCTTAAATCAACATTAGCAGCTCAATCCAAGACAGGATTTATTCATCCTGCATTTAAACAGGGGGATGAGCTGGGACATATAAAAGATATTAAGGTTATGAAGCGTGGAGATTCCGGAAAAGCCATTGAAGTAGAGTTAATGACTGATAAAAATTGCTATAGAATAGCTAAAGAGCTTGTAATCCGCCGAGTTTTTCAAAAGGATGGAATATCTTTGCCGAGTGCAAATATAATATTTGAAAATAAAATTGACAGCTATGGAAATATTACAGATGTTGTTATTATGGGCGGCGGTTTCGGCCATGGTGTTGGTATGAGCCAGTACGGAGCAGGTTATATGGCAACGAAACTTAAACAGCCGTATTATAATATTTTAAGACATTATTATACGGGAATTAATCTGGGAACTTTGCCTGTAACAGTATGCGGAGATGAGGTAAAACAAACATTCTGGGCGCCTATAGGAAGAGCCCAGCTGGTTATCACTAATTCAACTGCTGCTAAAATTGCAGTCAGAATTAACGGTAAGGCAATGGAATTTCCGGTAACCAAAACAATCTTCCAAAAAGATTACAGGATTGATATTTCAAGATATATAGAGGATGGAGCGAATACTATTGTATTTTATCCTCCAACTCTTGGACGTGCAGTTACTTTGTATGTAGAATTAGTAGAAAAGTATGGAAACGACGAATAAAGTAAAAAAAGATGAAACACAGAGTGTTCTGAAAGCTGCGTGGTTAATAGCACTTGTAACAATTGCAAGCAAGTTTATGGGATTTGTTCGGGATATGGTTGTTGCAAATTATTATGGTGCAACGCTTGTATCTGATGCTTATTTTTACGCATTACAAATACCTTCGCTTGCAATAATTATTCTTGGCGGAGTTGGAGGCCCGTTTCACAGCGCTGCAGTTGCTGTATTTTCTAAATTAATTCCGGATTTTGATTCTAAGCCTGATGAGTTTGTAAATAAACTATATAATACTTTTTTAACGGTTTCGTTTCTGTTTTTTGCTGCTTGTTCCATATTAGGTTTTTTCTTTGCGGATAAAATCATGGGAATAATAATTTCAGCAGGCTCACCGGAACTTGTTGCACTTGCTTCTGCGCACTTTAAAATTATGTCACCGGTAATTCTTATTGGTGGAATAATAGGGATTTACTACGGGCTTCTGGTTACTCACAAGCAGTATATTCTGCCTAACTTGTCGCCAATGATTTTGAGTGTCGTTGTTATTATAGTTATTTCACTTGTGCATAATGATAAGTCCGGCATAGCTCTTGCAGCTGCAACTACACTGGGGGCTGTGTGCCAGCTGGCAGTTCAATTCCCCAAAATAAGACAAATAGGTTACAGGATAAAACCAAATCTTGATATAAAAAATAACCCGCAGTTTAAAAATATTTGCGAACTTTTATTCCCTGCAATATTGAGTTCCACAATCGGTCAGATAAGCATTTATATCGATATGTTTTTTGCATCAACTCTCAAAGAAGGCGCCTGGACTTCGGTTGTTTTTGCAAACAGAATTTTTCAATTTCCGGTAGGAATACTTGTTACTGCTTTTCTTGTACCTTTATTTCCTATTTTCTCACGCCTTGCAGGTGAATGTGATTTTGAGGCGATAAAAAAATATTTTAATAAAGGTGTTGGCGTTCTGTTTTTTGTAGGGCTTCCGATGCTGATATTAATTCTACTGCTTGCTCAGGATGGAATTTCTTTGATATTTGAACGCGGAGCATTTAATGCGAATGCTGTTGTAATGGTTTCGGAGGCTTTATGTTTCTTGTCCTTCTCAATACTGCCTTATGTATTTAGAGATTCTATTACAAGGGTTTACTATGCGTTTAACGATTCTAAAACACCTTTTGCGATTGCAATGTCCTCAATAGCTCTTAAAGCATTTTTAAACTGGCTTTTAATATTAAAACTTGATATGGGAATTGCAGGCATTACTCTTTCAACATCTTTTGTAACTCTATTTAATGCTGTATTTTTAGGATTATTTATACATCGAAAAATTAAACTTGATTACAAATCATTATTCTTGAATCTTGGGAAGATGCTTCTGGCAGGTACAATTACCCTTATTGCAGGCTGGTTTATCTGCGTTGGTTTTGATAGATTAGAACTGCCAAAGTATATTTTTGAAATCGCAAAAATCATAACTGTGATGACTGCTTGTATGGGAATTTATACTGTACTTAACCTTCTTTTTAAGATGGATTATGCTAAAGAATTGCTTGATAGGATTGTAAAAACGGGGCATTAAATAATGCCCCGTTTGCTTATATTACTTTATATCATATTCAGAGTCTTTGTCGGCTTTAATAGTGCTCTTTCCGTCGCTTTTAACATATCAATATTTTATAAAAATAAGTGTTTATAATACTTTTAGTGCTTCATAAAACTTAATATTATAAAGTTTGATAGGTAATTAAATATCAAAATAGCCCTATAAGTTAAGATAAAATATCCTGTTTAAATCTGGTATCTAAATATAAAATATTAAAAAGACTATGACATTAAATATCAAAAAACAGCTAGGCGCCAGAATAAAAAAATTAAGGCAGGATAAAGGTTTTTCGCAGGAACAGTTTGCAGAAAAGCTTGGTATTGCTACAAGAACACTGTGCGGAATTGAAATCGGTAAAAATTTTTTTACAGCCGATACTTTAGAAAAAATTCTTGTTACGCTTGATGTTACTCCGCAAGACCTGTTTATGATTAATTACCTAAAACCGCAGGAAGATCTGGTTAATGAAATAATTCAAACGGTACAGAGCATAAAAGAGCGTGAAAAAATTGAGATTATTTATAAAATAATAAAATCATTTGAATAGCAATATCAACTAATTAACTGATTTATTTAGGTGTAAATCAGTTATAATATGTGGTATGACTTATGATTATAATTTATTAATGAATAAAGCAAAAGAGGCATCAAAAACCTCATATTCACCTTTTTCAAAGTTTGCGGTCGGTGCAGCAGTTTTAGCTAAAAGCGGAGCCGTCTATACAGGCTGTAATGTAGAAAATTCTTCTTTCGGGCTTACGATATGCGCAGAAAGGTGTGCTATTTTTAAAGCTATTTCTGAGGGTGAAAGAGAAATTCTAGCAGTTGCTATTTTTTCTCCTAATGAGGATGATTGTTTCCCTTGCGGTGCTTGCAGGCAGGTTATGTACGAGTTTCAGGGAGAAAATGAAATTGAAATTATAACTGACAACAACTCTAACCTGAATATCCGAAAAATGAGCGATTTTCTGCCATTTGGTTTTAAAATATAAACTCATAATTTGTGTTATACTATTTTAAGAAAACAAATTATGTATATTATTGAACTATTTATAAAGTGGCTTAACAAAAATAAACGTGGAGAGGGCGCAAATCCAGAAAATGTTTATAAAGAGAGTTTTGACAAAGAACCGGACGAAGCCTTAACATGTAGACATAACTTTATGCCGGTCGATAGTACAGGTAATGTGCTTGCTTGTACAAAGTGCGGTTTTGTTGTAAAAAAGAAGGGACAGGGATAAGTATTAAAACTACAAGTTTTACTTAGAACAAGAGGTTATTATATGCAAAAGTTTTTAGATTTTATATCATCAAAAAGTTTCAGAAATGTAATGTGTTTTATACTATTCACATTTCTAATGAGTGTTACCATATCTTCCCAAAATTACTTTTTCCAGAAAGTTATTGAAAACGGGATAAGCAAAAAAGATATTGTTGCTCAAAAAGACATTAAAGTAATCGATACTAAAAAAACTGAACAGCATAAAAAAGAAGTTGCGCAGAATGTAGAACCTATTTTGACGCAGGCAGAGGATGAGTTTATTGCAACAAGTCTTGTTACTCTGCAAAATTCAGTTAAGAAAATTCGTGAAAAGAATGTCAGCGATGAGGTTAAGAAAGAAGAGCTTAATGTCTTATTTGATGAAGCCGGTAAAAGAGGACTTGTAGAATTTTTGCTTAAGGCTAATGATAATGACCTGCAGATGGTATTTGATAAAGCAAAAATCACTCTTTCATCTGTTTTGAATGTTGGTATTTCTTCAAAAGATTTTGAAAATAATAATGTTGATACAATAATTAAAAAGAATTTGCCAAATAATGTACCGCGTTATCAGGGTGCATTGATAACCGGGATTTTAAACCAGATTATAGTTCCTAATCTTGTAGTAGATGAATTTGCAACTGAGATTGCGAAAAAAAATGCACAAAATGCTGTAAAGCCTTATGAAGTAGTGTTTAAAAAGGGTGATAAAATAGTTTTTGAAGGCGAACCGGTTACAAAACTTAAACGAGATGCATTAAGAGCGGCAGGTTATAATGTACTTGAGGTAAATTATGGCGGAATTATAGGTATTTATATTCTGATTGCATTTTTTACTTTCGTATTTTTGCAGTATGAGAGAAATTTTGAAAAGCAGTACTATGATGCAAAACATATGCTAATGGCTGCATCATTTACACTGGTGCTGGGGTTCATATCAGCTCTTCTGCCGACGGGATTTTCTCCTTATATAATTCCGATTCCTGCCTATACAATTTTAATATCGATTTTTACAACTCCTAGAAACGCGTTTTTTGCTTCGACAATTGTTCTTGCAATTATTGCTATTGGAATGCATTGGAGTATAGAAGTTGTTGTTTCATTTATGTTATTGAATACTGTAGTAATGACAGCTGTTTCAAAACTAATATTTTCAAAACGTTCTGATTTGCTAATTGTAAGTTCAAAGATATCACTTGCTGGACTTTTAATTGTAGGCGGTATATATTTCCTTGAAAAATATATGATGGATATTGACAATCTGCTTATTTTTAAAGATTTGGGCTGTATAGTAGTCAATTGTTTTGTAATCAGCGGTGTGCTTTTATTAGGTATACTTCCGATTATAGAAAATCTTTTCAGAATAATGACTCCATACGGGCTCGCAGAACTTGCGGACCATAATCAGGATTTATTAAAAAGGCTTATGCAGGAAGCTCCTGGTACATTTAACCATAGTCTTACAGTATCGCATCTGTGTGAAAATGCAGCAGAAGCAATCGGGGCTAATCCGGTACTGGCAAGAGTTGGTGCTATGTATCATGATATAGGTAAGCTTCTGCGCCCGATGTTTTTTGTGGAAAACCAGTCTTTTTACGGTATTGAAAATCCTCACAAAGCTTGTACGCCGCGGTTTAGTAAAATGCTTATTACAGCTCACCCTAAGGATGGTATAGAACTTGCTAAGGACGCACATCTTCCTCAGGTAATTAATAACTTTATTTTACAGCACCACGGTACAAGTCTTGTAAGTTATTTTTATAATGAAGCGCTGAAAGAAGAAGGGGCAGAAAATGTAAATGAAGAGCAGTTCCGTTATCCGGGGCCAAAACCAAATATGAAAGAAACTGCTATTCTTATGCTGGCGGATGCTGTTGAATCTGCGGTAAGGGCTGCAAAAAATCCTTCAAATGAAGAAATTGATGCAATTATCAATAAGATTATAAAAGAAAGGCTGAATGATGGTCAGCTTTCTGATTCGCCTTTGACATTGAAAGATTTAAAAACTATAGCTGAAACGTTTTCTAGAATGCTTAGAGGCATGCACCACAAGCGTATTAAATATCATAATGACCTTGTTCAGGAGCTTGATAAGAATAATAAATTGAACCATGAAATTTTAAAACCATCACTGGACACGGATTTAGAGTCGAAGGTAAAGGAACTGGAAAATAAAAAGAATGAAAACAATTAATATTTTCACGGAAAATATTTTTGACGGCTGGGAAGTAAACGAAAAAGATGTAATACAAAAAACCCGAGAGATGTTGGAGCATTATATACAAACGCTCGGTGATAGATCCTGCCTTTTTGAAAAAGAGTATCAAACAATTACTCTTGACATAGTATTTTGTGATTCTGCAAAAACACATGAACTAAATCGCGATTACCGTAATAAAGATTATCCTGCTGATATCATAACTTTTGCAATCTTTGCAGATGATGAAAATAGTTTTATTTTTGACGGTGATATTAATCTCGGAGAGATTGTAATTGCTCTGGATAAAGTGATTTCCGGAGATAATAGAGATATCAGCCTTTCAAAAAATAAAGAACAGGAGCTTTTCTTTTTAATCAGCCATGGGTTAATGCATCTTCTTGGATTTGACCACAGGGATGAAGAGGAATACAATTTTGTTATAGGAGAACAGCGAAAGGCTTTGGAGTGTATCAATTATGACAAAATTTAAGTCGCAGGGATTTAATAATACTTTTAAGAATGCAAGAAAAGGTTTTAGGCTGGTATTGAAAAGCGAATTAAATATAAGGGTTCATGTTGCTGTTGCAACACTCGTATTATTTGCGGCTTTGTTGTTTAAGTTTTCTGCTCTTGAATTTTGTATTGTACTTTTTGTAATCGGGCTTGTTATTGTTGCAGAAATGCTCAATACAGCTATAGAATTTACTCTGGATTCAATATATCACAACAGATATTCCCGAATGGTAGGAATGGCAAAGGATATTTCTGCAGGAGCTGTAATGTTTGCTACAATTATTAGTGTACTGGTAGGTATAATTCTTTTTGGAAGCAAGCTTATTTGACAAAGAATGATTGATTAAATATAATGGGCGAGTATATTAATTTATTGGATAATTATGAATAATGACAACTTACTCTCTCTCTCTCTCTACAGCGATAAGGGTTTCCGGCTTTTTACGTTCTGGGAGCCAAAAGAAAAAATGCCGGCATACATAAGATTATGTATGCAAACCTGGAAGAAATTTTTACCCGAATGTGAAGTTGTTCTTTTAGATTATTCAAATTTAGAAGAATGGCTGGGGAAAGATGTTTATGACGAGATTTTATTTAGAGATTTTTCTTTGCCAAAACAGGCCGATGCAATACGATGTGCTTTATTAAAAAAATACGGCGGATTATGGCTTGATGCTGATACAATATTAACCTCTCCGCAGGTGAAAGATTACCTGATGATTGATTCCGAGTTAGTTATGATTAGTAAACATCTGGCTTTTATTAAAGCAAATAATAATTCTAAGATAATTGCGGACTGGTATAATCAAATCCAGTATAACTTGAAGTTTTACAAGGATGTGAAATATCAAAATAATGCTGTTCAAAAGATATTACATCCACGCCGTTACCGCAGAGTGGAAAACTGGGATTATTTAGGCAATTATATCCTGCACAAAATGCTCAAAACAAAAAACAAAAAGAAGTTTTTTAGTATTGATAGAATGGAGATTAATGCACTTCCAGAATTAAATAATAAAAATAATGATAATCTGGTTGAAAACTATCAGAATTTTTATTTCGAAAATGATTATTCGCAAGATGTTATAAAGAATACTAAAGGAATCATCCTTTTGCATAATTCATGGACGCCACAGCAATTTCTACAAATGAATGAAGAAGAATTTTTAAGCAGGAATAATACATTATCAAATGTGTTGAAAACAGTTTTATAACTAAAAAAAAACCTTTCTTAGAAGAAAGGTTTCGGAATCTTTTTCATTAATTCCTCATGTGTAGAAGGTTAGTGTGTAGGTTGTATGAAAGGTTTGTGTTATGTGTTTGGGGTAAATAAATTTCGTGTTTATTTAATGCTTACATATATATAAAGTATATTTTAATTCGCGAATTGCGCAATACATTATATATTGTTACAAAAGTTTACATTATGATTTTATTTTAAATAAGCTCAAAAATTCCTTCTGCATAAGTAGGATGAGCAAAACACATTTCTTTTATTTCAGAAAGTGTAATCTTATTCTGAATAGCCGTTAAGAGAATGTGTATAAGTGATGAGGCTTCTTTGGAGATAATATGTGCTCCGTAAATAAGATTATTTTTTGTGATAATTTTGATAAAGCCGTCTGTAGCATCATCACACCATGATTTTCCCAGGGCTGTAATCGGAAGCTTTGATATAGAATAGCTTTCATCCACATCCTGTTCTCTTAGTCCTACCCAGGCTATTTCCGGCTGTCCATAGATAACTGAAGGAGTAAGATTTTTCTCAAACGGTATATTTAATGTATACTCTTTTGCTTGATGGATAGCATAATGTGCCAGCTGAATTTCTCCGCAAGAATCTCCGAGAACTTTTGCATTGTCACAGTTTGGACACATTACAGGCATTCTTCCTGCTGCAACAAGGATAATTTCTGGAGTTAAAATAACTCCGCTTTTCAGATAAACAGTTTTATCCTCAAGCTTTTCGATGCTGTCATTCAAGTAAAATTTTATCCCTTTTTGTTTATAAATTCTTTCAACTCTTTTTGAAACTTCAATATCAGCAGGCGGTATAAGATGTTCGGCCATTTCTACTACAGTTACTTCAGAGCCGAAACTGTTGTAAATTCTTGCCCATTCTGTTCCGATAGCACCTGAACCTACTATAAGCACCGATTTTGGAAGTTCTTTTAAGTTTAAAACATCATCAGAATTGAGTATAAACTGCCCGTCAAATTCAAGTCCTTTTATTTCACGCGGTTTAGACCCTGCTGCAACAATTATATTTTTTACTTCATAGTCAGTTTCTGCAGCAGTAATTGTATTTTTATCTTTTATGCAGGCTTCTTCGTATACTGTTTTTACCCCGGAATTTTTTACTGCAAGCTCAAGAGATTTTCTTACTTTCTCAACAATCTTATCTTTCTTTTCTATTACCTTTGAATAGTCAAGGACAAAATGCTGTGGAAAGTTTCCGTCGTTTGTAAGTTCGCTAATGAATTTTAAGTTTGTATATATTTCAGCAGAGTGCAAAATAGACTTAGTTGGTATACACCCTTTATTCAAACATGTTCCGCCAAGCTTATTTTTTTCAAATAAAACAACGGAGTATCCTTGTTTTGCAAGGTTGATGCCTGCTGTATAACCAGCAGGACCGCCGCCTATTATTCCGTAATCAAACTTTTCCATAATGCTATTTTAGCACAAATTTTTAAACTCTCGTGCCATTTGAAGTTTGTGTACGGTTGTTAAGGTATTTCTTCTGCATATCAGACGCCATTGAATTTCTTACAATAGGAGTAACAATATTGGAAGAAACAATACTTGCTCCAATTGTTCCCATTGTTGTTACATAATTTTTGTATGAATAATATGATTCTTTTGGAAATTTTGGCTCATTTTTTAAAACTTCATCAAGATCTAATGAAAGCTTACCAACTTTGTCGCCATATAAATCTTTATTTTTATTAAGAAATGCTCTAACTTTAGCCGGTGCTATTTTCCCTGTAGAAGCAAGTTTAGAAATTACTTTTTTTGTTGCCTGAGTGATTAAGAAAAACGCACTTATATTTACAACAGCATCAGCAAATTCCTGTGGAACAAGGAAACTTTTTTGCTCAGGTGATATTTTCGGGTTAAATAATACAGCACCAATCTGGGCGAGAGAAGACAGCCCCCAGCCAATAGTACCTGTAACAACAAGCATAGTCGCAGTATTTTTCTTAAAGTTTTGATAAACCCATTCAAGGCCTTTTTGGAGGATGCCATTATTCATGTTTCTTTTCCTCCGTTTTTTCATTAAGGTAATTCGTTAAAATTGCGGTCAAAGGTGCATCAAGGACAAAGTTTGTAACGCACATTGCAAGAAGTGCTATAGCCATAGCAAGCGCACTTCTATAATTTTTAAGAAATTTGGGATTGTCATTGAGTTCTTTAAGATATTTTTTAGGCAATAGAGCTTTGCTGAACTTTGAATTACCTTTAATATTTGTCATGCTTAGAATACCTTTGTATATAGGTCCCCTTACAACAAGCATACCAACTCCTGTTCCGGCAAGAATTTTTGCGATAGTTCTATTAACAGATACCCTTCTTGTTTCTTTGTCAACTTTATGGTTGCTGGCATCTATTGCAGGCTGTGTGAGAAGTGCTGTTGCCCCCATGATACCTCTATTTTCTGCCGGACGTGATACAACACTGTCAATATGCTCCCATTTTTCGAGTTTTTTAGCAGATTCTTTAACGGTATGCTCAGGTACAGCGTCAATTGCTTTCTGCATGACTCTGTCTTTTAGGGATTTTAGAGGTTTTCCCTGCATTGTTATGCTATTATTTATCGGCTGTATATTCATAACACTTCTTCCTGTCAGTATAAAACAACTGAAGCTTGAAAATTGACTTGTATATACGAATTGTTACAAATATGTTACAAACTAGAAAACCGGTGTTATAAATTATTTAAATGTGGAATATAATATATATAAGGATATGTTGTCGAAAATGAGAAGCTTAGTAAAAAAACGCTTAATCAAAATCCCTGAAACCCTTACGGCTGTAGGGGGGGGGGGTAAAATACTCTAGTTTATTAGGGCTTTTAAGCGAGGTGTTAACATGAAAATTAACACCAATCTATCAAGCTTAATAGTGCAATCCAGCTTAAAGGCATCAACCAACGGATTAAATACAGCAATCGAACGTATGACAACTGGTTTTAAGATAAATCATGCGAAAGATAATGCTGCAAATTATTCAATTAATACAAAGTTATCAAGTAAGATTAGTGCATATCAGGTAGCTGAAGATAATGCAATGATGGGCTTAGAGCTTGTTAAAACCGCTTCTAAGAGTTTGTCGACTATGTCAAATCTAGGCTTAAGGTTAATGCATCTTGCTGTGTTAGCCGCAAATGGAACTAGTGCATCAAGTTCAATAGCAGCTTTGAATAAAGAAGCTGAACAATTAATCCGTGAAATTTATCGGGAAAAAAGTAACTGTAAGTATAATAACATTGCGCTTTGGGGTGATGAAGTAAACTTTCACAATGATGCAATGGACTTAAAACTAAATTCACAGGGCTTTTTGAAGGAAGTCAAAGTTCGTGATACATCTTCTATCACAGCGTTATCGTCAGTGGATTCAAATACGGTAATCTCAAACGGTGCGTATAAAATTTCGAGTGTCGGGGAATTGGCAAAATTGGCAGAAATGGTAAATGCAGGGAAGGTTACAGGGGGAGAATTTGTTTTGGCAGCTGATATTGATTTGAGTATATATTCTTCAGGTGAAGGTTGGACACCGATTGGTTCAGGAGATAATCCATTCCAAGTAAGTTTTGATGGAAACGGACATACGATTTCTAATCTGTATATTAATAGTGGAGGCGGTCGTAAAGGATTATTTGGTAAAATTGCAAGTGGTTCAGAGGTGAAAAATCTCAGATTAACAGATATATATATGCGAGCCTCTTGGAGTAGCGGTGCTATCTGCTCATCCGTAGCTTCTGGCGGAATTGTTACAAATTGCAGCGTAGAGGGTGGAACAATGGTGGATAGCTCAAACGGTGCATACTATGGCGGTATAGCAAGCTCATGCGGAGAAGGAGGCATTTCTTACTGTTATACAGATTTAGATATTGATGTTCGGCAATTTGCTGGAGGTATTGTTGGACAAGGATATGCAGAATATTGCCTTTCAAATGCGACAATAACCAGGGCTGCTACTGCTGGCGGTATTTGCGGACGTGGCGGCTATGTAACAAATAGTGCTTTTTCTGGCAGGATTGTAAGCGACAAAGACTCTATCGGCGGTATCATCGGGGAATGGGGTTCTGCTACTGATTGTTATTTTAGTGGAACAATAAGCGGAACGTACAATGTTGGCGGAATTATCGGAACAGAGCGTTGGGGACACAATATGTCCAACAACTATGTTGCCGGAAGTGTGCAAGGAACTAATAATACAGGGATATTTGTTGGAAGTCTGTCTTCTAATATATCTTTGACAAATTCTTATTATGATTCAAGCAAGGTTGCTGGTTTGCCTGTATGTGGACTTGGTAATTTCAAAGAGTGCGATGTTGTTGATACATTTGCTTTTGCAAACTGGGATTTTCAAGTTGGTATAAATTCTACAGATTCTTCAATATTGAACTATACAATGCACATGGAAAATTTAGGCCTGTATGATATTTTAAATTCAGGGCTCAATTCTCCGAATTCTTTAGCTGTAATAGATAATTTTTTGAGCATAATTGAAAACGAACAGACCAAAATCGGTGCAATAGAAAACCGGCTTGAAAGTGCGTTAGAACAGATTGGAGTTGCGTATGATAATTTAGTATCAACCCGGTCAACCATTCTCGAAGCAGATATTGCAGAAGAAAGCAGTGCTTATATTAGAAACCAAATTTTGCAGCAAGCTACTATGACGCTTATGGCTACGGCAAACCAAACACCAGCTATAGCACTGCAGCTGCTGTAAAAAAAACATCCAGAAGTATTCTGAAGTGTACCCATAAAAGTAGACATAAAATTCATTCCCTCTCCTTAGGGAGAGGGCAGGGTGAGGGGTCAATTATAATAAAAACAAATTCAAATTCGGAACTTGTAGCGTTGAACCTCACCAAGAATTTCAGCCATTTTCACGCCTGTGAAAACGCCGAAATTCTATCCTCTCCATCTTGAGAGGAATTTAGTATTAAATCTACGAGCCTCTACGTTTTCAACGATACAGGAAGCAGATATTGCAGAAGAAAGCAGTGCTTATATTAGAAACCAAATTTTGCAGCAAGCTGCTATGACGCTTATGGCTACGGCAAACCAAACACCAGCTATAGCATTGCAGTTATTATAATTCTGCGTCACTGCGTTCGTTCACGCAAAAAAAAAGCTATGAACTTTTTATCGTGCATAGCTGTTGATTAGGGATATGTGTATCGTCGTTTTTTAAGGAGTATAGTTATATATTAGCAGTATATTTTTTAAATAAAATCATTAGAATGTATGATTTTGTAATGAATCTTAACAATTATTTTAGATAAGCTTTAAATAGGATAGCCGGGCTAATACTATGTGAGTACGCCTGCTTGGCATTTATATTATTGAAAAAAGATTATTATATATTAGAATTAGTAGTGTAGATTAGACGGGAGCATAATTGTATGAATATAGATAAAAAGAAATTAACAGTACAGATTCTTGCACTCATCGGACTTGCGTTATCGATAAAACTTGCATGCATCTATTATGTTGCTAATTATGAAAAATATGCATTATCAAGCTTTTGTTCTATAAGTGAGTTTGTTGATTGTGACGGAGCCGCAAGATCAACAGTATCACAGTTCTGGGGAATACCCCTTGCTTATTGGGGGATATTCTTTTATATAACAATACTTTTCTTAACTATTGTTGATAAATTAAAAGGAATTAGATTTTTAAAATTTCTAGAAGTCTTTAAAAATCCAATGTCTTATATAGCAGTTCTTGGTACTATCGCATTTACAGTATCAATGGTACTGGCCGGTCTGAGTATCTTTAAAATACATAAGCTGTGTATTTTATGCGTGATAACATATTTTATTGATTTAATTATTGCACTGGTCGCATTTTCTAGAAATTCTATCATAGATACTTTCAGGGACTTTATTGACGGTGCAAAAAAATATACAAAAACCTTTATTGTACTTGTGATTTTAGCCGCTTCATTCTTGTGCTACAGCGGACTGACATATAATTTTGTTCCTCATATCAAGAGAAGCAAATCAATCATGAAGTATCGTAAAATGACTTATAATCCATACAGAGTTAACGGTAACCAGCTCGGACCTGAGAATGCTTCTGTTGTTGTAGAACTTTATTCCGACTTTGTGTGCCCTCTATGTTATATTCATAATATAATGCTGCATCAGGCAGTGAGCGAGTTTTCAAATGTAAAAGTTGTACACCACAACTTCCCGTTTGATAAAGAATGCAACCCATATATAAGCGTGAATATGCACCCGGGAGCATGCTTTATGTCAAAAGCCGCAATAGCAGCAAGAAATCAGGGAAATTACTGGGGAATGAGTTCTATGCTATATGAAAATCAGCCATATAATGAGGCGGACGTGTGGAAAATTGCTTCCGAACTAGGCTTAAATGCTGAAAAGTTACAGCAGGACATGAATTCTCAAAAGACAATGGATGAAATAGAAACCGAGTTGAAAAAAGCTCAAGACCTCGGCCTTGATGCTACACCAACAATGTTTGTAAATGGTGAAAAAATTGTCGGTGTCAAACCTTATTATGAGCTAAAGGAAATTTTGGTTAAGCATGGTGCAAAAAAATAACAAAATATTAATACATGCATGCTGCGGAATTTGTTCAGGATATCCCATTTCTTTACTTAAGGAGATGGGATATGAACCTGTTGTATATTTTTGTAATCCAAATCTTGATACAAAAGAAGAATTTGAAAGACGTTTAGAAGCGCAGAAAATTGTGTGCATGTATCACTGGGTTGATTTAATTATAGAAGAGTACCGGCATGAAGATTTTTTGCGAGTTGCTAACGGACTTGAAAATGAGCCGGAACGGGGCAGACGCTGTGACGAATGTATAAGATTAAGGCTTAAAAAGACAGCAGAGAAGGCTCGAGAGCTTGGTATAACAAAATTCACAACATCATTAGTGATAAGCCCGCACAAGAATTTTGCAAAGATTACAGGGATTGCGGAAGAACTGGCTGGTGATTTGGAGTACATTGCAATAGATTTTAAGAAAAAAGACGGATTCTTAAAAACGAATACTCTTTCAAAGAAATTGGGTATATATCGCCAGAATTACTGCGGGTGTGAGTTTTCGAAAGGGCATTTGGATAAAGAGGAGATTAAGGATGGAGTGTAAGAGAGAAGAGAATTTATTGGAATGTACTTGCTCTGCAACAAAATGCGGCAACAGGGGAATTTGCTGCGAATGCGTAAGACATCATAGAGAAGCCGGTCAGATTCCGGGCTGCTTCTTTCCTAAGAGCGCAGAATTAAAACACGACAGAAGCATAGAATACTTTATTGAAGTGTATTCAAAACTGAAATAATAATTATAAACCGGTTTTAGAATCAAGGTTCAACTGCTTGGCAATTGCAAGAACAGAACATATTTCGTTTGCCATATCAATGAATGTTGAAAACGTGGTTTCCTTTGTGATACTTCCCATCTGGAACATGTCTTTGTCTACTTGTATAAGTACTATTAGTTCTTCGCCTGTAAACTCTGCTCTGATGTTTTTTGCTTTAAAAGATGTTTTTAGGTTTTCAAACCTTTTCATAAATAATGTTGTAAGAAGATAACGTGCTTCAACTTGATTTGTTGAATATGTATCAAATCTCTTTTCAAACTCAATGTCCTCAAGTACTATTTTTTGAAAAGGTTTAATCTTGTTTTTAGGCTTAAATGCATATTGCTTTTCAAAAATCACTGTGTGCGCCTTGATGCGTTTTGGTATTTTGAAACGCAGTATTACGCTTCTGGAATTCTCTACAGCTTTTTTTGCACGGCTGATAAGGACAATCGGACCAATGATAATTGTAAGCAAAATCCCTAGAATTAACCAAGTAATTATCCACATCTGGTTCAAGACAGCAGAAATAATTATAAGCGCAATTACTCCAAATGGAATAAGCTGCACAGCAAATACACCTGTCGCTACAGTGCTGATATTATTTAGTCCAACTCCCAATTTTGTTTCAATTATATCTGTCGGCACATCAAGTTCATGTCCGTAAATTATATCGTCAAAAGTTTTAATGCAGGATTGTGCAAATATCTCAAGTTTATCGAGTTGCAGGTTGTAGTTTTGCGGGCTTCCAGCCGTGTCATTATATTTATGCCATTTTAAATTACTTTCAAATATCTGGAGAAATTTTGGCATAAGCTGGCGTTTTAAAATCATTTCATAGTCGTCTTCAATATCCAAATAATATGTTGTTTGCCCTGCAACTGTAACTTTTTTTATTTTTTTGTTTTTAGAAAAGGCACAATATGATATTAGTATAATACCTGATATAATGGATAGTAGTATAAGGTATGGAAAAATAAAACTGCCTAAAAAACCAAGCAGAGTTGTTATTATACAGGTATGTTGAAGAAGAACCGGCAGCATATCTTCTTTTCTTTCTTTTTCATATTTTTTTAGTAGTGGTTCTGCTTCTTGTTTAAAAAAATTTTTAATTTCTTGATATAATTCAGCTCTGTCTTTCATAATATAACCCCATCAGTATGTAAAATATCTGTCAAAATCAACGTCCTCAAAGTTGCAGAGCAGATGAAAAATATCATCATCGTCATCCAATCTTTGAAAATTATATTCGTCAAAGAGCCAGTACTTAGGGTTAATGCCTTTTACTCTAACTATATTTTTGTCCTTTAATATCTGTAGTTTCTTTTTAACTTCGTCCAGCGGCAGATTTACAAGCTTAGCAAGCTCAACGGCAGTAATACCGTCTTCGTGGCTGTATTTTTCCGGGGTAAGGAACATGAGTTCCAGCCCTACCATTTTTAAATTTTTATCTTCAGCTTCCGAACTCATGCACTCATTATAACACTGTTATATCAATTAATCAATTTTGAAGTGTTTATAAAAGAGGGTGACTTTTTAGTCACCCTCTAAAGATTTTTACAAACCTGATTTTTTATTATTCATCAGAGCTTTTTGAATTCTTTCTTCACCGGTCAGAAAGTAATCAGAAGTTGCTAATAAGAGCGGATCTGTATCTTCTGATTGCCAGTTTGTGCCGAAAGCACTTTCGCCTTCTGCGAGTTCTTCTTTAACTTTTGTGACCAGAAGTTCTGCTAAATCCTGAATAGTGCAGTCTGACGAAAGAATTGTATCAGGATATGTTTCCGGCATTGATTCGTGATATTTTGCCTGGATGCCTTCTCGTACGGCTTCTGTGATATAATAATTCAAATATTTATCGACATTTGCTTCGTCATACTCATACCCGTTTGCTTCCATTTGTTCTTTTATGTATGCCTTTAATTGCGGTTTCATTTGTTCAAGATTAGAGTATATTTTTGCAGAGCTTGTATTTGTTGAATAATTACCATAGATATTTTTACTGTTGAGAGCTGTATCTATATCCATGTAATCCCAATCAGTTGTCATAGAAGCAATAGTCGTACCGGCATCAGTCATTACGTTGTAATCAAATCCGCTGCCGTCAATTTTTTCAGGATCTTTGTCAAATTCAATATCCTGCATATCCGCTTTCATAGCTTTTTCTTCGTCAGAAAGCAGGTAATCGGCTGTATTCAAAAGGTTATCTGTTATATTCATCGGAGCAAGCGGGTCTGTTTGCAAATGTTCTTTTAGTTTTGCATTAACCTCTTCAACAAGTTTATTAATGTCATAATTTTCAAAATCTGTAAGATTTCCTGCGACTTCAGTAATTACCGAGTCGATAAAAGTGTCAATTTCTCTGTCGGTAAATACATCAAGTGTTGTTTCCGCATAAATATCATTGTCAAAGATATCAGAGAGTGTTTGTTTGAAAGTATCTTTTTGGGCTGCTAAATCATCGTATACATTATTAATTGCTGTATCGTTCTTGGTATTATTTGTAGCAGCTGTATTGAGTTCTTTTTGCAAATCTGTTAGGCCCATAAGATGAATTTGTGCAGCAGTCATTCCGCCGCCTTTGGAAGCTTCTTCTCTGATTTTATCAATACTGCCTACAAGCTCTTGTGCAGAATAGCCTGTTATAGAATGCTCTTGCAAGAATTGTTCTGCAACTTTTTCTTTAAGTGTATTAGCAAAATCATTTAAAAGCGCTGCTCGACGCTGCGCACCAGCCATTGGAGTGCCGGTATTGTATATTTCCCGAATTTTGTCATAAATATCTTCAGGGTTTACATCTTTTATATTATGGTTATCAAGGAATTGAGTAATGGCTGACATTGAATAATTATCCTCGTTAAGTTCCGGGAGTAATAATTCACTAAGGTCATTGCGTATGCTTGTCATATTGGCGTACAAATCATTCAATTCGTCATAAGAAACAACTTCTGTTAATTGTGCATTTTCGACTGCGGCATTTAATTTTGTAATAAATTGCTCAAAAAGTGCCTTAGTTTCAACCTGTATAGGTGCATTGTCATAGGGCTGAGTCCATTTTACTTCTTTTACAGTTTCTGCAACAGTTTGTTCATATATGGTATTAAAGACATCATCACTCAGTTTATCACCGTACTGACTTTTTAATTGTTCTTTATATCCGTTAAGAATAATTGCTGTAGATGTATTTTTTGTAATAGGCAGTGTTTTTATATAAGTTCCAAACGCGGAACAATCGACTTTGATTCTATCCACTTCAACAATTGAGTCACTATTTGTAGTACTGTTACTCTTATCCGTTTCTTCTACATTGGTGGTTTTATCACTTTCAGCATTATTAAAGATTTCATACGTTTTGTTTATTGAATTATCTATTTTTTCCATGACTGTGTCAATTAATAATGCTAATAGTTGATCTTCCGACGAAACATTTTGACCGTTAATTTGAATATCTGGTTTCATCTCATATTTTTTTGTTTCGCTATTCCATTCAAAATATTTATCAATATCTGTTTTTGTAAATCCTTTTTGCAATAATTTAGTCATCTCTTGCACTTGATAAGCTTTTAATTTAAAAGAATCATCTAAAATAATAGTTGGCTGATTATTTGTACTTGTAGTTTCTTGTTTGTTTTGTTCTTCTTTTGTATAAAATGTTCTACTTTTTATTACGGCATATTTTTTGTAAACTTTAATTTTTTTATATATATCGTTACAAAAATTTACAATATAATGGAAGCTCTATATATTTGAAAATATAAATAGTCTTGAAATATAATATAGATATGGAAAAAGGTTTACAAAATACAAAAAATGCTATAATTTGGCTGTGTTTGGCGCATTTATTTGCGGATGTATACAGCGGTTTTTTAAATCCAATTATGCCTTTTATTGCTGCAAAACTCGGGTTTTCAATGGCAGTTGCTACTATTATTATTAGTATTTCACACATTTGTTCATCAATGCTTCAGCCTATATTTGGCTTTTTTGCAGACAATATTTTGAAGCGATTTTTTATATTCTGGGGGGTAATACTGGCGTCACTGTTTATTCCATTGACCCCTGCTGCACCGAATGTATTTATACTTCTTATCTTTATGATATTAGGCAGTTTGGGCGGAAGCTTTTTCCATCCTCAGGCAATGGGGTTTATAAATTACTTCTCCGGTAAAGATTGTTCAAATACAATGGGTATTTTTATGAGCATGGGCTCGCTAGGCTTTGCATTCGGCCCTCTTATGGCAACATGGATAACCCAGTTTTTGGGGCTCGATGTCGTTTCTTATACTTCTCTATTTGGGCTTGCTTTAGCGTTTATGATGTTTATATTTGTACCAAAGCTTTCTAGAATAGAGAAGCAGCCTGAACACAAGGATTTTATAATCTCTTTTAAAGAAATTCTTGGCTGTCGTCAAATGAACTACTTGATGTTAGTTGCAATGATGAAATCTCTTATAACCAGCAGCTCCTGTATATTACTTCCATTCTTATGGAAATCAATGGGATATTCGCCTATTTATATAGGTTTTGCTTTATTCTTATTTGTATTTGCCGGAGCATTAGGTTCATTTTTAAGCCCTAAAGCTGAAAGAATATTTGGTTCAAAACCTGTAGTCTATTTTTCTATGTGGGCAACTTTCCCAATGATGTTAATTTTCGGATTAATTTATAAAACACAGCCGGTGTTGTCTATACTAGTATTTTTTATAATAGGTTTTACAACAATGCTTGCACAGCCTGTAACTATGGTTTGGGCACAAAGGACGCTGCCGAAGTATAAAAGTATTGTGGCCGGGTTTATCAATGGTTTTTGTGTGGGTACAGTAGCGCTTTGTATGTCGGTTTTAGGGGCTGTTGCACAAAAATTTGGCATTATGAATGTTTTGATTATTCTAAGTACTGTCCCTGCAATGGCATCCTATTTTGTAAAATTCCTTAAAGAGGTGAAATAATTTTGTATTTTGCTTTGCCTATTTCCCCCTTTCTGGTATAATATTTTAGAGCTTATGAAGGATTTGATTAAGAATATAATATATAATCTAAAAAATATGAAGAGGCTGGATAAATACATCCTTAAGCAGGTAATTGAGATGTTTATTATGGGTGTACTTGTTTTTACCTCAATCATTTTTGCTTCCGATACTTTTATAACTCTTATCAAACAAATTTCAATGTACGGCATTCCTTTTAAGTATGCAATTCTTATGATTATTCTTCACCTTCCGGAAGTTTTTGTGATGACAATTCCAATGGGAGTATTGCTTGCAACAGTAATGACGTTGAACGGCTTGAGCTTGAGTTCAGAGATAACTGTAATGAGAGCGTGCGGAATCGGGTTGAACCGTATCGCTAAACCAATATTTATTTTTGCGATTGTTATGGCTTGTATAAGCTTTGTTATTAATGAAACTGTTGTACCTTTTTCAACAAGATTATCAACAAAGCTGGCGGGTGTGGCTTTTAGTCAGAAAAATGTTCCGGAAGGTAAACAGAACTTTACTTTTAAAGAAACAAAAGAAGGCGGATTGCTTAAACGTTTATTCTATGTTGGTGACTGCACAGATTCAAAACTGCATAATATAACTGTTTTAGATGCTTCTAAGGAAGGAACAATACAAGTGCTTCAAGCAAGAGAAGGCGCTACAACACCTGGTGGATGGATATTCCAAAAAGGTGCTATATATACGGTTACAGATAGTGGAAAAACACTTGATACAACTCTTTTTGAACATACTAATATTAAATTTGGAATGGATTTGACAAAAGAATTAGATAAGAATCTTGCAAACCAGCATAATTTCATTCAGCTCTGCAGTGTTCTTGCTAAGTCAGATATTCCGGATAAACACATTTTGAAAATAAGCTTATTTGATAAAATAGCATTACCGCTTACCACTATAGTACTTGTATTGATAGGTGTTCCGTTAGCGATAACTCCTCCGAGAGTAAGGTATAATAGAGGGTTTTTGTTTAGTATTCTGATTATTTTTGCTTATTACTTAATCAGAGCTCTGTCAATATCTTTTGGAGAAGCTGGATCATTAACACCTATGCTCGCAGCGTTTATGCCTGATATAATATTGTCACTCGCAGGTGCGGGATTGTACTATCGAAAAGTTTATACAATCTGTTAAAGAGGAATATGGTAAATGCAAAAAATGCGTTTAATAGGCACTGCAATAGCCTTATTAATATTATTGTTTACAATGTTTCCAATTCCATCAATTGTTATTTCAGTGGTATGTATATTTTCTTATGTATGCTTTACATATTTCTCTAAGAAAAATGTTGTAGACAGCGGGACTACTAGTAGACGAAAGGCTGCTCTATATGCAGCAAAAGCTTTTCTTGGTCATTATGACGATATATGGAGTAATCTTAAACTTTCTAATCAATACTGCTATATTAGTATGATTGATGAAATGACTATAATAGGTGTGGAAAAGAAACCTGATGGCGGAGATTACAGGACGTTTAAGGTTGTGAAATCAAATGTTCATGATTGGATTGAACTCTGGAATATGTTTTGTATAAATTTTAGCTACAACAAGACTTATGAAGGACTGATAGAAGATTGCAGGCGTTATAATCTTGTAGTTGATGAAAAAATTATGGAAATGCCTGAAAAACAAAATATTATTCCGGCAAAGATTAAACCGGAAGCAGGAAATTTAGTTGACATCAACAATGCTTCTGAAGAAGAAATTGCAGCTTTACCAGGTATTAGCGTAATCATGGCTAAGAAATCCATAAAAAAAAGAGAAGAAATTGACGGTTTTAAAAATATCAATGAGTTTTTTGCATTCTTAAAGATAAAACCCCATATGCAGGATCAGCTTATAAATTTAATATGTGTGAATAAAATTAAAAATACGGGTAAAATTGAACGATTCCAGGAAAGAAAAGTTGATTTATGAAGCTTAGAGTTTTCAATATTCTCAAAAAGACTAAAGTTGAAGGCCCGGGTACACGTTATTGCATATGGGTTCAAGGGTGTTCAAGGCATTGCAAAGGATGTCAGGCTGTTCATACTTGGCCGCATAGCGGCGGTCAATTAATTGAGGTAAAAGAAATTATCGCCGATATAGCTGCGCAAAAAGATATTGAGGGAGTGACTTTTCTGGGAGGAGAACCTTTTGAACAGTCGGAGGCATTGGGGATAATCGCAGAAAATGTAAGAAAAGCAGGTTTGAGTGTGCTGTGTTTTACCGGAGCTTTAATTGAAGATTTGAGGGTAAATCCTTTAAATAAAAAATTGTTGAATAATATTGACCTGCTTATAGACGGAGAGTTTATGATTGATAAGATTGATTACTCGCGTCCCTGGTGCGGTTCTTCTAATCAAAGATATCATTTTTTAACCAGCAGATACAATGACGAAATTTTTGCAAAGTATAAAAACAAAGTTGAGGTAAATATTTCTAAATCCGGGGTTATTTTTATGAATGGAATGGGAAACTTTGATGAGATACTGCAAAAGATTGATTTAGTGATGCTTAAAAAGTGATATAAAGAGATAATGATAGAGAGGGTATAATGAGCGCATACAAATTATCAAACCTTATAAGAGCAAGATTTCCTGTTATATACATAACAACTTTTGAAGAGGACAGAGTTACAAAGTATATAAAATCTGTTGTTACAGATGTTAAGCAGGTAAAGTTTGCACGTGAAGTTTTTACATGGACACAAACTAACGGACTTTACAACACAACAACCTCAAAGACTGTAAATGATACAGCTTGCCCCTGTAAGATGCTTGAATTTATTCGCAGATATGAAAAAGATGCGGTATTTATAATCTATGATTTTTATGTCAATTTCGGGCCTAAAAATAGGACTCCGGATTATAACGTTATTAGAAAAATGCGCGACATAATTCCGGATTTGAAGCTGGGGGCTGTGAGAAAAACTATTTTTTTAGTAGCGCCAGAACTTCTAATCCCAGAAGCTTTGCAAAAGGAAATTACAATTTTTGACTTTCCGCTTCCGACGTTAAAGGAAGTTAGAAATAAATTTGATGGAATGCTGAAACAAAATGCTGGAGTTGAGGCCTCTATGTCAGAAGATGATAAAGACAGGCTTTGTAAAGCTGCATTGGGGCTGACACTTCAAGAAGCAGAAAGTGCATTTGCTCTTGCAATGGTTAATGATGGCAAGATTGATATTAAAGATTTACCTGTGATTTTGCAGGAAAAGGTTCAAGTTATTAAGAAAACCGGCATACTAGAGTTCATTCAGTCCGATTACTCAATAAAAGATATCGGAGGACTGGATAATTTGAAAAACTGGCTTTTGAAGCGTAATAATTCGTGGTCAGAGCAGGCAAAAAAATATTGTATACCTGCACCAAAAGGTGTTCTTGTAACCGGCGTTCCCGGGTGCGGTAAGAGTTTGACTGCAAAAGCAATGAGCACAATCTGGCAGCTCCCGCTATTGAAACTTGATTTTGGAAAAGTCTTCTCTGGACTTGTAGGAAGTTCTGAAGAAAATATGCGCAGAGCTCTTGCAACTGCAGAAGCGGTAGCACCTTCTATTCTATGGATTGATGAAATTGAAAAAGGTTTAAGCGGCTTAGGCTCTAATGGTGACAGCGGCGTTTCTTCACGAATTTTCGGGCAATTTTTAACATGGATGCAGGAAAAAGAAGCGCCTGTATTTGTAATTGCAACGGCAAACAATATAAGCAACCTTCCTCCTGAGCTATTAAGAAAAGGACGTTTTGATGAAATTTTCTTTGTTGATTTGCCTACTCTTGCAGAAAGAAAAGAAATTTTTAAGCTTCATCTGGAAAGACGTTTAAAAGATAAAGAAGTTGCAAGTGAAGTTGCCGGCATGAAGAATATTTGTACTGAACTTGCTAAAATGACCGAAGGGTTTATCGGCTCTGAAATCGAACAGGTTGTTATATCATCTCTATGCGACGCTTTTTTTGAAAGCAGACCGCTTAAGTTTGAAGATTTGGCAAAAAATATTGCAAACACAGTACCGCTTTCAATGACTCAGCGAGAACAAATACTTGCTTTAAGAGCCTGGGCAAATGTAAGAGCTGTTTCTGCAACAAAAACAGCAAATCTTAAACAGTATACAAAAGAAATTAACGAAGATAATGTTTCTACAAGCAGAGGCGGCAGAACGTTAGATTTTTAGTGTCGCGCACGTAGACAACTGGTCGGTAGACATAGGTATAGCTACTAATTCATAATAGGAGAAATTTTAATATGTCATGTACAGTTTTTGCTCTTCCATATGCAATAGCCTGGGTAGTTGGAGCAGTGTTTGCAAATGTTCCATATTCAGAAATTGCTTTAGATAATGAAGGAATGAACAACATAGACTTTTCAGGTGATATAGATTTACCGACAGTTTGTGATGATGTGAGGGTTATTTCTGATAAACATTTTCTAGAAAAAAGCTTTGAAACAGCCTTTGTGGACAAAGAGCTTTTGATTAAAACTCTTGAAGAGCACGGGGTGAGTAACTTAAAAGAAAATGAGTACGGTAAAATTACTGCTAGAACCGGCAGTTATGAGCTGGCTTTTGAACGTATGGAAGCTGATAAACCTTATTTTCTTATGATAAAATATCTTGATACGGAAAGTGCCGAACAAAAACTTAATGACTTAAGCTCAGAATATGCTCTAAATGTTCAGGAAGAAAGTTATAGAAGTATTACGGAAAAACTTAAAGAAAATAACATGGAAATTGAAAGTGAAGAAGTCTATGACGATAATACAATCGTTTTGACGGTAAACATAGATTAGAGGTAATATGTCAAAGAAATTAAAGATAAAACTTTTACCAAACGGCGAAATTCAAATGGAAACAGTTGGTGTAAAAGGAAAAAAATGTCTGGATTATATTGAAGTTCTAAAAAAACTGGTAGATGTTAAAGTAACAGATACTCAACTTTCACAGGAGTACTACGAAACCGAGAATGAAATTACGACTCAGGATTCAGCTGAAATACATCTTGACTAAAAATTTCGTTGCATAAGTTGATATTTTGTGCTACTATCAGATGGAATGAGAGAGGTTATTCAATGAGCGAAGGACATTGGATTGTAAATAAAGTTATTGCCGGACATTCTATGGCATTTAATATGGATACACTTGTTACAATGTGGGCAGCAATGGCATTTTTGATAATTGTGTCTTTCATTGCGACCAGAAAACTAACAATCTTTCCGACAAAACTTCAACTTGTGTTTGAAAATATACTTGGATATTTTTCTAATTTGGTTAATAACATGATGCCAAAAGAAGGACAAAAGCACTTTCCTCTTATTGCATCATTATTTTTATTTATTGTAACTGCAAATATTATGGGACAGCTTCCTTTTAAAATGATTCAACTTAAACAAGGTGAGCTGGCTTCCCCGACTAATGATATAAACTTGACAGCAGGCCTTGCAGTTATTGTTCTTATCTACTATGTAACAGCAGGTTTGATAAAGAAAAAAGGACATTTCCTGCTTCACGAATTTTCATTCGTTGGTATAATTTCAATGCTTGTAGAGATACTTGAATTATTTACAAGACCTTTAACTCTTGCGTTACGACTTTTTGGAAACATTCTGGCAGGAGAAATCCTTATCACAGCTCTCTTAGGGCTTTGTGCCTGGGGATTGCCGCTTCCGATTATGTTTTTTGAAATACTGGTGGCCTGCGTTCAGGCGCTCGTATTTACAATGCTGACAACGGTTTATATCGCCACAGCAGTTAATACAGAAGAATAGGTTATATATAAAATAAGAAGGAGAGAAAAATGGAAGAAGTAAAAACAATTTCTGATTTAGCACAACTGGGTGCAGGTATAGCAATGGGGTTTGGGGCAATCGGTGCTGGACTCGGTATCGGTGTTGCTACTAAAGGTTTGATGGACGCTATCTCCAGACAACCTGAAATCGCAGGTAAAGCCGTTGGTTTCTTCCTTGTAGGTGCTGCTCTTGCTGAAGCTTGTGCAATTTATGCGCTTGTTATTGCTATGAAGTTATCAGGAATGATGGGGTAAGTGCTACGCACGTAGCCAACTGGTTGGTTGACAGAAGTGTAGTTCACTGGTCAACCTAAAAGTGAAACTATTAGGTTATAAAGAAGGTTAAAAAAGTGGAATTTAATGGAACTTTTTTAGTAACTATAATATCATTTGTATTGTTTGTCTTTGTGATGAACAAAATTCTATATGAGCCAATTAACAATATTGTTGCTCAAAGACGAGAGTTTGTGGATGAAAACCTGCGTACGGCAGAAAAAAACCATAAAAAAGCAAATGAAATTTCTGCTCAAAAAGAAGAAAAACTAAAAGGTGCTAGAAATGACGCCAGAAATAAGTATTCAGATTCAGTTGTAGATTTTAAAAATAAGAAAAATGATATTCTTAAAAATGCACAGTGTGATGCTGATAATGAATTAATGCAAACATACGAAAATCTGAATAATCTTTCTAATGAGGCCAAAGAAGGTCTTAAAGGAAGAATGACTGATTTGGCAAATGATATTGTTGAAAAAATGATTGGATACAGAAGTGAAGTTCAAGGATTTGACAACGATGCAGTTAATAGGATTCTCTATCAGGGGTAGGTAACAGGGGGTAAATGACAGAGGTAAACATGGAAAGTATTAGCGAAATTCTCAATTACATAGGCAGAACAAATCTTTTCAACTTTGTTATATTCCTTGCTATAATTATTTTTGTATGTAAGAAGATAAATGTGACAGGAAAACTTGAAGCTGCAAAGAAAGATGTTGTTAATAATATTGAAAACTCTAAGACGGCTAAATCAGACTCAGAATCAACATTAAAGGCAATAGAAGAATCTGTTGCTCATATAGAAGAGGAAATCGACGAAATCATTAAAAAAGCAGAAGAAAATGCTCGTATGGTTGGCGGTAAAATTCTTGAAGATGCAGAAAAATCTGTAGAAAATATAAAATATAATTCAAAGAAAACAGCTGATGCCAGAGCCGGTTTAATAAGAAATGATATTATGAGGCGAGCTTCTGCAGCGTCAGTAGATGTGGCAAAAAATCATATAATTAATGAACTCAGAAATAATCCTGAGCTGCATAATAAATTAATTGATGAAAGTGTCGATGCTATAAATGGGGTGGATATCTGATGGGTACAAGCGTAAATTTTAAAGATTCTGAACTTGTTGCAAAACGTTGGGCTAAGGCACTTATGGAACTGGCTCAAGAGGATCCGGGAATTTCAAAAGAAGATATTCTTGATGATTTGAGAGAAGTAGATGAAAATATCAAATCATCAAAACAACTTTCAGAAGTATTAAATAATCCTTCAATTTCTATAGAAGAAAAGCAGGCAGTATTGTCTAAACTTTTTCAAAATAAATTAATGCCTATAGTATTTAACTTTATAACTACTTTAAATTTAAAAGGCAGACTGGGGATACTTGATGCAGTCGCAGAGGAATTTTCTAAAGAACTTGAGGTATTAAAAAATATTCTGAGGGTTGACATAACTTCAGCTATTGAATTAAATGATGATAAGAAAAACGCTATTAGAAATAGAGTTGCAGATAAACTGCAAAAGGATGTTCGTGTCCAGTGGCATGTTGATTCTGATATTATAGGCGGGCTGATATTTAACATAAATCAAACGATTGTAGATAACAGTATCAGACATAAATTAGAAGATTTAAAGGGGCAAATGGCTCTCAGAAGATAGTGAGAGATTACAAGCTTGGTATAAATGAAAGGGTAGAAAATGGCAGTAATAAATCCTGATGAAATAAGCTCTATATTAAAAGAAAATATTCGAAATTATGAAGCAAAAGCAGAGATTTCTAATATTGGCAGCGTACTTGAAGTTGGTGACGGTATTGCAAGAATATACGGTCTGCGCAATGTAATGTCAAATGAGCTTGTTGAATTTGAAGATGGCAAAGGAACTCTAGGTATAACATTAAACCTGGAAGAAGATAATGTTGGTGTTGTAATATTGGGTGAGTATACTCATATTAAAGAAGGTATGACAGTAAAGACTACTGGTAGAATTGCCTCTGTTCCGGTAGGTGATGCTCTTATAGGAAGAATTGTAAACCCGACAGGTCGCCCGATTGATGGAAAAGGTGACATTGTTACAGATAAAACTCGTCCTATTGAAAGAGTTGCTCCTGGAATTGTTGCAAGAAAATCTGTTCACCAGCCGCTTCAGACAGGCTTAACTGCTATTGATGCTCTTACACCTATAGGAAGAGGACAGCGAGAATTAATTATCGGCGACAGACAAACCGGTAAGACAGCAATTGCAATTGATACTATACTTAACCAGAAAGGCGGCGACGTAATTTGTATTTATGTTGCAGTTGGTCAAAAGGCTTCTACTGTTGCACAGCTGGCTAAAACATTAGAAAAACACGGCGCAATGGATTATTCTATCATTGTTTCAGCAACAGCTAATGAACCTGCTCCGCTTCAATATATTGCACCATTTGCCGGCGTAGCAATAGCAGAAGAATTTATGGAGCAAGGTAAGCATGTATTAATAGTATATGATGACTTAACTAAGCACGCTCAGGCATATCGTGCAATGAGTTTGCTTCTTAAAAGACCACCTGGACGAGAAGCTTATCCTGGAGATGTTTTCTATCTTCACTCAAGACTACTAGAAAGAGCTGTTAAGCTTAACGATGAGCTTGGTGGTGGAAGTATTACAGCACTTCCTATTATTGAAACACAAGCTGGTGATGTTTCGGCTTATATTCCGACTAACGTAATTTCTATTACTGATGGTCAGATATTCCTTGAATCTGCTTTGTTTAACTCTGGTGTAAGACCTGCTATTAACGCCGGTATTTCTGTATCGCGTGTAGGTGGTGCAGCTCAGACAAAAGGGATTAAGCAGGTTGCAGGTAAGCTTCGTCTTGATTTGGCTCAATTCAGAGAACTTGAAGCTTTTGCTCAATTTGCTTCTGACTTAGATGCTGCGACTAAAAAACAGCTTTTAAGGGGACAAAAACTTACAGAAGTTCTAAAACAACCACAGTATAAACCATTGTCTGTAGCGCAACAGGTAACAATTCTATTTGCTGCAAATGAAGGTTTCTTAGATGATATTGATAATAAAAATATCAATGATTATAAAAACGGCTGGTTTGAATATTTTGAAGCCAATATGCCGGAATTGAGCAAAAGATTGAATGAAGGTGCTAAATTATCAGAAGAAGATATAGAGGCTCTGAAGGTTCAATTAGAAACCTACGGAAAGAATTTATAAGGAGGGAATAGCGTATGAAGTGTTATAATCACCACGATAGGGACGCTTTTGCAGTATGTAAATCCTGTGGAAAAGCTTTATGTTTAGAATGTGCAGAAGAATATAAAAATACATTTATATGCAAAGGTTCAAAAGCATGCAGGCATGTTGCTGATGTAGAATTTGTAAACTATTTTAAAGATAATTCAGAAGGTGCATGGAGATTTAACAGAATTGCATTTATGCTTATTGGTGCATTTTTGCTTCTGTATATTCTTGTTAAATCATTTATGTTCTTCATGATTCCTTGCCCTTGGTTAGAATCAGTTTTATTAATCTTATTAGCAATTTTACTTATTAAAAAAGGGCTTGATTTAAAATTAAGATAGGATATAGCAATGCCAAACTTAAAAGATATAAAAAGCAGAATATCAAGTGTGCAGAACACAAAAAAAATAACTAAAGCAATGAAAATGGTTGCTGCTGCAAAGGTTAAAAAAGCGGAAAATACCGTGAAAGCTGCACGTCCTTTTTCTGATGAATTATTACATTTGTTTAGAAAAATGCTTGCAACAGTAGGTGAGTATTCAGTAGCGGGACTTCATGTTCAGCGTGCACTGGATAATTATCCAGAACTGCTTGAAAAAAGAGAAATAAAAACAGAGGGACTGCTTGTTATAACATCAAATAAAGGTTTGGCAGGTGCATATAACTCTAATATTATTAAAACTGCTATCGCAAGAATAAGAGCTAATAAAGAACGCGGGGTTAATACCGTTATTTATCCTGTAGGACAAAAAGCTGTTTCTGCGTTTAAACACGCTGGTAAGTATTTTGAACTCAAAGAGGGTTATATAAGTATTGCGAATGATCCTACAGCAACGGGTGCTAATATTATTGCAGAAGATATTGCAGAAGATTTTGTATCAGGCCATATCGATAAAATAGATATTATAACAACTCATTTTAACAATATGATGTCTTACAATGTAGTATCTTGGGATGTTTTGCCGGTAAAAGTAGAACAAGCAGATGCGCACGAATTAGATTCGGTTATGGAATTTGAACCATCTCCGCACTCTGTACTGCAGCAGCTTGTACCTATGTATATAACAAATTCAATTTATCAAGCATTGTTGGAAGCGAATGCCAGTGAACTTGCCTCTAGAATGACAGCAATGTCTGCTGCTTCAAATAATGCCGAAGAAATGATTAATACTCTAACTATTGATTACAATAAGGCGCGTCAGGCTGCAATTACTCAGGAAATTGTTGAAATTGTATCAGGAGCTCAGGGAGTTTCTTAATATCAGGCTTGATAGTAAATTTGTTGAGCATTATGCTGCTTAAGAAGTTTATTGTTTCTGGATTCAATGTAGTTGCTGGAAGCTACAACAGAACCTGTTGCACCGGCAATGCCTGCTAAAGTATTTATAATCCACCTTAGAGTTCCGCTTTTTATAAACTTTTTAGTTGCTAAACTAGAAAGAAGTACACCGCCGAAAATAGATGAAACAAATGCTGTGTTTGTAATGAAGGATGTGTTTTTATCATTTTTTTTATAATTTGCAATGAATGAATCTGCTTTATCTACAGGCACTTTAAAATATTTACTCTGCCCGCCTTTATTGCTGTTCACTTCAACCTGAACGCAATTATTATCTAGCTTATTTGTAATTTTTATATCAATACCCATACAACACTCCTTTCCTATTGTAAAACGCGTGAACAAACAATATTGCCTTTCAAAAAAATATTTTTTACAATTCTTAACCTTGCGGAGTTGGATAAAGTGCGCTATAATTCGCGTAGGAATAAAAATTATGGTTAGCAGTATTAATTATAGATACCCTACGCTGGAAAGATTAGATTCACACCCGGAATACGGCGATAAAAATAATAAATCAGCCGTAAGCTCCTTTATTGCAAAACGACATAAAGCACAGTATAGAGAGGTTAATACTCAGGATAAAATAAAATCTGGTATTGGTGCTGTTGCGGGAACCATTATACCTATGCTTTTTATGATGAAAAAACATAAAGTGAAAAATCCATTCAAGTTGCAATATGGCTTGAGTGATATGGTTGTCTTATCCGGAAGTTCTATCGTTGGAGGTGTTGCAGCGGGTATGATAGGAGAAGATAAAAAAACAAATAAAAATAAACTAAAAGAAGGTATTTTCCAATTTTTAAATGCATCTGTTCCAGCCTGGGTTGTTGGCGGAGGTTTAAAACTTTGTGAAGCCAGTAAAAATTTTAACAATATTCCCGGGAAAATTATGGCAATGGCTGGAGGTCTGCTAATTGGAATGTATGGTGCAGCATCATTGTCCAATCTAATTTGTGATCCTTATGATAAAGTTCCAGATAGAAAATTAACTTTATTAGATTGTATTGCAAATGTCGATGATGCTCTCGGTGTTCTCGTTCTGGCAAAATTTCCTTGTGCAGATAAACTTCATTTAGAAAGAACACTGCCTTTTGTTTACTCATATTGTGGATATAGAGCGGGAAAAAGTAATTAAAAAAAAGTCTGAACCGAAGCTCAGACTTTTCTTTTTATATATTTGCAAGTTGTTTATAATAATCATGCGCCTGCTCAAACTTATAAGAAAGATTGAACAGCTTAGCTTCTGTAAGCTGCGGTGTCATTATTTGAAGTCCTATAGGCATTCCTTCAGTGTCAAAACCGGCTGGAACAGATATTGCAGGAAGTCCCGCAAGGTTAGCAGAAATTGTTGCAATATCTGTAAGATACATAGCAAGCGGATCTTCAGTTTTTGCACCTAAATCAAATGCTGTATTCGGACAAGTTGGTGCAATAAGTGCATCAACTTGTGCAAATGCTTTTAAGAAATCTTCTGTAACAACTCTTCTCATCTGCAATGCTTTTTTGTAATAAGCATCATAATATCCAGAAGAAAGTGCATAAGTTCCGAGCATTATACGGCGTTTTACTTCCGGGCCGAAGCCTTCTGCACGTGTTTTACAATACATTTCAAGCAGGTTTTTAGCATCAGCGGTTCTGTGTCCGTACTTAACTCCGTCGAAACGGGCTAAGTTAGAACTGCATTCTGCTGTTGCAAGAATATAATAAATACCTATTGAGTGCTTAAGGTTAGGAAGTGAAACTTCTACGACTTCTGCACCAAGTGATTTGTATGTTTCAATTGCAGATTGGATTGCTTTTTGAACATCTTCAGCAAGACCTTCTGAAACTAATTCTTTTACAACACCAATTTTCATTCCTTTGATGTCATTGTTTAAGCTGTTTCTGTAATTTTCAACAGGAAGCTTTAATGAAGTTGAATCGTGTTTGTCATACCCTGAGATAACTTCTAATAAAGCCGCTGCATCTTCAACTGTTCTTGCAAAAGGTCCAATTTGGTCTAGAGAAGAGGCAAAAGCTATCAAACCATATCTTGAAACTTTACCATATGTAGGTTTCATACCTACTATGCCACAGAAGCTGGCTGGAAGTCTTATACTTCCGCCTGTATCAGAGCCGAGAGCAAGTGCAGCTTCACAAGATGCAACAGATGCTGCGGAGCCGCCGGAAGAACCGCCAGGAACTTTGTTTAAGTTCCAAGGGTTATGAACCTTTTTGAAGGCAGAGTTTTCATTAGAAGATCCCATTGCAAATTCATCAAGGTTAGCTTTACCAACAATCGGAATTAAATTATTTAACAACTTTTGAGTTGCAGTTGCATTGTATGGTGATACAAAGTTTTCTAATATTTTGCTTGATGCGGTAGTTTTTGAACCAATAAGGTTCATGTTATCTTTAAGGGCAAGAGGAACTCCTGCAAGAAGCGGTAAATCTTCCCCTTTAGCTATTTTTTCATCAACTTTTTTTGCCGTATCCAGCGCAATTTCTTCTGTTAAAGAATTAAAAGCTCCAAGTTTTTCATCAATAGCTTTAATTCGTTCTAAAGAGGCTTTAGTTAGCTCTACAGCAGAAATTTCTTTATTTTTTAGTGCTTTTGACTGTTCCATAGCACTCTTTTTTAATAGTTCCAGCATAACTTCTCCTTTAATATCCTAATTAAATTATACCAGAAACAAAAAGAGTGCGTTTGTAAATATATTTATTATCCTCTGCCACAGATTACTCTTGCGATATATTGTACAAGGATTAGAAATTCCCATACAATATGACGATGTTTAATGTAATATAAATCATATTCCAAACGTTCTTCTGATGTAGGTTCTGTCATATTAATCTGTTGCCATCCACACCAGCCGGGACGCACCCAGTTTCGGCATTCCCAGAATGGAACTTTTTCTCGATTTTCATAATAGACTTCTTCTCTTACCGGACGCGGTCCAATAATACTCATCTCGCCTCTCAAAACGTTAAGCATTTGAGGAAGTTCATCTATATGGAATTTTCTCAATAATTTACAGCATGGCATAATTCTTTTATCATCAGCATGGACTTGGTCGATATCTTCGTCAAAATCTTCTTCAACCTTGTCTTGATACATTGTTCTAAATTTTATCATCTTAAAAGGTTTACCAAATTTGCCGATTCTTGTTTGTGTAAAGAATATAGGTCCAAAATCAGAAAATTTTATAATAACCATTGCAATTATTGATAATGGAATTGTAACAAGCATGATTGCAATAGAAGATATGATATCGCAAAATCTTTTTATATAAGTGAATAGTAACGCTTTCTTTTTTACGCAAGCGTAGAACAACCAGTTAACTGTCATTTTTGATACAAGATATTTATGTGTGATTTTTTCATAAAACTTAGGTATTCTCCATACCTTAACCCCCAGAGGTATGCCTTTTATAAGATCTGTTAAAATAACAGAATCCATTCGGGATTTTACAGCAACTATTACAATTTTTACGTTGTTATCTTTAATAACCGCTTCTGAATCACATGTCAATCCAAGTATTGGAATCGTGGAGTCTTCGTCTTCAATAGTATTCATATTATCATCAAGAAAACCAACAACCTTGAGTTTAAGTGCAGGTCTTGCCTGAATTTCTTCTGCAATAAGTTTTCCATCCTGACCTGCTCCAACTATTAAAACATTTTTTGTTGATTTAAAACATTTTGTATATGTAAGCTGTACAATACGTATAAATAATATTCCAGAAAATACGCATACTGCATTTATAATAAGCAAAAGTACTGTCAAAATGTTAAAATGGATAAGACAAATTGGAATTCCTGCAATAACTGTAGAAATAGTAACTCCTTCAAATAGCATATAAAGATTTTTCGGTCTATAAGTTTTTATCTTATATAAACCTTTAAGGTTAAGAACAAGCATTGTAACAACAAGAAACCATAAAGCAATATACAAAAGTATTGTATGCGGAATAAAACTTATAAATGTATACATGGCAGCAAGTGCAATAATAAAAGCATCTATAATCGACAGTATATATACGGATTTAGAAATTGCAGGCATAAACTCTCCTTGAATAAAAGACTCATTATAACTATCTTATTATAACACATTCGGGCTAATTTTAACAGGAGTAATAAAAAAAAAGAACCGCATTAGCGGTTCTTTTTAATGGTACCCCTAGTGAAAACTAGTTGGAACCGAATTGTCTCCGACCTCCGTAGATTTTATGAGTTAAGGAATATTGTATGACTGTTTGTGCTAGAATAAAGGTATGAGGAGTTTATAGCATGGATAAAGATTTAACTATATTTGAAGGGCAACGTATAAGACATATTTATGATGAGGAAAAAGAAGTTTATTATTTTTCTGTTGTAGATATTGTTGCAATTCTGATTGAAAAAGATTACCAAAGTGCAAGAAAATACTGGAATAAATTAGCACAACGCTTGCGAAAAGAGGGCTCTGAGCAGACGGTGACAAATTGTCACCAACTGAAATTGATGTCATCAGATGGTAAAAAATATAAGACCGATGTTGCCGATATAAAAACTATTTTTCGTATTATTCAGTCTGTTCCTTCAAAGAAAGCTGAACCTATAAAACAATGGTTAGCCAAAGTTGGTCAAGAACGAGTTCAGGAAATGGCAGACCCATCAACAGCAATTGATAGAGCTAGAGAAACTTATAAAAAACTTGGTCGCTCTGATAAATGGATTCAACAAAGAATGACTGGTCAAGAAACAAGAAATAAACTCACTGATTACTGGAAAGACCACAAAATTACAGAGGGCGAAGAGTTTGCAATTTTAACAAACATAATACATCAAGAATGGAGCGGGCTAAGTGTTAAAGAACATAAACAATTAAAGAATTTAAAATCTCAAAACTTACGAGACCATATGAGTGAAGCTGAACTTATTTTTACAGCCTTAGCAGAGCTTTCAACAAGGCAAATTGCAGAATCTGAAAACTCTACAGGATTTGAAGAAAATAAAAACTCCGCAAAACGCGGTGGTAAAATCGCTAAAGAGGCAAAAGAAAAACTTGAACTGGAAACGGGCAATAAGGTTGTGACAGGGGAAAACTTTCTTCCAAAACAGCAACAATCTCAGCAAATCAAATATAAAGATTAGAGTCGAAATTGAACGCAAATAATCTAAATGGAAAGAACGTTATGTCATTATTAGAAATTCAAGAATATTTAGAAAGCAATGTTAAAATATTAGACCATTTATATAAATTTGCCGAATTTATATCGTCTAAAAAATCTGAAGACATTTCAGCTGCTGATATAACAAAATTTGATATTGAAAATAGTATTTTTTCTATAATTGAGCATATCAAAACTAAACGATTAGATTGGATGGTTAAATCTTACGAAATTATTTCACAAGATTACAATTACGTTATTCAAAGAATAAAACAAACAAAAAATCCATTATTAAAAGCTATTTATTCTGAAATATTATATTATTCTGATGAACAACAATATAAAGCCTATATTCAGCAGGCTGTAGAAAGTTATTACGAAGCATTAGATAGATTTTGCATTGAATTATCAGATAAATCGACTGATGATTTTATTCATAGCATGATAGATGTCATGAGAAAACTTTTACATCTAGCAGTTAAGTCTAAAACCCCAAAGTTAAAGGATATAAAAAAACTAATTTTAAAAATTATTCAAGTAGATAGTAATATTGAATTGTATCACTATCTGATTGTTTCTATTATTGAATTAATGCTTGAATATAATAAAACTTTTAAAAAAGTTGATTTTGAAGGTGTGGATGATATCTTCTGGAATTTAGTTCAAATTAAATTTAAAGAAAAAGATTACAATTATTTAACAAGAATAATTCCGCACTATGCTCATAAAATTGATGAAAAAAGAGGTAAGTTATCTTATAACTGGGATGATATGCTTGGTAGGTGTTACGTGAAATCTATGGAAACCGCAAATTCCAATATGACATCCCGTATATGGTGCATAGATGCTATAAAACACTATACCCGATTGAATAAGTATACTAATAAAATAAAACAACTAGAGCAAAAATACATATCTTTTAAAGATAAATTAGAGTTTACAGAGTTTAAAGAAAATATTGACACTAAACCTTTTACAGATGCTGCTGAAGAGATTTTAATGCATTCTCCTATAGAAATTTTTAAAATATTATCAGCATCTAATGATTTATACCCACCATTAGAGAGTTTAAAAACTCAAGGTGGTGTATTTGATGATATCTTCCCCACCTCATATCTTGACCATAATTTGCATCCTTCTAAAATATCATCATTAAAAACAGAGCAGGATTTATATCTTACAAATTACAAATGGTATTGGCAATTATATCAGATAACTATACAATACATTTTTATTGAGGGAATTAGGAATAAAAAGTTTAAGTTACAAGACCTAATAAATTTTTTGATGAGTTATAGTAGCTTTTTTGATTTAATAACTACATCCCAATCAAAGAAAAAGCGTATACGATATAACTGGAGTGCAACTATTATCTCAATTTTTGAGACATATTTCAACGAAATGGAAAAGAGTTTTGAAGCTCCTAAAAAGTATTATCCTTATTTAGTAACAATAACAGAAAGCCTTGTCCTTAAATTTGAAACTTGGATAAGACATTACCTAGCCTGTTATAAACAACCAACTATATCCTCTTTACCTCAAGAAAATGGTATTATTAGAGAAAAAGATTTAAATTACCTTTTATATGATGATTTTATCATTGAGAAATTTGATTTTAATGATTTATTATATTTTAGGTATTTATTTATAGCCAAGGAAGGCTGGAATTTACGTAATGAAATTGCGCATGGCGTTTTAATTCCGGAGCAATATACTGTTGAATTATTTAATTGGGTGTTTTTTGCGTTTTTACGATTAGCAAAGTACGATTTTCCCACGGCTGAAAGAAACCGACTTGTGAAAAATAGAAAACAACGATTATTAAAATTATAATAAGGAGTTTATATGTCACTATGTATCTATTATAAAAATAGAATAGGCTTGACTTTTAACAAACGAGAACATATTTTCCCAAAGGCAATTGGAGGGATTGAACGACTTGATGCGGGTGTTGTATCTGACCAAGCTAATGAATTTTTTGCAAATAATCTTGAGGTAAAAACTCTTCGTATGTCGGAGATTTTCATAGGTCGTATTGTTAATGGATATAATAAAAAACCTAGTAAAGAAAAGCAAAAAAATAGAACCTTGCCTGAATTTTTGTTTAATAGAGAGATTGATTCAAGAACCTTGGGTAAGATAGCTTTTAACTCATTAGCGAAAATTAAAGGTAAGGATTATGTATTAAAACCAGAATTTGATGAATTTAGAAATTGGATAATAGGTGGAAACAATGATTGGTATCATTGTAAAATGGGAAAAGAGATTATTGCAAGTACACAAATAATGCCAAATCAGTCTCATTATTGTGTGTTTGTAGATGATGGAGAATATTTAATCGCTGATGTTTGTTTATATAATTGTTGGCGAAAAATGTTCGGTATCTGTAGAAGTTTTGATGATTCTTTCGTAATTCCTAAAGGGTATATATGCGATTGGAAAAATAAGAAAGAGTTTACCTTAATGGAACTTATGCATGAACTTGCGGAATTAGAAGACTTAAAATATCAAAATCTAAAGGAGTTAGGAAATGCTTTGGGATAAACTATCAGCATCTGTAGAAAATGATTATATAGATTTTAAACGTGAGTGGTACTCTAAAGATAAACTAGGCGAAGTTGATTTAGTGCACGATATATTATGTATGAGTAATTCACTGTCCGATAGTGAAGATAGATATATCGTAATTGGGGTTGAAGAGGATAAATCTAATGGCTCTAAACTTATACATGATATCTCAAAAGATGCTAATTGCCGACAGAGTGCAAATTTGATACAGACATTGAGGAATTATATGTCTGTAATTCCTAATATTGAGCTTATAAGAGAAAAGGTAGGTAAAGGATTTATTGATATTATTAAAATAATGCCTTCTGCAAGAGAATTACCGTATGTCTTAAATAAAGAGTGTCAGGCGCAGAAATCTGATGGCAAAAAAGTAACAGTTAGAAAAGAATGGATATATTCAAGAAATTCTGATAGAAATACACCAAAAGATGAATGCTGTACCAGAACCGAATTGGAAGAACTTTTTGCCCGTAAACGGGGAGAACATTTACCAATACTTGATAGGTTTTCAATGTATCTGGATGACATTGAAAACTGGAAGCATCCTAAAAGTGAGTATGAAATTGCTGAAAGTGAGACTGCTTATTATTATACATTAAATCATAAGTATAAAATAGTAAGGAGTGATAGAGAGTTTGATAAAACTATCTCCTTGTCTATTACAAACACATATGATGAACTTCTTACCGATACTTGTCTAAATGAGGCTTATTGGAATTATAAAAATACACAAAATTATTGTTATGATGATTGTATAAATCTTTTTAATGTAGAACTATGGGCAGATAATACATTAATAGAAGTTTTTAATATTACAGGAATGTTTATTAAGCATTTTAATTACGATAGATATTATGGCTCTTACTATGTGCCTAATCGGATGCATTTGATTGAAAGTGATATTACTATTAATAATAGTAGCGACATAGAAAAGCTACTCGTTTGGAAAATATGTAAACTACTTTTTTATTTCAACCTATATGATGGATGTAATTTAGTTACAGACGATGCTTCAAGAATTTTAGAAATATTAAACTATGATTATTTACAAAAACCGAGTGAATATCGTAAACGAAATGAAGACTGGCTTTATCAACCAATTAAAATTAAATAATAACGACAGGAAACGACTAAAATAGCTGTATAAATTTTATATCCGTAGTAAAATATCAGTATGAATTATAATATTGATAATTTTACAAATTATATCAGTAGTAAGACTTGGAAAAATGCAAAGACTTTTGAAAACTTTGCTCCGCATGAGTATGTTTTGAGTTTTCCTTGTGAAAAAACAAAAGCTGAGGGTAAATGTACAAATAACTGCGACATCTGCAAAGCTGAACGAAAGGCTTTTGAGGATGCTGTTGTATTTATTAGACAAAACGGTGAGCGTGCAAAGTTTCAAAACAGAATTTATACGATACTTTGTCTAGCCAATTATCAATACTGGACAATGGGCGACCCGCTTGAAACAACTTGGGTACTTAACAAAGCATTAATCAATGACCCTCGCTGTAAAGTAAAAACATACTGGCTTGATAGAGTCTAAAGAAGGTCGATATACTCTTTTGCTTGTTTTATCAAGTCATCTACCATTTCAAACTCATTTATATTACGCTTTGGATAAAGCGGTACAATCAGCATATCGGATTTATCAGATTTCTCTATCAAGTATTTTTTACCTTTATCATCCAAGTTGTAACGGAGTTTTGGTGAATATGTAACCCAATTATTGTTTTCATCAATAGTCTTAAATGTCATCCAAAATGGAGTCGTTTTTCCGCAAATCCCTTTTTGCCATAAATTACAACTAAATTGAATGCTTAAGCCAGTCGAAGGATTATCTATTCTTAAGTAGCGACAGTACCCGCCTTTTTGTGGAGTAGCTTTAACACCTTTTGAATTACAAATTTTATGAATTAAAAGACTATCAGCAATTTTGTCAACAATTCTGTAGTAATCTACGATGCGATTTGCCATGTTAGAACTTAAATCACCTGCTGAAAACGGCTTAAAATCCTGATTATTCATTTCTCCAGTAAGCCCTTTTAACTGTAGTAAATCATTATACAAAGTATCTTCCTGTAAAACATTATCAAGTAGATTAAGAACTTCTTCCCAAGATAAAACAAGCATTGGAGGCTTGCCGTCTTTTTGTAATAATCTGCCTTGTGGTTTCTCGTATTCAGCAGAAGCGGCAAGTTCATCAACAAGCGATATAATTCTTGATTTAGGACATACAAATATAAGTCCTTTCCCACCTTTTTTCTGTAATCGCTCAAGGTAGGTATTAGGCTGATTGTCAGTCAGATTTGCCCAAAACTTCATTTCAAAAATCAAGATTTCATCATTATGTGTATTCCTTAAAGACATATCAGGTCTTTCAAGATTTTCTCCGCATGATTGAAGCTCAAAATGCAAGTCTTTTTCAAACAGGAGACCTAATTCAGTTCCAATATAGTCCAATAAAGTATCACGAGCAGTTGTTGAATTTTGCAGGATATAATGCAGGCTCATTGTTGCAATATCTTCAGTTGATGTTCCAACACTATTAGCAATATGACACAATAATAAACTCATTACATTCTCCTTTCAAGTTCAACTGTAAAAATAAGTAAAATCTCTAATTCAAAATGATTATATCTCAACTGAAACAATTTTATCAAGCTAAAACTCCATTTTGAATTTATGTAAATTAACATTTTAATTTAATACCATGATGTTAATGCTTAAATTGAGGTATTGACAGTGGATAACAGAAAATTATTAGGTTTAAGAATAAAAGAATTACGCAAAAGAGCTTCACTAAGTCAGGAAGTTCTAGCTGAAAAAGCAGGAATTGAACCAACATCACTTAGTAATATTGAAAATGGAAGAAATTTCCCGTCATTTATTACATTAGAAAATATTATGCGGGTATTGAATGTCGGGTATTTTGATGTATTTCAGTTTGCACAATATGCACCCGCTGATGATTTAATCCAAGAAATCACAACAATTTTAAAAGATAATCCTGAACGAGTAAAAGATGCTTATAAAATTATAAAAGCTCTCGTTGATTAATTTAACGGTGGCTGACGGTGAAGTTTGTAAAATTTTATTAAGACTTTAAAGAATTATACTTGTATGTATATTTTAACTATGTCAATATAGAAATATACATTAGTGTATGATTCAAAAAGAGGTTATTAATATGACTAGTTCTAAAAACTCAAATAACGTAAGCCAAAAGACATTTTTGCAAATTCATTCTCTTTTAGAATTTGATAACTTAGTTGGAACTAATGTTTATAATAAGGCTGTTGCAGAGATTGAGAATATTAATGAGCCTCGTTACTATCCGCAACAGATTATTAAATTAATACCCGAAATAACATCACGAAAATTAAATGATTGGGATGCAAAAGGTTTACTTGTTCAACACAGGCAGAATGATAATGGCTGGAGATTATTTTCGCTTGCTGATGTTATTCGCTTACGGATTATTCAGGATTTAAAAACTTATGGAATGTCAAATATCCAAATTCAAAAGGCTTTAAACGATATTTTTGAATTAAACGACAGGAAACGACAGTATTTATTCGAAACTTTTTTAAATGTATGTGCGACAGCAACAAGAGCTGTTATTATTGTAGAATTTGATGGAAGCGCCTCTTTGCATCTTGAAGACTCCGCTTACGTTAATTTAAAAATGGATAAAAGCTGTTATAGACCAGTTCTAATTCTTCCATTTTACGACTACTGTATGTCGTTTATGCCACATAATGAGTATAAAATGACTGTAACTACCACTGATGTTGTGAACGAGCAAAATAGAGCTAGTTTAGCTGTAATTGCAGATTGCTTAATTGATGAAGAATGCAAAGAAATAAGTTTAAAAAAGAGTAATGGCAAATTAAATATTAAGCCAAAACGGTTTAATAAAAATGTATCAAAGCAAGATTTTATAAAATACATACAAAATCTTGATGAGGAAAGTTTTAAAGACATAAGGATTTCATTGCAAAATGGGAAAATCACAACATTGAGCGAAGAAAATTCTATTTTAAGCTGAGTTATGACGGAAACCCTCTGAATAATTTAGCAGATATTACAATTTTATTTTAAGGCGGCAGAAACCCTCTGAACCTTAATACAAAAGCAAAAGGATGGATAACCATGCTTAGTATTAAGGCGTGCAGACATAGTCTTGGAAAGTATGCCAAAGATTTAAATGATAGCGAAGTTGAAGCTATCAGAGATTTAATGTACCAATTAGCATTTGTTATGGTAGAAGATTACCTACATAAATGCTCTAAAGTTGTGCCGATTACGGCAGAAAGGAAGAAAAATGAAAGACGATGATTTTATGAAGTTATTACAAAACCCTGAGTTTAAAAACTCTCCCATAGGAGAACTTCAAAATAGTTTACAGGAGGCTTTTAAAAGGTACGAATGGAGAATGAGAAGTGAACGCATAAAAGCAGGAATTAGAGAAGCAAAATTAAGAAAAGCTGGTAAGGCGGAGTAATTCCGCCTCAAAATGAAAGGAGAAATTTATGAGTAATGCAATTATTTATACAAGAGTTTCAACGAAAGAACAAGCAGAGGGTGGATACAGCTTGTCAAATCAAGACAAAGAATGTAAAAAATTTGCTATAGATAATAAGTTTTCAATACTTAAAGTTTATGAAGAAAGAGGTGAAAGTGCAAAAACAACAGATAGAACAGAATTACAACATTTAATGCGTTACTGCACTCAAAATAAAAAAGAAATTGATGCACTTATTATATGGAAATTTGATAGATTAGCAAGAAACATGAAAGATTTTTATTTTTTAAATAACTATTTTAACAGTTTAAATATAAAGGTTCTTTCCGCAACAGAAGTGAATGGTGAGTCAGCAACTGAAAAATTAACTAGAAACATGTTAGGAGCCTTTGCTCAATTTGAAAATGACCAAAAATCAGAAAGAGTTACGGCTGGCATGAAACAAGCCTTTTTAACAGGTCATTGGTTGTGGAGAGCACCAATCGGTTATATTATGAAAAACGGTAACATTGAACCAGACCCCAAAACTGCGCATCACGTTAAAAAGATTTTCAAATTATTTTCTACAGGAATGTATGAGCAGACACAGCTTATTAAAATTATTGAGGCTGATGGGATAAAAATTAACACTAACAGAATGTGCAGGCTATTGAGAAACCCACTTTATATGGGGTATATGCATAAAAATAAGTGGGCGGAAGAACCCATTAGAGGAATTTTCGAACCACTTATTTCTGAGGCAGAATTTAAAAAAGTACAGGATATATTGAATGGCAAAAAGCCTGTTATTACCGCTTACAAGAGGAATAATCCCGAATTTCCTTTAAGACAGTTCATTACCTGTCCTAATTGCAACCAACCGCTAACAGGAAGTAAATCTAAAGGAAGAAAAGAAAGATATGCTTATTATCACTGTCATCATAAGGATTGTTGTATTAATTTCAGAATAAGGAAAGAAAGATTGGAAGATGCATTCGTAGATTACTTGAAGTTTATAAAACCTGAACAAGATTTGCTTAATTTATTTGAAACAACAGTGAAAGATGTTTATAACGAAAAGTTATCAATAAGATTAAATAGTCAAAAGCAGGTGCAAAACAAGTTAATTGAACTTAAAAACAGAAAAAGTAAGTTAATTGATTTAAGGCTGGATGGAACAATTGGTGAAGATGATTATAAGTTTAAAACGGAGCAATTATCTGAAGAAATACAAGAAAATGAGTTCCGCTTACGTGAGATAGACGAACTTGACAATAACTTATGTAAATGCCTTAAATATGCCTGTAAAGCAATTAGCAATATTGATACAATATGGGAAAATGGGGATTTAGATTTAAAACAAAGATTACAGAAATTAATTTTTCCTAAAGGTTTGATGTACTATTCAAACGATTTTCGAACCGCTGAAATCTCAAGCCTATTCATTAAAAAAGACGCCTCATTGACGTCTTATAATAATATGGTACCCCATATTGAGAAAAATTCGAAACAAATCGTTCTTGAATTGTACCAATTGTATGAATTAAGAAATGTTGCTTAGATACTAAAAAATTAAATATGTAAAATAATATATTTTTAATATAATATTTAGTTGAAAGGAATTAAATGAAAAACCGATTAAATAATTTAATAAGATGGATTTTATTCTTCATTGCATACTACCCTTTGTTTCTAATATTGCTAATCCAAAATTCAAAACTAATTGATAGGGTTTTTAGTTGTAATTTTGTTAATTTTAAATTTGTAGAATTGAATGATCCTTTTTTATGGGGAATTAGTCTGGGGTTGATAATTTTTATAACAATTATTATATTCCTAAAATTTCAAGCAAATACAAACACGATACAGTATAAAGTTTTGTCTGTGAAGGATATTTCTCACGAAACTTTAAATTATATATTAACATATTTAATAGCCTTTTTGTCTTTAGATATGAATAGTCCTAAAACTATTTTATCTATTATAATATTACTTTTTATAATAGGTGTTATCTACATAAATTCTAATATGCTATATGTAAATCCAATATTACAATTATTAGGTTATTCTATATATGAATTAAGTACAACAAGGTATGGCACAGATGAAGAATATAAAATTATCGCAATTTCTGAAATTGGAAAGATTAAAAAATGCGAATATATTGATATATCATTGGTAAATGAAGGTGTTAAAAATATATATTTTGTAAAATAACTTAATAATAAGTTTAAATCCTTTTTTTATAGTATCATGAGCATGGAAGTTTTAATTATAGAGGGAAAGTTGTATTGCCACATAATTTTTTATCATATGCAAATAGAATAAAAGAAATTGTTGAAACTGCAAATAGTCAGCAATTAATATTTTTTAAAAGAAAGAAAAGTGGTAGTACTTCAAAATATGAAGCTTATAATTTCGAGTTAGCTCAAAACAGTATTGGTCAAAATCTAAAAAACATTGCAGTTTCAAGTGTTGAAATAAATAGAAGTTGTCAATTAAAAGCCTACACAATAGAACTTGACACAAATGAAAGAAATACTATATATGAAATTTCTTCAAGTGATGTAGGAAATTTTAGAAAGATTATAGATGCAATGTCAGATAGCTCTCTTAACAGAATAAACGTAGCTACAACGGAAGATATTGATCCTAATTTTTATATATTGAATTTTGACAATAATGATGAACAAGTAATGGCATTTACTCATTATTCTCCTGCAACAACATTTAAGGGAAAATTGATTTTTAAAAACCAAGCTGAGATATATGATAAATGCCTATCAATAGCTACATATGTTCATTGTTTATACTACAGGATAAAATTAGAAGATCAACAATATATAGAAAATGTTGTGATTTTTAAAAATGGCAAATCAAAATTTGAACAAATTTTTGACTACAAAGAAGATTATAGGGCTAGGGCAACGGCAACAATTAGAGAACTTGAAAATTTGAATTTAATATCTAATGCAGATGCTTTTGAATTAAAAGCAATGACTGATGAATATTTTATAAGAAAATTAGCTAAAATTAATCTTGAGAACAAAATAGAAATTGTTAGAAATAATTTTGAAAGTTTAGTACAAGCAAATAATGATTTTCAAGAATTAGGGGTACAAATAAATACCAATACTCGAACTATTTTAATACCTCATAATGCAGACAAAAATTATATAAGAAGTGTTTTATCTTTACTTAATACAGAACCAATGCAAAATTTAATATCACAAGCAAAGGTATTAATACCGGATAACAATACACCCGTTCAACAAAGATTATTTTTAGCCTAAATACAATTATTTAATATAATCTTTTGTATACTTTTCGCATATTAAATCAATATATGTCTGGATATTAAATTGTTTTTTGTTTTTATATATGTATATTGTTGACCAAAAGAAATTATATAATATAAAAATAACTATTGATGATATTAATGTCGTTATAAAAAACTTTTTTGTTAATTTTATAAGACATTTAAAATTTTTTAGAAAACAATTTAGAAGCTCTTTTATAATTTTATTTATTTGAAAAATTATTGGGTGATAAATTTTATAGCTATCAATATAGTCCATTTCATAAGCTAAATAACATAATATTGAAGTATAGTTTTCTCTTTTTAATGATTTTAAAATCAAATTTTGATTATCTTTTGTTATGTAATTTCTTATAAACCAATTATCAAGATATATAAATCTATGATTAAAATATTTTCGATTTATAGCATTTTCAATATTAACAAATGTATTACCAACAAAGCATATTATTTTTTTTATAGTTTTGTTTTTTAATTTTAATCTAAAAGTATCTATTCTCCAAATTACTGAATTACAGATACGACTAATATAAAAGATAAAATGTCTACTCAAAGTGTTTTTTAAAGGTATAGATTTGATTAATTTTATTGAAAATTCTACTAAATCTTCATTATTTGGGCAATTTAAACAGTTTTGATATAAATCTAATAAGTAATCATTTCTTTTATCTTTTTTATTTTTATCGAGAATTAAATTCATTAAACAATTTTTATACTCTCTCTTATTTTGATCGTCTATATCAATATAAAACATAGCATATATTATTGCTTTGTCGTCAGTATATTGAATTGATTTAAGGAACTCAATGATGGTATCTTTGAATTGAGTATGTTCCAATGCAATATGCCCTAACCAATTAATACATTCAAAATCATCGACATTATTTTTTATATGCTCTTTTAATATACTAACTGCTTGTGATATTATTTCTTCTGATTTTGCAATCATGCCTGTAACATAAGCTAAACAAGGTAGATTGTCGTATAGATCATTATCAGCATCGGTTTTTACAGTATTAAATAATTCAATTATATAATCATTTTCTTTATACTTTGGATGTGCAAGCATACATAAAAGACTTTTTTGTACTTTTATAAATCGATTATCAAATAATATGATTTTTATAAATTCTTTTTGTTCTTCTATTGTAAAGCTTTCTAAAGTTTGTCTTAATTCTACGGAAGGAGATATAAAACCATTTTCTATATTTAAAACAAGTTCTTCTAAACAATTATCATTTCTTGTTTCTAAATAAGTTTTTATGCTGATGTTAATTTTATCAAAAAATGATATTGCAATCCCAACTTCTTTTAAAATATCTTCATTTGTTGTTTTATCTCTTAAAAATGATTTCAGTTTACCTGTAAAAATTGATTTATTTTCACCATATTGATTTGCTAATGCTTCATTTTGATAAAGTTTGTATAATCTATTAACATATTCAGAATTATTAGGAATTATATCAGATAATATATCAATAACTCCTCTGACATACCACCCTTCTCTTTCTTTTTGATAGTCATATTTTATAGGATTTTCAATTCTTTCAATAAAAAAATCTATAGTTTTAATATCATCATAAGCACAACTTTTGAAAGCTTTTTGAAATAAATCATATGAATATTGTTTATTTCGTTCTTGATATATCTCAAATAAAAGATTTTTAAATTTGATAGTATTATAATTTAAATTCGCCAGTTTATTTATATAGGTTGTAAATGGAGCTTTTTTATCTCTTTTTATCCAAGCTTTTTCTAGTCTATTATATAAAAGATTGCATAAACATTTTCTATCTGTATTATAAGTAACATTTGCCAAATCTAATAAATAAACAGAGTCTTTATTTTTCTTATTTTCTTCAATTTCTTTATCATCAGTTAGATTATAATAATCTTTTGTTATATCAATAAATTTGTTTAATAATTTCTTTTTGTTATTTTCTGGAATATTCTTATACTCTCCTAATATTTCACAACACAATAAAAAAGCTCGTTTTTGATACCATCCGGATGTTTTATCTTTAAACTTTAATATTCTATTAAAACATTTTATTTTTTCTTTATCAGAAATAGCCTCTATGCCAAACCAGAATATTATAGTTTGTCTCCAATTGGCTGAAAAAATATTATATATGTCATTTTTGTAGTCTAAAAAATCATTAACTGTTCCTTTATTAGCGAGAAATAAAGCAGAATAATAATCTTCAAATAATTTGTGTACAAATTGATAAGTATTTCCTACTGGAACTAGAAGCTGTAATTTTAATAGTTCACTACTTGGATTTATCTCATTATTGAGTTTTAAATTGTAGGCAATGCTGCAAAGTTTTTCTAAAAGATGCTTTCTATTTGCTTTGTCAATTAATTTTTCATCACATAAAACATCAAAAATTTGTTGTATAAAATCACTTTTTGAATTAATTGTATTGATACTTTCTGGATTAGATTTGTAAATTCTGCACAATAAAGCTAAAAATAACGGAGTTTTTGAAAGTGTGTAGAGATCATCTTTGCTTTTTATGGCTCTATATAATTTATCTGCATTCGGTTTGTCTAAAAAGAACAGTAAATATTCTAAAATCTGTTGAGTGCTAAATGCTTGAATATTTAATAAATCAAAATTATTCAAGTACATTGAACATGTATTTCTTGAAGCAATTATAATATTAAAGTTTAATTTGTTTCTAAATAATTCATTATTTAAGAGGTTTCGATAATTTCCACAATACTCATCTAATCCATCCAATAAAAGATAGAAGTCTTTATTAACAGCATTATTAAGATTATTAGCTTGTATAATAACTTTAGTTTTTATATTGTCAATTTCAAAACCTGTTAAATATTTAATATATTCAAGTAAACCTCTTTGAGTATTTTCTTTTTGCCATAATCCAAAATCTTGTAAAGAGATAAAAATAGGCAATTTATCATTTTGGTATAAATCTTTATATAGCATCTTAAGAAATTGCGATTTTCCTTGTCCACCATTTCCTAGTATTGCAAATTTATTTTGTTCAGAAGCATTTAGTAATAAGTCTAGTAGGTTATTGTAACGAACCGTTTTATTAGTATCATTAACAAATTCTGTTACGATATAAGACTTATCAATTTCTTTTTCTGAAAAAAAGTCAAAAGATTTATTTTCTATATCTTTTTCAATATATTGTTTGAGATTTGCAATATTTTCATCCATAAATGAATTATACTTTAAACAAACTGTCTATAAAATTATGTTATAATCAAATTAATATTAGTAACAGGCATGAAATAATGAATAAATACTGTCCAAAATGTAGAACTGAAAATCTTGCTATAGTTAATGCTTCTGAATGGAATAAAAGTAATCCTATTGAATCGACGGAAATAATTATAGATTTTGAATGTAGAGAATGTGAAAATAAATATTCTCAAAAAATAATTTTTAATTCATTAAGGGAATATTTGAGCTTTTTAGATGGTTATAAATACTAATCTAAAATCCCGCTCAAAACTTTATAAGCCAGTTTTATTTCTTCATCTGTTGCTTTGTTTAGCATTGTTTGGATGTCTTGCAGGAGTTGTTTTGTATCTTTCTGATGATTAAACATATATAGTTTGTAAGGTTCAACGTTTAGGGCTTTTGCAATTCTTTCAAGGTTTTCATCAGTAGGATGAAAATGACCGCTTTCAATTTTACTTATGCTAGATGCTCCTATATCAGTTAATTCTGACAACTCTTCTTGAGTTAATTTCTTTGCAATTCTTATTTCTCTAATTCTTTTTCCTAAAAGCTTTTTTAATTCAGACATTTTTCACCTCACAATATATTCTTTATGAAATATTTGTAAAAATGAATTAATCTTAGCCACAAAATAAGTTGACTTTCTTTTATCTTTATGCAAGTATATATGCATATTACAAAATAAAATTAGTCAAAAATTGAATTTAAATGCAAGAAAGGTAAAAATATGAAAAACCTAAAAATTATATTTACACAAATTAAAGATTTTATAGTTAGTAAGTGGAAAATTATAACTTATATTATTTGTTCATTAATTATTTTATCATTTGTTGTTTTAGCATTTAAGCTACTAACAAATCCTATGAATACCAAAGTAACACGAAAAAATTATGATAATGTAATTGAAAGAATAAGAAAAAACAGTTCAAAAGATGATTATCAGAAAGTTCAAGCTGTAATTGCAATGGCAGAATTAGCATCACTTGGTGATAATGAAGATAAAATAGATTACCTCGAAGGAAAAAGTTTTAATCAGATGATTAAAAAAATACAAAAAAATTTAGAAGAAGAAAACAAGGAAGCCGAACAACAAAAAATTATTAGTGCAGAAAAACAAAAAATAAGGGATGGATATTTAAAATTTGATAATTATACATGGGAAGTTAAAACTTCCAATTATCAAAGTAATTTAATTATAACTGCAGAAATAGAAAATCTTAAAGATATAGATATAGAAGCTTTTGAGGGAATTATCAGTATAAGCGATAAATTGGATAATAATCTTGGAGATTTTAAAATTAAAAATACAAAAATTATTCCTAAAAAAGCTAAAGCGGATATAGATATGACATTTTATGAAGATGAATATTATTCTGAAATAAAGGCTATAAGCAGACAAAGCGGAGATTTGTATTTCTCCTTTACTCCTACAAAATTAATAGTTGATGGAAATGAAATATAGAAAGGAATAAATAATATGGTTGAAGAAATAATTATAACGGCAAATGGTGTAAATGGGCAAATGCTATTGTATCCAAATAGGATCGAAATAAAACGGAAAGGCGCACTTAGTTTTATAACACATGGTATGGATGGTACAAAAATAATATTTCTTAAATCCATAGCGGGTTTGCAATATAAAGAAAGTGGTAAAGTTACAAGTGGTTATTTGCAGATAATATTTCAAGGTAGCCAAGAAAGTAAGAATGGGTTGTTTGATGCTACAAAAGATGAAAATACTGTAATGTTTGCAAAGCCAGATGAAGAAGAAAAATTTGCACAAATTAAAGATTATATAATTTCTAAAATTTAGTACAAAAAGCAGAAATTTATAAAAAATTATATAATAGTCATAAGGAGAAAATACTTATGGCTACAATAAAGCAAATCAAGGCAAATAGGAAGAATGCTATTAAAGGTGGAGTAAAAACGAAAGAAGGAAAAGCTATATCAAGCCAGAATGCAACAAAATATGGATTTTTTAGCAAGATAACAACGGAATTTGATAAATTAAATAATGAAGATTTTTGCAAATCTATTTATAATTGTTTCATGCCGGCTAATGAGTACGAAAACCAAATGGTGGAAATCCTTTTATCTAATTTATTGACTTTTAGAAGAATATGTTTAGTTGAAAAAGAATATCTGGAAACCAAAATACATCCAGATATAGAAATGGATTTTTCTACATGCTTGAAAAAAGGATATGAACCAGAAATAAAACTTGATCTTATTGATGAACTAAATAAATTCCAGAAATATAAAACAAGTATTCAAAATAATCTTATTAAAATAGAACATGAATTAGAAAGACTTGTGGTTAATAGAAATTCTGAATATAAATATATTCCAAATACTCTGGATATAAATGTTTCAAACTCTAATGGGTTCGTTTTGGAATAAAGATTTAATATTTCTTAAATTATACTTGCATGTATAATTATAATGCATTATAATAAATTATACATTGAGGTATAAAAGTGAATAATGCTGATTTAGAAAATTTTAATCCGAAATTTATAAATATAAAAGATTATAAAACTGCAAAAGAATATAAAAATGCATTTTTTATAGAAAACATTGTGAATACATCAGAATACTATGAATTAACTATTTTAAATGCTTATTTTATTCATCCATTTTTATCGATAAAAACAATATTTGAAGCTTCAAAACAATTATCAAACAATAATAAATCTGAAATTACTTATCGTAAAGTTAATGATTGGAATACAAAAGGTTTATTTGAGGATAAAAGAACCAGCAACATTCAATGGCGGAAATATTCGATTAGAACAGGTGTTCAATTACTTCTTATAAACGATTTAAAAAAGTTTGGTTATTCAAACGAACAAATTAAAAGTATTGTACAACAGATAATTGATGATCGTGCTGATGTTCTTGTAAAAAATCGGACATTTAATTATAAATATTTTGATTTTTACGCATCTACTTTTTATAAAAGAGGTGTAAGTTTCTTTATAATGATAGATGATAATTGCAATGCATTCTATTTAACCGAAAAAGATTTAGCTTTAAATATTGCACATGGATTAAAACAATTTAAACCATTTTTAGTTTTACCTTTTTCAAAATACTTAAGTGTTTTTGCAGAATACATTTTCCATTCTGATAATGAAAAAGCAATTACAGATGAATTATCATTGAAAGAAGATTTGCCAAATTCTAAAGAACAAAAAATTATTAAAACTATAAGAGATGATGCAATAAAACATATAAAAATAGAAAAGAAATCCAACAGCAAATCATTATTACTCAGAACAACTCAAATAAAAAATAATACAGATATTACCAATGAAGAATTAGAAAATCTTGTAAAGCAAGATAAATATATTAAAACAACTATTGGAAAAGGTACAGGTCAATCTTACAATATTTCAATTGAAAAAACCGAAAGGCTAGATTAGTGACAATGAATAAATTGAGCTAATTTAACTATTTATTATAGTAAATCATATCTTTGAAGTGACAATGTAATACTTGAGCTTCAATACAAGCAGTAGGGAATAAGCAAATGCTTAGTATTGAAGAATGCCGTAAAATTTTAGGGTTAAGTGAAGATGAATTGTCAAATGATGAGTTAGAAAATATAAGATATAGTTTATATCAAATGTCGCAAGTAATAGTAAATAATTATTTTGAGGTTAAAAATAATGAAAGCAATAATCTACACAAGAGTTTCAACTGAAGAACAAGCCAGACATGGGTTTAGTTTAACCAAGCAAGAATTAGAATGCAAAAACTTTGCTACAAGAAATGGTTATGAAATTTTAAAAATTTTTAAAGAAGAAGGTGTAAGTGCAAAAACAACAAATAGACCTCAACTGCAAAATCTTATAAGGTACTGTATTGAAAATAAAAAAAGTATTGATAGTATTATTGTTTGGAGATTTGATAGATTTACAAGAAAACTAGAAGATCAGATTGCTCTATTTGGTAAGTTGCAAAAATATGGCATAAAGGTTATTTCAGCAACAGAAAATAACGAAGAAAATGCTACAGGTAACTTAATGAGGAATATAATTGGTTCTTTTGCTCAATATGAAAATGATGTAAAATCCGAAAGAGTAAAAGCTGGCATGGAGCAGGCTTTTTTAGAAGGTAATTGGTTATGGAAAGCTCCTGTTGGTTACAAAATGATAAATAAGAAATTATATATAGATGACACAAAAGGCACACATATAAAAAAGATTTTTGAAGATTTTGCAACTGGACTTTATAAACAAACTGATTTATTAGCATATTTAAGAGAAAATGGTATTAAGATAAGTGCAAATACTTTATGCGATTTATTAAGAAAACCTATTTATTGTGGATATTTGGTAAATGAAAAATATTCAGCTGAACCAATAAAAGGAAATTTTAAACCTATTATTGATGAACATACATTTTATACGGTACAAGCTATATTAAATGGTAATAAAGCTCAAGCAATACCACATTTAAGACAAAATCCAATTTTTCCTTTAAAACAGTTTATTACATGTCCTTATTGCAATCAACCATTAACAGGTGATACTCCACATGGAAGAAAAGGACAAAAATATTACTATTATAGATGTTATAATAAAGATTGTATTGTTCATTTTAATATAGCTAAAGATAAATTAGAAAATAATTTTGTAGAATATTTAACAAAAATAAAACCAGATAAATCGTTATTAAAGTTGTTTAAAACTATTATGAGAGATGTATATAATAAAAGCACAGAAGAAGCTAGAAAGAGCTATAAAAGTCTTAATAAACAATTAGAAGATATAAATAACAACAAAAGTAAATTACTTGACTTATTAATTGAAGAAAAAATTTCTAGTGATGCTTACAAGATGAAAGTTCAACAATTTGAAAAAGCTGAATTAGATTTAAAATCTAAAATTGCAGTAAATAATATCCCGGAAAATAATTTTAATGAATGTTTAGAGTATGCTTGCAATATTTTAAATAATCTTGATAGTTTCTGGCGAAATAGCAAAATCGATATAAAAGAAAGGCTACAAAAAATAATATTTCCAAATGGATTAAGATATGAAACAGGAGTTTTTCGAAACACTCAAATATCAAGCCTATTCAAAATAATAGGCACCTTATCGGTGCCTTCTATTAATATGGTACCCCCAAGCGAATTCGAATCGCTGTCTACACCGTGAAAGGGTGTTGTCCTAGGCCTCTAGACGATGGGGGCTCGTGACAATTTATATAGTATCAAATCAATTTTTCATGTCAAGGGGGTAAATTAAAGGAAGAATGTTAGATTGTATTTTTGTTGCAAAAAAAATCATTTAGTCCTAATATATAACTAGAATTGAGGTTATTATGATTAATAGAAAATCACGCGACGAAATTAAGAGAATGCGACATGCCGGACATATTGTAGCTCTTGTGCATAAGAAAATGAGAGAGGTTGTTGAGCCGGGTATATCAACAAAAGAATTAGATAGTATTGCTATGAAAATTATTAAAGAGAATAAAGCAACACCTACTTTTCTTGGTTACAGCGGTTTTCCGGCCTGCATTTGTGCTTCTATAAACGAAAAAGTTGTTCACGGCATTCCTTCTGAAACCGAAATTCTAAAAGAAGGCGATATTATAGCTATAGACGTTGGTGCAACATATGGCGGTATGGTTGGTGACAGTGCATGGTCTTATGCTGTCGGAAATATTTCTGAGGAAAAAAAGCTTCTTATGAAAGCTACAGAAGAAGCCTTAATGGCAGGTATTTCAAAAATGAGAGCAGGAAATGTTCTTGATGATATATCCGGAGCCGTTGAGGATGTGGCAAATAGTTATAAAATGGGTATCGTAAGACAATATGGCGGACACGGAGTCGGTCATGTAATGCATGAAGACCCGTTTCTATTTAATTACAGAGTAGGAGATCAAACTATTATAAAATCAGGCATGGTTATAGCAATAGAACCGATGTTAAATCTTGGTTGCGATGAGGTTGTAGTACTTGACGATAAATGGTCTGTTGTCACTAAAGACGGAAAACCATCTGCGCATTTTGAACATACTGTTCTGGCAACAGATGGCGATCCAATTCTTATGACAACATTGATGGATTAATTTTAATTAAATAATCCTATAAACCAGTCTGCAAGCTTTTCAAAATCGCTTTTGCAATTTTCTTTCAGCTCTGTTGCTTCACGTTGTTTTTCCGCCAGTCGGGCTGCTTCTTTCTGCTTACGTTTTGCAGCATTTGCAGCTTCTTGGTCTAGACGAACTTGTTTTTCCTGTTCAGTTTCTACATCAAAACGAAGGACAGCTCCATCATCACAAACTATTGTTGTAACTCCTGCAGAAGCATCACGACGTACACCTTTTACACCATTCTTACCTATTAATGTATCTGCTTTTAAAAGATCTTTATCGCTGATGTCCTCGTCATTACCATCAAGTTTTCTAAGTGCATCAAATATTGCATATCTCTTTGTATTTAAATCAAGAGTGCCAAGCTTACCGCTTTTTGACCCATTACTGTATATTCGTTCTGCAAATCCATTTCTTCCGTTTTTTACTTCTGCACGTATATCACCTTCATGTCCCATTTCTCGTCGCGTAAAGTTCGTAATTTCGGTATTTCTAGAAAATTTAACTTCAAAATTTTTGTACTCATTTGCACTGGTTACTCTTAATGTTCCGCCTGTTGTCATATAAATCTCCTTATTTGCTATATATTATATATAAAGTATTTATATGTTAAATAATTGCTCTTTTGTAAATAAATATTAAATTATATATATTTTTTATTACTGGACAAAAGTTTTTGAGCGTTATATAGTTAAATTAATTGATTATTTGAAATAATGAGGTAAAAATGGATCAAATTATTAAAATAGCTTGGGAATTAAACGAAAATACTGATAATCGTTACAAGCTGGTTTATGAAATAGCAGAATTAGCCAAAAAGCTGGTTGATGAAACTCAGATGAAGAAAGCCCGAGATGAGTTTGGTTTTGAGGAAGCTGCAAGTGACAGCGCTTACAAGAAAGAAAATCCTGTAGAGCATGCTATCATGGTTAAAGCTTCCGAGTCGGACGATACCGAACTTGTAGGCTAAGTTTAAGTTATAGATACAAAAAAGAACTTCCTATAAGCGGGAAGTTCTTTTTTTTGTAAAAAAATGTTAATATACAGGCAATTTTTTTGCTTTACGTGATTTACACAGAAAGAAAGGTCGAATATGAACAAACACAGCAAAAAATTAATGAATTTAATATGGGGGTTGTAGGGTTATGTTGGTAAATGCAGCAAAGATATATTCTACATTGGGCAATCCCAATTCATTGATACCTTTAGGGGTAAAGGATGCGTCAAGCTGTCTTGGCATGACAGCAGGTTCATACGCTACTGGTAAAGAAGAAGGTTTTGACAGATTCATAGACGAATTTGGCACAGAAGCGTTGTGGCTCGGGGGCATACCTGCTTTTAAATGGATATTTGATAAGACAGTTTTTAAAACTTATGGGTTAGACTCTAAAATTGACCCGAGAAATTTAAAGGATTCTGAAATTTTTAAGAAGATAAAACAATACGCCCCAACAGAAGAAATTAAGAAGAATTTAGAAAAAGCCGAAAATAAAAAAAGGTTGTTTAAAAATCTTGCAGCAACAAAATTTGCAGTATCTACTGTTTTGGCTGCGGTGACTTATGTTGGAATGACACGGCTTAAACAGTATTATACAGAGCAAAAAATTAGAAAAAATCTGATTAAAGAGTATAACGAGTCTAAGAAGGCTAAACAAGAAGAAAATAATAATGCTAATAAACCGGCATTTAAAGGAATTGGAAAGGTTGTCGAAGAATTTGCGTTCTCGCCTGTAAAAAATATGTATATTATGGATGGTTTTATAACAACTGAGAGATTAACCGATTCAAGAAGTTCTCAAGAGTTCATAGGCTATGCAATCAAAGAAGGCTCTTGTCTGTTCTTCCTATACTATGCAGGTAAAAAAATTCAGGAATTTATGGAAAAGAATGCAAAATCAAAACATGGCAAATCAATAACACTGGATTCAAGAGTGTTGGAAGATAGTAAATTTAAGCAGGCTTTTCTTGATGGATCCATTGAAGCTAGTTTAAAAGAGTTCAATGCTGCTAATACATCTAAGGTTAATCTGTATGAATTCTTGCATAAAAATCCTGATAACAAAATTGTACAAATTGCAAAACAATCTGATTTGATAACAACTTTAAAAGGTTCAAATAAGATTGATACCAGAGCGTATATTGATTTAAAAGAAGTGCAAAATGTCAGCTCTCAGGTTTCGGAATTATATAACCAATATAAAAGTTCGCTTGGTAAAGAAACTTGTGATGAATTCTTTAAAGGTGTGAGAAAATTGAAAAGAAGATCTATTATCAATAATATAGGAGCTTGTATTTTAGCTCTAGGTGTAATTACTCCGGGAATAATGCTTCTAAAGAGATTAACAGACAAATCCGGTAAAGAATTTCAAACCAAAAGAGAAATTAAAGAACAATTAATCAAGGAGGGGATTATCTCCTGATAGAAATCTGGTAAAATAATTATATGAAAAAAATATTATTAATTTTATGTATAATAGGACTTCCCGTTTGGGCTGAAACAACGAATATTTATGAACCATCAAATTCTTCTGTTAGAACAATCAGAGGAACTGGTAATGGAAATTACAGTTTATATGACAATTCTGGAAATTATAAAGGTCGTGTGAGAGATTATTCGAATGGCCGAAGAGTCATGTACGATCAAAATAATAACATGGTAAAAACATTTAGAGGAGCTCCGGCAAACCGTACTCATGTTTTTGATGCAGAGGGAAATAAGGTCGGTACCGTAAGGCCTCTATCCGGTGGAAGATTCACAACATTTGATAATTACGGAAACCGCACAGGTAGTTTTAGAACTTTTCCTGGCGGGCGTGGTGTAATGACAGATAATGTCGGTAACTATCGCGGGTCTTTCAGAACGAGATATTAAATAAAAAGCCCGCGAAGGCGGGCTAAAACTTTGTAAGATGTAAGATTATATAATATAAGAGAGTGTTTTTACTTTTTGAAGTTGCGTTATAACTATGCGATGAAGTTGTTGCCAAATCTGTTAGCACCATAGAAGAAAGATTCCTGCATTACCTGCTGCAAGTTTCTTTTTCTTACGATTTTATTGCCGACTTTTGTATTGGCAATATCTTCAACTGATTTTGCG
>QWCN01000858.1_pt1 | contig 65306 bp, 63 predicted proteins | sample 1972711 | NCBI WGS metagenome assembly QWCN01 (sample SAMN09866707, study PRJNA288562) | Human gut metagenome isolate term1_stool, whole genome shotgun sequencing... | isolation source: gut | host: Homo sapiens | place: USA: California | reverse complement strand
AGTTAAGCCCGTCAGCGCCGATGGTACTGCCTTCAGGTGGGAGAGTAGGTCGATGCCGAATTTAGAGAGAGGGGCGAGTCAACGTGACTCGCCCTTTTTATTTTCTCTCGTTTTTCAATTCTTCATTTTCAATTCTCAATTTTCAATCGTCTCGGCGAGTTTGTTACTTGCTGCGGGTAAATTTTTTTCATTACCTTTGTGTATATGAAAATTCGGACAAATATAATATCGATAGGATTAATCTTATTAGCTTTATTCATTGCTGCTATTTATTTAATAGGGGAAAAGATTAGTGATGTGGGAAACGATATGAATAATGCGAATGCACGAGAGGCTTGTCGATACCGGGCAGAATCAGTTGCGTATGAATTTAAGAAAACCGAGGAATTACAGCGATTAGCGAGAGAGTTTTTTGGGAAAAGTGAATCTTACCGGGAGCAGGATTTATTTTCGCTTTTGAAGACGATGCAACAATTGGACCCGAAATTAAGTAGAACTTGGTTTTTCAGGGGAACTAATGATTCTCTACGGTTATTGGAACGGAATAGTTCCGAGTTACGTAAGATGAAACTTTCCGGGATTGAGTTAAAGTATATGTATACATTATTGGATTCACATACGGATTACCATTTTAGTGGTACGTACCACGAGAATGGAAGGACTTACTGGACGACAATCGAGGCTATTGAACCGGCAGCGACCCGGCGTATTCTTTTTGGATTTGATATCTCGTTGACAGACTTACATTCATATTTTGCAGAGGTTACAGGGAAGGTGTCAAGTTACGTGTTTATTGTAAATGAACGGGGGATATTACTTTCGCATCCTGATGAAAATTTATTGGGGACTTCACCTTTCCAAAAGGAAGAGTTGGATTCTATCAAGGAAGTATTAAAAAGTCAGAGTGAATTGGAAATTATGGTTCATTCTAATTTCTTGTCTTCACAGGTACTTCGAATTTACTATCCCCTACTTGTCGGGAGTGAAAAGTGGGTGATTGCTGTTAACGTACCGCAGTATGGAAATCGGGAGATATTGGATGAATTTCATCGTTACACGGCGATGATTGCCTTGATTACGGTAGTTATATTCGCAATTTTGTTACTTTTTGCCCAGCATAAATGGCGTAGGGAATACCGTTTGCGACGTAGTTTGGAACAGGAGTCTATGGAGCTGCATTTACAGCAGTTGAAAAATCAGATTAACCCTCACTTTTTGTTTAATTCCTTGAATTCATTGAGTGTGTTAATTGGTTCGGATTCGACGTTGGCGAGGGAATTCGTGTTGAAGTTATCGAAGGTGTATCGCTATTTGCTGGAGACAAGAAACGAAAGCTTATCCACGGTGAAGGAAGAGATCGAGTTTACCCGGCAATATTATTTTTTGCAGAAGATTCGTTTTGGGGAGCAATTGGATTTGTCTATAGATGTGAGACCGGATTGTTTGGAAGCAAAGGTGCCTTCGATCAGTTTACAGATGTTAGTAGAGAACGCTATAAAACATAACCAGGTGACTTTACAAAATCCCTTGCGCATTAAAATTTATGATCGGGATGAATGTTTAATCGTGGAGAATAATTACCAGCCCCGTGCAGAATCTAGCGAAGAGTCTATGGGCGTGGGTTTCGAACGCATTCAGGCCATTTATGACTTTTATTCTGGTGAGAAATTTGTATGTAATTGTGAAAATGGATGTTACGTTTGTCAGCTACCTCTTTTGAAAAATCGTTTATAACAAAAAATCGATGATTCACTCCTTTTTTTCGGGGTTTCACTCCCCTTTTATTTTTATTGATTGAAATCTGTCTTATCATTGTAAAGAATCAGTTAACCAGATAGATTTAATGAATAAAAGAAGTATGGTAAGAACAAAAACATTCATTTTAGGTGCGATAGCCCTTGTTGCCCTATCATTATTGTCAGAACCGGGATATTCTCTGGAAAGACGAAAGAAAAAACATGCCAAGGATACAACGGAAGTGTCCAAACCGGATACTTACGGGGATTTGGTGAAGAAAGCCAGAATTACTGAAGGTATGGTAAAGATTTTAACGGTTGGGAATGATTATTATTTTGAGGTGGCTGATTCTTTGATGGGACGTGATCTTCTAATCGTTAATAAAGTATCGGGAGTACCTTATGAATTAAATGATGCGGGCTTGAATAGAGGAATGGAATCGAATGACAAGCTCGTGCGTTTCTATAAAGATAAATCTATGAACAAGGTGTGGGTGACAACTTACAATGGAAAGGTAAGTGTTCCCGAGGAAGATGCGATCAGTGAATCTGTGAAGGCCAATTATCGCGAGTCCGTGATCGAGTATTTCCCGATTGAGGCTTACGGGAAGGATTCTACGTCCGTGGTTATCAAGGTGAACAAGATTTTTGACGGAAGCGAGAAAAGTTTTAATGATATATATAATGAAATTGCTTTAGGCGGTTCGGTAAAGAAGGACTTGTCGAAGATATTGGGCGTGAAGGTTTTCCCCAAGAATGTGGTGGTAAAGGCGTTGATGACGACGCAGGTGGTTGATGGCGGCGTGGCGGTACCTCTTACGGTTGAAACTACAACAAATTTGGTGTTATTACCTAAGGTTCCTATGAAGCCACGTTTCGCCGACCCCCGTGTAGGTTTTTTTGCCACGGAGCATATTTATTTTACAGATGGGCAACAGCAAGTGGAAAAACGGGAATTCGTTCATCGTTGGAGATTGGAACCTAAACCGGAAGATGTAGAGAAATATAAAAGAGGAGAGGTCGTAGAGCCTGTAAAACCGATCGTGTTTTATATAGATCCTTCTACCCCGAAACAGTGGAGAGAAGAGATTAAAGCAGGAGTACGGGATTGGCAGGCCGCATTTGAGGCGGCAGGTTTTAAAAATGCTGTTGTTGCGAAGGATGCACCGGAAGGGGATGAAGATTTTGACATAGATGACATTCGTTATTCCGTCATCACCTATGCAGCATCCCAGCAGGCTAATGCTATGGGGCCGTCCGTGGTTGATCCCCGTTCAGGAGAGATTATCGAGGCTGACGTGGTTTGGTGGCATAACGTGATGTCATTATTACATACTTGGATGCGAGTGCAGACAGCACCGATAGATCCGAGAGCCCGTGCAAATAAACTGAGCGATGAGCATATGGCAAGCGCTATCCGCTTTGTTTCTTCTCACGAGGTAGGGCATACTTTCGGGTTGAAACATAACATGGGTGCTTCTCATGCTTTCCCCGTGGATTCTTTGAGATCCCCGAGCTTTACTGCAAAAATGGGTGGAACGGCAAGTTCTATCATGGATTACGCACGTTTTAACTACGTGGCACAACCGGGAGACGGGGTAAAGGAAATTACTCCTAAAATCGGGACGTATGACAAGTTTGCGATCAACTGGGCTTATCGTTGGCTAGACACGGAGACACCACAAGAGGAGTTGCCGATATTGAATGAATGGATTCAAGAGCATGAAGGCGACCCGATGTATTGGTATGGCGAGCAACAAGACCCGAAAGATCCGATCGATCCTCGTTCTCAGGATGAAGACCTTGGAGATGACATCGTGAAAGCCAATCGTTACGGGATTATGAATCTGAAACGGATTGTTCCGAATATTGTCGCATGGACAGAGGAAGACGGAGAATCTTTCGCGGAGGCAGGAAAATTATTGATGGCGGTGATTAACCAATGGAAGATGTATGCCGGGCATGTTACAGCTAACGTGGGTGGTATTTATATCAACAACCCGGTGAAGGGAAGTCCGGAAGATCGGTATATCCCGGTGCCGAAAGAGATTCAGAAGGAGAGCGTGAAGTACTTGATTGAAGAGGTGTTTATTGTTCCGGAATGGTTGTTCGGTGCTGAGGTCTGGAAGAAGAGTTACCCGATTCAGATGGGCGTGGAATATTCTCCTTACACGGTTGCACGTGAGTTGCAGTACGCTACATTCTATAATCTGTTGAAGGACGAGCGTTTGTTGCGTATGTTTGATTCTGAAGCGACTTTAGGCCGGGCGAAGAGTTACACGCCGGAAGAGATGTTTGCGGATATTCATAACGTGATATTTGCCAGCAGTAAGGCTGGGCGTAACTTATCTATCTACGAGCGGATGACACAAAAGAATTTTGTCGATGCGATCATCGTTAGCTCGAACAGGGCTGTGGAGAAAACGACCAAGAAAGCGTTGCATCATTCAAACACGTGTTGTTTTGCCTCTAAAGTACCCGAATTTACGATTGAGCCTAGAGAAGAGGTTCAATTGAGGACCTTACACTTCTCTTCCATGGGTAGAGTTTCCGAGGCTGTATCGGTGAAGAGAGGCGAATTGTTGAAAATTTTAAAATTAGCGGAAAATAAACGAAACATGGGTAATGTAGAAACTCGTAATCATTACGAGGATTTGATTATTCGGATTAAAGAGGCGTTGAACATGAGATGATTTTACACCTTATAACATACAAATTAAATAAGTTAGCATGAAGAAAAGTTTATTATTGATTGCGTTATTGTGTCCGCTTTGGCTGTTTGCCCAAAGCGAGAGCGACTATCGTACGATCAAAGGAGTCGTGATGGACTCCGTGACGAACGAGACTTTGATTGGAGCTACGGTAATGATTGACCCGGATGCGGCAGAGGCTAAGAATCTCGGCCCGAAGGGAACGATTACTGATTTTGACGGAAAGTTTGAATTGAAAGTGCCGAAAGCGGTGAAATATGTGGTGGTTAGTTTTGTTGGTTATAAAAATGCGAAACTGGACGTGACGAAGACCACGGAATTTAAGGTTATGTTACAACCGGATCAGGAGCAGTTGACCGAGGTGGTGGTGACAGGTTACCAACAGATCGAGAAACGTAAATCGACATCGGCAATTCAGACCGTAAAGATGGACGATATAAAACGTATCGGTGTTGCCAGTATCGATCAGTTGTTGGAAGGACAAGTGGCGGGTATGACTGCAATTCCAACGAATGGAGCTCCAGGTGCCCCGAGTAAAATGCGTATTCGTAGTACGGTTTCTTTAACAGGAAGCACAGACCCACTTTGGGTATTGGATGGGATGATTCTGGAAGGGAATGATATTCCTACAGATTTTAGTGATAAGGATAATATTGACAATCTGTATAATACTTCAATTGCTGGTGTGAATCCGGCAGATATTGAAAGTATAACGATCTTAAAAGATGCATCGGCTACAGCTATTTATGGAGCTCGTGCTGCGAATGGAGTTATTGTTGTGACAACGAAGAAAGGAACTGCCGGAAAGATGCGGGTAAATGCTTCTGCTGCGATGTTCGTAACAACAAGACCAGATCTTGGAAAGTTGAATCTGATGAATGCTTCTGAGAAAGTGGATTTTGAGTTGGGAATGGCTGCCAATCCGAATTTGACTTATCAAACGGATAGAGGTGCTGTTTCTCGTATTCTTACTGAATATGATCAATTGGGAGTTTACCGAGATGGTGGTTTTAATGCAATATCTTCAGAAGCTCAGCAGGCAATAAATAAATTGAGAAGTTCCGGAACTAACTGGGGCAATCAAGTTTATCAGAATGCCGTGAATCAGCAATACAATATTAGTGTTTCCGGAGGATCTGAGTCAACTCGTTATTATGTTTCTGCTGGTTATTATAATGAGAAGGGAACAACGATTGGTACTAGTTTTGAGCGTTTTAACGGAACGATGAAAACGGATTTTGATTTGAGAGATAATTTGCAATTAGGAGTTTCGTTATTCTTAACTCATAGTAAACGGGGAAGTTATCTTTCAGATACAGATGCTTTTACAAATGCATCTAACTATACTCGAACTGTCAATCCTTATTTGGAAGCAAAAGATGAAAATGGGAAATATGTTTATGACGAGGATATTGATGGATTAAAAAATAATGAAGCCAGATTAAAGTTTAATATGTTGGAAGAACGTAAAAACACGGATTATTGGTTGAAAAATTTTGCGGTGAAACCCATGCTTTCATTAGCTTATAAACCTGTTACCTGGTTGAACTTATCCACGCAAGTATCTATGCAGATTGAGAGATCCAGTACTGAAAAATTTGCAGATCAAGAAACATATTTTGTGCGTAAATACAGAGAATTTACCGCCTATGGGGACAATCAGTATTTTTTGCCAGATGGAGGGATTATTCAAAATTGGAATGATGATATGACTCAGTATCAGTGGAAATTGCAGGGAGAGTTTAACAAGACTTTTGCAGAGATGCATTCTGTTAATTTCATGGCAGGTTTTGAGATGCGTGGGAATAAAAGTACAAGTATTCATACGAAAGGTTTTGGATTTGATCCCCGTTCTTTGGCGACAAAACCTCTTATTTTCCCGGAAGGGACAACTTCTTCGGCTTCTGATTCAAAGTTTGTACAATATCAGAAAACAGAAACAGAGAACCGTTATTTGTCATATTATATGACAGCGTCTTATTCGTATGACAACCGGTACACAATATTTGGAAGTATGCGTTTTGACGGATCAAATTTGTTTGGTGTTGCCAAGAAGTATAAATATTTACCATTGTGGGCATTGTCTGCAGCATGGAATGTTGATCGGGAGAGTTTTATGAGTAGTGCCGATTGGCTTTCTAATTTGAAATTGCGTATATCTTATGGATTACAGGGAAATGTTGACAAGAATACGTCTCCTTTTGTTGTTGGAGATTGGAATACTACAACAATTTTACCAGGAAATTCAGAACCGATTATTTCTGTTTCCTCCCCTCCAAACCAGAATTTGCGTTGGGAAAAGACAAAGAACTGGAATGTGGGAGTAGATATGGGTGTATTTGATAATAGAATCTCGTTCAGTGTTGATGCGTACTATCGGAAGAGTGTGGATTTAATAGGAATGCGATCTATTCCTCAAGAAAATGGTTTCGAGTTTTCAACCATGAATTGGGCTGAAGCAACAAATAAAGGAGTTGAATTTTCTTTATCAACAGTAAATATTCGAGCCAAAGATTTCCGTTGGACTATGGATTTTAATATTGCGCATAACACGAGTAATGTTGATAAAATTCAAGTGAGAGATGATTCGTATACCCCTTCATTGGAAGGACATTCTATTGGCGCCTTGTTTAAATTGAATACGGCAGGTTTGGATGAGAATGGTATGCAAATGTTTTGGAAGGAAGGTCAGAAAGTCTCTATGCAAGAATTTTTCAATCTTGAAGATTTGTATGGATTTATGACATTGTCAAATCTGACAGCTGAAGAATATAGAAATCTGTTCACGTATGCAGGAACAACAGAGCCTAAATTTACTGGAGGTTTTATAAATCGTTTCTATTATAAAAATTTTGATTTGACAATTAGTACGAGTTTTATTATTGATCAAACTATGCAGGAAACACCATTTTATAATCCTTCCGCAACATCTCCGGGATCAAATTACTCAAATAGGGTTTCTCAGATTTGGTCGTCTTCCAATACCACGGGATTGTATCCTAAAGTATTAGGAAATAATGAGAATGATGCTATGATTTATAATTGGTATAATAGTGATGATCCGGCTAATTCGTTTAAAAATTACGATTATTGGTTTAAGGATATGAGCTATTTGAGAGTAAATAGTATCCGATTGGGATACACTTTACCTAATGAGGTTATAAAGAAATTACGTTTAGGTAGTGCTCGAATTAGTTTTGAGGCTCGTAATCCGTTTGTAATCGCATCAAGCTATAAAGGTTATTTTGATCCGGAAACCTGGGGAAATATATATGCACAACCTCTTCCAAAGACGTTTTCATGTGGTTTAGATATAACATTTTAAATAGGCGGATATGAAAAAAATATTATATATAATTTGTTCAATGTTTGTGCTAAGTTCTTGTAATTACTTGGATATAGTACCGACTGGTAAGGTTATTCCAGAAAAAGTTACGGAATTTAGAGCGTTGCTTACTAACGGATATAGTGCATTTCCGAAATATAAATATTTGTTGTCACTTCGTTCGGACGAGGTAATGCCGATAGTTGGAGATAGTTATTATATGGACTATATAGATTTTGCAATATGGCAGGATAATTCTCCGAATACGACTGTAAACTATCCTTGGAGTAATCCATATAAAGCAATATTTTATGCTAATAGCGTTATTGAGGATATCATGTCTGCGGAGGAGGATACAGAAGAAGATTCTAGGGAGCAAGTGAAGGGAGAAGCTTTATTGCTTCGTGCTTATACTCATTTTGATTTGTTGAATTTATATGGAAAGCCCTATAAACCTGAATCTGCAATATCTGATAGAGGAATTCCTATCGCGACTCAAATAGATATAGAGCAAAAATATGAAGCGGCAACTGTCGAAGAGGTGTATAATCAGATATTCGCAGATATAAAGGAAGGACGGGAGTTATTACAAGTGGAACAACAATCTCGGGATGTCCAGTATCGTTTCTCAAAAAGATCTGCTATGGCTCTTGAAGCCAGAGTGAGACTATACCATCAAGATTGGGAAGATGCCTTAGAATTGGCAGAAGAATTGATCCCTTCATGTTCTTTAGAAAATTTGAATGAGGCAACAGCGGGAGATCCGGCTTTAGTTACATCTAAAGAGGCGATCATGTCTTTGGAAGTGATTGGTAGTTACTATTTGAATGGAGGAATGCATATTACCTCTCAATTATTGGAGAAATATAATCAAGCGGGCGATAAACGTTTAGGGGTATATTTTAAAGAGAATGGAGATTATTATGTATGTAAAAGAGAATACGGTAATAATGCGAGAATTACCTTCAGGAGTGGAGAAATATATTTGATTGCGGCAGAAGCTGCGGCTCATGTGGAAGGAAGACTTGAACTCGCAAAGACTCGATTAAAAGAATTGATGGTTAATCGATTAACTCCGGATTATTATGCGGAAAAAGCTGTCGAGATAGATGGTATGAATCAGAATCAGTTAATTGAGGAAATTGCTAATGAACGTGCAAGAGAATTAGCAATCGAGGGACATCGGTGGTTTGATTTACGTCGTACTACTCGCCCAAGTATGGAGAAAACCTATGTTTTAAATGGTGAAGAGAGAACGGCAACTCTAACTCAAGATGATGTTCGTTATACCATATCTTTCCCGAAAGAAGCAACGGAATCTAATCCGAATTTGCACAATTAATTTGTATGTTACTAGGTTGATCTAGTAGTTGGAAGGCCGTGGGGGTGGTTCCCCACGGCTATTTTTATTGTTTCGTGAATTATTTTCGCTATTTTTGTGAATACTGAAACGATGGATGAAAGAATCATCCGGAGGAAGTATTGATAAAAATAGCCTATGAATGCAATTATAATTGAGGATGAATATCTTGCTGCGGCAGAGCTTGAACGGTTGTTGGGAGAGGTGGCCCCAGAGATCACGATATTGACGAAACTGGATTCGGTGAGCGAGAGCGTGAAGTGGTTGAAGAAGAATAAGGCCGATGTGATTTTTATGGATATTCATCTGGGGGACGGGCAGAGTTTCGATATTTTCGAGCAGGTGGAGGTTACGGCACCGGTTATTTTTATCACGGCTTATGATGAATACGCGCTGAAGGCATTCAAGTACCAAGGGATTGACTATATATTAAAGCCTTTTGACAAGGAGGAATTGCAGCAAGCTTTGAATAAGCTGGAATCGCTTTCGCCGACGAATACTCCTTTCCCCGTGGCATCGTTGACCGTGTATCAAGAGCGTTTTTTGGTTACCGTGGGGACGAAGATGAAGTCCGTGACGGTGGGAGATGTTGCCTATTTCATGGCAGACGGGAAGTATCTGGTACTTTTCACCCGTGATGGGCAAAATTATATTTTGGATCAAACGATCAGTGGTATAGAGACGAAGTTGAATCCGGCACAGTTTTTCAAGATCAACAGAAAATTTATTATCAGCTATAATTCGATCAAAGAAATGGTGAAATACTCCAATAGTAGAATCAAGATCGTGTTAATCCCGGTACCTCCTGCTGGAATTGAGGCAATCGTGAGTTCCGAGAGAATTCAAGAGTTCAAACAATGGTTGAATCAGTAACGTCAGAGTTATATAAATTAAAGGCGTGCCAAAAATCTCTTTTGACACGCCTCCCTATTGATTACCTAGTTGTTTTAACCTGTTTAATTTCCCATAAAAACGATACCTACACTGATCGTGAAGTTTTGCATGGCTTCTACTTTGCCAGATTTGGTTCCGTAGGTGTATTTAGCCCCGATGTTGAATGCAAATTGGTCGTTGACGGGGATAATGGTACCTATTTCAGGTGCGAAAGCAAATTGCCATCTTGCGTTTGTGGCAGTGAATTGTCCCAGATCGGTTTTTAGTTCTGTCCAACTGGTACCTAATCCGAGTCCCAGGTAAGGTCTGAACGTGGTGTTCTGATCTGTTAGCCAGTAACGTCCCATCACCATGATGGGTACCGTGTTGATGTAACGGTATTGATAACCGGTGATCGTGTGTATATCTTTACTGCCTTTGAACAGGAAGTCTCCCGTTAATTTACCTTTGTCCTTGTAGAACGTATTCCAACCGATCATACCCCCGATAGAGAATTTCTCGTTTAGGAAATGATGGTATTCAAGATCCATACCCCGGAAACTCATTTTGCCGGCATAGTCATTCATTTTTCCAAGTGGAACAGACATCTGGTAGTTTAAGTTCAGCATTTGTCCTTTTACTAATGGGCTTAGCCCGAATAGTATGAGCGATATAATTAATAACTTTCTCATAATCATTTAAATTTAAAATTGACAATTAATGATCTATCCTACTATTTTTTCAAGTACGGTGACTGGATGAAACACTGGTCAATCGTCGTTTCCATTCTGTCAATAATAGATTGTTTTGATCCTTGTAACAAACCGTCGGCGATACCACTCCAGAGTACAGGAACTTTCTTGGTTGAGCTGGCTTCTTGGTTGGTTGCGATCATGTCAATCACGATGGAACCACTTCTGTAAGAGTATACCGTTACCGGGTACCACGGGTATGAAGGACCCCAACCCGGACCCCATGTCGGGCCCCATATCCAGTTCCATCCCGGATACCAACCCCAGTAGTTATACCAGTAGTCTGAGCCATAATAGTAGTTCACGTTAGAGAAAGCTGATACGGTGACAATGAAACTCGGTTGTTGATCTTCCTCGCTAGTCGGTTCGATGTACGAGTATCCGAGTTGGGTAAAATTGTCTTTTACCAGTTGTAAAATTTGGGCATCGAATTCGTGGTTCGGAGTTTCTCCTTTTGCCACGAAATAAACAATAGTGTCGGGGAGCGAGAATGTGGTGTACTTGGTGAAGTCCGCATTTTTGTCATAATTCGTTATGGCAACGTCCATCTCCTCCACGTTGTCAGCGCCTCCGGGATAGCATGATACCAGAAACTGTGCAAACAGCCCGATGAATGATAAAAATAATAAACGTTTCATACTGTGTTAGTTTTAGTTTAACAATTGTTGCTAATATATTTATCTACAACGAGATAATCATTGCAAGCGATAAATGTCAAGTTTTGCTCACTTGTGAGGTTGTATACGCCGACTTGGACGATAGGTTTCAGCTACACGATTATTTTTTTCGTGAACCTGTTCTGTGTTAATCCGGTAGTATGAATTTTTAGAGGCTATTCGGGTTCCGTGCTTAGGATAAGGCGGTAGTTGTGATCTTTGGCAATGTTCATCACCTTCACGATTTGTTCTAAGGGAACAGATTTATCTGCTTGAAGAGAGATACACGGATCTTCCAATTCCCGTAGTTCTTCCACGAGTCGACGCTCCAGCATGGAGAACGGGATTACTTTTTCGTTCAGGTAGAACGTGTAGTTTTTGTCGATAGACACGACAGTAACAGGTTTGTCTGAAGTTTGATTCGTGCTTTTGGGCAATAATAATTTTAAAGCGTTGGGATTGATCAGCGTCGAGGAAATCATGAAGAATAGCAACAATAGAAAGAATATGTCGGTCATGGACGACATGTTGAAATTCGGGTTGATCTTGCTTTTACGTTTTATTGCCATGACGATATAATTGAAAATTATTTTTTGGTACGGAGGTATTCGATAAGTTCAGAAGAGTAGTGTTCCATGCGGAAAACGATTTTGTCAACACGGGCAACCAAGAAGTTGTAGACTAACTGTCCGATGATTCCGACGATTAACCCGGCCACGGTGGTGATCATGGCGGTGTAGATACCCCGGGAGAGGAGACCTATGTCGATGCTGTTTCCGGCCATGGACATATCGTAAAAAGATTGTACCATCCCGACCACGGTTCCCAAGAATCCGATCATGGGAGCGGTTCCGGCACAAGTGGCTAAGGTCGGAAGGCCTCGTTCCAAGTTGGCGACCTCGTAATTGGCCGTGTCTTCCATGGCCTGGCGAATTTCTTGCGGGTCTTCGTTACTTATTTTGATTCCTTTGGCGATGGTGTGTGCCAGTGGGGAGCCTTCTTTTTCACATTCTTCGAGTGCGACACGTGTGTTTCCGGTTTTCAAGATTTCTTGTATTTTTTCCATAAAAGGGACATCCGTTAGTCCTGTTTTGCGAATAAGCCAGAATCTTTCGCAAGCGATGTAGATAATGATAACAGACAATATAAATATGGGGATCATCAACCAGCCGCCCATCACGACCATATCCCATAGATTCATTCCAGCGTTGTTTGTAGGTGCAGTTTGAACTGCCAGTATAAAAGTTTTAATCATACTCGTTTTTTATAGTCGTGCGAAGATAATGTGGTTTTTATGAATTCACAAATTCGAGGGGAAAAAGTTGGTGAAGTTTATAAACTAGCGGAATGTCAAAAACAATTTTGACATTCCGCTTTGCATCATCGGGATCTGATTTCCTTTCTCATGAAAGAACCATACGAGAGTGCGAAACAGATGACGGTGGCAGCAATCAGTCCCGTGAGTTGCGGCCAGACAACCATTAAACTTTGTCCCAGTGGTAGCGGGCTGGGGATTGCCCCATGAACTTGTTCCATGGTCAAGGGGCCCAAGCTACGAACCGAGGGCATCAGTAGTGTCGTGGTTGCCTCGTTGAAGAGCATGCTCGGGGCAAAACGCAATAGGTTGAGCATGAATTTCTGATAACTGATGACTTGGTAGGCGCTAGCCATGGCCGAGGGGCTGATAGCTTTACCGACCAAGTTGATAATCATGTTGTAAAACACGCTGAAGAATAACCATACGGCCACGCATGCCAGAGCCGAGGTGGCGGCCTGTTTGAACTTTATTGAAAAGAAAATGGATAAGTTCAGCCAGAAGGCCACGTAAATAATACTAACCACCACAAAGGCTATAATGCGTAAAAACTCTTCTGCGGTCGGCGGTATCCCTATCGCTATTAGCCCGAATCCCATAACCAGAAGTGCCAGGGTTAGTAACATACTCCCGATAACGATCAAGGCTCCCACGAATTTGGCATTGATCAGGTAATCCCGGTGAATGGGTTGGGACAGGATGCGACTAAGCGTTCCTTTGCTTTGTTCGGAATTGATGGCATCAAACCCGAGCGCGATGCCTAATAACGGTCCGAGAAAGTTAATGAAGATCACGAACGAGGGCAGGGTGCCGTCGGATACGGTGAATAGTTTCAAGAACAAGAATGAACCGTCGGGATCATTGGGTTTGATGGCTGCCCCGATATTGGTTAATGCCGTGTAGAGGGAACCCATGCAAGTCAGTGCGATAATGGCTATTAGGATAATGAATTTCCAGCTTCTGACATGGTCGGCCACTTCTTTACGGACAATAACCCAGAACGGACTTTGTATTTTATTCATGGCTTTTTCCTCCTCCGAAATAACGGTTATACATATTTTCGAGCCCGTGTTCCTCGTTTTGTAACTCGTTGACGTTGACTTCTGCCAAGAGTTTACCTCCCCCGAACAGGCCTACCCGGTCGCAGATTTGCTGAACTTGATCCAGGTGATGGGAAGAGAATAGTACGGTCAGCCCGTTTTCCTCTCTCAGTTGCCGGATCAAATCCATGAATTCCTGAACCCCTGCCGGGTCAATGCCGGATGTCGGTTCGTCAAGGATAATCACTTCCGGTTGTTTGATCAGCACATCTGCCAGTCCGAGGCGTTGGCGCATACCCCGGGAGTATTTCCCGGCTTTCTTCTGTGTGTCAACCGGTAGCCCTACCCGTTCGAGTAATTCCTCGGCCTTGGTTCTTGCATTCGCTTCCGGGATCCGGTTCAGGCGGGCCGTGTACAACAGGTTTTCGATACCTGTCATGTCATCATAGAATCCAACGTCTTCCGGTAGGTAACCCACCTTTTCCCGTACCTGTATCGGGTTTCGGGTCGAATTGATCCCACAGACCTGTACAGTTCCGGAAGTCGGGTCCGTCAATCCGAGCATCATCAGAATTGTCGTGGATTTACCGGCCCCGTTAGGTCCGAGAATCCCGAATATTTCCCCTTTTTGGACGGAGAGATTTATGTGGTCAACAGCGGTGAATTTCCCGTACTTTTTTGTCAGTTCATGAAGTTCGATGATAGGCTCGCTCATGATCTACCTCCTTCCATATTTACGGAACAGGTAGTACACGCATCCCAAGGCGACAAGGATGACCAGTACGCCCATCCAACCCCAGATCATGGGTGTTCTCACTGCGATTCTGAAATCTGCCGAGGAGTTTACTTCCGGTGTTTTGGTAGATATTTTAGTCACGTAATCTCCCGGAAGAGCTTTTTTGGATGCTTTTACCGTGGCTGTCACGTTAGCGGTTTCACCCGCTTTCAAGCGATTGATTTTTGTCGGTTCGAAGGTTACTTCCCAGTCAACCGGTTTGTTGGCAGATAGCTGGATGTCCTTTAGTTCTGCCGATCCGGTATTCCGGACAATTAAGTCTATATTCTTGTTATCTCCTGCGGTGATCTCGCTGCTAAGCAGGCCACGGGGTGTTGTCAGTTCCATCTGGTAGGTTCCCGTGATCACGACTTCCAACTCTAGTTCGGCAGAAGTGGTGCTTGTCGTTGCACGTACCGGGATCTTGTAACTTCCGGCTTCAACGTTGGCCGGCGGGTTAATGTCAATCGTGATGTTCTGGGTGGCATTCGGTTCAACTTGGGCGGATGTGGCTTGCTTGTAGTTTGCCTTGAAAACTACGTTCCATCCTCTAGGAGCTTGCGCCATCAGTGCGTAGAGCTGTTGTTCTGCCGTTTGGTTTTTTAGCGTGGCGTTGAAGGTAAACGAGGATTTGGAGTTCCCTTGCATGTTGGGTTGATTCGTGATAAAATCGGTTTGGTAGGTACCTTGTTTGGATACCGTGATTGCGATGGGGAGTTCTCCAAGTCCCTCGGCAACCACCGTGAAACGGTAAGTTCCTTTGTTGACTTTTAGCGGAATGTCCACTTTTAACGAAACGTTCTTTTTCTCGTGGGGTAGGACCGCAAGTTCACTAATGGTCCACGTGCCGGCTTTCAATTCGTAATTCCAGCCTCGTGGCAGTCCTTTCACGGATAAATTCACGTTTTTAACTACATCGTAGTTGTTGATAACATCAATACTGTAGTTTACAGATTCTCCCGGTGGAACAGCGATTTTCGTGTAGGGAGTGTACAGAATCACATTCTTGTCGGATTCCGAGGCCTGCAGTTGTATGGGAAGAACACCCATCAGCAGTACCAGTAACAGATTAAAATAATTTGCACGCATTGTCATAAAAATTTTCGTTAGATAATTTTGATATGATTTTCAATACGTTCCCAAATATATATACTATCTGTATTACTTATTTTTAAAAGATTTGAAAAAAAATTATTTGGGTTCATAGAATCTATAAAGTTCATAAAGTCTAGAGGAATCTAAAATTAGTAAGGACTTTATGAACTTTATAGTCTTTATAGATTAATTTACAGTAGTATAATTACGCTAGCTGATAAAGCGCTGATGCAAATCCAAAGGATGATACCTAACAAGATCGGTTTGAAACCTACTTGTTTGATGGTATCTTTAGAGAGGCCTGCACCGATAAGGAATAGCGTGAATAACATTCCGACTTTGGCGAATCCCACGATTTGTGTGTAGAGATGTCCCCATTGCGGCGTGTAGGTAGCGATGATCATGGCTACAATGTAGAAGAAAATAAAGTAAGGAATGGATATTTTTGATTTGGTGTTTGTTCCTTTATTATAGAAGAAGGCGGCGATCAATGAAACCGGGATGATCCAAAGTGCCCGGATCAGTTTGGTCGTGGTAGCGATGGCTAAAGCCTCGTTACTGAATGTTTTAGCAGCACCGACCACGGAACTCGTGTCATGAATGGCTATGGCGCACCAGTACCCGAATTGATGATCGTCCATTTCCAGCCAGCGGCCGATTACGGGAAAGATGAATAACGCCACGGCGTTAAGCATGAAAATGGTTCCCATGGCCACGGTGATGTCCTTGTCCTTGGCTTTAATCACGGGAGCTAGGGCAGCGATGGCACTTCCCCCGCAGATGGCAGTTCCTCCGGAAACGAGAAACCCGGTATCCCGGTTGACCCTTAGTTTGCTGGTAAAGAATAATCCCAGTCCGATGGTAACAACGATGGAAAATATGGTGAACAGGATTCCTGTTTTCCCGGCCTCGATGGCTTGTTCTACGTTCATGCCGAAACCTAGGCCCACAACGGATATTTGGAGAAGTATATGAGTGATTCGGCTATTGATTGCCAAGAACGGGTGACCGATAGTCAACGATAAAATTAAACCTAGTAAAAGGGCAAAGCCCGGATCAAGGAATGGTACAAGGAATAAAGCTACGATGAAAAGTACTTCCTTTTGATTTTTGTTCAGTTGAATTTTGCTCATAATCTTTAGTTATTTGTTCGGTGCAAAATTCTTTCAAATATATGAATTTTGGAAATAAGAAATATTCAGATAGTATAACTAGAGGTAATACATTGTTACTCCCTGCAAATTTGAGATAAGAATGTAAATTTTGTAGAAAAACGTGGCAAAATTTGTGTTCATGATAAATTAGTGGTAATTTTGCCACAGAAATGAAAGGAGAACACTCATGAAAATGATTAATCAAGTTGTTGGAGAAAATCTAAAGAAAATTAGAGAGTTATCCGGTTTTACACAAGAAGAGGTTGCCAAATCTATAGGAGTAGAACGCTCTACTTATAGTAATTATGAAGGGGGGATACGTGAAATTCCTTATCATGTTTTGGAAAATGTTTCAAATTTATTCGGTTGCGAAGCATTTGTGTTGTTTGAAGATAGTATTCATGCGGACAATGAAATTATGGCTACAGCTTTCAGAATTTCAGATTTAGAAGAGAATGATTTGAAGGAGATAGCAATTTTTAAGGATATTGTGATGTCTTATCTTAAAATGGAGCGTATAGCACAACATGAGGCCGAATAAGTTTGTTATCGAGAAACAAGTTTCTGAGTTTCGCTCGGATAATGGGCTTAGTTTGTCTGAACCCATTGCTTTAAAAAGTTTACTTTTGAAGTTGAACATTCTTACTATTTTTAGGCCATTGTCTGAAAATTTTTCGGGAATGTGTTTAAAAGATAAATCGGGCCATCGCTTTATGCTCGTTAATTCCAATCAATCCCAAGGAAGGCAATATTTTACGATTGCTCATGAATTGTATCATCTTTATATAGAAGAAAATCCCACACCACACAAGTGTAATCCGGGGAATGGTAGCAAGGATCCGGTAGAGCAATGTGCTGATATGTTTGCTTCTTCCTTATTAATGCCTGAAACTGGTATATGCCAATTAATATCTGAGACAGAGTTGACAACTAAAAATATATCTATAGCGACAGTTTTGAAACTTGAACATTATTTTTCTGTCTCCCGTTCGGCTTTGTTATATCGATTGTTAAATATCAAGCTTATAACAGAAATCACACGTGCTAAGATTGCAGCTTTGGGAGTAAAAAGCTCTGCACGGAGTTTCGGGTATGATACAGCTTTATATGAATCAGCAAATGAAGGGTTGATTATTGGTGATTTTGGGGAAAAGGCACATGGTTTATTTGAGCAAGGAAAAATTTCGGAAGGTCATTATATCGAATTACTTCATAAAATAAATATAGATGAAACTCAGGAAAACGAAGATAGTACTCGATGCTGATGTAATTATTCATTTTATGGAAGCTGATCGTTTTTCGATGCTACCAGAAATATTTCCTGAATATGAATATTTGATATTAGATGTAGTTTATCATGAGATTGCCAAAAACTCCCAGACGAAAAATTTCATAGATAAATATCTGCATTTTTTTTCAAAATTAAGGGTGGAGACTTTTGTTCCTAAAGGGGAATCAATGAAAGAATACTTTTTGTTGCAACGAACCTTGGGAAAAGGGGAGAGTGCTTGTATGGTTTATTGTAAGGATAACCGGGATGTGTTGGGGAGTAGTAATCTGAAAGATATACAAAGGTATTGCTCTGAGAATAGAATTATTTATCTGACAACACTGGATTTCTTGTATTATGCATATTGTAGAGGAAAAATGACAGAACAGGAATGTCTTGTATTTATGAGAGCTGTAAATAATGCAGGGAGTAAGCTTCCGGTTGTTGATATTACTCGGTACACGTGTAACGTGCATATTTAGATTGAATTGGTTATCATCGTTTTGATTTCCGGTTTCGAGATTCGCAAAATCTTAGAAGTAGTTCGGCGTAGGGATCAATGGTACCCTGCTTGTGAATGGCATAGAGGGAGCGGGTGATTTCGAAATCGTCGATGTCGATGATTTTTAGCAGGCCACAGGACAATTCGTCTTGGATGGAAAACACGGAGACCAAGGCGTAGCAATCGGAGTGTTTGAGGTATTGTTTGATTCCCTCGGTACTTCCGATAACGATCTGTTGGTTTAGCTCGTTGATAGACATCCCGGCTGCAGATAGCTGGCGCTGGATAATATTATATGTTCCGGAGCCTTCTTCCCGAACGACGAATTTTAACGTCTTCAGTTGTTCTTTCGTGATCGATTCCGGGGAATCATTTTTGGCCGAGGTAACTAGGACGATTTCATCTTTTAAAAAAGGGATGTAGTGAATGTCCGTTTGCGAGGGTACACCTTCAATGAAGGCGAGTTGGATGTTTTTATCCAATAATTCCTGCTCGATCTGGTAGGTGTTACCGCTGATCAGGTTTATTTCGATATAAGGATGAGTTTCCCGGAAACGGGCTAAAAATTCGGGTAATATATACTGGGATAGCGTGGTACTGGCCCCGATGTGTAAAGTTCCGGAAAACTCTTTTTTCATGTGCTGTAGGTTGAAGGTGATGATGCGTTCCCGTTCAATCAGTTCTTCACTTTGTTCCAAGAGGTATTTTCCGGCGGGGGTAAGCATCAACCGCCCTTTCTCACGATCAAAAAGAGTGATTCCCAATCCCTTTTCCAGTTCTTTGATACTTTTGGAAATGGCCGGCTGGGAAAGCCGTAATATCTCGGCGGCCTTTGTCGTGTTCAAATGCTTCGCCGTGTGATAAAAGATCGTGAGTTTATGGTCTAGTATCTTGTTTACTTTTAATTCTGAACAAAGGTAGAGAAAAATGGTCAATCTATTGCTTTAAAGTACACGTTCCTTTGCATCGTGGTTATTTTGATGTCATTATTGGTAAAAAGATAGTAATAATCATGTAATAATCTGATGTAAGTCTTTGAGGGGAGTTTATTCGCACTTGTAGTTCTATTGGCAATGGGCGATGAAAGGGCGATGAAAGGGTGTGAGATGGGAGAGAGGAGATTATTACGGAGGCTTTTGTATGCCTTTATGGAGAATATATAGTGTTAAATGGATAGTTTTTTTTCAAGAAAATATTATTTGTTTTTTGTAAAGAATTTTGGGTAGGGAAAGGGGGTAATTTGTTGTTTATTAGTATGCTGTAAAGATCGAAAAACGATCGTTTAATGCGCTGCAAATATACATCAATTTTAAATATCACCATCTATTTGTCAATTTTTTTTGGATTCTTGTAATTAGATATTTACACTTTTAGGTTATCAATTTAACAGATCTGCTTTGTTAATATCATTAAACGATCGTTTTTTAATTCAAATGAATCGTTCGTGCAGACAGCTTTCATGCATTGTTGCTGTGTAAAGTGAAGTGCGTGGAACACATGGCCGTAAATCAGGACCCGTGACAGGGTTAGTGCGCGAAGCGCATCCGGGCGGTTCGTGTGTCCGGGGATTACAGAGACAAAGGAAATCATCGTTCGCTAGAAAATAGGGAAAGAATAAAAATAATGGTTGCGTGTAACAAGTTAAACTGGTATGCTGCTTATACCCGTGTAAATCAGGAATTATTGATCAAAAGAAAGCTGGATGAACTGGGGATCGAGAATTTTTTGCCCCAGGAAGAACAGGTGCGAGAAACACCCGTTGGACGTAAAAAGATCCGGGTGCTTTTGATTCATGGGTTAATATTTATCCGGACGGATAAGGCAACAAGTTTTTCCTTGATAAATGATCATTCGTTGAATATTGTTTATTTGAAAGATATAGAGGGACGCCATTCGCTGATCGTTCCGGATAAACAAATGCAGGATTTCATGTTTTTGTTGGATTTCTCAACTGGTAGCGTGGAAGTTTTGAACAAAGGAATCAAACGGGGTGATCGGGTAAGAGTTATTAAAGGTCCCTTGCAAGGATTGGAAGGTGAGTTGGTACGTTTGAAAAATCATAAACGTGTAATTATTCGTTTGGATGGGGTAGCTTCTATTGCTACTTCTTATATTCCAAGTTCGTTTCTTGAAAGAATAGAGTGATACAAAATAATGGAAAAAGGTTTATTTCACGAATTGTATAAACGGTCGTGTGAGTTAGAAATGGGGCGTTGTCCCTCCCCGGCGTTGTCAGGATTCTTGCATGGTTACTTGTCCGTGTACTCGATGGTTCGCGTCTATCCTTGGTTGGAAGAGAGTTTCGGGGAACCATATGAAATTCATGAACGTGTACGTGAGATCGCCCGGTTTATAGAGCCTCTGGCTGGAAACAAAAACCTCCCTGCAGATGTTCGGGCCGGTTATGTGGTGGATTTGATGGATGCTTACCAGTTATATTCAGACTTGAATTTCTTAAACACGGCGTTGGATGCGGCTTATGACATACTTACCCCGTGGGGAAGTGACAAAATTGTTTTACCGTGTCGTACTCCGAATATTTGCCGATTGTTATGTAGTTGTTACTATTTCACGGGTGAAATGGAGAACGGGATTTTGGCCGGTAGCTTGATTTTCGAGGCACTTGGCTCTATTCGTGATTTGGGCCGTCAGGGATTGATGGCATGGTGGGATACATTCTGTTTTTATGAAGATGTTGTCGGGGCAATGGAGTTGCCGGAACCGGAACGGGTACGATTGGCCGAAGAGCGAGTTCGGTTGGCCGTCAGTGTAAAGCAGGAGGAGGAGGAAATGATAGAACGTTTTGCCCTGTCTACTCGTGACGATTTGGAGTTGTTCGGCCGGGTGTTTTGTATCTTGGCTAGGCGGGAGTTTGCAATCCATGACAAATTGTATGGTAAGAAGGAATAATTTAGACGTGATTCACAATATAAATCTCAGATTCCGGGAGATGCAACCCCCGGTTATAGCGTCACCCTCAACGGTACTTCGAAGCCGGATCAGCTATTAATACCGGAGGGGACGCTCCTTTTTGAAGTTTGGTATAAATGAGATACTCCATTCATTCCATTTGTGATCGTTTGTGCGAGAGAAAAAAGTACGTTAATTCTTGGACGGTTCTTTTCGTGGATATTTTGTTGTCCGTGGGAAGTTCATTCGTGGCTCTTCTTTTTGTAGACAATTTTATTGTCGACTTGCCAAGGAATGCTTACTTGTTCGTTATTGTGGGATCGTTCTTGATCAGTCTGCTCGTGTTTATGGCGTTGGGAGTGAACAAAAATATAATTCGCCATGCCACCATAAAAAGTATCGGGAAGATGGGCGTTGCGATCTTTTTTAAGGAGGTGCTTTTACTAGGATTAGTTTCTCTTGTTGTTTCCCGGATGTTCAATAACCATGCTTTTGCGTGTTTTCTTGTTGATTTTCTGGTAACAACGGTGGTTCTTATCGGGTTCCGGGTGATGCTTGTGCTTGTTTATGATTTGGTAATATCGCTGTATCGTTCAAGTAAAACGAGGGTGCTGGTGTACGGGACGGATGATAAAAGTGTGGCGTTGAAGAAAAGGATGCACACGAGTAAGCATTATCACGTGGTGGGATTAGTGAATCCGGATAAGCGACTTAAGTCTTACTCCATTTCGGAACTGCCGGTTTATTATTTTGAAGACGAGGCTAATTTTGCTTGTTTCGTGAAGAAATACAATATAAATGGTCTGCTATTTCCTTCTCCGGAAACAGCTCAACGGGAGGCTGAAGGGTTGGTACGTTACTGTCAGGCTTATGGAGTGAAAAACTTGGTGGCTCCACCCATAAACGTTTTGGGTGACGGGTTGAAGAAAACTGTTATCCGAGAAATCCGGATTGAGGATTTGCTTGGTCGGGAGGAAATCGAGATAAACACAAAGGAGATCGAGGCGAATTTTGCCGGAAAGGTCGTGATGGTAACGGGGGCAGCCGGAAGTATCGGTAGCGAGTTGTGTCGTCAACTGGCAACTTTTGGTGTAGCTCATTTGGTATTGTTTGATAATGCCGAGACCCCGATGCATGAACTCCGTCTTGAATTGGAACGGAATTTTTCAAGCCTAAAATTTACCCCTTTTATCGGTGATGTCCGGCAGAAAGAGCGTTTGAAAGGAGCTTTTGAGAAATTTCATCCGCAGGTAGTGTTTCATGCTGCGGCCTATAAACACGTTCCGTTGATGGAAGAGAATCCTTGCGAAGCCGTTCGGGTGAACGTGGTTGGTTCGAGACTCGTGGCAGACTTTTGTGTGGAGTACGGGGTGGACATGATGGTGATGATTTCGACGGACAAGGCGGTAAACCCGACTAACGTGATGGGGGCATCGAAACGTTTGGCAGAGATATATGTGCAGAGTTTGGGGCTGGCGATGGAACGAGGAGAGATCAGGGGAAAGACCCGGTTCGTGACCACCCGATTCGGGAATGTGTTGGGAAGTAACGGTAGTGTGATACCGTATTTTCGAAAACAAATAGAACAAGGTGGGCCGGTTACGGTAACCGATCCGAGGATCACTCGCTTTTTCATGACGATCCCGGAAGCATGTTGTTTGGTGATGGAAGCGGCAACGATGAGTACAGGAAATCAGATCTTTGTTTTTGATATGGGTGATCCGGTGAAAATTGTTGACTTGGCAGAAAGAATGATTCGATTAGCTGGATATACGCCAAATGAAGATATTAAGATCAAATTTATTGGTCTGAGGCCGGGAGAGAAACTGTACGAGGAAGTACTAAGTAACGAGGAAAATACTGTACCCACGGGACATGATAAGATTCGGGTGGCTAAAGTTCGGGAGTACAAGCGAGGAGAAGTGCTGAGGGCCTACGATCGGTTGGCAGAATTGGCGTTGGCGGTGAAAGCGGAAGATTCCGTGCGATTGATGAAACAAGTGGTGCCGGAGTTTAAGTCGAGAAATTCGGTGTATGAGAAGTTAGATAGGGTTGCAAATTAAATAGAATATGATGATATGAAAATAGCAATAGTAGGAACTGGCTATGGTGGATTGGTTTCAGCTATTTAAATGAATAGGGAATATAATTGAAAGGTCAAAATATAAGAGTTTATTTATCATGAAGAATTTTGCATTGATTGGGGTGGCAGGTTATATCGCACCCCGTCATTTGCGTGCTATAAGAGATACAGGGAATCATTTGATAGCGGCTTATGACAAGTTTGATAGTGTTGGGATTATGGATAGTTTCTTTCCAGAAGCATCCTTTTTCACGGAGATGGAATTGTTTGATCGTTATTGTTCTCGGATAAAAGGAAAAGAAAGACAGGTGAACATGGTTTCCATTTGTACCCCGAACTATTTGCATGATGCTCATATCCGTTATGGTTTACGATTGGGGGCTGATGTGATTTGTGAGAAACCGCTAGTGTTGAATCCGTGGAATATAGATGCCTTAGTAGAAGTAGAACGAGAAACTGGTCACAAGGTGAATAATATATTGCAACTTCGTTTACACGATTCGATCAAGGCCTTGAAAAAGCGAATAGATAATGGACCCAAAGATAAAGTTTACGATGTGGATTTAACTTATATAACTTCTCGTGGGAATTGGTATTACACGAGTTGGAAGGGGGATGAGCGGAAGAGTGGTGGGGTAGCGACGAATATCGGTGTCCATTTTTATGATATGTTGACTTGGGTCTTTGGTGGCGTTAAAGAAAATATTGTTCACGTGAAAAGCCATGATCGTGTAGCCGGTTATCTTGAATTAGAGCGTGCTAGAGTCCGTTATTTCCTAAGTATAAATGCCGATAATTTGCCGGAAAATGCAGTGGAGGGGGAAAAACGTACGTATCGTTCGATTCGTATCGAGGGGGAGGAGTTCGAATTTAGCAACGGTTTCACGGAGTTACACACAGAGAGTTACAAACATATTCTTGCTGGTGAAGGTTTTGGGTTAGATGAGGTTCGTAACTGCATCAATATTGTTCACCACATTCGTAATGCAGTGCCTATTGGTTTAAAAGGTGATTATCATCCGTTAGCAAAATTGCCACTAGTCAAGCATCCTTTTGGTTGGAATCAATAAATCTTTGGAGGTAATAAATTAGACTAGACAAATTTATTACAAAAACTATAGGCGATGCATTATATTCTTGTTCAATCTTGATAATGACTGGACTGCAATGCTTGTTGAATGTTAATGAATAAAAATAATATATGAAAGAAATATTACTAAAGAAAATAGCAGAACGTAAAGTTATTGTGGGGATAGTAGGCTTGGGGTACGTGGGGTTACCTCTTGCGGTAGAAAAAGCGAAAGCAGGGTTTAGAACAATTGGTTTCGACGTGCAGAAAGAAAAAGTTGACATGGTTAATGCCGGTCATAATTATATAGGAGACGTGGTTGATAGTGATTTGGCTCTTCTAGTAAAAGAAAAACAATTATCTGCAACAACTGATTTTTCATTTATCGGGACGGTGGATTTTGTAGCTATTTGTGTACCTACGCCTTTAGATGCACATCAACAGCCTGATATTAGTTACGTGGAATCGTCTGCCAGATCTGTGGCAAAATATCTTCATAAGGGGATGATGGTGGTTCTTGAATCCACGACTTATCCCGGTACTACGGAGGACTTGGTAAAGCCGATTCTGGAAGAGTCTGGGCTTAAGTGTGGGGAGGACTTTTTTCTAGGTTTTTCTCCAGAAAGAGTTGATCCCGGTAATGTGCTATACAAGACCAAGAACACGCCTAAGGTAGTCGGAGGGTTGGGAAAAGATGCGCAAGACGTGATTTGTGCCATGTACGAGGCTGTTCTTCAGGGTAAAGTATTTCGCGCTTCTTCTCCGGCCGTGGCTGAGATGACGAAAATACTTGAAAACACCTATCGCAATATTAATATTGGGCTTATAAATGAACTCGCCATTCTTTGTAACAGGATGGGGATAGATTTATGGGAAGTGATAGAGGCTGCCAAGACAAAGCCTTTTGGGTTTACACCATTTTATCCCGGCCCGGGGCTTGGTGGACATTGTATCCCCCTTGATCCTTATTATTTGAGTTGGAAGGCCCGCGAATATGGATTTCATACCTCCATGATAGAGGCTTCTATGATGGTTAATGACCGGATGCCAGAATATTGCGTGGAGCGTGCTGGAAAAATTTTAAATAGGTTTAAGAAATCTTTAAACGGCTCTAGAGTTCTTATCTTGGGGGTCGCTTACAAGCAGGATATTGATGATTATCGTGAAAGTCCGGCATTAAAGGTTATTGACGAATTTGAAAAGACAGGGGCATTGGTAAATTTCTTTGACCCGTATATTCCACAATACAAAGAGCGTGGGGTTGTAAGAGAGGGTGAAAAAAAACTCACGAAAAAACTTCTTGAAAGTGCGGATATAGTGGTGATTACAGCTGCTCACACGAATGTGGATTATGCGTTTGTTCAAAAATATTCCAAGGCTATTTTTGATACTAAAAACGTGATGAAGGAAGTTAAAATGAGAGAAAATATAGAAGTACTCTAGTGTAGAAATAAATTGTGGTTATGCAATTCAGGGATTTGAAACGTCAGTATGAGGTTCTTCAAAAAGACATAGATGTGGCAATGTTAGAGGTTGCAAGAACGGGAACTTATATCATGGGTAGTCAAGTCAAAAAATTGGAAGAACGGCTTGCTAAATTTGTTGGGGTGAAACATTGTGTCACATGTGGGAATGGAACTGATGCACTTACATTAGCGTTGAAAGTATGGGGAATAGGCAAGGGGGATGCAGTCTTTGTGCCGGATTTTACTTTTTTTGCTTCAGCAGAAGCTGTGGCATTGGAAGGTGCGGTGCCAATCTTTGTTGATGTTGATAAAGATACTTGCAATATAGATCCTGTTGATCTTGAAAACAACATAGAAAAAACCATCAAGGAGGGAATGTATATACCTAAGGTGGTTATTGCTGTTGATTTGTTTGGTTTACCTGCGAACTATCCGGTAATAAGAAAGATTGCGGACCAATACAATCTTTTGGTTTTGGAAGATGGAGCACAAGGATTTGGAGGAGCGATAAACGATAAAAGAGCTTGTAGTTTTGGTGACATATCAACGACGTCTTTTTTTCCTGCTAAACCTCTTGGATGCTATGGAGATGGGGGCGCAATATTCACGGACAATGATGAATGGGCAAAATTGGCAGATTCCTACAGAGTTCACGGTAAGGGAACTTTCAAATATGATAATGTTAGGATAGGAGTGAACTCAAGGCTTGATACTCTGCAGGCTGCCATCTTGTTAGTGAAACTTAAAGCTTTCGAAGAGAAGGAACTTGCTGCTGTTAATAACATTGCAGAGAAATATACCCGGTTGTTAAAAGAAAAGTTGAAAACGCCTATTGTGCCTGAAGGGTTTTATTCGAGTTGGGCACAATACACTATACAGCTTGAAAATAAGACACAAAGAGATTCTCTTCAATCCAAATTAAAAAAGCGGGGGATTCCATCCATGGTGTATTACCCGACAGGAATGCATGCCCAGACAGCATTCGCTAATTTAGCAGGGCAACAAAACGTATGTCCCGTGACATCGCATCTTTGTGATGTGGTTCTCTCGTTGCCGATGCATCCATACATGACAGACGATGAGATAATATTAATAGTCAATAGTGTTGTTGATAATGTTAGATAAATGTAACTATTTGTTAAAATATATTTTTTAAAAGCAACAACAATATTGAACTAAGAATTGATTTTGATCACATTTTATGAAAGACTAGCAAATTGAAAATATCTTATGTGGATTGTTAACGTTGGATTAAAAAGCAAGATATATCAATTTTTTTTACTGATCATTTTTAAAATCGTATATCAGTTCTTTTTTTTGACTTATTCTGTCATTTATAATATAGATTTAGATATAAGTGTTGGAAAAGTAATAGCCGGTTGGAGTGTGTATCTGCTTTATATAGGTCTTGCTACTTTTAAAGTTAAAGATATGTTTTATTCCGTAGGGATAATTTTTTTAATCCTAACTTGTGTTGTGTCTACGATTTCTCTTTATGAGATGGAAGATATATTGTTATATGATTTTTTTAAAGCATTGATGTATTGGTTTTTGGTACTGTTTGGCTTTATCATTTATCAAAAAAAATCTAGTGATAAATCAATATTTCATCTATTAGAAATAAATCAATTGCAATATTTATTATTTTATGTATCTGCAATTTTTACATTGATAATGTCTGGTATATATGCAGGATTTCGAATAACATTGTCTCTTGATGAAGTATATACTTATCGGTTAGAAATGCGAATGGCATCAATGCCTGCTATTGTAAACTATTTATTTTATTTTTTTGGCGGAACAATAATTCCGTATTGTTTTGCATTTTTCTTGGCATATAAGAAAAGGTTATATGCAATTTCTTCCCTTTTTCTTGGGATAATGATTTTTAGTATAAATGGGATGAAAACTTGGTTACTTGTATATGCGCTGATTCTAGGTGTATTTGTAGGCTTTGGTTTAAACAACAAAAAAATTAATCTATATATCATTGGGGGCTTTATTTTATTGACAGTAGGTTCCATATACTTATATTCTAACAAAGAAGATATAAATTTAATGGCAATCTTAGGTAGAGTTTACTATATCCCAAGTCGGATAGGTTATAACTATATTGATTTTTTTGATAAGAATGAATTTTTATATTTAAGGGAAAGTATTTTAAAATTTTTCTTTGATTCTCCTTATCCTGTTCATTCTGCTTTTTATATCGTTGATGGTGCAGGATCTGATGTGTCAACATCTAGGGCCAATAATGGTTTGTGGGGAGATGCATATGGTAATTTCGGTATTGTGGGAATGCTAGTATATCCTTTTATGTTATGTTATATTATGTCTTTGTTAAAAAGATCTATGCGAGGAATGGATCCTAGATTAGTGACTTCTATCGTAATATTGGCATTATGGATAAGTGTAAATTCCTCTTTTTTTGTTTGGTTAATTACTGGGGGGAGTCTGCTTTTATTATTCATAAATGAAGTTACAGTGAAATCATATCGCAAAGATGTTGGTGATATATGACAATAATTATTTTATACTTCAATTATGGAATTTGGTTTGATTCACAACAAGAGAATATATTTTCAATTATGATGATATGTTTGAAGTAAGGGGGATACTATCAAGAAATCAAAAAAAGATAAAGAGACTTTTCTCTGATTTCTTATATAAGACAATGGCAGGAATTATTTCTACTGGGACACAGCAGTTGGTAGTACTTCCATTATTGGCAAAATTTTTTTCTGCAGAAATGTATGGTGGAATTTTAACAATAAGAGGAGTGTATAGTGCTATATACGTAGGATTTGGTAATTCATTAGCGAATGTAAGGCAGATAACATATACGGATTACAGTAAAAAAGGTGTTGTTGGTGATTATAATCTATTAGCTTGGATTTTTGCTGGAATTAGTGCAGTTTTTTTGGCTATAATATGTTCCTTTGTTGGCAACGTGGAAATATTTGAGATGATTCTGCTAATCCCCGCCGTTTTTATAGCGACTCTTAATGCTTATTATTTAGTACATTATAATCTTGTTCTCGATTTTAAAAATTTACTATTTAATAGTGTTATTTCATCTGGTGGGGCTATTTTAGGTATATTTCTGGTTAAATACACGATGTTGTGGCCATTACCCTTACTTTTGTCGGGAATTTTTTCTTTGACAAATCTTTTCTTTACCACGCCAAGAATTAGAGAACCTTTTCACAAAACGGGGTTGATGTTTAAAACATTATCCAAGTATGCAATTCTTCTTGCCGTGACTCTTGTCGCTCAATCATTATTGTATCTTGATAGGCTGATCGTGTATCCGATTATAGGAGGTGAAGCGGTGGCAACTTATTCTACCGCAGCTTTTTTTGGGAAAAGTGTGGCTGTTATTATATCACCGTTGTCGTCTGTTTTGTTAGGATATTATTGTCAAGATGCATTTAAAATGTCACTTAAATATTTTTGGGGAGGAAATGTCATTGTGCTTGTTTTATCTGCCTTGTTCATGATTATATCTATTGTCATGGCTCCTTGGCTTACAGGTTTATTGTTTCCTTCACTTATTGATATGGCGAATCCATATATATTTATTTCAAATTTGGCAGCGATCCTTTGCTTTGCTGGTAACGTAGCTCAAAGTGCCGTATTGAAATTTGCTAATATTTTTTGGCAAATCGTAATTCAAGTATGTTATGCAGCGATCTATGTAATTTTGGGAGTATTGGTGATGCCGAAATATGGCTTGTGGGGATTTTGTTATGTAGTTTTATTTGCTAATGTAGTTCGTTTAATCTTGCTATATACAATTGGTCACTATTCTATTATGTTGAGAGGAAATATTAAAAGCTGAAAAGTGAATATTTAAGTAGTTATTTTCTTTATAGATAAATCTATTTTTTTATTAGAGTAACCTTTGGGAGGTTTTATTTCAAGAGTTTCTTGCTTTCGTAAGGATATATTTTAGTTTTTTACTTATTCCATAAATTATGATTCGAAATGAAAATATTGCATTTGGCTCTATCAAATTATTATGTCGATAATTATCAATATCAAGAGAATATTTTAACTCGGCAGAATAAGATTGATGGTCATGAGGTTCTTATTGTTGCTTCTATTGAAGGATTTGATAGTCGTTATAGAAGGATTAAATTAGATGCAGGTGAATATGTAAATGAGGACGGGATAACGGTAATTCGTGTTCGTTATAGAAAATACTTTGATAAAAAATATTTAATAAAAATTAGGACATTTAGGGATGTATATAAGATAATGGAAGAGTTTGCCCCTGATATTATATTTTTTCATGGAATTGCAGGGTGGGAAATTCTAACTATAGCTAAGTATAAACGTAAGCATCCTAAAGTGAGATTTTATGCTGATTCTCATGCAGATTTTAATAATTCTGCAAAGAATTTTTTTTCTAAATTAATCTTATATAAATTGTTTTATAGAATGTGTTATAAGATAGCAGAAAAGTGGATAGATAAGCTGTTCTATATAACTTTAGAAACGAAATTTTTTGCAAAAAAAATGTTTTCAGCACAAGAATCGAAATTATTCTATTTGCCATTAGGAGGAAATCCAATTGTAAGTGATATTTATTATATACGAGAGCGAAATAAAATTAGAAATAGTTTAAATATCCATAATGATGATTTATTATTTATTACTACAGGAAAATTTGGACCTCATAAAAGGCTCATAGAACTTTTGACTGCTTTTGATAAATTTAGGAATAATGATCGTATTAAGTTGGTCATCTTGGGGCAATTCTATTCTGATATTGAAGATACAGCATTAGCTATTATCAATAACAATAATTCACTGATATATTTGGGGTGGAAATCATCAACGGAAGTCGATGAATTTTTATGTGCTGCAGATATTTATATACAATTAGCAGGACAAACAGTTTCAATGCAGAATGCATTATGTCATAGATGTGCAGTTGCTCTGTTCCCTTATCCGAGTCATCTTCATTTACTTGGAGATGCTGCGTTTTATATTAAAGACAAACTTGATATTGAGAATTTAGTAACAGATTTGTTATTGGATGTTACAACGTTAGATAAGAAAAAAAGTCTGTGTTGGAAAATAGCTCGAGACAAGCTTGATTATAAGCAAATTGTAAAGGAATATACCTAATTCTAAATTTTAATAAAATGAAAATTTCGTTTTCGCCTCCAGACATGAGTGAACTGGAGGTGCGGGAAGTGTGTGAGGCGATACATTCTGGGTGGATCACAACTGGGCCACGAACAAAGGAATTTGAACGTCTTTTAGCGATGTGTTGTGGAACAGAGCGTGTGGTGTGTTTGAATTCTGCCACGGCTTGTATGGAGTTAATATTGCGGGTATTAGGCGTGGGGCCTGGAGATGAGGTAATTACTTCTGCGTATACTTATACGGCTTCTGCAAGTGTAATTTGCCATGTGGGGGCAAAAGTAGTTTTAGTTGATACTGCTCCTGGTTCGTTCGAGATGGATTATTTGAAATTGGCGGATGCGATTACGGAAAAGACAAAAGTGATTATTCCGGTAGATTTGGGAGGGGTAGTTTGTGATTACGATAAGATTTTTGCTGCTGTTGAGAGTAAAAAACATTTGTTTTCGCCAAATAATGAGGTACAAAAAGCAATCGGTCGAGTGATCATGTTGGCAGATGCTGCACATGCTTTTGGTGCGAAGTGGCATGGTAAAATGTGCGGAGATATTGCTGATTTTACAAGTTTCTCGTTTCATGCTGTGAAAAACCTGACAACAGCCGAGGGCGGAGCCTTGACTTGGAGAAATATTTCTGGGATTGATAATGACTGGCTATACAAGCAATTCCAGTTGTTGTCTTTGCACGGGCAAAACAAGGATGCTCTTGCGAAAACGAAGTTGGGAGCATGGGAATACGATATTATTTATCCTGCTTACAAGTGTAACATGACAGACATCATGGCTGGTATAGGCTTAGCGCAATTAAAGCGTTATCCCGAGATGCTGTATCGCCGTAGACAGATTATTGAGCGTTACAATGAGGTGCTGAAAGATTGTGAGGTGCAAGTACTCAATCATTACGGGGAAGATCATTCTTCTAGTGGGCATCTTTATTTAGTACGTTTATTGGGAAAGGACATGGAGTTTCGGAATGAGGTGATTTGCCGAATGGCAGAACGTGATATCGCTTGTAACGTGCATTACAAACCGTTACCCATGATGACTGCTTACAAAAATCTAGGCTTTGATATTAAAGATTATCCTAATGCGTACGATATGTTTGTGAATGAGGTGACTCTTCCCTTGCATACCTGTTTGTCAGATGAGCAAGTTGAATACTTGCTTTCAAATTTTGTGGAGATTATTAAAAATAATTAATGATCTTTTATTTGGGAATAGCTGTTTGGTTAATAAAAATTAATAATGTATAATAAATTTTTCAAAAGATTTTTTGATCTTATAGGATCGTTTCTCTTGTTGCCGTTTGTACTATGCGTGATCATTATTTTGGCTCCTATAATCTATTTAACTGATGGAGGGCCTGTATTTTATAACGCCACAAGATTGGGTTTGAATGGTAAAAAATTTACAATGTTTAAACTTCGTTCCATGTATGTAAATGCTCCAGACTTGAGAAATGAAGACGGATCAACATTTAATTCCGATTATGACAAACGTGTAACAGCTGTAGGAAATATAATGAGAAAAACATCATTGGATGAATTCCCACAGTTTTTGAATGTACTTATAGGTGATATGAGTTTTGTCGGTCCAAGGCCAATGATTGGTAATATCAATTATGATAAAATGAATAATGAGGTAAAGAAACGCTTTAGTGTAAAACCTGGTATTACAGGATATGCTCAAGCGTATTTTAGAAATTCTATAACTCAAGATGAAAAAATTAAATGTGATGCATATTACGCAGATCATATAACACTTTGGCTGGATATTAAAATTTTGTTTATGACGGTTTGGTCTGTAATGGTTCATCAAAATATTAATACAGAACAAAGTTTAAAATAATGATGAAAAAATTGTTTATAGTAGGAGCTTCTATTCTTCAATTACCGGCTATATTAACAGCTAAGAAGATGGGGTTACACGTTGCGGTTGCAGATTATAATCCACAGGCTATAGGTATTTCTTGTGCAGATGTATATTATAATGTATCTACAATGGATGAAAAAGCAATTTGTGAGGCCGCAAAACAATATCAACCTAATGGGATAATGACTCTTGCTACTGACATGCCGATTCGTGGAGTAGCTATGGCTTCTGAAATGCTAGGTTTACATAGTATCTCTTACGCAACAGCAATTAAGGCCACTGATAAATATTGTATGATTAAAGCGTTTAAAGAACATGGAGTACCTTCACCATGGTATTATGCGGTAAGTTCAATAGATGAATTACAAGAACTTTCAGAACGCTTGACATTTCCTTGTATAATTAAGCCAACCGATAATGCTGGGAGTCATGGCGTGATATTAGTTCACGGTCTAGATGATTTGGTTGATTCCTATAATTATAGTCGTAAGTATTCACGAGGAGGAAACGTTATAATAGAAGAATTTTTAGAAGGAAAAGAGGTTTCGGTAGAAGTGATGGTGATTGAAGGTAATGTACATATTCTTCAAATTACTGATAAATTGACGACTGGTGCTCCTTATTTTGTTGAGATGGGACATAGCCAACCTTCTCAACTTTCAGAAGAGATGCAGATCAAGGTTTGTAAGGTTACAGTAGAAGCTATTCAAGCTATTGGTATTGATAACGGACCTGCTCATGTGGAAATGATGATTACAGTTGATGGACCTGTACTGATAGAACTTGGTGCAAGAATGGGAGGAGATAATATAACAACTTATTTGCTCCCATTGAGTACTGGTGTGGATATGGTTAAAGCAACAATTAATATGGCGTTGGGGGAGAGGCCTGATATAAAACCTACTCTACGTTGTGGCTCGGCTATAAGATATATTGAGGCTCCTCTAGGTATTATCAGATCCATAAGTGGTGTTGAAGAGGCTCGATCTATTACAGGAGTAGAGCGTATTATTTTTACTAAATCAATTGGAGAGGAATCTTTACCAGTTTGTTGTAGTAACGATCGTGTAGGTTTCGTAATCGCTCAAGCTGAAAATGTGGATCGTGCCATGAAAATTTGCGAAAAAGCAATAAAGATGATAAAAATAGAAACAGATTGAAAAATCAATGAATAAGATACAAGTTATCCTAGCTGTTATCGGCGCAGGAGAGGGGGCTTTACCTATTGTAAAAAAAGCTAAAGAAATGAATGTACAAACCTTGGCGTTTGGGCATATAGATTCTATTGCTAGGGAGTTCATAGATATTTTTGTAGAATCAGATATTTTTGACATAAATTTTATTCTTTCTGTTTGCGAGAAGTATAACGTAAGTGGAATAATTGCATCGAGTGAGATTACTACTGAGATTGCAGCAATAATTGCAGCTAGATTAAAACTTCCAGGAAATGATGTTAAGCATGGGTTTGGTGCTAAGAATAAATATATAATGCGGACAAGAATTGCTAATTTACAATCAGTAAAGCAACCGTTGTTCACTTTGTATAAGGAAGGGGAGGTATATGATTATCCTGTTGTTGTAAAAGCTTTAGATTCTTGTGGAAAAAGGGGAATAAGTATTGCATACAATTTAAAGGATTTATTAGAAGCTGTCACAAATGCTCAATTATATTCATCAAATGGGCAGGTATTAATAGAACAATATTTAGAAGGAGGGCGGGAATATTCGATAGAATGTATTGTTGGGAATGATAATTATGATATCGTTCAATATACAGAAAAAGAATCTTCAGGGCCTCCTCATTTTATAGAAATTGCTCATCATCAGCCAGCTAATTTATCTGAGGCTCTCAAGAAAAAGATTGATATTGCTGTTTATGATATTTTACATACGCTTGGTATTACATGTGGAATGGCTCATTTAGAAATAAAAATTATTGAAGATGAAATATATTTTATAGAGATTGGGGCGAGAGGTGGGGGAGATCATATTGCTGATATGCTAACTCTACTAAGTACAGGATTTGATTATTTCAAAGCTGCAATAGATTGTAGTTTAGGAAGATATAAGCATCAAAAAATTTGTAATGTTGCATATTCTGGGATTTATTTTCATTGCGAACAGAATAAAGGATTAGCATCTTTATTTAACAAGGCCACGACTGCAAAATGGTGTATTCAGAATACGGTGACGAATAATGAATTTCTAGAAGCTTCATCAAATATTGAAACTTCAAAATCTGGGTATTTTATTTATTGTGCGGATCATAAAATTACAAACAAAGATAGTTAATTAATGATGAGAGATCTATCGGGTAAAAGACTACTTCTTCTTGGCAGTAATGTATGGAGAGATATTATAAGAAAATTTGCGGATGATAATGGTGTAAAACTTATTTTCACAGGGCTTCAGCCTGCTCCGTTGGATGAGGTCGTTGATGAATTTTATAGAGTGGATTCGACAGATTCTAGGGCTATGACTTCTTTTATTAAGGAACACGATATAGATGGAATTTATATGGGGGGGAGTGAAACAGTAATTTCATCGGCTTGTCAATATATAAATAAGTTGGAATACCCTTGTTATTGTACTAAAGAACAATGGGAATACTTGCAGAATAAGAGCAACTTTAAAAATCTTTGTATAAAGTTCGATCTTCCTGTTGTACCATGTTTTACTATAAATCCTAGTGCTATTGAAAATTCTGTTCCAAAGGAAGCATATCCTGTGATAACCAAACCAACTGATGGTAGTGGAAGTAATGGATTTTCAGTGTGTCATAATTCACAGGAATTAATAAAAGGGTATAAAGTTGCAAATGAATGTTCACCAACAGGTTCTGTTATTTGCGAGAAATTTGTTAAAAACAAAGGTCTTGTTGTATTCTATTCTTTTACGAATGGAAGAATGATATATGCTCTTTCAGAGGATAAATATCCTGTAAAATATGATAAACAAGGTAGTTATGTTGCAGGACTATTTCTTTGCGAGAGTTGTTATAAAGATGAGTTTAGAGCTAAGTACGAAGATAAGATTCGAAAAATGTTTGAATCCATTAATATAAAAGAAGGTACTATATGGATTGAAATTTTTCATGATGGAGATAATTATTATTTCAATGAGGTCGGTTTCCGTTATGGAGGATCTTTTTCTTTTTATTCGGTAAATTATTTTAATGAAATAAATCAAGTTTATGCTGATATGTATTATGCATTAACGGGAGATAGTCAATTGTTTGGTTTTAAATCATTAATTCCGGCAACAGTAAAAAAGGGAAAACATTATTGTATTTATCCTGTGCATATGGAAAGTGGGATTATTGCCGAATTTGAGGGGATTGAAAAAATTCGGACATGGTCTAATGTCGTTATTGCTCCATTGACAAAAAATGTTGGAGACTTTATTGCCGATTCGGGGTCTTTTGCTCAAGTGGTCGCTTTGATTCATTTTACATTTGATTCGCTTGATGAATGTAAGAATGTGATAGATAAGGTTCATGAAGTATTTCGTGTTTTAGATAAAAATGGTAATAATCTGATCGTTCGTAAATTAGATTGGAATAGTGAAATGATTAAATATTAATTTTTTGATAGATTTATGTCATGTTTTCAATAAGAACAATTGTTGGTAGGAGTATCCCATTAACATTTAAATTGAAATTACAATTATTCCTTAGGTTTAAGACTGTAATGATAAATGGAGTGTCTAGGGTAAAAATTTATGAAGGAAAGAATTTTGCAACTTCAATTAATGAAGCCTTTGATTTATTCTTGACAGATGGACAAAAGCAAGATAAAGAGTTACTTCAAAATTTTAAGAAAGATATTGTTAAGTGTTATATTTTATATGCAGCAACACCAAAAGATTATTTCCTTTTCGGGTTTAATAATAAAAATGGAACAAATAAGCAAAGGAAATTATTCATAACAGATACGATCAAAGATTCAGTATTAAATAGGGTAGAGGGATGGGGTAAGTATTTGGAATTAAGTGATAAATATGCTGTATATATGAGGTTGAGAAAGTATTTTCGGAGAAATGTTATGAAATTAGATAATTGCACGAGTTTTGATTCTTTTGAAAAATTTATCATTTCTTTGGGGGGGATTTTTATAAAACCTCTTTTGGGATCTTATGGAAAAGATGCCTATATTTTTGATTCTAAATTGGATTCTGAATAAAAGAACTTTTTGAAAAACTAACGATTGATAAAAATTCTTCATGGATTCTTGAGGAACAAATCATTCAATCGCAAAAAATGGCTCAATGGAATTCTTCCAGTGTTAATACTGTTAGAGTTTTGTCTTTTTTAAACAAGGGCAAGTTTCACGTGATCACTCCTTTTTTTAGGACAGGTAGAAAAGGTTCTATAGTAGATAATGCAGGTAGTGGTGGTATCATTTCTAACGTAGATTCCAATACAGGTCTTATATACACAGATGGTTTTGATGAAAATGGTAAATCTTATAAATGTCATCCTGATTCGGGATTGAATTTCAAAGGTTGGCAGATACCTCTATGGAAAGAATTGATTGAAACAGTAAAGAGTGTTCATATGGCAATGTCTGATCATATTTATGTGGGATGGGATTTTGCTTTGACAGATAATGGTTGGGTATTAATAGAAGGGAATTGGGGACAATTTTTGAATCAATATGTAGATAAGGTGGGACGAAAAGAGGAATTTTTGAAATATATGAAAGGGAAATCTTTTAACAAATCAGTCAAAAACGAATATATTGATGAGTAATATATTATTAAGAGTAGTTTCTCAGGAAGATGTTGCTGAGATATTTAAGGGTAACTCGAATGTTATTTTTAGAATAGTAGAAGATGCTTTTAAAAAGTATCTTGAAGGTACTGTTTTATTTCCAGATAAAATATCGCAAATATTTGATCTGCAATCTCAAAATCGAATTAATTGTATGCCAGCGACCTTACTTGCAGATAAGGTCTGTGGGATGAAGTGGGTATCTGTATTTCCAACCAATGTATTTAAAGGAATTCAGAACGTAACAGGGATTATGGTGATATCCGAGATTGAAACAGGATTCCCACTCGCTGTTATTGATGGAACTCTTTGTACGAAAATACGAACTGCTGCTGTTGGTTGCGTGGCAGCCCAATACCTTGCACCAACAAATGTTGAAACTTTAGGAATTATTGGAAGTGGAGAGGAAGCAAGAATGCATTTTACATTATTGAAACATTTGTTTCCTAGTATAAAGGAATGTCGGGTGTCTTCGCGTAAGCAAGAATCAGAAGAATTATTTATAGCAAAATTTAAGGATTTAACTCCAGATGTAAAATTTGTTGCATGTGGTAACGATTCTCATAAATGTGCAGTAGATTCAGACATTATCGTGACTGCTATTAGTAGTCAAGCACCTGTATTAAGAGCTGAAGATATAACTAAAGGTAGTCTTTATATACATGTTGGAGGATGGGAAGATGAGTATGGAGTAGCTCTTAAAGCTAATAAAATTGTATGTGACGATTGGGAGGCTTCAAAGCATAGGACACAAACGATATGTCGAATGTATAAAGAAGGAATTTTACGAGACCAAGATATTTATGCTAACTTGTATGATTTGATTTCTGGTAAAAAATCTGGGAGGGAGAATGATGATGAGTTTATATATTTTAATTCTGTAGGTTTGTCTTATATCGACCTTTGTTTTGCGAATTATATTTATATAGAGGCAACAAAGAGAAAGCTTGGGCAAAATGTCGTGTTGGCGAAAAATGATAATGTTGATTATTTATCACTTATATTTTAATTTGTTGTACCGTAAGCAATGAAAATTTTGGTCTTAACGCCATATGCGTACCCAGAAAAGGTTGCAAGTTCACATCTTGGACAAAATAGGAATCAAGCATTTAAAGAGAACGGTTTTGAAATGGTTGTTTATGCTCCGACCCCTTGCCGTGGAATTTCTAAAGAAGAGCGGAAAAAATATAAGCGAAAAGAGTGGAGGGATGAAAAGCGTTTTGGTGGCGCAATGAGTATTCATAGATTCTCTTTATTTAAAGAAGGCAAAAGTCCTGTTTTTCGTGCATTACGTTATGTCATATGTTGTATAAAACATTTGGATAGAGCCGTATTTTCTAGGGATGCTCGTAATTGTGATGTCATGTTTATTGCTAGTACTCCTCCAATTCAAGGGGCTATGGCAGCCTTGGTGAAAAAAATTCGTAAGATACCTTTTGTTTATAATCTTCAAGATATATTTCCAGATTCTCTAGTTGGGACTGGAATGACGCATAGAGGTTCTTTTTTGTGGAAAATTGGACGTATAATAGAAAATTTCACGTATCGAAATGCGGACAAGATCATCGTCATCTCGGAAGATTTCAAAAAGAATATCATGGCGAAAGGGGTTCCGGAGGAAAAAATCGAAGTAATTTATAACTGGGTCGACGAGCAAGCGGTTCTCCCGGTACCTCGGGAACAAAACAAGCTTTTTGATAGATACGGGCTTGATCGTTCAGCGTTTTACGTTACTTACTGCGGGAATATTGGCTTGACACAGAACATGGATATGCTATTACAAGTGGCTAAGGAGTTAGAAGTGTATCCTGATATTAAATTTGTGTTAATTGGTGAGGGTGCTTATAAAAAGCAAGTAGAAAAAGTCGTTGCAGAGTGGGATTTGACAAATGTACTTTTGTTACCGTTCCAACCCTACGAGGATATTGCTCATGTTTTTAGTCTTGGGAATGTGGGATTGGTTATTTCTAAACCTGGTGTGGGAGAGAATTCTGTCCCCAGTAAAACGTGGAGTATCCTTTCTGCGGCACGTCCCGTTTTGGCCTCTTTTGATGAAAATGAACTTAAAACAATAATAGATAGGAACGAGTGTGGGGTTTTCACAAGAGCCGGAGATAAAGATTCATTTATACAGGCATTAATGAAGTTTTATCACGACAGGGATTATTGTCATGTTTGTGGAAAGCGAGGACGTGAATTTATCTTGAATAATCTTACCAGAGAAGTGGGAACCTCGAAATACGTGACTGTTTTACGAGAAGTAGTAGAAACAACAAAAAAATAAAAAATGACGAATATAGCTTTAATAACTGGCATAACCGGCCAGGACGGTTCTTTTTTGGCCGAATTTTTACTGGAAAAGGGGTACGAGGTACACGGGATTATCCGTCGTTCCTCGTCTTTTAACACGGCTCGCATCGAGCATCTTTACCTGGACGAGTGGGTACGGGACATGAAGAACAAGAAGTTGATAGACCTCCATTACGGGGACATGACGGACTCGAGCTCGCTGGTGCGAATTTTGCAACAGGTGAGGCCGACGGAAATCTATAACCTGGCGGCACAGAGTCACGTGAAAGTGTCTTTCGATTGCCCCGAGTACACGGCGGAGGCCGACGCGGTGGGAACGCTTCGCCTGCTGGAAGCCGTTCGTATCCTGGGCATGGAGAAGGAGTGCCGGATTTACCAGGCTTCCACCTCGGAATTGTTCGGGCTGGTGCAGGAAGTTCCCCAGAAAGAGACCACTCCCTTTTACCCCCGTTCCCCTTACGGGGTGGCCAAGCAATACGGTTTCTGGATCACGAAAAATTACCGGGAGAGTTACGGGATGTTCGCCGTGAACGGGATCTTGTTCAATCACGAGAGCGAGAGACGGGGAGAGACGTTCGTGACCCGGAAGATCACCATCGCTGCGGCTCGAATCGTGCAGGGATACCAGGACAAGTTGTACCTGGGGAACCTTGACGCGCTCCGGGACTGGGGGTACGCGAGGGATTACGTGGAGTGCATGTGGTTGATCCTGCAACACGACACGCCGGAAGATTTCGTGATCGCCACGGGGGAGTACCACACCGTGCGGGAATTCACCACGTTGGCCTTCAAGGAGGTGGGGATAGAGCTTCGCTGGGAAGGCGAGGGGGTGGACGAGAAGGGAATCGACGTGGCCACGGGCAAGGTGCTGGTGGAAGTTGATCCCAAGTATTTCCGCCCGGCGGAGGTGGAGCAGTTGCTGGGAGATCCCACGAAAGCGAGGAGGTTACTGGGATGGAATCCCAGCAAGACCTCGTTTGAAGATCTGGTTAAGATAATGGTGGAACACGACATGAAATTCGTGAAGAAAATTCATCTAAAGGCTCAAATGTGATGGATAAAGAGAGTAAAATATACGTGGCCGGGCACCGGGGACTGGTGGGGTCGGCCATCTGGAACAACTTGAAGTCGAAAGGGTACACGAACCTTGTCGGGAGAACGCACTCGGAGCTGGACTTGCTGGATGGTGTCGCCGTGCGTGAATTCTTCGACAGCGAGCGGCCCGAGTACGTGGTTCTCGCCGCGGCTCACGTGGGGGGAATCGTCGCCAACAACACTTACAGGGCGGATTTCATCTACCGGAATTTACAGATACAGCAGAACGTGATCGGGGAGAGCTTCCGGCACGGGGTGAAGAAGCTGTTGTTCCTGGGCAGCACCTGTATCTACCCCCGGGAGGCCCCCCAGCCGATGCGGGAGGATTGCCTGTTGACAGGCCCGCTGGAATACACGAACGAGCCTTACGCCATGGCGAAAATTGCCGGTTTGAAGATGTGCGAGAGTTTTAACCTGCAACACGGGACAAATTACGTGGCCGTTATGCCGACAAACCTTTACGGGCCGAACGATAATTTCCACCTGGAGAACAGCCACGTGTTGCCGGCTATGATTCGAAAGATATTCCTGGGCAAGTGCCTGATGGAGGGTAACTGGACGTTAACACGCCAGGATTTGAATAGACGTCCCGTGGAAAGTGTCACTGGAGAGGGAACTAGAGAGGAAATAGAGGCTGTACTGGGGAAGTACGGCATTCACGCTGGCAGGATAGAGCTCTGGGGATCGGGACGACCTTTACGGGAATTCTTGTGGAGCGAGGACATGGCTGACGCCTCCGTTCACGTGCTGGAACACGTGGATTTCAAGGATACTCACGAGGCGGGTGCAAAGGAAATCCGGAACTGTCATCTTAACGTGGGCACGGGAGTGGAGGTGTCCATAAAGGAGCTTTCAGAACTCGTGGCTCTAGTCGAGGGATATGAAGGGAAAATACTCTTTGACACGTCGAAACCGGACGGGACTCCGCGGAAGTTAACGGATCCTTCAAAATTGCAGGCCCTGGGATGGAGGCATAAAGTTAACGTTGACGAGGGGGTAAGGCGTTTATTCGAGTGGTATAAAAACACGTTGTAGACATGGCGAAAAAAGTATTCGTTTCCGGGTGTTATGACATGCTTCATAGCGGCCATGTCGCTTTTTTTAAGGACGCGGCACGCTACGGGGACTTGTATGTCGGGATCGGTTCAGACGCGACGATACTCGGGTTGAAAGCGAGGCAAACGGTTTGTTCGGAGGCGGAACGCCTCTACATGGTAAAGGCCATACGTCACGTGAAGGATGCCTGTATTAACGAGGGTTCCGGGATGATGGATTTCGTGAAAAGCGTGGAACGAATCAAGCCCGATATTTTCGTGGTGAATGAAGACGGGGACTCGGACGTGAAGAGAACGTTTTGCGAGGAACGAGGGATTGAATACGTGGTATTGAAACGTGTACCGGATGCCGGTTTGGAAGCTCGCTCGACGACGGCCATTCGAACCACGGTAAAGTCCCGGTTACCTTTCCGCCTGGATCTCGCGGGAACCTGGATCGACCAACCTCACGTTTCGAAATTTCACCCGGGCTGGGCGTTGACGATTTCACTGGAGCCCACGATAGAGTTCGAGGAGCGATGCGGGATGTCGACATCGACGCGTAACGCGGCCAAGAAAATCTGGCCGTACCAGTTACCCAATTATAACAGCGAGATGCTGGCCAGGTTGCTTTTTTGTTTCGAGAACGAACCGAACAAGCAAGAACACGTGTCCGGAGCCCAAGACGCTATCGGAATCTGTGTCCCCGGCTTGAGCCGTCATTATTACGATAATAATTACTGGCCGGATAAAATAGAGACTTGCGTGGATGAAGATATCCTTTGCTGGTTGGAAGAACATATTTGCATGAAGTTAATGTTTCCCCGGCGACCGGGAACGTCTGTCGTGAAGGGTTGTAACTTGAATGAAGAGAACGTGAAAGCGTTGGCGGACGCGGCGTCCCGTTGCTGGGATGCCATCATGAGAAAGGACCTGGACGGTTTCGCGGCGGCTTTTAAAGCTTCTTTCGAGGCTCAAATCAAGTTGTTCCCGGGAATGTTGGCAGATGGTGTCGAGGAAGAGATCGCCAAGTATAAAGATCGGGTTTTGGCCTGGAAAATGCCCGGGGCCGGGGGTGGAGGTTACCTGGCGATGGTGTGCGAAAAACCGTTGGAGGATTCGATACGTGTAAAAATAAGGAGGAGGGGGGAATGAAAAGGTATTGCCAGACGTTGAAGTTAAAGGATAACGAGGAGTTGATCTCTTCTTATATCTCCGTGCACGAGAATGTATGGCCGGAAGTGCTACAAGGGATGAGACAGGTCGGGATTCTCGACATGCAAATCTACATTCACGAGAACTTGTTGTTCATGATCGTGGACACGGTGGATGATTTCGACTGGGAGAAGGATATGTCCCGCCTGGCACGATTACCAAGGCAGGCGGAATGGGAAAAACACGTGGCAAGATTTCAAGACGTGGAGGAGAGCGCCTCTTCTAAAGAAAAATGGGTTTTAATGGATAAAATTTTTGAACTCGAAAAATGAAACATTCATTGTTTAGATCCTCGTCCGGTACAAATTACATCGTGCCTTTTATCATCGTGACTTCATGTTTTGCCTTGTGGGGATTCGCGAATGACATAACGAACCCGATGGTCAAGGCCTTCTCGAAAATTTTCAGGATGACCGTGACGGAAGGTACGTTGGTGCAAGTGGCGTTCTACGGGGGGTATTTTGCCATGGCCGTGCCCGCGGCCTTGTTTATCAAAAGGTTCTCTTATAAAAGTGGTATCTTAACGGGATTGGCGTTGTACGCGACCGGGGCCTTGGCGTTTATTCCCGCCAGGATGACGGGCTCGTATTACCCGTTTCTGTGCGCTTATTTCGTTTTGACGTGCGGTTTGTCATTCTTGGAAACGAGTGCCAACCCTTACATTTTGTCGATGGGAGATGAAAAGACTTCAACACGTCGCTTGAACCTGGCACAAGCTTTTAACCCGGTAGGTTCCTTGCTGGGAATGTTCGTTGCCATGAATTTTATCCAGGCGAGACTGCACCCGATGAGCTCGGCGGAAAGGAATTCGTTGGATGATGAAACGTTTAACGTGATAAAGGATAGCGATTTGTCCATTCTAGTCACTCCTTACGCTTGGATCGGTGTTTTTATCTTGTTCGTGTTTCTGGTCATGTTGTCGTGTAAAATGCCACGAGGAGAGAGAGAGTTGGAGGGGAAAACCGGTGAACATCTTTCCACGAGAGATGCTTTACGAAGATTGTATAGTAATAAAAAATATCGGGAGGGGGTCGTGGCACAATTTTTTTACGTGGGTTTGCAGATCACGTGCTGGACGTTTATTATTCAATACGGTACCGGTATATTCACGCGGGAGGGGTTAACGGAAAAGAGCGCGGAAATACTGTCCCAGAAATACAATATTGTCGCCATGGTGTTGTTTTGCGCGAGCAGGTTTGTATGCACTTTCTTGTTAAAGTATATTCACCCGAGTAAACTGTTAATGTCATTGGCAACCTCGGGAGGAATTTTAATGCTGGGAGTGATTGGATTTGAAAGTAGAATTGGCATGTATTGCCTGGTCGGGGTTTCCGCTTGCATGTCCTTGATGTTCCCGACGATTTACGGTATAGCCCTTGGAGGATTGGGGGAAGAGGTGAAATTAGGTTCCGCCGGTTTAATCATGGCCATTCTCGGGGGATCGCTTTTACCCCCGTTACAAGCGTTAATTATTGACGCGGGAATCAATAGCGGGCACTCGACAGTTAATCTCTCTTTTATCGTCCCGTTGATCAGTTTTATCGTGATTATCATGTACGGGAAACGAACGTTAAAACTTTATGAAAATGAACAATAATCACTTGATAATAATGGCGGGGGGTGTCGGTAGCCGTTTCTGGCCGATGAGTACCCCGGAAGTCCCCAAGCAATTTATAGACGTGCTGGGTGTCGGTAAAAGCTTGTTGCAGTTGACGGTGGAACGTTTTTCCGGGGTGATACCGGCAGATCATGTCTGGGTGGTGACTTCAAAGGACTACAAGGAACTCGTGAAGGCTCAAGTCCCGGGAATACGGGACGAGCAAGTGTTACTGGAACCTTGCAGGAGAAACACGGCCCCGTGTATCGCTTACGTGACGTGCAAGATTAAAAAGAAATACCCGGGAGCGAATTTGGTGTTCTCCCCGGCGGATCACCTCGTGCTGGATACCGGGAAATTTCGAGAGGTAATCACGAGAGGGTTGGAATTCACGGCCTCGTCGAACGCGATCGTGACGCTGGGCATGGAGCCTGATCGTCCCGAGACCGGTTACGGTTATATAAAAGGGGAGGGGAACCGGAACGTGGCGATCAGGAAAGTGCAGGCTTTTAAAGAAAAACCGGAATTGGCAGTGGCCAAGAGTTACCTGGCTGAAGGCGGTTATTACTGGAATTCCGGGATATTTATCTGGAACGAGAATACCGTGATCTCGGAATTTGAACAACACGCTCCAGACCTCGCCGCTAAATTTAGCGGTTTGAGCGACGTGTATTTCACGTGCCGGGAGCAAGAAGTTATAGACCGGGAATTTTTTGATTGCCGGAACATCTCGATTGATTACGCGATCATGGAAAAGAGCGCGAACACTTACGTTTACCCGGCGAGCTTCGGCTGGAGTGATTTGGGGACATGGGGAAGCTTATACACCCTTCTCGATAAAGATCGCGAGGGAAACGCCGTTATCGGGAACGCGGTAAAGCTGGTTGATTGTAAGAATTGCGTGGTGCATACCCCGGGGGAGAGAAAGGTGGTTGTTCAAGGTTTGGAGGGGTATATTGTTGCCGAGCACGGTGATACTTTACTTGTTTGTAAAAAAGAGATGGAGCAACAGATTAAAGAGTGGCAAATATAATGGCGTGTTATATATAATTGAGTAATAAAATAATTTTAAATATGTGTATATCTAGAACATACTTGGTTTTATGGTTGCTAGTATGGTTGCTTACTTCTTGCGGCTCTAGTAAAAAAGTGGTTTATCTGCAAGATGCGGACGTGAATAGGCGAGTGAAAACGGAGATAGAGTATAAGACGGTGATTCACCCGGATGACCTGTTATCGATCGTGGTGTCATGTGATGACTTGGAATCCGCCCTGCCGTTCAATACCCCAATGATCGGGCTTGGAAATCAAGTTACAACATCATCCCAGCAAATTCCTCGGGGTTACCTCGTTGATAAGGCCGGGGAGATTGATTTTCCAGTGCTTGGAAAGTTGAAAGTGGAAGGGATATCCCGTAACGAGCTATCCGAGATGTTGAAGGAAAAATTGTCGCTTTATTTGAAGAACCCCATCGTGACCATTCAATTCCAGAATTTCAAGGTGACGGTACTGGGGGAGGTGAAGAACCCGGGGTGTTATCACGTGTCCAGCGAACGAGTGTCACTTCTGGATGCGTTGGGCATGGCGGGAGACTTGCAGATTAACGGAAAGCGGAAAAACGTGTTGATCATGCGAGAGCAGGGAAACGAGAAGGTGTTTGCTCGTGTGGACCTGACATCGAGCGATTACATTAACACGCCTTTCTTTTACTTGCAGCAAAATGACGTGGTTTACGTGGAGCCGAACAAGGGACGGATTGCCGGGGGAAATGCCGGGACATTCCTACCTTACGTGTTGTCAAGCTTGTCGACCTTGATCGCCGTGATATCATTAATTACAAGATAATTAAACGAGGAAAGAACGATGAATAACGAGAATAACATGAATAGAGAGTTTTCACCGTCAGGTGAAGGGGAGTATTTTGATTTACGGGCTTTCTTTCTCAAATTACTGGATCATTGGGGGTGCTTTGTTATCAGCGTGCCTCTCTGTATAATGATTGCTTTTTATATTTGTTTAAGTTCAACTCCCGTGTACCAGGTGGAAACGAAGGTCATGATCAGTGATACCAAAAAAGGGGAGATCGGGGTAAACCCGATGATGAAGGAGCTGGGATTGTTCCAGGGAAACATGGCGGTGGAGAACGAGATCGTGGAGTTGAAATCCAAAAATCTGGTGCAAGAAGTTGTACGGGAACTGGAGTTGAATGTCGATTATACTCGGGAGAGGTTTCCCCGTGATCGGAAGCTGTACAAGGACTCTCCTATCAAGGTCTTGGTGGACATGCCGGAATACGTGAAAGATACAGTTTTGTACGTGAGTCTTGTCGGGGACGGCTTGAAGGTATGTAACGAGGAGCGGAAGGTGATTTTCGAGGGAGGTTTTTCGGAAGTCATTGCTTTCGGGAAGTATAACGTGTCTATAGAGAAGTTGGATTCTTTGGCGAGAGAGGGAGACGAGATACGAGTGGACTTGTTGTCTTACAAAACAGTGGCAAACAAAATCTACAAACAGTTGACAGTTAGTATTCTGGAAAAGAATACAAGTGCTGTAAGGATGAACGTGAAAGATGCCATCCCGGCACGGGGTAAGGACATACTGGATGCCCTGATTCGGAGGTATAACAATAACGGGATCACGGATAAACAGCTGGTGTCGGCCAAGACGGTGGAATTTATCAACGAGCGATTGAAGGTGATTAACCGCGAACTGGGGGATATCGAGAGTAATGCGGAGATGTTTAAGAAACAAAATCAGTTAACGGATATCACGTCGGATGCGGCTTTTGTGATGGAACGGAAAAAGGCGGCGGAGACGGAATTGTTGAAATTGGCAACGGAACTGGACGTGGTGAAGAGTGTTCGGAATTATTTGGATAGCCGGGAGGGCGAGGAGTTTCGGTTATTGCCGGAACAGCTGGGGCTGACGGACGAGTCGTTGAATAGTGGGATCAGTAAGTATAACGAGATGGTGCTCCGGAGGGGGAAATTGTTACTTTCGGCACGAGAGAGTAATCCGATTGTAACCGGTCTGGAGATGCAATTACGGGATATGAAAAATAATATCCGGTTGGCGATTGCTAACGTGGAGAATGGATTGGATATCAAGATCAAGAGTCTACAACGGGAAAGTGAGGCCGTGGATGTCAAGTTGACATCCGTGCCGACGCAAGAAAAACAATATCGTTCTATCGCCCGGCAACAGGAGTTAAAAGAGAACCTTTTCCTTTTCTTGATGCAAAAACGGGAAGAGTCAGAGATAGCCAAGTTAATGTACGTGCCGATGGCGAAGATGATCGAGAATCCCGACGCGGGAGAGGGGCCTATCGCCCCGCGCAAGGCGTTGATCATGTTGATCGGCTTGATGCTGGGGTTCGCCTTGCCAGCGGGAGGAATTTTGATCATGGATATGCTGGATACCAAGGTACGAGGAGCGGAGGAAGTTGAAAAGGTGGTGAACGCCCCGTTACTTGGAACTTTACCGCAATTGCCGGAAGAGAAAACATCGATAGAGAGCGAGGACTGGATGATGTCGGAGTCGATGCAGTTGATCCGGGAGAATTTGAATTACCTGATCAAGCGAAAGGACACGCCCGTGATCATGGTGTCATCGACGATATCGAGTGAAGGGAAATCTTTGGTCGCGGCGCATTTAGCGAGTGCTTACGCCCGGGCGGGAAAGAAGGTGATCGTGATCGGTTGTGACTTGCGTAACCCGAGGTTAAATGAGTACTTCAAGAGGGAAGGCCGGAAAGGATTATCGGCTTACCTGGCCGGGATGGTTGATGACCCGGGGATGCTGGTTGAGAAGGTAAACGATAACCTGCACGTGATATTTGGAGGAACGGTGCCCCCGAACCCGACACAGTTGATAGCCAGTCCCCGGATGGGAGAGTTGCTGGCGTGTTTGAAGAGCGAGTTCTCGTGTATTATCCTTGACACGCCGCCGCTGGGTATCCTGGCTGACGGTTTCTCGTTGAGCGAGTACGCGGATGCTTGTGTTTACGTGGTTCGCGCGAACGTGCTTGATAAAAAAGGTCTGAGGGTTGTTGCCGACCTGGAGAAGGGTGGTCGTTTGGCGAACCTGGGAATCGTGGTGAACGGGATCAAGGTCAGTCGTTCCGGTGGTTACGGCTATGGTTATGGCTACGGGTATGGTTACGGGTATGGTTACGGGCAGGATGGCAAGGATAAAAAGAAGAAAAAATAACGATCATGGACTGGTTTAAAAGAAAGGACAAGCAATATTTTTCTTACGACCATGACATCCATTCTCATATTTTACCGGGATTGGATGACGGGGTGAAACGGGTAGAGGATTCCGTGGTGATCGTGAAAAAGATGCTGGAACTGGGGGTGAAACAGTTTTCTTTTACTCCTCATATTTCTTTTCCGTCACCGATGAACACGCCGGAGATAATTCTTGGAAAGCTGAACGATCTGAAAGAACGTTTATTAAAAGAGGGAATCGAGATCGAGGCGGATGCCGGGGCGGAATACAAGATCGGTGAATACATGATAGATTTGATTCGTCAAGGGGATATCGCCTCGTTTCACGGAGGAAAGGTGCTAGTGGAACATAGTTTCGTGGCCCCGTCTCCGGTTTTCGAGGAGGTGATTTTTCGTCTGCAGGACAAGGGCTACACGCCCGTGCTGGCACACCCGGAGCGTTACCCGTTTTACGCTAAACATCTGACGGAAAGGGTGTGGGAGTTGAAACGACGGGGGTGCCGGATACAAGTGAACTTGCTGTCGTTTGTGGGTTTTTACGGGAAAGAGGCAATGGCAGGGGCAAGGGAGTTATTGGTGGCAAGGTTGATCGATCATTTTTCCGGGGACATACACTCGGTGAAACAGGTGGAGTTGTTGGAGAAATTCTTGAAATCGAAAGAATCGGAAAAGTTATTGGTTTAAGATTTACAAATTTGTATTTAAGCGGAGATATAACCTCGGACGAAGAGTGTCCGAGGTTTTTTAATTTATAAATTTTTATATTTAAGTTATGAAAGAGTTATTAAATGCAAGGTTTTTCTCTTGGTTAGAAGAGTGTAGTGGGAAAGATGTCACGAAAGATGAGGTAGAACTGGTTGTCGGGGAGTTCGTGGCGGATTTGGAACGGATGTGTGACAAGGAAAAGAACTACAAGGAAGAGGTGCGGGTGTTGGAACGAGTACGAATCCGCCTGCACGTTTGGGATGAAGTGTGCCAAGCGAGTGACGGATCGGGGAAAAAAGGGAATGCTCGGGTATTGCGTGGAGGCCGTGTTACAACGGGTAGAGGCCGAGATCCGGTTTTCCCGAGAGCGGCAGGAATACCCGGAGAGGTATGCCGGGAGTTCGGATGATGGACCGTTGGCGGTCTGGACATCGAACAATAACAAAATGGAGATAGCAGAACTGATGTTGGGAATTTATCTGGCGAAGGTGTTACGCACGCCGGATGGGATGTTGATGGAGTATCGAGAGGTTATCCGCTTGGCCGAACGGGCGTTCGGGGTGAAGATTTCGAATCACAGGGAGTTGAAACGGGATATTTTCAAACGGACGAACGAGCTGGTGATATTCCTGAAACGGTTGATATTTTTGATTGAACAGGAACGGGATAAAAAGGAGGCTTGATAAAAAGAGATCTGAGTGATGTGCTTGGATCTCTTTTTTTTGTTGCTAATAATCAGTGGTTTGTGGGAAAATGAAAACACACGTGAGGTAGTGTGTAGTGATGAAGTTTCGGGGGTATTGTAGTTTTGTCGTTAGAAAAGTGAGAGAGAGTATTCATTTAAAAAAAACGAGGAATTATGGCATCATTTAAAAATGATTTTGGATTAAGCGGGAAATTGGGGGATGTGATTATTTATCGAATGGGTAACAAGTCGTATGCAAGAAGAACGTTTCGAGCGAATAATCCGAAGACAATAAAACAACAGGAAGTGAGGGCGAGATTTTTAGTTGCAATCCGGTTTTACCAGAAGTTGAAAGAGACTTCGTTAAGAAGAATATTGAAGGTGTCTGCTCAAGGAAACAGTTTCAATGGTTATACGTTTTATCTTGAAAAAAATATGAAGGTATTCTGTGCGGATGGGCGTATCGGAGATTTTTCTCAACTTCAGTTTTCCGCGGGAAAGAGACAACGAGTGTTTCATTTAAGAGGACAGATTGATTTGGAAGGTCGTGTTTTATTACAATGGGAAAAGGTGGGTGGACGAGGATTTGTGGAGGATAATGATCATTTGATGGTGGTCGTGTTACATGAAGGGAGGGCGTTTTGTCCGAGGGTGTTGGAGAATACTGGGGGTGTGCGGAAAGATGGTGCGGCGAGTTTCACGATTGACGGGTGGAAGGGGGAAACGTTGCATTTGTATTGTCTCTTTATTTCGCCTGATGAGAAGCAGTTATCTATGAGTCAGTATGTACGTTTACAGGGGAGGAAATGAAGCCGGTAGCAGATGTTGTCAATGCTATTAGCGGGGTGATTAATGGCTTGACGCTCCCGGCACGGGAGAAGAAAGAGTTACAGGCGGAGATTCTGAGACTGGTGTACGAGCGGGAACGTGAAATGATTGAAGCTCGTGCTGGTGTGATAAGAGCCGAGGCTGCCGGGAATTGGCTACAGCGTTCGTGGCGGCCATTGGTGATGTTGATCTTTGCTGTTATCGTACTTATCGGCACTTTCACGAGTTTGCCCATGTTGTCGGATACTTCCCGGTTTACGTGGTGGGGAGGAGTGGGGAAAAAATGGCGGGGGCCATTTTTAAACTGAAAACTAAAAGATAAAAACTAAAAGCTGATCAATTTTTGATTTCATTCTAAATTCTACATTTTAAATTCTAAATTATTTGTTATGGATGTATTTTCAAGTTCTAATTCATCTTTTTCAATTGTCAATCACCGGTTAATGGGTGGTGGGGTGATTCATCTGGAATGCCCGAAGAATAGACGTGGGCTAGGAGAGCCGGATATGATTATTTTACATTACACGGCAGGTTCTAGTGCCATATCTTCGGCAAAATTCTTGGTGAGGCCGGACGTGAAGGCTTCGGCTCACGTGGTGATCGGGCGGGATGGGCAGGTGATACAACTGGTGCCGTTTAATATCGAGGCTTGGCACGCGGGGAAGAGTAGTTACGGGGGGAGGAGCGAGCTGAATCATTACTCTATCGGGATCGAGCTGGATAATCTGGGACAGTTGCGACTGGAAGGGGGCAGGTTCGTGGCGGAATGCGGGAAGGAAGTCCCCGTGGGGGAAGTGTGCACGGAAGATTCGGGAGGGGAGCCGACGTACTGGCATGACTACACGGACGTGCAGATGCGGGTGTTGAACGAGGTGTGTGGTTTGTTAGTGGATACTTACCCGATCGGGGATATCGTGGGGCATTCGGAGGTGACGTCGAGGAAAGTTGATCCGGGACCGGCGTTGAGGGTGGCGGAGTGGATTCAGTATTATTGATTTTAGATTTTAAATTTTAGATTGAACTCCCTCCCCCCTTCGGGGTACTCCCTCTATAAACAGAGGGAGAGTTGGAATACTCGCTGTTTGGGGGAAACTTTCCATTCTAAATTTTAAATTCTACATTCTAAATTTCATTCTTCGTGTAGGGCCCATGCGGGGAGTGCGGGATCATTTTAAATTTTCTGATTTATTCATTTTTAAATTTTAATGTTATGGCAAAATTTGATTCTTATTTATTGGGTAAGGTAACGAAAACCCTTGGTAACGTGACGATGTGTTACATGAACAAACAGAATATCGCTAGGGCGAGGATATTCTCGAGAAAGGATAAACCGACTTCGGATGTGTTGGATCAGCGGGCCCGTATGAAGGTGTTGATCGAGTTGTCCCGGTTTTTGTTGCCGGTTGTACAGAAAGGGTTCGTGGGGATCGGGAACGGAACCACATCGAATGCTTTTGTCGCGAAAAACATGAAGTCGGTAGACGTGGATGAAATGCATACGGCCACCGTGGATTACGAGCGTTTGAAGGTGGCAATGGGACTTCAAGATATCCCGGAAGTCTCGGTCTCGTATTCCTCTGAGAGTAAGATGTATTCTTTCGAGCAGGAGATGCTGGAGGAGGAGAATGGTTTTGCGTTGGCTGACGATTTGGTGTATGCCGTGCTATTCGAGAGCGTGTTAATGCGGGTGAAATTGATCTCGTTAAGAAGCCGAGGGGAGAACGGGAATACCAGTGTGGGTCTCCCGAAAAATTGGGAGCAGGCGAACGTGAAGGTGTATTGTTTTGCAACTTCGAAGAATGGGAAAAGTATTTCGCCTAGTTTGTATCTTGCGGTTGAGTGATCCTATGGTTATGATGAGTTTGTATTTTTTCACGGGAATATTTTTCACGCTGAGTTTGAATGCTTTCTTCACGCAGTTGGCAAATGATTTTGTCGCGGGAGTGTTAAGCATCGTGGGAGGAGTGATCAGCTCGGTCGTGGTGGCTTGGTGCAAACGTCGATGGGAACAACATTGATGTGAATGGGAGTGGCAAAGATTTTTTGCCACTTCTTTGGCTTTTATCATGGGCTTGTACTGCTATGAATTTTGCCTCTTTTATGGTTCGAATGGAACCCTTGACGGCGGAATTCGTATCTGTTACGGGGATATTTTCAAGTGTCCTATTGTATAATTTTTATTTGTTATTGTCAATGTTTTTTAATATCTTGACGCCGTTTTTCTGGATTACTGGCACATTTATTGACACTTAGTTTTAATGAAAGTTTGTAAGATGAAATTAATATATAATACGTTTTTAGTATGGAGAATAAATTAGATATTTTGACCCAAAAGCTTTACAATGAGGGGGTAGATAAGGCTCGCCGGGAGGCAGAGAATATCATCAACCAGGCAAAGCAAGAGGCCGAAAAGATTATTGCCGATGCGAAAGCGAAAGCAGCACAGATGAATGCAGATGCGGAGACAGAGGTTTCTAACTTGAAAAAAAAGGCCGAGTCTGAAATGACGTTAAGTGCGCGCCAAGCTATCACGGCTTTAAAACAGGCAATCACGAATCTGGTTGCCGGGGATGTTGCCGGGGATGTTGCCAAGATTGGGTTTGAGGAAAAAGCTTTTATTCAGGAGTTGCTCATGACGATTGTGAAGAAGTGGGATGTTGCCGGTGGAAACCTGAACATGGAAATTCTTCTTTCCGAGGGTGAAAAGGCAAAGTTCGAATCGTTTGTTGCGGCTAAGTACAAGGATCTGTTGGATAAAGGTCTTGATGTAAAGGTGGGTAATTTAGAAGAAGGGTTTGTGATTCAGCCTAAAGACGGAGGTTTCCAAATTGCCTTCTCCGAGAAACTATTTGAAGCCTTCTTTAATCAGTACATGAAAGGTTTCACGAAAAAACTCCTTTTTGAAGGTAATAAATAGATTTTGGAAAGGATGATATTAAAAAATAATTACTACTGTTTTATTGCAGGACTACCGGAGGTCTTTCTGGATGATCGGAAACTAGCGTTGTCCGTGAACGGGTTTCGGGAGTTGGCTCGGGAGGCTCTGAAGAAGGAGGATGTGAAGTTGATGGAGTTGTTTTTTCTACCTGCCGATAATAAACAAGTTCTGCGGTTGCTAAATAAAATGGCTCCCGATACCAATCTTGAAACAGTATATCCATTACAATGTCTGGAAGACGAAATCACCGAACCGAAAAATTCTTTACCTGTTTATCTCAATCGATTTATAGCGGATTTTAAAGGGGAACATTTGAAATATGATGTTTCTCCGGAGAATGTGCTGAGTTGGATGTATTACGATCACTTGATGAAGAGTGGTAGTAAGTTTGTCCGGAATTATGCGGAATTCGTGATGAACGTGAAGAATCTGGAGACGGCCTTGACTTGTCGGAAGTACGGGAAAGAGGTTGCCCCGGAGATTATTGGTGATAACGTGTTTTCTAAGGCGCTGAGAACTTCGAACTCGAAGGATTTCGGTTTGGGGATGGAATTCCCGTATGCGGAGAAGGTGATTTCTCTGATGGGAAATACAAACCTTGTCGAACGGGAGAGAGGGCTGGATTTACTTCTTTGGGATTATATCGAAGAGGCCGTGGTTTACGAGTATTTTTCCATGGAGAAGGTGTTGAGCTTCATGCTTGAGCTGATGATCGTTGAGAGATGGAGCAAGATGAGTTCCGAATCGGGACGAAAAGTCTTTATGGAAGTCGTGGATAAGTTCAGAAAGAGTTTCGAGTTTGCGGAAGAATTTAAAAATTAAAATTGAGACATGAATAAGACACAAGGAAAAGTTCATAGTATTATTTCCAACCTTGTACTTGTGCGTACCGAAGGACCGGTATCTCAGAATGAGATTTGCTTTATCCAGCTTGGAAACGAGCGGTTGATGGCCGAGGTGATCAAGGTTGTCGGGGATATTGCTTATGTACAGGTTTTTGAAAGTACCCGGGGATTGAAACCCGGTTCCCTCGTGGAGTTCGAAAACCATATGTTGGAAGTTACATTGGGTCCCGGTTTGCTGTCAAAGAATTTTGACGGTCTTCAAAATGACCTGGATAAGATGACGGGTGTATTCTTGAAACGAGGAGAATACACGAACCCGTTGGAAGAAGATAAAAAATGGAGTTTTACCCCGTTGGCGAAGGTCGGCGATAAGGTGACCGGTGCCGATTGGTTAGGTAACGTGAAGGAAAACTGGCTGGATCATAAGATTATGGTTCCTTTCAAGTTGAAAGGAGAGTATACTGTTGCTTCGATTGCCGCTGCCGGGGAATACACGATAAAGGATACGATTGCCGTGCTGAAAGATGAGGCCGGAAAAGAGATTCCTGTTACGATGATCCAGAAATGGCCGGTGAAAGTGGCTATCCGTAATTACGTGGATAAACCTCGTCCTTCCCGTCAGATGGAGACCGGGGTACGTGTTATCGACACGATGAACCCGATTTTGGAAGGGGGTACCGGTTTTATTCCGGGGCCGTTCGGTACGGGAAAGACTGTGTTACAACACGCTTTGTCTCGGTTTGCCGATGCTGATATTATTATCATGGCGGCCTGTGGTGAGCGAGCAAACGAGGTGGTGGAGATTTTTACCGAGTTCCCGGAATTGGAAGACCCTCGTTCCGGTCGTAAATTGTACGAGAGGACCACGATTATTGCTAATACGTCTAATATGCCTGTGGCAGCTCGTGAGGCGTCCGTGTACACGGCTATGACAATTGGAGAGTACTATCGTTCCATGGGAATGAAGGTGTTGTTGCTGGCAGATTCGACTTCTCGTTGGGCGCAGGCTTTGCGTGAGATGTCCAATCGTATGGAGGAGTTACCGGGACAGGATGCGTTCCCGATGGACTTGTCGGCTATTATTTCAAACTTCTACGCTCGTGCGGGAATGGTTTACTTGAATAATGGAAAGACAGGTTCTGTTACTTTTATCGGTACGGTATCTCCTGCCGGTGGTAACTTGAAGGAGCCGGTGACGGAGTCCACGAAGAAAGTGGCACGTTGTTTCTACGCCTTGTCTCAGGCTCGTGCAGATGCGAAACGTTACCCGGCCATCGATACGTTGGAATCATATTCTAAATACTTGGAATATCCGGAATTTATCGAGTTCGCCAAGAAGAATATTTCCGATACATGGATTGCCGATGTGAACGAGGCTCGTAATATGCTGGTGCGTGGTCGCGAGACGGCAGAGCAGATCGATATTTTGGGTGATGACGGTGTGCCTTTGGAATATCACGTGGTATATTGGAAATCCGAGTTGATAGACTTCGTGATCCTGCAACAGGATGCTTTTGACAATATTGACGGTTCTACTGCTATGGAGCGTCAGAAGTATATGCTGAATATGGTACTGGGTGTGGTTCGTTCCGAATTTAATTTTGATACGTTCGAGGAGATTAACCCCTATTTCAAACGTATCATTAATGGTTTCAAACAGATGAACTATTCCGAATATCAATCGGAAGCGTTTAAAAAGTACGAAGCAGAAGTGAACGAGATCATTAACGAAAGAAAAAAATAATTTGTGATTTAAGATTTTTGATTTATGATTCTTTATTTCATTGACCGGATTTTAAATCTAAAATTTAAAATCTAAAATCTAAAATAAATGGTATGACGACTGCTTTTCAAAAAGTTTATACAAAGATCACCCAGATCACGAAAGCAACGTGTACGTTGAATGCCCAAGGAGTCGGAAATGACGAGTTGGCTATTGTAGACGGACGGTTGGCGCAGGTCGTGAAGATTTGGGGAAATGATATAACCCTTCAGGTGTTCTCCGGGACAGAAGGGATTCCGACGAATGCAGAAGTGACATTCTTGGGAAAAGCGCCTACTCTGAGAGTGGGAGACGATTTATGCGGGCGTTTTTTTAATGCCTTCGGAGACCCGATTGACGGGGGACCGGCTGTTGACGGAGAAGAAAGAGAGATCGGTGGACCGTCGGTGAACCCGGTACGTCGTAAACAACCGTCGGAGTTGATTGCAACCGGTATCGCGGGTATCGACTTGAACAACACGTTGGTATCCGGTCAGAAGATTCCGTTCTTTGCCGACCCGGATCAGCCTTACAATCAAGTGATGGCGAACGTGGCGTTGAGAGCGCAGACAGACCGTATCATCTTGGGAGGAATGGGATTGACGAATGATGACTACCTGTATTTCAAAAATTTGTTTGACAATGCCGGGGTATTGGATCGTATCGTTAGTTTCGTGAATACCACGGAGGCTCCGCCTGTTGAGCGTTTGTTGGTACCGGATATGGCATTGACTGCTGCCGAGTATTTTGCGGTGGATAAGAACGAGAAAGTGTTGGTGTTGTTGACGGACATGACGTTGTATGCCGATGCTTTGAGTATCGTGTCCAACCGTATGGACCAGATTCCGTCAAAGGACTCCATGCCGGGTTCATTGTATTCCGATTTGGCGAAGATTTACGAGAAGGCCGTGCAGTTCCCAGCCGGAGGTTCTATCACGATCATAGCTGTGACTACGTTGTCCGGTGGTGACATTACCCATGCTATTCCGGATAACACCGGGTACATCACGGAGGGACAGTTGTTCCTGCGTAAAGATACGGAGATCGGTAAGGTTATCGTTGATCCGTTCCGAAGTTTGTCTCGTTTGAAACAGCTCGTGATCGGTAAGAAGACCCGTAAGGATCACCCGCAAGTGATGAATGCTGCCATCCGTCTGTATGCCGATGCCGCTAACGCCCGGACCAAGATGGAGAACGGTTTCGACCTGACGGACTACGACCGCCGTACTCTGGATTTCGCCAAGGACTATTCCAACAGTTTGCTTGCTATCGATGTGAACATCAGTACCGACCAGATGTTGGATACCGCTTGGGATCTTTTCCGCAAGTACTTTAACAAGGCGGAATTGGGGATTAAGCAGGAAATCGTGGAAGAGTTCGGCAAATTCTCCGAGTGAGAATTTCCCGGATTTTAAATTTTAGATTTTAAATTGAGAAATGAATAGTACTGAATTTCAAGATAAAACGAAGAGGTTAGGATTGCACGTGATTCGTTTTGTGGAGATTCTTCCACAGAATTATACCTCACGGGTAATTGTTAACCAGATTCTTCGTTGTGCTTTGTCTGTCGGTGCTAATTATCGGGCGGTTTGTAGGGCTAAATCAGATAAAGATTTTATCAATAAAATGAAGATCGTGGAGGAGGAATGTGATGAAACGATTTATTGGTTGGAAATTATTGAGGAGTCGGGGTTGGCTAAAATTGAGGTCGTTACTCCTTTGAAAAGGGAGGCGAAAGAAATTCTAGCGATGATTATAGCTTCTATAAATACAATGAGTAAAAATTTGAAATCAAAGAAATCTGAAATTTAAAATCTAAAATTTAAAATTTAAAATTAAAACATTGGTAAGGTGATAAAGTTTCAATATAATAAGACATCGCTTCAAGGGCTGGATAAGCAGTTGAAGATGCGAGTGAGGGCATTGCCTACCATCAAAAATAAGGAGTCGGCTTTGCGTTCGGAGGTGAAGAAGGCGAAACAGGTGACGGATGAGTTTAATGTGAAGTTGGAGGAAACGCTGAATTCATTGAACGATATGCTGCAACTTTATGACGAGTATAAGGAAGACATACTTGTCGTGAAGGATGTCAGAATGTCGGTGAAAAAGATTGCCGGAGTAAAGACGCCTGTTCTCGACGGGGTGGATTATGAGGTGAAGGATTTCAGCTTGTTTAATCAACCCGGGTGGCTACTCGATGGTGTGGAATACATCAAAGAGGTAGTAAGTATCGCTTTGGAGAGGGAATTTTTCACCCGGAAAATGGAGCTGTTGGATAGGGCGAGAAAGAAAACGACACAGAAGGTGAATTTGTACGAGAAAGTGCAGATTCCGGGATTCCAGGAGGCGATTCGCAAGATCAAACGGTTCTTGGAAGACGAGGAAAATCTTTCTAAGTCGTCACAGAAGATCGTGAAAACCCGTAAATTGATGGAGGAATAGCCTATGATAGTACCTATGATGAAATTATCCCTGTTGATATTTTACAAGGAATATCAAACATTTCTCGGAGAACTCCGGGAAAAGGGAATGGTTCATATTCATGAGAATACGGAACGTACGGCAGAAGATACGGATCTACAGGCGAAATTGATGTTGATTAGGCGGACCGGGGAGATGATCACGCATATGCAGAGTCGGAATGACGTGGAGCAGGTGGAAAAAGTGAAGGTGGACGATGAGCATTTGCTGGATTATCTGGAAGGTTTGTATAGTCGGCAGGATCAGATCGAGCAACAATTGGTAGGTTTGGAGAAGGACCATGCGGCTTATCGTCCTTGGGGAAAATTTTCCAGGGAGATGATCCAAAAACTGGAGACTGCCGGTTGGGAATTTCATTTCTTTTCCGTGCCGGAACAGAAATATCAGCCGGAATGGGAAGAGATGTATGACGCTGTTATAATCAGCGAGATGATGGGACAGAAATATTTTGTTACCGTTACTCCTGCTGGGACAAGCGTGAACCTGGAGGCTGATCCTTATCTTTTCCCTCAAGCCACGGCAGAAGAGCTGGCAAAGCAAATTACGGCTTTGCGAGAGGAATCCGTGAACATCGGGAAAGAGTTGGATACTGTTTCGCAGGATGCGATTGAACGGTTGAAAAGATATCGTTTGAAGATTACCGAGGTGGCAGACAAGATTAAAGTGGAGGATGCCGCTCAACATCTGATCGACGAGAAAGTCATTGCTTTGGAAGGATGGATTCCGGTGGAGAGAGAGGCTGAAATGAGAAGTTTCTTGGAAACGAAGGAGGTGTACTTCGAATTTACCCGCCCGACTCCGGAGGATGATGTCCCTGTGCAGTTGAAAAATAATGCTTATTCTAAGCTCTTTGAACCGGTGACAGAGATGTTTGCTCTGCCGCAGTATAGAGAGTTGGATTTGACACCTTTCTTGGCCCCGTTCTTTATGCTATTCTTTGGAATGTGTATGGGCGATGGCGGTTACGGATTGATCATTTGGCTGACTTGTTTCATTATCGGTCGGAAAGCCTCGCCTTCGGTGAAAGGGTATCTTGTGCTGGGGCAATATTTGGGAATTATGACAGTGATAGTCGGTTTGCTGACAGGTTCTTTTTTTGGTATCGCGTTGGATTCCGTGGAATGGCCTTGGCTGGCTGGCGTGAAGTCTCTCTTCCTGACAGAAGCGAATTACGGGAAATATCTGGGAGGATATAACCCGATGATGATTGTTGCGGTTGCCGTGGGTATTATCCAGATCCTTTACGGAATGTGTCTGAATGCTGCAAGATTGACGAAACAGTTCGGATTTAAATATGCAATATCGACGCTAGGTTGGGTGGTTGCCATTATCCTATTGGGGGTGTTGATCGGTTTGCCGATGTTAAGCATAGTGATCCCGGAAGGTTTGAAGTATGTGCTTTACGCTCTGTTGGGGCTTGCTGCGCTTACGATTTATTTCTACAATTCTCCGGGCAAAGGAATATTTTCGAATTTCGGGTCCGGATTGTGGGGAACATACAATATGGCAACGGGATTACTGGGTGACACACTTTCATATATCCGATTGTTTGCGATTGGTTTGACGGGAAGTATCTTGGGAGGAGTGTTCAATACTCTGGCATTTCAGCTCACGGATGGATTGCCAGTTATCGTGAAATTCATAGCCGTGTTCTTGATCCTGCTTATCGGTCATTCGATTAACTTCGGATTGTGTATGATCAGTTCGTTCGTCCATCCGATGCGTTTGACTTTCGTGGAATTCTACAAGAATGCCGGGTTTGAAGGCGGTGGTAAACAATACGCTCCCTTTAGAAAAAAAGTAAATGATTAAAAATAAAGATTATAAAAATAACAAATTAAATAGATTAGAATTATGGAACCAATTTTATTAGCTTATCTAGGTGTTGCATTGATGGTGGCATTATCAGGAATCGGTAGTGCTTATGGAGTTACTATTTGCGGTAATGCTGCAGTAGGTGCTTTGAAGAAAAATCCGACCGCATCCGGTCAGTATATCGGTTTGTCTGCGCTACCTTCTTCTCAGGGTTTGTATGGTTTTGTGGGATATTTCTTATTAAGTAGTTTCTTGACAAACGTGGATATGGGTTGGGGCCCTGCTTCTGCTATCTTCGGAGCTGGATTAGGTCTTGGTTTGGTTGCTTTCTTCTCTGCAATCCGTCAAGCTCAGGTATGTGCTAATGGTATTGTGGCAATCGGTAGCGGTTATAACGTGTTCGGTACCACGATGGTACTGGCCGTGTTCCCGGAGTTGTACGCCATCTTGGGATTGCTGGTATTGATCTTGATTACCGGATTGATTCCTGCATAAGTTACTTTCAACATTTCAATTATAAAACGTGACGACGCCCGGCAAATTTTTGCCGGGCGTCGTTATTTTTATTCGGAAACCATGAATTTTGAATACCGTATGTAAACCATTTTTCTTTGCCAGCGTATCTTTTTAAAAAAGGTAATGAAAAATGATGATATTAAGACACTATATTACAATTCTCTTTTTGATGGGGTGGGGGTGGAATAGTTTTGCCGTGAAGATCGAAAAGAAATTACTGTATGATAAACATACGTTGCAGGATACCTATAAATACGGGAAGCAGGAGAGGCGTTTTCAATGGGATAAAATTTCGATGTTTTTGGATTCGCTGGAGGCTTTTCAGGAAAGGAATGATGGGTACGGGATGCTGCGGAATTATAAGAATGTAAACGGAGAACCGCCTCTCACGAGAAAATACGTGACCAATAGATACAAGCAGATTCAGGATTCCTTCGGAGTGAATCGTTATCAGGGAATTCCCCTCTACCGGCTGGATGATGTCCGTGTGCCGGAACGTTACGGACGGGACGGGGCTTATGTTTCCGTGATCAGCGATAGTGCCGATTACTTTCAGGTTATTCCGGTAACATTTGGAGGAATATGGCATGTTCCTAAAAAATACATGAAACTGATAGGGCCTCTTTCGATTAAAAAAGTTATATTTGTTGACCGAACGAATCAGAATATTGCAACTTTGGAACAAGAAGGAGCGACTTGGTTGGTGAGAAGTATGAACCCGATAACGACGGGAGCTAACCGACCGCCTTACCAGCAACCGACACCGCCGGGAATTTATTTTATACAGCGGAAATTGTTGGAGATGCTTTTCTTGAAGGATGGGTCAGACGAAGAAGGTGGTTTCGCACCTTATGCTAGTCGTTTTACCGGGGGAGCCTATTTACACGGGGTTCCGGTCAATTATCCCGATAACAAGTTGATTGAATATAGCTGGACGCTCGGAACGACACCCCGGTCTCATATGTGCGTGAGGAATGCGACATCACATGCCAAGTTCATGTACGATTGGGCGGAGGTGGAAAAGACGTTGGTAATTGTGTTTGATTGATGAAAAAATGACTTTATGCGTGCGTTATCGCTTATCTTGATTATCGGGGGAATTTGTTGGGGATCGCTATTAGGGATAGCGGCAGAGAGGCCGTCTATGCCCAATAGTCGGATGCTTTATCACGAAATGGCGTTAGAGGGAACGATTGATTACACTGTGTTCGAGCGGGCTATCGCGGGGTATAACCGGATGGGCAGTTTCGACAAAAATATACTTACGGTAATTGATTTTACGAAACCTTCCACGGAAAAACGCTTGTTCGTGATTGATTTGAAGTTGAAGAAAGTTCTGTTTATTTCTTACGTGGCTCATGGTCGGAATAGTGGGGAAAAGTATGCCACCTCGTTTTCCAATCAGGAAGGTTCTTTCAAGAGTTCGTTGGGTTTTTACCAAACGGAGAACACGTATTACGGGAAGAACGGTTATTCTTTGGTGTTGAACGGTCTGGAGCGGGGAATTAATGACAAGGCGAAAGAACGGGCAATCGTGGTACATGGGGCGGCTTATGCTGATCCGTCAACCATCCGGTCATGCGGTCGTTTGGGGCGCAGCCTGGGATGTCCGGCTTTGCCGTTAGCCGTGAGTAAAAAAATTATAGATACGATTAAAGGCGGGACTCTTCTGTATATTCATGGAGATGACAAAACTTACGCGAGTCGGAGTACGTTCATCAGGCAAGATGAGATGCAGGAGAACCGGGAGGATATTTAATAACATTATTTTTTAGAGTAGATTATGATGACTTACATTATACTTATTGCCACGGTTGTCGTGTCAATTGCTTGTTTTAATAATTATTCCCTGTTCAATAAATTGTCGTGTAATCCCTACCGAATGGTACATTCCAGAGAGTGGTACCGGATTATTTCTCACGGTTTTGTTCATGCTGATTGGACGCACTTGATCGTGAATATGTTTACCTTTCTCTCTTTCGGGTTATACGTGGAGAACCAGTTTGTTGCATGGGGATTCGGTAGTTCTAGTTTCTTGATCCTGTATTTCGGGGGAATGGTGGCAGCCTCGGTATATGATGTGTGGAAATACCGGAACAATCAATACTATTCTTCCATCGGGGCATCCGGTGCGGTTTCATCTGTTTTGTTCACGGCGATATTTCTGCATCCTTGGGATAAGATCTACTTCTTTGCGATCGTTCCGATTCCCGGTATCGTGTTTGGTTTTATCTACTTGCTTTATTGCCAATACATGGCAAAACGAGATGGTGATAACATCAATCATAACGCCCACTTCTATGGAGCGGTGTTCGGCTTGATTTTTCCCGTGTTATTGGAACCGAGACTATTGCAGATGTTTATTCAGCAGCTTTTGAGGCATTGATTCGTTGTGTACAGGAGCAAGAACTTTACATTATCTTTTGTTCCGGAAATTAAATCTCCTATATTTGTATAGTTCAAGTGTGGAAAAGTTATGCGTCCGATAGATCAAGAAATTTGCTCGTTATTAAAAGTGCGGAAGATTGGCGGAATGGAACTTCTGTTTCGTGAATACTATAAGCCGTTGGTGGTTTGGGCCACGACTTTTTTACATGATACTCAGCGAGCCGAAGATATTGTGCAGGACTTTTTCGTGAAACTTTGGGAAAAACCTTATTCCGCGTTACTTCCGGAAACGTTGAAATCTTACCTGTTTACCTCTATTCGTAATCTGGCATTAAACCAGTTAGATAAAATTGATCCTCTGCGCCGGGCTTGTGATGTGGCTTACTACGATAGTCCTTGGAAGGAGTATGATAACTTTGAGGACGAAGTTTTTCGACGTGTAGAGGAAGAACTGGAAAAATTGACTCCCCGGGCGCAGGACGTGATCCGTAAAATATATTTGGAAGGAATGAAATATAAGGATGTGGCAGATGAGTTGGGAATATCTGTTGCCACGGTAAATAGTATTCTGGTAAGAGCATTAAAAAAACTACGTCAACGGTCTGATAATAACGATAAATTGGCAATCTATTTGTTTTTTCTTGAAAAAAGTTTGATTTTAGAGCAATGATTTTTGTTGTTGAACTGTATTATAGTTATAAAATGGATTATAACTATGATAGAGCAAAACGAAATAGATGAAAAATTACTGGCGTATCTTCTTGATGAGCTGGATGATGTCGAGCGGGAGGAAGTCAAGGCATGGCTCGAAGAGTGTGAATGTAACAAGGAATATTTTCGGGAATTTCAAAGGGTACATCTGGAATTTCAATGGGGCGTATATGCCCGGGAGGTAAAATCGGATTTCAATGTCTTGCGGAAAAAATTGAGAAAGCACTCTTCTCTCCAAGTTTGGTATGGCGTGGCCGCAGCCGT
>QWCN01000531.1_pt1 | contig 66065 bp, 56 predicted proteins | sample 1972711 | NCBI WGS metagenome assembly QWCN01 (sample SAMN09866707, study PRJNA288562) | Human gut metagenome isolate term1_stool, whole genome shotgun sequencing... | isolation source: gut | host: Homo sapiens | place: USA: California | reverse complement strand
TCCATTCCCAGCATAAGGAAGCAAAAAGAAATGAGGGAGCGGACAATTCCGCTCCCTCGCAGGGGGTGACAGTTTGTGTCCCTGTAAAGGGAGACAGAAATGCTTCCGGGGATTTTTTATGCCCATTTGCGGGAAATGGCCCGTATTTCGGAAAAATCCCCCGGCGTGGCACGGTAGGGGCAGGCATGCCCCGCCCGCCAGCTGACGAAAACTGAGCGGCAAAAATCGACGCTGGATCTGCCGGGACAGAGAAAAAATTCTCTCTGGGGGCTTCTAAGCCCCTTTCCGGGGGAATTCTTCCTATCCCGGTTTTTCTTCGACAAATTGACCTTGAAAACGGGCGCAAAGTGTGTTACAATTTAGGTTGAGAAATTATGCCTCTAATGGAGAAAATTTTGTCGGAACTTCCGGGAAATCTCCTTAGAAAGGAGAGAAAAAAATGTATTCATCCGCCTATGTCTGGGCCAAGGTTTTAAGCAATATGGAAGAACGGCTGGGGGCCGTGACCGTATCGGCCTGGTTCGATGATGCGGAGGTGGTGGAGCTCACCGACGACCAGCTCATCCTCTACTCCTCCTCGGACTTCCGCCGGGAGATCATCAAAAAGCGCTGCACCGAGTATATTCAGGATGCCCTGAAGGAAATTTTCAATTCCGACGCAAAGCTGGTGGTATTCGGAGACGAGGAACTGAACGCCTACAAAAACCGTTCCGCCCAGCCCTCCACCTCCATGGACTTCAATCCCCAGTTTTCCTTCGATTCCTTCATCGTGGGCCCCTCCAACCGGTTCGCCCACGGGGCCGCCATCGCCGTCACCAACCATCCCGGCGAGGTCTACAACCCCCTGTTCCTGTACGGTCCCGCCGGTGTAGGCAAGACCCATCTGCTCTACGCCATCGCCAACGGCATAAGAAAGCGCAAGCCCGATGCGAAGGTGGTCTACATCAAGGGCGACGAGTTCACCAATGAACTGATCGCCGCCATCCAGAGCGGCAAAAACATCGAATTCCGCAGCAAATACCGGGAAGCGGACCTGTTTCTGATCGATGATATTCAGTTCATCGCCGGTAAGGAATCCACCCAGGAGGAGTTCTTCCATACCTTCAATAAGCTCTACGAGGAACATAAGCAGATCGTCATGACCTCCGACCGGAAACCCAGCGATATGCTGACCCTGGAGGACCGGCTCAAGACCCGGTTCGAGTGGGGCCTGCTGGCGGACATCCAGCCGCCGGATTATGAGACCCGTATGGCCATCCTGAAAAACAAGGCCCAGAGCCTGGGACTGGACCTGAGCGACGACGTGTGCAACTACATTGCCGTCAACGTGACCAACAACGTCCGGCAAATCGAAGGCACGGTGAAGAAGATTTTAGCCTACCGGGACCTGAACGATATGCCCCTGGACCTTCCAAATGTAACCCGGGCCATTGACGATATGTTCAAGAACGAGGGCAACGCCGTCCCCACCCCCAGCATTATTATTACGCAGGTGTGCAAGTTCTACTCCGTGGAGGAAAGCACCATCCGGGGGACCCTGAAGAGCAAGGGTATCACGGAGGCAAGGCAGGTGGCCTGCTATCTCATCCGGAAAATGACGAACCTGAGCCTGCCGGACATCGGCAAGGAGTTCAACCGGGACCATACGACCATTCTGTACGCCATCCGGAAGGTCGAAATGGCCCTGAAAAAAGGCGACAGCAATATCCAGAACAATCTGCGGGATATTACGGCAAATATCAATTCCAGTCTGTAAGCGGCAAAGCCTCCGTTTCTCTGAGAAAAGCCTTCCCCTTGGGGAAGGTGGACGCCCATCAGGGCGGACGGATGAGGGGCGGAAGGCAGTAACGGCGTGGCACAATCTCTTGCCTCCCTCTGACGGAGGGAGTGTCCCAAAATAGGAGTAGCGTGTCAAGGCTTTCGCCGCACCGGAAAAATTCTGCGTTGAATCCCGGGGCTTTTCACACCCTGAAAAAATTCCACAAGCCCTGTGAAATGTGGAAAGACAACCTGTGGAAAATCGGAAGTCCACAGGGAGAAAAATTGAGACTGTGGAAAAGTAAAAAAATATACACAGAGCCTGTGGAAAAAAAGTCGTTGATGGGACAGGCCGAAACGGGGTTTTCCACATAAATTTCCCCTACGACTCTTATTACTGCATAAACCTATGACTTATAAATATATATCTTAATTTTTAGCAAGAAAGGGAGGAAGCATATGCGTTTCACCTGTGAAAAAAGTATGCTCACGGCAGGCTGGAACATCGCCTGCCGAACCGTGGCCCAAAAGAGCACCATTACCGTCCTGGAGGGCATCCTCTGCAAGGCCGGCATCGGCCTAAACCTCACCGGCTACAATATGGAAACGGCCATTTCCTATCAGATCGACGCGGAGGTGGCCGAAGCGGGAGAATGTATTCTGCCTGCCAAGCTGTTCGGCGACATCGTCCGGCAGCTGCCGGAAGGACCCGTCACCGTGGTGGTAGACGAAAATTACAAGGTGTCCATTCGGGCCGGGTACTCGCATTTCAATATCTCCGCAGAAAGCGCCGAGGATTACCCGGAGCTGCCGGACGTGAACTCCGGCCGTCCCGTGCATATCCCCCAGAACAAGCTGAAGGAACTGATCTCCGGGACGATCTTTGCCGTTTCCGACAATCAGTCCCGGCCCATTCATACGGGCGTGAAGTTCGAGGTGGAGGACACCGCCATTTCCACCATCGCCGTGGACGGCTTCCGGTTGGCCCGGCGGACCTTCCATTGCCCGGAGCCCACGGGGCGGACCATGAATTTCGTGGTGCCCAGCCCGGCCCTGAAGGAGGTCGAGAAAATCCTCACGGACACGGACGAGCTGGCGGGCTTCACCCTGGGACCCAAGCACATCCTCTTTGAGATCGGCGGGGCCACGGTGGTCTGCCGCCTGCTGGAGGGTGAATTCCTGGATTGGCGGAAGGTGGTCCCCACGGACTGCCCCATCAAGCTGACTGCCAATGTGGGGGACCTGAGTTCCTCCATTTCCCGTGTGGGCCTGATCGTCTCCGAGAAGTACAAAAGCCCCGTGCGCTGCGTGTTCTCGGACCAGACCCTCCTGATGAAAACCAACACCACCATCGGCGCCGCCGAGGACCGGTGCGCCATCGCCGGAGACGGCAAAGAACTGGAGATCGGCTTCAATGTCCGCTATCTTTCCGATGCCCTCCGGGCGGTGCCCAGCGAGGAGGTCGTGCTGGAGCTGACCAACGGTCTCAGCCCCATCGTCCTGACCCCCGCCGACAACAAATACGACTTTGCCTACATGGTCCTGCCCGTGCGGATCAAAAACGGCTGAGAACGGGAGGAAAACCATGGAAGTTACCGTGAAAAAGGCCCCGGCCCCAAATATTCTGACGATCCATACGGAGTTCATCAAGCTGGAAGCGGCCATGAAGCTTTCCGGCATCATGGAAAGCGGCGGCCAGGCCAAGGAAGTCATTCAAGAGGGATGCGTGAAGGTCAATGGGGAAGTCTGCACCATGCGGGGCAAGAAGCTTTATCCCGGGGACACTTTCGCCTTTCAGGGCCACCGGTTCCTGATCGCCGCCCATGCGGCTGAATAAATTATCCCTCCGGGATTTCCGGAATTACAAGGAAGCCACGGTGGATCTGGACCCCGGCGTGAACCTCATCGTGGGGGACAACGCCCAGGGCAAGACCAATCTATTGGAGGCCGTAAGCTATTTGGGCAGCGGCCGCAGCTTCCGGGCCCAGAAAAATTCGGAAATGATCCGATTCGGGGCGGAATTCGGGGAAATTTACGGAGAAGTCCATTCCCAGGACCGGGACCAGACCCTCCGGTGGCTGCTGTTCCCCGGACGGCGGCAGATCTTCCGGAACGGGGCCAAAAAGCGCACCGCCGGGGAGCTTTCCGGGGTGCTGCAGACGGTTTTGTTCTGCCCGGAGGACCTGGGGGTGCTGCGAGCCGGTGCCAGCGGAAGGCGGAGGCTGGCGGACAATGCCCTTTGTCAGCTGCGGCCCAATTACGATGCTGCTTTGGCCGAATATGGCCGGATTCTGGAGCAAAAGAGCCGTATTCTGAAGGACCGGGTGGAAAATCCGGCGCTGCTGGAAATTCTGCCGGAGTATAATGCAAGGCTTTGCCAGGTGGGGGCGCTGCTGATCTCCTACCGGGCCAGGTTTTTTGAGGCCCTGGGCAAGGCGGCGAAGGCCTATCATGCGGAGTTTTCCGGCGGGTCCGAGGAATTTACCCTGGAATACCAGACCGTGTCCACGGTAAAGGACCCCTTCGCAAGCCTATCGCAGCTGGAAGCGGACCTGCAGGCCCATCTGGACTCCCACCGGCGGGCGGAACTGGACAGCGGCCAATGCCTTACCGGGCCCCATAAGGATGATTTTCTCTGCTGCCTGTCGGGAATCCCCCTGAAAAGCTACGGCTCCCAGGGACAGGTCCGCACGGCAGCCATCAGCCTGAAGCTGGCCCAAAGAGAACTGATGGAGCGGGAGTGCGGGGAGACCCCGGTGCTGCTGCTGGACGATGTGCTTTCCGAGCTGGATCCCGGAAGGCAGGATTTTGTGCTGAACAAGATCCGGACCGGTCAGGTGTTCATTACCTGCTGCGAGCAGGAACGCTTCACCCGGCTGGGAAAGAGCATCGAGATACAAAAGGGAAGCGTTGTGGGAGAAAAATAGGAGCGCCCCGCCGGGGCAAGTACAAAAATCCGGCGGGGAGACAACGTGGAAAATCCGGAATACTCAAAACGAAGGAGTAAACTATGTCTGAAGAAACCAAGGTAACACAGGAATACGGTGCGGAGCAGATCCAGGTGCTGGAAGGGCTGGAAGCGGTCCGGAAACGCCCGGGTATGTATATCGGCTCCACCTCCGTTTCCGGCCTGCATCATCTGGTCTACGAGATCGTGGACAACGCCATCGATGAAGCGCTGGCAGGCTACTGCAAGCACATCACCGTCACCATCAACCCCGGCAACTCCATCACCGTCACCGACGACGGCCGCGGTATTCCCGTGGACATCCAGCCCCAGACCGGCCGGCCCGCTCTGGAAGTGGTGTACACGGTGCTCCACGCCGGCGGCAAATTCGGCGGCGGCGGCTATAAGGTTTCCGGCGGTCTTCACGGCGTGGGCGCTTCCGTGGTGAACGCCCTTTCCGAGTGGCTCACGGTCCAGGTCCATAAAAACGGCAATGTCTACGAAATGCGCTTCGCCCGGGGCAACATCACCCAGGAAATGAAGATTGTGGGCAAGACCGACAAGACCGGCACGGTGGTCACCTTCCAGCCGGACCCGGAGATGTTCGACACCTTGGAATACAGCTACGACACCCTCCACACCAGAATGCGGGAGGAGGCCTTCCTGAACGCCGGTCTGAGCATCACCATCACCGACGCGCGGGACGCCGAAAAAGTCTCCGATACCATGTGCTACGAGGGCGGCATCCGGGAATTTGCCAGCTGGTGCAACCGGAACAAGACCCCCATTCACGACGACGTGATTTACATGAGCGGCACCAAGGGGGACGCTTCCGCCGAGATCGCCGTGCAGTACAATGACGGCTACAACGAATTTCTTCTGTCTTTTGCCAACGACGTCCACACCCCGGAGGGCGGTATGCATGAGACGGGCTTCAAGACGGCCCTGACGAGAGTCCTGAACGCTTACGGTGTGAAAAGCGGTATCATCAAAGGCGATGACAAGGTCTCCGGCGAGGACTGCCGGGAGGGAATCACCGCCATTATCTCCGTGAAGCTGACGGATGCTCAGTTCGAGGGTCAGACCAAGGCCAAGCTGGGCAACGCATACATCCGGACGTTGGTGGACGGCGTGGTAAACGACCAGCTGACCACCTATTTTGAGGAGCATCCCCAGACCGCCCGGGCCATTCTGGACAAGGCCATGATGGCCAACCGGGCCAGAGAAGCCGCCCGGAAGGCACGGGAATCCATTCGCCGGAAAACCGCTCTGGGCGGTGCGGCCATGCCGGACAAGCTGCGGGACTGCAATGAATCCGATCCCGCCCTGACGGAAATCTACATCGTCGAGGGCGACTCCGCAGGCGGCTCCGCCACGCAGGGCCGGGATTCCCGGTTTCAGGCCATCCTGCCTCTTTGGGGTAAAATGCTGAACGTGGAGAAGGCCCGGGAGGACAAGGTCATCGGCAACGACAAGCTGCAGCCGGTGATTACCGCTCTGGGCGCCGGAATCGGCGAGGACTTTGACATCAATAAGCTGCGCTATCATAAAGTGGTCATCATGGCCGATGCCGATGTGGACGGCAGCCACATCCGGACTCTGCTTCTGACCTTCTTCTTCCGGTTCATGCGGCCGCTTCTGGAAAACGGCTATGTGTACTCCGCCGTGCCGCCGCTTTTCAAGCTGACCCGGGGCAAGACCACGAGAGTGGCCTATTCCGAGGCCGAGCGGGACAAAATTTCCGCCGAAATGCGGGGCGGCAATCCCAACGTGAACATCACCATCAACCGCTTCAAGGGCCTTGGCGAAATGAACCCCCACGAGCTGTGGGAGACCACCATGGACCCGGAGAAGCGGACCCTACGGCGCATCGAGCTGGAGGACGCTGCTCATGCGGATGAAATTTTCACCCTGCTCATGGGCGAAAAAGTGGAGCCCAGAAGGGACTATATCGAAGAAAACGCCAAATATGCGGAGAATTTGGATTATTAAGGGGTAGATTGACCGGCGGAGCGCTGTTACTGCGTCCCGCCCACGCTCCCCTTATTCCGGGAAACGCTCCCGTATCCATAACCGCTTTACTTGCAAAAGGAGGACATTCTTTTGGCACAACACAGGAAAGACTACAAGCCGGAGGACATTCAATATCCCGACCAGACCATTGTCACCTCGGAGCTTGTTCACGAAATGAAAAAGAGCTACATCGAGTACGCCATGTCCGTGATCGTCGGACGGGCGCTGCCCGATGTGCGGGACGGCCTGAAGCCCGTCCACCGGCGGATTCTTTACGCCATGTACGAGGACAATCTGACCTCCGACAAGCCCTACCGGAAATGCGCCACCGCCGTGGGCGACGTGCTGGGCCGGTACCATCCCCATGGCGACGCTTCCGTGTACGACGCCCTGGTGCGGCTTGCCCAGGACTTCTCCATGCGCTATATGCTGGTGGACGGCCACGGCAACTTTGGCTCCGTGGACGGCGATCCCCCTGCCGCTTACCGTTACACCGAGGCCCGCATGAGCAAGATCGCCAACGAAATGCTCCGGGACATCGACAAGGACACCGTGGACTGGGACCCCAACTTTGACGAGACCCGGAAAGAGCCCCGTGTCCTGCCCAGCCGGTTTCCCAATCTGCTGGTGAACGGTTCCAGCGGCATCGCTGTGGGCATGGCCACCAACATCCCGCCCCACAACCTGACGGAGGTCATCAACGCCTGCGTGGCCGTGCTGGACGACCCGGAAATTACGCTGCCGGACCTGATGGAATACATCACCGGCCCGGACTTCCCCACCAAGGGCATTATTCTGGGCCGGGCGGGCATCCGTGCGGCCTACGCCACCGGCAAGGGCCGTCTGACCCTCCGCTCCCGGACCCATTTTGAGGAGTTCGGCCAGAACCGGACGAGAATCATCGTCACGGAGCTTCCCTATCAGGTCAACAAGCGGATGCTCATTAAGAACATGGCCGACCAGGTCAACGACAAGCGCCTGGACGGCATTTCCGACATCCGGGACGAGACGGACCGGACCGGTATGCGCATCGTCATTGAGCTGAAAAAGGATGCCAATCCTCAGGTGGTGCTGAACCGGCTGTTCAGCCAGACCAGTATGCAGACCACCTTTGCCATCAATATGCTGGCCCTGGTGAAGAACCAGTCCCAGCCGAAGGTACTGTCTCTGCGGGAGATTCTGGATGAATATCTGACCTTCCAGGAGGAAATTATCGTCCGGCGGACACAGTACGATCTGCGGAAGGCCCAGGAGCGGGCGCATCTGTTGGAAGGTCTGCTCATTGCCCAGGACAATATCGACGAGGTCATTCACATCATCCGCAATTCCTACGACCAGGCCAAGGAAAACCTGATGAGCCGGTTTGGCCTCTCTGACGTGCAGGCCCAGGCCATTCTGGATATGCAGCTCAAGCGCCTGCAGGGTCTGGAACGGGAGAAGTTGGAAGCGGAATACAAAGAACTGGAAGAAAAGATCGCCTATTATCAGAAGGTTTTGCAGGACCCGGCGCTGGTCCGGGGCATCCTGAAAGACGAGCTGATCGCCCTTCGGGACAAGTACGGCGACGACCGGCTCACGGAAATTCAGGACGTGGAGGACGAAATCGACATCGAGGACCTGATTGAGGAGGAGGACTGCTGCTTCACCATCTCCAATCAGGGCTATGTGAAGCGCATGAGCGTGGACACCTACCGGACCCAGAACCGGGGCGGCCGTGGCGTGAACGCACAGAACCTCAAGGATGAGGACTTCGTGAAGATGCTCAGCGTGGCCTCCACCCACGATCATATCCTCTTCTTCACGGATCAGGGCCAGGTCCATCACCGCAAGGGCTATCAGATTCCCGAGGCAGGCCGCACCGCCCGCGGTACGGCCATGGTGAACATCCTGCCGTTGGAGCCGGGTGAAAGTGTCACCGCTATGGTAGTGACCCGTGAGTTCCACGATGATGAGTACCTGATGATGGTCACGAAAAACGGCACCGTGAAGCGGCTGCCCTTCATCGCCCTGAAAACCAACCGGAAGGGCGGCATCCGTGCCCTGACCCTGGACGAAGGGGACCACCTCATCAACGTCATCCGGACCAACGGCAACGACAACATTCTCCTGACTACTGCCGACGGCATGGCCATCTGCTTCAACGAGCAGGACGTGCGGCCCATGGGCCGGACCGCTGCGGGCGTCCGGGGCATCTGGCTGGGCGAGGGCGACTATGTGGTGGGCGCCGAGAAGGCCGAGGAGGGCAAGACCCTGCTGACCGTCACGGAAAACGGCTACGGCAAGCGCACGGAGCTGTGGGAGTATCTGCGGCTTGGCCCCAACGGCGAGAAGCTGCCCCAGAGCCGGGGCGGCAAGGGCCTGAAGAACTATAACCTCACCGATAAGACCGGCCGGGTGGCCGGGTGCCGTGTCGTTGACGAAAAGGATGATGTGATGCTGATCGAAAACGGCGGCGTCATCATCCGTATCCCCGCATCCTCCATCAATGTGTACCGCCGGAACGTCCAGGGCGTGATCGTCATGCGCATCGAGGACGGCAACAAGCTGGTGGGTATCGAGCGCATCCCTCAGGCGGAAGAAGAAACTGCCGAAATCCCGGAGGAACAGGCTTGAAGACCGTGACCCTATACACCGACGGCGCCTGTTCCGGAAACCCCGGCCCCGGAGGCTGGGGGGCCATTCTGGAATACGGGCCCCATCGGGTGGAGTTGTCCGGCGGCGAAAAAAGCACCACCAATAACCGCATGGAGCTGACCGGGGTCATTATGGGTCTGGAAAAGCTGAAAGAGCCCTGCATTGTGGAGTTGTATTCCGACTCCAAGTACGTCATTGACGGTCTTTCCAAGGGCTGGGCCAAGTCCTGGCGGAGCCGTGGCTGGGTGAAAAGCGACAAAAAGCCCGCCCTGAACCCGGATCTCTGGGGCAGGCTCCTGGACCTGTGCGAGGTGCATCAGGTCCGCTGCCACTGGGTCAAGGGTCATGCGGATAACCCCAACAATAACCGCTGCGACGAGCTGGCCGTGGGAGAGTGGCAGAAATTACGGGGGATGTAAAGCTATGTACGTGAATATCGGAAGCGACATGGCCCTGCGGGACCGGTCCATTATCGGGATTTTTGACATGGATAATACGACCATATCCGCCCGGACCCGGAAATTTTTGAACCGTGCGGAACAGGAGGGCAGCGTCATTCCCTGCGACGACCTGCCGAAATCCTTCGTCCTGACCGTGGAGTACGGCATGGAACACGTCCACCTGACCGCCTTGTCCCCACAGACATTGGAAAAGAGATTAAAATAAACACAGCCTCCCGGACCCCCCGGGAGGCTGTGTTTATTTTAGAGAAGAGTGAAGAGTGAAAAGGGAAAAGAGAAGAGAAAAGGAAAAATTAGAATTTTTTTCCAAGAAGTAGGGAGTTGGTACTTTTGAGTCAAGGCTCCCCTGTGTAGGGGGAGCCTTCGCCACGCCGTTAGATTTTACCGCCCCACATCCGTCATGGGCTAAGGCCCATGACACCTTCTCCCCAGGGAGAAGGCTATTTCTCAGAAACCATTGGCCCCTACTTCTAACGATAGGACACTCCCCCAGTTACGAGCAAGCCCGTGCCAGCCCCCTCTTATGAGGGGGCCAAGGCCACATTTGTTTCTGCGTATGAAACTCGGCGCATCGGGGCATGCCGCCGCCCCTACAAAGCTTCGCCGGGAGGTTTTCTAAACTCAGACGGACAGACTCCCCGTTTCTGAGAAAAATTTTTTAATTCTACCTTTTCTCTTCACTTTTCTCTCTTCTCTTTTCACTCGCTCTCACTGTCCCTTTTCGGCTCTAAAGGCCGACGGGTCGAAGGTAATGACGGCGTAATAGGTACCGCCGTGGGTGGCGTGCATGGTTTTCTCCACTGCGGAAACGATTTCTTTCTCTTTTCCCCGCAGGTCTATGGGCAGGGCCACGTCGAACACAAGATTGGTGTGTCCGCTGCCGGAGATCATCCGGAAATCGTGCAGATCCAGCCGCTGGTCGAATCCGTGGAGAATGTCCAGCACCGCCCTTCTCGTCTCGTCCACCACCGGGTCCCCCACGGTGATGGGGTCATAGTGGATGACCAGATGGACCCGCAGGTCCCGGAGACACGCCCGCTCCAGATCGTCGATGATCTCGTGGCAGGTCATGGGGTCCTCCCGTTTGTCCATTTCCACATGGATGCTGGCGAAGCGCTGGCCGGGGCCGTAATCATGAACCATCAGGTCGTGAAATCCCAAAACTTTCGGGTTCGAGCAGACCAGATCTTCGATTTTTTTCTGCAATTCCGGACTGGCGGCCTCCCCCAGCAGGGGCGAGATCGTTTCTTTTGCCAGGTCGATGCCGCCATACAGAATAAACAGCGCCACCAGAAGGCCCATGATGCCGTCGGCCTGGAAGCCGGTGACGGCCTCGATGCACCCGGCCAGCAGCACGGCGGCAGTGGAAATCACGTCGTTGCGGCTGTCCGCCGCCGTGGCCATCAGGGTCTGGGAGCCGATGAATTTCCCCAGTCCCCGGTTGAAAAAGTACATCCACAGCTTTACGCCGATGGACCCGGCCAGTACCAGGACAAGGGGCAGAGAAAATTCAACGGGCGTGGGGTGGAGGATTTTCTCAAAGCTGGTCCGGGCCAGCTCGAAGCCGATGACGACGATCAGCGCAGCCACGGCCAGCCCGGAAAGGTATTCATACCGGGCATGGCCGTAGGGATGGTCCTCGTCCGCCGGACGCTCTGCCAGACGGAAGCCAAGCAGGGTGACGATGGAACTGGTGGCGTCGGACAGGTTGTTCATGGCGTCGGCGGTAATGGACACGGAATGGGAGGCCAGGCCCACGATCAGCTTGCCGGTGAACAGCAGCAGGTTGCAGAAAATGCCCACAATGCCGGAAAAAATGCCGATTTTCCCCCGTGATGCCGGGTCTGCGGGGTCGGGAAGCTGCCGGAAAAACAGCCGGAGCAGGAATTTGGTCATAAAAAGGCCTCCCAAATAAAGAATAGGCCACGCTTTTTCAAAAAAGAGCGTGACAAGAATCCAAAAATGCGGTATGATAAGCAGGGTCCTTCCATTATATGCCGGATGGACCGTTCTGTCCAGTGTTTTATGAAATAAATTTTCTTTAAGGAGATACCGAAATGGCTTACCAGATCATTACCGATTCCTGCTGCGATTACCCCGATACCATGTACGCCGAAATTGACGTGAAGGAAGTGGCCCTGAGCGTCACCTTCCGTGGGGAGACCACCAACCACTACGACGAAGCCTACCTGAAAGACCTCTACGCCGGACTGCGGGCCGGGGAAGTGGCCACCACTGCCGCCGTGAATCCGGAGACCTGGAGCAATGCCATGGAGGAAGTGCTGAAAACCGGTGAGGACGCCCTGGTCATCACCTTCTCCTCCGGTCTGAGCACCACCTATCAGTCTGCGGAAATCGCCGCCTCCGAGCTGCGGGAAAAGTACCCGGAGCGGAAAATTTATGTGGTGGACAGCCTTTGCGCCAGCCTGGGCCAGGGCCTCTTTGTGTACTATGCCGCCAAGAAGCGCACGGCGGGTATGGGATTGGAGGAACTGTATTCGTGGTGCCTGGACAACCGGCTGCACCTGTGCCACTGGTTCACCGTGGACGACCTGATGTACCTGAAGCGGGGCGGCCGGGTCAGCGCAGCCACCGCCCTGGTGGGCACCATGCTGAGCATCAAGCCGGTGCTTCATGTGGATGATGAGGGCCACCTCATCAATGTGGGCAAGGCCAGAGGGCGGAAGTCCTCCATTCAGGCCCTGGCCGACAAGATGGGCCAGCTGCAAATCCCCGGGGAGAACGACACCGTGTTCATCTGCCACGGAGACTGCATCGAGGACGCAAAGTACCTGGAGAGCCTGGTAAAAGAGCGCTACGGGGTGAAAAACGTGCTGATCTATTATACCGGCGCCGTCATCGCCTCCCATTCCGGCCCCGGAACACTGGCGCTGTTCTTCATGGGCGAGCATCGGTAAAATATTGAGAGAACTCCCGGCGAGAAAAAAGCCTTCCCCTGGAGGGGAAGGTGTCACGGGCCTTAGCCCGTGACGGATGAGGTCGAAGGTAACAGCGTCGTACCAACTCATGGTTATGATTCGTAACTTCGACCTCATCCGTCAGCCCTTGCGGGCTGCCAGCTTCTCCTCCAGGAGAAGCCTTTCCTCAATCCCGTCAGGCACAGCGTCGATTTTTACTGCTCAATAATTGCTTCCTAGCGGGCGGGGCATGCCGCCGCCCCTACAATGCCCGCCGGTTTCTGCGTATGAAATTCCAGCGCATCGGGGCATGCCGCCGCCCCTACAATGCTGCGCCGGTTTCTGCGTATGAAATTCGGCGGCCAAGAGCGTGCTGAAAATTCCAACAAAAGGAGCATGTTTATGACATTACAGGAAACCATCACCGCATCAGCGGAATATCTGCTCACCCATGTGACCAACCGGCCCACGGTGGCACTGGTTCTGGGCAGCGGTCTGGGCGACTTTGCCGACACTCTGGAAAACCCCGTCCGCGTTCCCTATAAGGACATTCCCAACTTCCCCCAGACCACCGTGGCCGGGCATAACGGCGCTTTCGTATTCGGACGGCGCTGCGGCCGGGAAGTCGTCGCCCTGCAAGGCCGCCTCCATTATTATGAGGGCTACTCCCAGCAGACCCTGACCCTGCCTGTTCGGGTGCTGGCGGCCATGGGCGTGAAGCAGCTGGTCCTGACCAACGCCGCCGGGGGCGTGAATACGTCCTTTTCTCAGGGCTGCCTGATGCTCATTTCCGACCACATCAACTATTCCGGCCAGAACCCCCTCATCGGGCCGAACCTGGACGCCTTCGGACCCCGGTTCCCGGACGTTTCCGACTTGTACACCGCCGAACTCCGCACGAAAATCAAGGCAGCCGCCGCTGCAGCGGGCATTCCCTTGGAGGAGGGCGTGTACATGATGTTCACCGGCCCCAACTATGAGACCCCTGCCGAGGTCCGCATGGCCCGCATTGTGGGGGCCGATGCCGTGGGAATGTCCACCGTACCGGAGGCTCTGGTGGCCGGACACTGCGGAATGCAGGTAGTGGGCGTGTCCTGCATCACCAACATGGCCGCCGGGGTCCTGCCCGGAAAGCTGGATCACAGCGAGGTGGTGGAGACCGCCAACCGGGTCCACGCCACGTTCCAGAGCCTGCTTGAGACCATTTTGCAGGTTATTTGAATTTTCTACTTGTTTTCAAGCAAAAAGGGGCTAAATTCTGTTGAATTTAGCCCCTTGCAACTTTCCGTTCGGCTGGTATAATAGAGTCGTATTTTTTAGGATTCGAGGGATCGTTATGGAGTACTTACTTGCCATTGGCATAGCCATGTTCGCCGGGCTGTTTCTTTCCCGGCTCACTTCCAAATTCAACCTGCCCGACGTAACCAGCTATCTGGTGGCGGGCCTTCTGGTGGGCCCGTTGTGTCTGGGCCGGCTGGGTATTCCGGGGTTGGGCTTCACCAGCTTCGACTTTGTGGAGGCCATGGGTCTGGTGTCCGACACCGCTCTGGGCTTCATTGCCTTTTCCATCGGCAGTGAATTCCGCATTGATGCTCTGCGGAAAACCGGAAAACAGGCCACGGTGGTGGCCATTCTGCAGGCATTGACGGCTACCGTCATGGTGGACCTGGTGCTTATCGGCCTCCACTTCCTTCTGGGGCCGGAGAAGCTGCCCGTGTCTACCTGCATTGTACTGGGCGCCATTGCCACGGCTACCGCACCGGCAGCCACCGTCATGGTCATCAACCAGTATAAGGCCCGGGGCCCTCTGACCGACATTCTGCTGCCCATCGTGGCTCTGGATGATGCGGTGGGCCTTGTGGTGTTTGCCGTGTCCAACGGCATCGCAAAAGCCCTGTCCAGCGGACAGATCAGCATCGTGGGCGTCATTGTGAACCCCTTGCTGGAGATCATCCTGTCTGTGGGTCTGGGTGCCCTGCTGGGCTGGGTGTTCAGCCTTGTGGAAAAATTCTTCAACTCCAACTCCAAGCGGCTGAGCCTGGCGGTGGCCTTTGTGGCCCTGTCTGCGGGCCTTGCCAAGCTGGAAATTCCCCTGGGGGGCGACTTGGAGATCGGCTTCTCCTCCCTGCTGGTGTGCATGATGTGCGGCACCGTGTTCTGCAACCTCTGCGACTTCTCCGAGGAGATCATGTACAAGACCGACAAGTGGACCGCCCCGGTGAACGTGCTGTTCTTCGTGCTGTCCGGCGCCGAGCTGGACCTGCGGGTGTTCGGTGACCTGGCCGTTGTGGGCATTGGCCTTGCTTACATCTTGGCCCGGTCCTCCGGTAAAATTCTGGGTGCCTCTTACAGCTCCCGGATGATGAAGTGCCCCCCCACGGTGGAAAAGTACCTGGGTATCACCCTGCTTCCTCAGGCGGGTGTGGCGCTGGGCATGAGCGTCACCGTGGCTGCCGAGTTCGGAGCCGAGGGTGCCTTGATCCGGAACATCGTGCTGTTCTCGGTGCTGGTGTATGAGCTGGTGGGCCCGCTGCTGACCAAGATGGCCCTGTCCGCCGCAGGAGAGATTCGCCCCAAGCCGGAAATCTCCGCCAGAGATGCAGAATAAAAGAAAAAAATCTCACCCGGGAGGGTGAGATTTTTTTATGCCGGAACCTCCCGGCGAGGCGAAAAAGGCTCCCGGCGTGCAGGGTTGTGCCCCGCGCAGCGAATAAGAATCTACATGACTGCCGGTGGCAGTCATACCTCTGCTACGCTGTCGCCAAAGGCGACTGAGGGGGTGTACGATTGGATGTCGTAGAAGGGTCCCGACCCTTCTGAGAGATGCCTTCCCCTGGGGGAAGGTGGCACGGGCCTTAGCCCGTGACGGATGAGGGGCGGTAGGTAGTATCATTTTTGAGTGTAGGGGCGGCGGCATGCCCCGCCCGCCGACTTTCATACGCAAAACTGGCGAAGCGTAAGCCTCCCCTGTGTAGGGGGAGGTGGCTGCCCTTTAGGGCAGACGGAGGGGGTGTACGGTAACAATCTCGTAGGAGACTATCGAACGATGGCCTGTACCGTGTTGGCAGCGTACACCCCCTCAGTCACGGCGTTGCCGTGACAGCTCCCCCTACACAGGGGAGCCTTTACTCAAAGTGGGCAAGCCTCTACCTCTTAGGTAAGCACACTCCCCCAGTCTGGCCTGATGGCCAGCCAGCCCCCTCTGGGAGGGGGCCAAGAGACTGTGCTTCGTCCAAGCCCCTTCCGCTCCAACAAAACCCCTCCGTGAGCCATTCACAGCAAATTCCACCAGGTGGGGCTATGGGCATTGGACATAGCTTTGGCACGTTGGGCCAGCTCGGCGCAGAGGGCCTTGCGCTCCTGCTCGTCCCCGCAAACCTCCGCCCTTGCAAATAGGCTGTCCATTTCCTCCATGGGTCCATGGTCCGCAAAGGCCGCCGTCAGATCCCGCCAGCGTCCATAACGCTCCTCCGCTTTCTCCAGATCCCCCGCTTCCAGGGCTTCCACCATGGGCGCATAAATGCGGTCCATGGCCCCGGTGACGGCCAGGGTCCCTGCCAGCAGGATCAGCAAAAGGATGATTCCTACCCACAGCCGCTTCATTTTCGGCCTCCCTTCGGGTAAAAAATCAGATTATCTTTCGGGTCCACAGTCAGAAGCAGCGTCTTTTTTACATCGGTTTTCAGCCCGGAAAGGACGTTTTCCAGCCATTTTTCGTTCTTTCCGACCTTTTTCAGATTTCCCGTAAGAATCTTCCCGTCGGAAACCACCGTCACCGGCAGATACGCTTCCTTGGCCTGAACGCCGGCATCCTTGGCGCTGGCCGGGGCGTTGGCCGGGAAGGGAAACACGGACAATTCCCCGTTGGTCTCCAGAATGGCATACTGGACCGTCCGGGGGTCGAGAATATTTTTCTGCCGGAGAAGGCCCGTCAGTTCGTCCAGCGTAATGCGGGTGCTTTTGAGATTTTCCGGAAGAAAATTCCCGTTTTCCATTAAAATCACCGGTTTTCCGCACAAAATACGCCGGACCCGGATGCTCAGCACCGCCCCGGCGGACAGCACCAATTCCACTCCCAGCACCGTGAGAATGGGGATCAGCCCCGTGAGCAGGGGAATGCCCCCGTCCTGCATGGGGATGGCCGCCAGATTGGCCACCAGCATGGTGACAACAAATTCCGCCGGTTCCATTTCGCCGATCTGCCGCTTGCCCATCACCCGCACCGCCAGGATCAGTACCAGGTACAGCACGATGGTCCGCAAATAAGATAAAATCATGGGGAAAGCCTCCTTTTTTGGAGTATTTTACCCTGGAAAACCCGGCTTATTCCCGAAAAGCATTGACTTTCCCGCCTCCGGGACGTATAATGACGGGGAAATTTGCGAAAGGGAGAGACACTTCTATGGAACTTTCCTATCTGACCCGGGTGCTCCGGGGGATGCGGCTGGAAAAAATGAACCACTGCATCGACACGGTCCATGAACGCTGCGGCAAGCCCAAGGCGGCCATTTTCTTCGATATGCTGGGCTGCGCCGCAAAATACGGTGCCGGTTATTATGACTATATGATCTTCGCCTTTTACGACATGACGGCGGCGGAGCGGGCCACCTACATGACCCGGATGAAGAACCGGAAGCTGCACAAAATGATGAACGACCCGGCTTATACGAACCTGTTTGACCACAAAAACGAGTTTTATCATGTGTTCAAGGACTTCCTGCACCGGGAATTCCTGGACCTGAGCGAATGCACCCGGCAGGAACTGTACGATTTCCTGTCCAAGCGGACGCAGGTCATCTGCAAGCCCTCCGAGGGCGAGTGCGGCAAGGGCATCGAGAAGCTGCAAATGGCGGATTTCGACAGCATCGACGCCGCCTGCGACTATATTCTCGACCCCGCCCACAACTTCGGCGTTACCGAGGACGTGATCGTCCAGCACCCGGAGATGAGCCGCTTGTATCCCTATTCCATCAACTGTTTCCGGATGGTGACGCTGGTCCACGAGGGGGTCCCCCATGTGCTTTACGCTGTTCTGAAAACCGGAAACCACGGAAAATTCGTGGACAATCTGGAAAACGGCGGCTTTGCCTGTCATTTTGATCTGGAGACCGGCGTGGTCACGGGACCGGGCCATACCTCCGAGACGTACACCGTGGACGTCCATCCCATGACCGGGGTCCGGTTCGAGGGGTTCCATGTGCCGTATTATAAAGAGGCCCAGGAGCTGGTGAAAAAGGCGGCGCTGGTGGTGCCCCAGGTGAAGTATATCGGCTGGGACGTGTGCATTACCCCCGACGGCCCGGCCATCATCGAGGGCAATAATTACGCCGCTTACGACTTCCCCCAGCTGCCCGACGAGGGCCGCCCCCATGTGGGCTTGCTGAAGCAAATAAGAGATATCGGCGTGAAGCTGTAATATGAGTGGCAGGCAGTGACGGTTCTGACCTGGCGGGCGAGGCATGCCTCGCCCGCCAGGTAGCGAATATTGAGCGGTAAGAATCGACGAAAAAGCCCGCCGGGACAGAGAAGAGCCTTCCCCTGGGGGAAGGCTTACGCCTCGCCGGTTCTGCGTATGAAATTCGTGCGCATCGGGGCATGCCGCCGACCCTACAACGCACCGCCGGGGGGATTTCCCCCCAAAAAACATAAAAAAACCCGCCCTGAGTATTCCCAGGACGGTGCTACAAGAGCCAAATTCAAAAATGCCCACAGACGGGGCGTGAAGCGTTCGTTTCAACAACGAAACATATTATAACTGCATTTTTCGTGATTTTCAATAGGCAAACCGCTGATTGTGCCGGTTTTCAACAGGAAGTTTTGGTGAATCTGACTATGAAATTTGGATTTTACACCTTGGGCTGCAAGGTGAATCAATATGAGACCCAGGCTATGGAGCGCTTGCTGCTTCAGCGGGGCCAGGAGATCGGCGCTTTCGAGGGGGACTGCGACGCCTATGTGGTGAACACCTGCTCCGTCACCGCCGTGGCCGACAAAAAGAGCCGGGCCATGCTGCGCCGGTGCCGCCGGGAGCATCCCCAGGCCCTGCTGGCCGTGTGCGGGTGCTATGCCCAGCACGCCGCCGAGGACCTGAAGGCCCTTGGGGTGGACGTTCTGGGCGGCAGCGCCGGTCGGGAAGAATTTGTGGAAATGTTGCTGAAAGCCCTGAATTGCGGGGAAAAGCAGGAAAAAGTGGACGCTGCGCTGCGGCGTCGGGACTTTGAAGTCCTGCCCGCCGGAGGGCTGGAGGAGCGGACCCGTGCCATGCTGAAGGTCCAGGACGGCTGCACGAATTTCTGCACCTACTGCATCATCCCCTACACCCGTGGGCCGGTGCGGTCGGCCCCGCTGGACGTGGCGGTGGCCCAGGCAAAAGAACTTGCGGACCGGGGCTATCGGGAGATCGTGGTCACGGGCATCGAAATCGCTTCCTGGGGCCGGGACCTGCCGGGGAAGCCGGAGTTGTCTGCTCTTTTGACGGCTTTATGCGAAGCGGTGCCGCAGGTGCGCATCCGTTTGGGGTCCTTGGAGCCTCGCATTATTACCAGAGAATTCTGTGAAAAAGTTGCGAAATATCCGAATCTCTGCCAGCAATTCCACCTTTCCATGCAGTCCGGGTCCGATTCCGTGCTGGAACGGATGCACCGGAAGTACGACACGAAACGTTATTTGGAGAGCGTTGAGTTGTTGAATGAATTTTTCCCCGGCTGCGCCGTGACCACGGACATGATCGTGGCTTTTCCGGGGGAGACGGAGGCGGAATTTGCGGACAGTCTGGCGTTTATCCGCCGGTGCCGCTTTGCGGATATGCACATTTTCCCCTACTCCCGCCGCCCGGGGACCCCGGCGGACAAGATGCCCGGCCAGCACGGCAACGCCGTGAAGGAGCAGCGGAGCCGGGAGGCCATCGCCGTGGCCGAGGAGCTGCACATGGATTATCTGAAGGGCCTGCTGGGAAGCACCCAGGAGGTACTGTTCGAGGAAAATCAGGGGGAATTCGCCACGGGCCATGCGCCGAATTATTGCAGGATTTATGTAAAAACGGACGAAAACTGGCATAATGAAGTGAAGAATGTACGAATTACGGGACTGTATCAGGATGGACTGATCGGGGAAGCGGAGTGAAGCTTTGACAGGGGCTCCCGGCGGGGCGAAAATAGCCTTCCCCCAGGGGAAGGCTATTCTCAGAAGGACGGGGCTGCCCACGCATTCGTCCATTAAATTTACAATTTCTACTATAAATTCCCGCGGTGGCGTGGTATAATGAAAGAAATATAGCTTTCATGGACACTGCAAAGGAAAAGGAGACCATCTATGGGACTGTTTACGAAAATTTTCGGCACCCGCTCCCAGCGGGAGATCCGTCAGATCCAGCCGACTGTGGATAAAATTCTCGGCATGGAGGACGCTTACAAGCACCTCTCCGAGGCCGAACTGAAGGCCAAGACCGCCGAATTCAAGGACCGGCTGGCCAAGGGCGAGACGCTGGACGACCTGCTGCCGGAGGCATTCGCCACCGTCCGGGAGGCGGCGGACCGGGTGCTGGGCCTGCGGCCCTATCCCGTGCAGCTGATGGGCGGCATTATTCTGCATCAGGGCCGTATCGCCGAGATGAAAACCGGCGAAGGCAAGACCCTGGTCGCCACTCTGCCCGCCTACCTGAACGCCCTGACGGGCCGGGGGGTCCACATTGTCACCGTCAACGACTATCTGGCCAAGTACCAGAGCGAGTGGATGGGCAAGGTGTACCGTTACCTGGGCCTGACCGTTGGCCTCATCATCCCCGGCATGGACGCCGACCAGCGCCGGAAGGGCTACGCCGCCGACATCACCTACTGCACCAATAATGAGTTGGGCTTTGATTACCTGCGGGACAACATGGCCATTTACAAGCAGGAATTGGTCCAGCGGGAACACGCCTTCGCCATTGTGGACGAGGTGGACTCTATTTTGATCGACGAGGCCCGGACCCCGCTGATCATCTCCGGCAAGGGCGAAAATTCCTCCAAGCTCTACGAAATGGCGGATTATTTCGTGTCTACCCTCCGGAAAAAGGTCTTTGCCAAGACCGATGAAAAGGAGGTCCAGGACGACTACGACTGCGATTACTTCGCCGACGAAAAATCCCGGACCGTGTCCCTGACCGCCTCCGGCATCGCCAAGGCCGAAAAATATTTCGGCGTGGAAAACCTGGCGGACCCGGAAAATGCGACGATCTCCCATCACATCAACCAGGCCATGAAGGCCCGGGGCCTGATGAAAAAGGACATTGATTATGTGGTCAAGGACGGCCAGATCATCATTGTGGACGAATTCACCGGCCGTCTCATGTACGGCAGACGCTACAACGAGGGCCTTCATCAGGCCATCGAGGCCAAGGAGGGCGTGAAGGTCGCCGAGGAAAGCAAGACCCTGGCTACCATCACCTTCCAGAATTTCTTCCGGCTCTACGACAAGCTGTCCGGCATGACCGGCACGGCCCTGACCGAGGAGGAGGAATTCGCCGCCATTTACAACTTGGACGTGGTGGAGATTCCCACCAACCGGCCCGTGATCCGGAAGGACCACCCGGACGTGGTCTACAAGACCGCCGCAGGCAAGTACCGGGCCATTGTGGAGCAGGTGAAGGAATGCCACGCCAAGGGCCAGCCGGTGCTGGTGGGTACCATCTCCATCGAAAAGAGCGAATTGCTCAGCAAAATGCTGAAAAAAGAGGGCATTCCTCATAACGTGCTGAACGCCAAGTTCCACGAACTGGAGGCTTCCATCGTGGCCCAGGCCGGTAAGCTGGGAGCCGTGACCATCGCCACCAACATGGCCGGACGTGGTACGGATATTATGCTGGGCGGCAACGCCGACTTCCTGGCCCTGGCGGCCCTGCGGAAGAAGGAGATTCCGGAAGAACTTCTGCAGGAGGCCAACGCTTATTCCGAGACCAGCGACCCGGAGGTTCTTATCGTCCGGAAGGAATACGAGGATCTTGTTGCCGGCTATAAGGACGAGATCCGCACGGAGGCCGAGCAGGTCCGCGCCTCCGGGGGCCTGTTCATCATCGGCACCGAGCGCCACGAGTCCCGGCGGATCGACAATCAGCTTCGTGGCCGTGCAGGCCGTCAGGGCGACCCCGGCGAGAGCCGGTTCTACCTGAGCATGGAGGACGACCTGATGCGGCTTTTCGCCGCCGACCGGGTGCTGAATCTGATGAATTCCCTGGGCCTGGACGAGGATACGCCCATCGATGCGAAGATTTTGTCCGGCGCTGTGGAAAATGCCCAGAAGAGCGTGGAAAGCCGGAATTTCCGGGCCAGAAAGAACGTTCTGGAATACGACGACGTGATGAACACCCAGCGGGAAGTCATCTACGCCCAGCGGAAGAAAGTCCTGGACGGAGAGGACCTGCGTGCCAATATTCTCTCCATGCTTCACGAGACCATCGACTCCGCCTGCGCCGAGGCCTTCGGCCAGGGGGAGGGGGCTGCGGAAGCCGTTGCCAAGTTCGATGGCATTTACTTCCCCAAGGGGACCTATGAAATTCCCGAAAACGCCGATGCAAAATCCCTGTCCGAGAGCCTTTACAACTTCGCCCTGGCTCAGTATGAGAAGAAGGAAGCCGCCTACGGGGCGCCCATCATGCGGGAGCTGGAGCGGGTGGTCATGCTCCGGGTGGTTGACGAATACTGGATGGACAACATCGATGCCATGGAGGACCTGAAGCAGGGCATCGGCCTGCGGGCCTATGGCCAGCACGACCCGGTCATCGCCTACAAAGAGGAAGGCTACGAGATGTTCCAGGCCATGATCACGGCCATCCGGGAGGAGACCGTCCGGCGGATGTTCCTGGTGCGGCTGAACCCCACCAGCGAGGTGAAGCGGGAAAAGGTGGCCAAGGAGACGGGGGCCAGCGGCTCTCCGGAGTCTGCCGCCAAGCCTCAGCCTATCCGGAAGGCCCATAAAGTGGGACCCAACGACCCCTGCCCCTGCGGCAGCGGGAAAAAGTATAAAAAATGCTGCCGGGATAAGGACATCGCCGCCGGAATCGAGCGGTAAAAGTTCGGAAAACAGCGTGGTATTGTAGGGGCGAGGCATGCCCCGCCCGCCAGATAGCGAATATTGAGCGGTAAGAATCGACGAAAAAGCCCGCCGGGACAGAGAAGAGCCTTCCCTTGGGGGAAGGTGGCTTTGCGAAGCAAAGACGGATGAGGGGCGGTAGGGGCTACCGACGAAGCACCGACCAATGGCTCCCGGCGTGTAGGGTTGTGCCCCGCGCAGCGAATAGAAATGAACATGACTGCCGGTGGCAGTCATACCGCTACTAAGTGGTCCGAAGGGCCGGATGAGGGGCGGTAGGGGCTGCCGGTTTGCACAATCTCTTGGCCCCCTCCGAGAGGGGGCTGGCACGCTGAAAGCGTGACTGGGGGAGTGTCCTATCGAACCGGGCGCACTCCCTCCGTCTCGGCTTGCGCCGAGCCACCTCCCTCTAAGAGGGAGGCAAGGCTTCGCTTGTTTCTGCGTATGGAATTCGAGCGCATCGGGGCATGCCGCCGCCCCTACAACGCCTCGCCGTTACTGCGTCCCGCCCCTCATCCGTCTTGGCTTACGCCAAGCCACCTTCCCCCAGGGGAAGGCTTTTCTCAGAAGGACCAACACCCCGACCTTTTCACCCATTTACAGACAGACTAGGAGGACACCCTATGGCAATCGTTGCGATGGAACAGGATTCACTGGTTTACCTGCGTGCGGAGGGCATTTCCGCCCCCCATGCCTTCACCACCCGCCAGGGCGGCGTCAGCAAGGACCATCTGGCCAGCCTGAATATCGGTTTTTCCCGTGGAGACAGCCGGGAAAATGTGCTGTCCAATTATACCATTTTGGGCCAGGTCCTGGGCTTCACCCCGGACCAGGTGGCGGCTACCCGCCAGACCCATTCGGACATCGTTCGCACCGTCACCGCCAAGGACATGGGACGGGGCATCACCCGTTCCCCCTTCCCGGAGTGCGACGCCTTAGTCACGGCTGACGAGGGCGTGGTCCTGGTGGTTTTCTCCGCCGACTGCACGCCCATTCTGCTCCACGACCCGGTGACGGGCACTGTTGGCGCTGCCCATGCCGGTTGGCGGGGGACGGCCGCCGACATTGCAGGGAAAACCGTTGCGGCCATGGCCGCTCTGGGGGCCGACCCGGCTAATATTCATGCCGCCATTGGCCCGAACATCGGCCAATGCTGCTTCGAGACCCAATCCGACGTGCCGGAGGCTATGGTGAAGGTCCTGGGGGGCCAGGCGGAAGAATTCATCGCCAGCCGGGGCCGCAGCTACTATGTGGACCTGAAGGGCGTCAACAAAGCGCTTCTGGAGCGGGCTGGGGTCCGCCGTGTGGAGGTCAGCCGCCTGTGCACCTGCTGCCGGGAGGACCTGTTCTGGTCCTACCGCCGCAATGGCGACAAGCGCGGCTCTCAGGGAGCGCTTATCCAGTGCCGGAGGGAGGCCAAAGTGTGAAAAAATTCCTGGCGCTGCTGCTCACGACCTGTCTGCTGCTGAGCGGCTGCTCGATCGGACGGGGCGGGGAATATATCCCCACCGGCGATGCGTTGGTGGGTTCTGACCTGACCGACACCCGGCCCCCGGAGGAGAAACCGGAACAGGTGCTGGATCTGGTGTATTACCCCCAGCTGTCCCTGAATCCTCTGAAATCCGATAATTATGTGAATAAAATGGTCCTGAGCCTGGTCCACATGGGCCTGTTCGGCGTGGACAAAAATTACGAGGCCGTGCCGCTGCTCTGCGGGTCCTATGCCGTCAGCGAGGACCTGATGACCTACTATTTTTATCTGGCCCCCGGGGCCACCTTTTCCGACGGAACTGCCGTGACCATGAACGACGTGTATGCCAGCTATCAGGTAGCCCAGGAAACGGAAATGTATCGGAATCGGTTCTACCATTTTTCCGATATTTCCGTAAACGAAGCCGGAGCTTTGGTAGTGCAGCTGGACACGGCTTTTGAAAACCTGCCCATTCTCATGGACATTCCGATTATCAAGGCCAGCGAAGTGGATTCGGACCGGCCTCTTGGTGCGGGCCCCTATTTCTTCGAGAACAGCATCAGCGGCTTGCAGCTGCGCCGCCGGTCCAACTGGTGGTGCGAAAGCGAGGACCTTGCGGCCGCGGCCACTTCCGTGAGCCTGACGGTCGCCGAAAGCCCCAGTCAGATCCGCAACGAGTTCCAGTTTGCGGACGTGGACCTGGTGGTGGCCGACCCCGGCAGCGATTTCTATGCGGATTACCGAGGGGATTTTGAACTTTGGGACATGGAAAGCGGGATGTTCCTGTATCTGGGTTTCAATTTCAATGAGGACCGGGTATTTTCCAAGGCATCCCTGCGATCCCAGCTGACCTACATGATCGACCGGGAGACCATCGCAGAAAAGTATTACCATGGCTTCGGCCTGGCAGCCAGCCTGCCCGCCTCCCCCAATTCCCCCTTCTATAACCGAAATCTGGCCAGCAAATACGTCTACGAGCCGGAGAAAATGAAGGCGGCGGTCATCAACGGCGGCCTGGTGGGGACGGAAGTGAAATTCCTGGTCAATGCGGACGACAGCCTGCGGCTGCGGGTGGCGAATTTTATCAAAGCGGAGTTGGAGGACCTGGGCTTTAAGGTCACGATGATCGAAAGTACGGCCTACGAGTACCAATATTACCTGAATATGCAGGATTATGACCTGTATCTGGCCCAGACGAAGCTCAGCGCCAACATGGACCTGTCCCAGTTTTTCTATCTTTATGCGCCCCTGTGCTATGGCAACGCCGAGAATGAGGCAGCCTACGCCCTCTGCGAGGATGCCCTGGCCAATCAAGGCAGTTACTACAATCTCCATAAGAAAGTCATGGACGAAGGGCTTATTTGCCCCATCCTGTTCCATTCCTATGCCGTGTATGCCACCCGTGGCACGGTCACGGACCTGGCCCCCGGCCGGGACAACGTGTTCTTCTATACCATCGGCAAGAGCCTGATGGATATTCAGGTCCCCCTGGACGAGTAAGCTATTTTATTATAATGTGTAAGAGGAAGCGGTGCAAACCGCTTCCTCTTTCGCTTTTTATGGTGACTTCCGGCGAAGCGCTGCCTCCCCTGTGCAGGGCGTAGTCCTTCTGAGGGTAGCCTTCCCCTGGAGGGGAAGGTGTCACGGGCCACAGCCCGTGACGGATGAGGTCGAAGGTCACAGGTTTGTACCAGCTATGGTGATAATCGATGGCTTCGACCTCATCAGTCAGCCCTTGCGGGCTGCCAGCTTCCCCTCCAGGGGAAGCCTTTGCGCAGAAGGACCGACTCCCTTCCACGCTCCATTTCTTCTGATATTCTCAAATTCCCCCTTTACGAACCGGCCATTCTGTTGTACAATATCTTTATCGAGAGAAAGAAGGGATCGCCATGCAATGCCTGCGCTGCGGGAAGAACATTCCGGAGGATACGGTGTTCTGCATCGACTGCCAAGCGGAAATGAACAAGTGTCCGGTGGCACCTGGTACGCCCGTGGCCATTCCGCCCCGGCCCAAGCAGAACAAGCCCCGTCTCCGGACGGCCTCCAAGGACGAGCAGATTTCCCGGCTGCGGATGCGGACCAAGCGCATGGCCATCGCCATCGGCACTCTGGCCCTCCTGCTGGTGGTGTCGCTGACCATCCTGTTTCTTTCCCTTCGGGAGGAGGAAAAGCTGCCCACCGGCCGGAATTTCAAAACCACGGCCAGCACCGGCGAATCCACTCCATCCGGCAAGTAATGTTTCACGTGAAACAACGCCGCAGGACGAGACCGAAATGTTTCACGTGAAACACACGCAAAGGAGAAACCTATGGGAAAAATCATCGCAGTGGTGAACCAGAAGGGCGGCGTGGGCAAAACCACCACCGCCGTGAACCTCACCGCCGCACTGAAAGAACTGGGGACAAAGGTGCTGCTCTGCGACTTTGACCCCCAGGCCAACGCCACCTCCGGCTTCGGGGTGGAAAAGCGAAAAGTGAAAGCCTCCGTGTACGACGTGCTGATCAACGACACCTCGGCAGCGGATGCGGTCATTCACACGGACTACGGCGACCTGCTCCCCTCCTCGGCGGACCTGGCCGGGGCGGGCGTGGAGCTGGTGAGCCTGCCGGACCCCCATCATCGGCTGAAAAACGCCCTGGAAAAACTGCGGGACAGCTACGACCTGATCCTGATCGACTGCCCCCCCAGCCTGGAAATGCTGACCATCAACGCCTTAGCGGCGGCAGACGGCATTCTGATCCCGGTCCAGTGCGAATATTACGCCTTGGAGGGCCTGACGGACCTGATGTCCACCCTGCGGATGGTGAAGAAAAAAGTCAATCCGGGCCTGGACATTTTTGGCGTAGCCCTGACCATGTACGACGGCCGGACCAACTTCTCCGCCCAGGTGGCCCAGGAAGTCCGGCGGCATTTTCCCGGAAAAGCCTTCGCCACAGTCATTCCTCGGAACGTCCGGCTGGCGGAAGCCCCCAGCCACGGTCTGCCGGTAACGGCCTATGACCGGTCCAGCCGGGGGGCCAAAGCCTATCTGGACATGGCGGCGGAAATTCGGGAGATCCTATAAGGAAAGGAAGATGGAATTTGGCAAAACAGAAGGGCCTTGGCAAGGGCCTCGGGGCGCTGATGCTGGAGGACCAGCCGGAAGCGACCGCCGAGGGGCCTTACAAGGTATTGCCCGTTTACAAAATTGAGCCGAACCCGGACCAGCCCCGGCGGGAATTTGACCCGGAGGCCCTGGAGGACCTGGCGGCGTCCATTCGGCAGCACGGCATTATCCAGCCCCTGACTGTCCGGCAGGGCAGCAACGGCTACTATCAGATCATCGCCGGTGAGCGCCGCTGGCGGGCCGCTCGGATGGCAGACCTGACGGAGGTCCCCGCCGTGGTCATCGAGGCCGACGACAAGAAAACCATGGAATTGGCCTTGATTGAGAACCTGCAGCGGGAGGACCTGAACCCGGTGGAAGAAGCCCTGGGCTACCAGTCGCTGATGGAAAATTATGCCATGACCCAGGAACAGGCGGCAGAACGGGTGGGAAAATCCCGGCCCGCCGTGGCCAACGCCCTGCGGCTGCTGAACCTGACCCCGGAGGTTCTGGAAATGGTCCAGAACGGCAAGCTGTCCGCCGGACACGCCCGTGCAGTTCTGAGCCTGAAGGACCCGAAAAAGCAAATTCAGGCGGCTCAGCGTATTGCGGCCCTGGGATTGTCCGTCCGTCAGGCGGAATTGCTGTGCAAAAACATGACCCGCCCGGCGGAAAAACCCAAGCCCGTGACATTGGCCGTGGATTATGTGGCTGAATGCGAGAAAAATCTTTCCAAACGGCTGGGCCGGGGCGTGAAGATCGTCAACGGCAAGCGGAAGGGCAAATTTGAACTGGAATTCTACGGCCAGGAGGACCTGCAAAAATTGCTGGATGCCCTGATGGCCATGGGAGGAAACACATGAACGGAAAAAAGCTGTACCGTATCCGCACCGGCCGGAAAATCCTCGGCGTCTGCGGCGGACTGGCCAATTATTTTGACATCGACCCGACCATCGTCCGGGTGGTGTTCGCCCTCATCGGGCTTTTCTGGGGTGCAGGCATCCTGGCCTACTTCATCATGGCCCTGGTGATTCCCGAAAACCCCTACGAAATCGTTGACTGACACATTGAAATACGGAGGAAAAAACAATGCTGGACATTAAAAGAATCAAGGACGACCCCGAAGGGGTCAAGGCGGGCCTGCGGGCCAAGGAAGTGGACTGCGATGCCATTGTGGACCGCATTCTGGAACTGGACCAGGAGCGCCGGACCCTCATCGCCGACACCGAGGCCCGGAAGGCCCGGCAGAACAAGGTCTCCAAGGAAATACCCGCCATGAAGAAGCGTGGCGAGGACGTGAGCGCCGTGTTTGCCGAGATGGCGGAGCTGAAAGCGGGCCTGGCCCAGGACGCCGCCAAGCTGGACGCCGTGCTGGCCGAGTACCGGACCGCCATGCTGAGCCTGCCCAACCTGCCCGACCCGGACCTGAAGCCCGGCGGAAAAGAGAACAACGAGCCGCTGCGCTACTTCGGCGAGCCCCACAAGTTCGACTTCCCCCCGAAGCACCATGTGGACCTGTGCCTGGACCTGGGCCTCATCGACTATGAACGGGGCACCAAGCTGGCCGGTTCCGGCTTCTGGATGTACACCGGCATGGGCGCACGGCTGGAGTGGGCCTTGCTGAACTACTTCATCGACACCCACATCGCCGACGGCTACGATTTCATCCTGCCGCCCCACATGCTGGAGTACCAGTGCGGCGAGACCGCCGGTCAGTTCCCGAAATTCGCCGACGAGGTCTATAAGATCGCCAACCCCACCGATGACCGGGTCCACTATATGCTCCCCACCGCCGAGGCGGCCCTGGCCAGCGTTTACCGGGACGAGATCCTCACCGAGGCGGACCTTCCCAAGAAGTTCTTCGCCTACACCCCCTGCTTCCGCCGGGAGGCCGGTTCCCACCGGGCCGACGAGCGGGGCATGGTCCGTGGCCACCAGTTCAATAAGGTGGAGATGTTCCAGTACACCCGCCCGGAGGACTCCGACGCCGCCTTTGACGAGTTGGTCCGGAAGGCCGAGGACCTGGTGAAGGGCCTGGGCTTCCACTTCCGCACCGTGAAGCTGGCTGCCGGCGACTGCTCCGCCTCCATGGCCCGGACCTACGACATTGAAATTCAGATTCCCTCCATGAACGGCTACAAGGAAGTGTCCTCCGTTTCCAATGCCCGGGATTACCAGGCACGCCGGGGCAACATCCGTTTCCGCCGGGAGGACGGCAAGATCGAATTCGTCCACACCCTTAACGGCTCCGGCCTGGCTACCTCCCGGATTTTCCCGGCCATGGTGGAGCAGAACCAGCGTGCCGATGGCAGCGTGGTGGTCCCCGAGGTGCTGCGCAAGTACCTGGGCGGCATTGAAGTCATCGAGAAAAAGAAGTAAGGAGCGAAACGAAAAATGGCGAAGAAAAACGGACTCTGGAATGAATTCAAGGCCTTTGCCATCAAGGGCAATGCCATGAATCTGGCGGTAGGCGTCATCATCGGCAGTGCATTTTCGACGATTACTACGTCCCTGACCAACGACGTGATCATGCCCATCGTGTCCATGTTCCTGGGCGGCATCAACTTTTCCGATTGGTATATCACCCTGCCCCAGTGGTTCGGTACCAAAACCGACGCTGACGGCAACGTGCTGGTGAATACTCTGAACTACGGCAATTTCCTCTCCACGGTCATCAATTTCTTCATCCTGGCCTTTGTTGTTTTCATGCTGGTGAAGGGCCTGAACAAGCTCACGGAGCTGGGCGAGAAGGCTGCCCATAAGGAGAAGGAAGAAGCCGCTCCCCCGGCCCCTCCCGCCCCCAGCAAGGAGGAGGTCCTCTTGAGCGAGATCCGGGACCTGCTGAAGGAAAAGCAGTAATTTCCGGGGAAATAGAAGACAGGCCCTGTGGGAGCCTTGTAGGGGCGAGGCACGCCTCGCCCGCCTGGTAGCAATACTTGAGCGGTAAAAATCGACGCTGGACCTGACGGGACAGAGAAAAGCCTTCCCCTGGAGGGGAAGCCTTCACTCAGAAGTACGGGGCCGGTTGCATAGAGTCAAGCCCTCTCCTGCTTACAGAGGGTGGCCCCGAAGGGGCCGGGTGTGGAGGGGACCCGGTGAGAATTCCCAAACCGCTCGGAAAGACGATGCACCCCACATCCGTCCGGAATCAATAGATTCCGGCCACCTTCTCCCCAGGGAGAAGGCTTTTCGCAACGCCGGTTTCTGCGTATGGAATTCGAGCGCATCGGGGCATGCCGCCGCCCCTACACGCAAAATCGAAGGTGCCTACCGCCCCTCATCCGGCCGCCCTTGTGGGCGGCCACCTTCCCCCAGGGGAAGGCTAAGCCCCGCCGGGGGTGCGCCCTACTCCCCTGCCGGGAAGATTCCCAAAATCGGAAAAATCCCGAAAAGATTCGATTTTCTTTGACAAACGGCGGCAAGCGTACTATAATATATAAGGTTATCCTGTCCTTGGGCTTTCCCGGCCCGGAAAACAGTGAGATCATTTCAGAAAGGAAGCTGAAATATGTATAAGATCGTTCGCAAGAAGGAGCTGAACAGCTCCGTCACCCTGATGGAAATTGAGGCACCCTTTGTCGCCCGGAAGGCCAAAGCCGGTCAGTTCATCATTTTCCGCATCGACGAGATGGGTGAGCGGGTCCCCCTGACCATCGCCGGTTACGACCGGGAGAAGGGCACCGTCTCCATCATCTTCCAGAAGGTGGGCTTCTCCACCAAGGCTCTGGGCGCCCTGAACGAGGGCGACTACATCCGTGACTTCGTCGGCCCCCTGGGCCGTCCCACCGACGTGGAGGGCAAGAAGCGGGTGTGCGTGGTCGGCGGCGGCGTGGGCTGCGCCATCGCTCTGCCCGCTGCACAGGCATTCAAGGATGCCGGTGCCATCGTGGACGTGATCATCGGATTCCGGAACAAGGACCTGGTGATCCTGGAGGACGAGTTCAAGCAGGCCTCCACCAACCTGTACCTGATGACCGACGACGGCTCCTACGGCGAGCAGGGCTTCGGCACCGTGAAGCTGCAGGCTCTGCTGGAGAGCGGCGTGCAGTATGACGAGGTGCTGGCCATCGGACCCGTGCCCATGATGAAGTTCGTCTGCAAGACCACCGAGCCCTTCGGCGTGCACACCATGGTGTCCCTGAACCCCATTATGGTGGACGGCACCGGTATGTGCGGCGGCTGCCGTGTGACCGTTGGCGGCGAGACCAAGTTCGCCTGCGTGGACGGCCCCGAATTCGACGGTCACAAGGTGGATTTCGCCGAGCTGATGAGCCGGAACGGCGTGTACCGTGACCGGGAGGCCGAAGTGGCCAAGGACCACGTCTGCCGCATGGATGCCATGGGCAAGGCCCTCATTCACTAAGGGAGGTAATTGAAAATGGCAAATATGACTCTGACCAAGACCCCCATGCCGGAGCAGGACCCCAAGGTCCGTGCCCGGAACTTTAAGGAAGTGGCCCTGGGCTACACCGAGGAAATGGCCCGTGAAGAGGCCGGCCGCTGCCTGAACTGCAAGAAGCCCCACTGCGTGGAGGGCTGCCCCGTGAACGTCCGCATTCCGGAGTTCATCGCCAAGGTGGCCGAGGGCGACTTCAAGGCCGCTTATGAGATCATTACCTCCACCAATGCCCTGCCTGCCCTGTCCGGCCGTGTGTGCCCCCAGGAGAGCCAGTGCGAGAGCAAGTGCGTCCGCGGCGTGAAGGGCGAGCCGGTGGCCATCGGCCGTCTGGAGCGGTTCGTGGCCGACTGGTATCGGGAGAACGTCAACGAAATGCCCGCCAAGCCTGAGTCCAACGGCAAGAAGGTGGCCGTGGTGGGTTCCGGCCCTGCCGGTCTGACCTGCGCCAGCGATTTGGCCAAGAAGGGCTATGACGTGTCCATTTTCGAGGCCCTGCATACCGCCGGCGGCGTGCTGGTGTACGGCATCCCCGAGTTCCGTCTGCCCAAGGCCATCGTGGCCAACGAGGTCACCAAGCTGGAGGCTCAGGGCGTCCATGTGATGACCGACATGGTCATCGGCCGGGTGCTGTCCATCGACGAGCTGTTCGGGATGGGCTTCCAGGCCGTGTTCGTCGGCTCCGGCGCAGGACTTCCCATGTTCATGCACATCCCCGGCGAGGCGCTGAAGGGCGTGTTCTCCGCCAATGAGTACCTGACCCGGACCAACCTGATGAAGGCTTACACCGAGGAGGCAGACACCCCCATCATCAAGAGCAAGGCCGTGGCTGTGGTCGGCGGCGGCAACGTGGCCATGGACGGCGCCCGCTGCGCCATGCGTCTGGGTGCGGACAAGGTGTACATCGTTTACCGCCGCGGCGAAGCCGAAATGCCCGCCCGTCTGGAGGAGCAGCACCACGCCAAGGAGGAGGGCATCGAGTTCAAGACTCTGTGCAATCCTGTGGAAATTCTCGGCGACGAGGACGGCCGTGTGTGCGGCGTGAAGTGCGTGCGCATGGAGTTGGGCGAGCCTGACGCTTCCGGCCGCCGCCGCCCCATCGAGGTGCCGAACAGCGAGTTCATGCTGGACGTGGATACCGTCATCATGGCGCTGGGCACCAGCCCCAACCCCCTGATCCGCTCCACCACCCCCGGCCTGGACACCAACAAGAAGGGCTGCCTGGTGGTCGATGAAAACGAAATGACCACCCGTGAGGGCGTGTTCGCCGGCGGCGATGCCGTGACCGGCGCTGCCACCGTCATTCTGGCCATGGGCGCAGGCAAGAAGGGCGCTGCCGCCATCGACGCTTACCTGTCCAAGAAGTAAAAAATATCCGGATTTCCCGGAGAAAAAAGCACCATCCCGCCTCGAAATTCTTCGAGACGGGATGGTTTTTTGATATGCACTTCCTGCGGGACGAAAAATAGCCTTCCCCTGGGGGAAGGTGGCATTGCGAAGCAAAGACGGATGAGGGGCGGGACGCACTTTCGATTTTATGTGTAGGGGCGGCGGCATGCCCCGCCCGCCCGAATTCTATACGCCGAACCGGCGAGGCGTTTGCCTCCCCTGTGTAGGGGGAGGTGGCTGCCCTTTAGGGCAGACGGAGGGGGTGTACGGTAGAGTCTTGTAGGAGAGTATCGAACGATCGCTTTCAGCAAATCGGGGACGTACACCCCCTCAGTCATGGGCTTTTGGCCCATGACAGCGCAGTAGAGGTATGACTGCCACCGGCAGTCATAAATATATCTATTCGCTGCGCGGGGCACAACCCTACACGCCGGGAGCCATTTCTCTGTCCCGGCAGTCCCTACGTCGATTCATACCGCTCAAATACTGCGACCCGGCGGGCGAGGCATGCCTCGCCCCTACCGTGCCATGCCGGGAGTGCGTCCCGCCCCTCATCCGGTCCAGCGTTGCCGGACCACCTTCTGCTCAAGGGAAGGCTTATCTCAGAGGGACCAAGTTGTTGCGTTTTAAGCAAAAAACCACCCCCGGGAAGCTGGCTTTCCGGGGGTGAATCACGCTCAATATTCGATTTTCGCCGCAAAGACCCGGTGGGAGGTCTCCCCTTCTGCACGCTCGGCTTCCACCCGGAGGCTCTCGCCCAGATCCCAGCTCAAAAGCAGGGTGTCCCCTTCCCGGGACTCGTTCAGGTAGCAGACCGTGAAGGCTTTGGGAGAATGGTCCCGGTGGAAATCGCTGGGCAGCAAATCGTCCACCCACTCCAAGTATCGGGTGTTGTTCATGTGGCCGTTCCGGTCCAGGTCCGTGTAGCGGACCTGACGGCTTTCGCTGCTGCCCATCAAATGGTAGGCCAGGGAGCCGGGGGCGGTCAGCTCGTCACCCCGGAGGGTTCCCGGCAGGGCGATGCCGCTTTTTCCGGGGACGATCATGCTGCGCTTTTCCAGGTCCATGAGGACCCACAGGCTGATAGAGCGGAAGATTTCCTTGCCCGCTTCGTCGTAGGCAATGATGGACCGGGGGAAGGCCACTTTTGTGGGGGGCATGGGCCAGGTCTCCACCCGGATGGTTTCGCCGATGGTGGGCAGCCGGGTGATCTCCACCCGGTGACGGGTCACGGCCCAGAAAAGACCCTTGGAGGCCAGGGAATCATAGCTCAGGTCCAGGAGCTCCGAGTGCTTCCCGGCCACTTCCTGGCCGATGGTCAGCAGCTGGGACAGCTTCAGCCGGCAGAACCGGTCGCACATCCCGTCGGTGATGAGATAGTTTTTGATGTAAATGGGTTCCATGAGTGGGGATCTTCTTTCTAAAATGGATTTTTGAGAGTGGGCCGCTGAATGCGCTTCCGGCGGGGCGAAAGCCTTCCCCTGGGGGAAGGTGGTCCGGCTCAAGCCGGACCGGATGAGGGGCGGTAGGGGCTTTCGGCGAAGCACAGACCAAAGCCTTCCCCTCCAGGGGAAGCCTTCCTCTCTCCCGGAAGTCTCAATGTCGATTTTACCGTTCTGGCAACGTTAGCTGGCGGGCGAGGCATGCCTCGCCCCTACCGTGCCACGCCGGGAGTGCGTCTCGCCCCTCATCCGTCTTTGCTACGCAAAGCCACCTTCCCCCAGGGGAAGGCGAATCTCAGAGTGGGCAAGCCCCTGCGTCTAATTTAGCACACTCCCCCAGCCGGGGCTGGTGCCTTAATTCCACACGTTTTCTTCCACGGTCAGGGTCAGTTCATAGCGCTTGCCGCTGCGGTAGAGGATGGCGGTGAGGGTATCGCCGATGGATTTCTTGTACAGGATCTGCGTCACGTCGTCGCCGTCGGAGACGTTTTTCCCGTCCAGGCTCAGGAGAATATCTCCCGTCTGGATGCCCTGCGCCTCGGCACCGCTGCCGGAAAAGACCTCCGTCACATAGGCCCCGGAGGGCAGATGGTAGTAAACCTGATAGAAATAGGGGACGCTGCTGCACCGCAGGCCCAGGCTGGGCCGTCCGGACACATAACCCTGGCCGGTGAGCTGCTCCACGATCTCTTTGACCGTGGTGCTGGGGATGGCAAAGCCCAACCCCTCCACGCCGGCGGAGGAAACGTAGTCGCCGATTTTCATGGTGTTGATGCCGATGACCTGCCCGTAGCAGTTCAGCAGCGGGCCGCCGGAATTGCCCTCATTCAAGGCGGCGGTGGTCTGAATCAGGGTCATGGTCCGTCCCCCCACGGTAATGTCCCGGTTGATTCCGGAAATAATGCCGTCGGTCATGGTGCCCCGGAGGGTCACGCCCAGGGGGTCCCCGATGGCCACAGCCAGATCGCCCACCCGCAGGGTGGAGGAATCGCCGAATTCTGCGCTTTTCAGGTCCGTGGCTTCCACCTTCAGCACCGCCAGGTCGGTCATCCGGTCCTGGCCCACGATGGCCGCCTCCAATTCCCGGCCGTCGGTAAACAGGGCGGTGACGGTGTCGGCACCGGAAATCACATGGCAGTTCGTCACCAGATAGCCGTCGTCGCTGAATACCACGCCGGTGCCGGTGGAGGTGGAGCCGTCGGCGGAGGCAGCGGTGATGGAGACCACGCTGTCAATGACGTTGGCGTAAATTTCCTGCAAAGAAAGCCCTGTTTCCTCCGGCCGGTTCTCCACGGCGGCGGGGGCGGGCATCAGGTCCACCCCGACCTCGCTCTGGGCGGATACGCTCATGGTGGCATCCGGCTCGGTGGGCTCGGTGGTAGGCTGGAACATGGAAATGGGGTCCTTGGGGTCGGCATTTTTCTGGGCGTTCAGGTTATTCTTGAGCTGCTTCACACGCAGGGCGCTGAGGAAGCTCACCAGGCCGAAAAGCAAAATCACCGCCGCCAGCAGGATGGCAAACAGGGCTGTGTGGTCCTTGGGAGGCCGGGTGGAGCCGGTCTGGTACACGCCGCAGTCCCAGGGGTCCTTTTCTTTCTTGGCGTGCTGCTGGTATTCTGCGGATTCCGGGTAATCCCGGTCGGGATAATCGTCCGACATAGGCTCCTCCTTTCCCTTAATTCACCAGCGGCAGGGTGAAGGTAAACTCCGTTTTCCCGTCCCGGCTGGTGACGCTGATGTCCTCTCCATGGGAGCAGACAATGGTTTTGACAATATACAATCCCAGGCCCCAGCCGTCCCGGTTCTGGGAGCGGCTCTTGTCCAGCTTGTGGAACCGGTCAAAGACCAGGGGCAATTCCTCCGGCGGGATGGTGTCGCCGTCGTTGGATACGGAAACGTAGACTTTCGTGCTGCCCTCCCGGACTTTCAGGCCCAGGGTTCCCTTTTCCGGGCAGAATTTCACGGCGTTGTCCACCAGATTGTAAATGACCTGGGTGATATAATCCTCGTTGGCGCGGGTGTACACCGGATGCTCCGGCATATCCACGCTGACATCCAGGCTTTTTGCGTTGATTTTCTGCTCAAACGTGATCAGCACCTGGCCCACGCACTCGGTCAGCTCAAAGCGGACCTTCTGCTCCTCCGGAATGCCCCCCTGGTCCTGCAGGCGGGAAATGTCCAGCATACTGCGGACCAGACGGCTCAGCCGCTTGGTCTCCTGAGAGACCAATAACATATAGTGGCGCTGCTTTTCCGGGGGGATGGTCCCGTCCAGCATCCCGTCAATATAGCCGCCGATGGTGGTCATGGGGGTCTTTAACTCGTGGGACACGTTGGCAACAAATTCCTGCCGCTGGTACTCGCTCTTTTCCAGGGACGAGGCCATATTATTAAAGGCCAGGGCCAGTTCGTCCACTTCCTCGGTGTGGTCCCCGTCCAGCTGGACCCGGGCTTTCAGGTCCCCGTGGCCGAAGGCGTTGGCGGCCTTGGCCATTTCCTGCAGGGGCTTGGCCTGCTGCCGGGCAAAGACGCTCATAATAATGACGGCGAACAGAACCACCAGAATCGACACGAACAGATAAATATCCGTGACTTTTTTCAGCATTTCCATGGTGTCGGCCGTGGGGCTGGACACCATGACCACCCCGGCAGGCGTGCCGTCGGTGCCGGGAATGGGCATGCTGACCACATACCGGGCGTCGTCATAAAGATTGGTGACGGTGCCGGTGTCCTCGGCAATACCGTCCGTCAAAACCCGGGACAGGTAGCTGCTGTCCAGCATCTGGCCCTGATGGGCGCAGCCAAAGGGGGCGTCGGAGCAGAGCCGCAGCTTGCCGGTGGCGTCGCAGATGACCACGTCCGCCCCGGAGACCTGGGCGCTGACGGTCAGGTTCACCAGAAACTCCGTGTTGTTCAGGGGGTCGGAGTCGTAATTTTCATAGACCCGGGCCAACTCCGCAATGGCGGTGGCGTTGGTTTTCAGCCGGTCCATGGCGTCGTCCTCCAGATAGTTGGCGGTCAGCGCCCGGAAGGACGTGCCCACCAGCAGCAGAGCCGCCAGAAGCACGATGGCCGCCGGAAAAAACATCCGGGAAAAGGTGGATTTCATTGGTTGACCTCGAACTTATACCCCACGCCCCAGACGGTTTTCAGGCACCACTGATCGCTGGCACCCTCCAGCTTTTCCCGCAGACGCTTGATGTGTACGTCCACGGTCCGGGAATCGCCGAAATAATCGAAGCCCCAGACTTCGTCGAGAAGCTGGTTGCGGGTGTACACCCGGTTGGGAGAGGAAGCAAGATAGTAAAGCAGCTCCATTTCCTTGGGGGGCGTGTAGATTTTCTGGCCCTTCACGGTCAGCACGAAGGCGTCCATGTCGATAATGAGGTTGTCGAAGGTCAGCTTGCGCTCCTTCTTCTCCACGGCGGCCCCGGTGGACCGGCGCAGGACCGCCTCGATGCGGGCCAGGACCTCCTTCATTTCAAAGGGCTTGGTGATATAATCGTCCGCACCGGACTTGAGGCCGGAGACTTTATCATTGGTCTCGCCCTTGGCGGTGAGCATAATAATGGGCGTTTGGCTTTCGGCCCGGATGGCCTTGCACACGGACCAGCCGTCCATCACGGGCATCATCACGTCCAGCAGCACCAGATCGGGCTTTAAGGTGCGGAATTTGGCAAGGCCCTCGCCGCCGTCGTAAGCTGCGGCGACGGTGTAGCCCTCCTTTTCCAGATACATCTGCAGAAGCTCGGAAATATTGTGATCGTCCTCAACGATCAATACGGAAACGGCCATAAGGTATCCCTCCTGTTTTCTTTCTCTTTTCCCTTATTATAGTCGGTTTGCCGGAAATGAGGTGAACAATTTGTAAAGAGTTACGGGGCAATTTGTGAACGGCAAATTGGGTATTGCAATTCTCGCCGGGAAAGAGTATCATAAGCCCAAACGGCCCCGGTGAAAGCCTTCCCCTGGAGGGTGGTGCTCCGCGCAGCGAATCAAAAATCTATATGACTGCCGGTGGCAGTTATACCTCTACTACGGTGTCACGCCTTTTGGCGTGACGGATGAGGTCGAAGGTAGCAGCGTTGTACCGACTTATGGCGATGCTTTGTAGGGGCGAGGCATGCCCCGATGCGCCAGCTTGGGACTTTTGAGCGGTAGAAATCGACGAAAAAGCCTCCGGGACAGAGAAAAAGCCTTCCCCTGGGGGTTGTGCCCCGCGCAGCGAATAGAAATGAACATGACTGCCGGTGGCAGTCATACCCCTACTACGGTGGTCCGGCTCAAGCCGGACCGGATGAGGGGCGGTAGGGGCTGCCGGGTTGCACCGTCCAAAGCCTTCCCCTCCAGGGGAAGCCTTTACGCCCCGCCATTTCTGCGTATGAAATTCGACGGGCGGGGCATGCCGCCGCCCCTACAATGCCTCGCCGTTACTGCCTCCCGCCCCTCATCCGTCTGCCCTAAAGGGCAGCCACCTTCCCCCAGGGGAAGGCTCCCCTCAGAAGTACCGATACGCATAAAAAACATGAAATTATGATTTGTAAAGGAGCAACCCCATGTTTGAAATTCTCAAAGCCATTCTCTTTGGCATCGTGGAGGGCGTCACCGAATGGCTGCCCATTTCCTCCACCGGCCACCTCATTCTGCTGAACCAGTTCGTGAAGCTCAGCGTCAGCGACGAATTTTACTCCATGTTCGAGGTGGTCATTCAGCTGGGGGCCATTCTGGCGGTCATCGTGCTGTTTTTCCATCGCCTGAACCCCTTCAGCCCGAAAAAATCCCCGGCCCAGAAGCGGGCCACCTGGGACCTGTGGGCCAAGGTCATCGTGGCCATCCTCCCCTCCGGCGTTCTGGGCGTTCTGCTGGACGACTGGATGGACGCACATCTTTATAATTACATCACCGTGGCCATCGCCCTCATTGCCTACGGCGTTGCCTTCATTCTGGTGGAGCGGAGCCACGCCAACAAAAAGCCCGCCATCGAGAAGGTGGGCAAAATCGACTACAAGACCGCCCTGCTCATCGGCTGCTTCCAGTGCCTGAGCCTCATCCCCGGCACCTCCCGGTCCGGCTCCACCATCCTGGGGGCCATTCTCCTGGGGGTCAGCCGTCCGGCGGCAGCGGAGTTCTCCTTCTTCATGGCCATCCCCACCATGGTGGGGGCCAGCGGCCTGAAAGCCCTGAAATTCATCAAGGCCGGCACCGCCATGACCGGCAACGAGACCATGGTCCTCATCGTGGGCTGCGTGGTCAGCTTCCTGGTGAGCCTGTTCATCATCCGCAGCCTGATGGAGTACGTCCGCAAGCACTCCTTCTCCGCCTTCGGCGTGTACCGTATCATCCTGGGCGCACTGGTGCTGGCCTATTTCCTCATCAGCAGTCTGGTAAAATAAGCATATAGGAGGCATTTCCCATGGAATTCACACTGGAAAACGAAATTTTGACCGTCACCGTCACCACTTCCGGAGCCCAGGTGAAAAGCGTTCTGCGCAAATGCGACGGCGTGGAACACATCTGGCAGGCAGACCCGGCGGTGTGGGGCAAGCACGCACCCATCCTGTTCCCCTACGCAGGCCGTCTGCCGGAGGGGAAAATGACCGCCAAGGGGCAGCTTTTCGAGGGTCTGGCCGCCCACGGCTTCGCCCGGGACATGGAGCACGCCCTGGTGAGCCACAGCCGGGACACCCTGATTCTGGAGCTGACGGACCGGCCGGAGACTCTGGCCAAGTGGCCCTACCGGTTCCGGCTCCTGTCCACCTTCCGCCTGGAGGGCCATACCCTCCACCACACCCTCACCGTGGAGAACCGGGACGAGGAACCCATGGCCTACGGCGTCGGTTTTCACCCCGGCTTTGCCCTGCCCTTCGACAAAAATCACAGCGCATCGGACTATGTGCTGCAATTCGATTCTCTGGAATCGCCCCTGTGCCTGGGGACCCTGCCCCATGGGCTTCTCAACGGGAAATGCTATTATCTGGGCAAAAATATCCGGGAAATTCCCCTGGACGACCGGCTTTTTGCCAACGACAGCCACTGCATGGTGGGCCTTTCCAGCAAATACCTGTCCCTGACGGAGAAGGGCACCGGCCGCAGCGTCCGCTGCAAAATCGAAAAGTTCCCCTATGTGCTTATCTGGAGTATGCCCGGGGAGCCGAAATTCGTGTGCATCGAGCCCTGGGAGAGCCTGCCGAGTCAAGAGGGCGGCAGCATCGACTGGAACGAAAAGCCCGCCGCCGCCATCCTGGCTCCCGGCGAGAGCCGCAGCACCACCCTGTCCACGTCTTTCCTGCGATAATTTTCGGAAATCACCAGATTTGAAAATTATTTTCATGTCCGCTCTGGCTACAATTCCTAAAAATGCCGTTGACAGACGGACATTCTCCCTGTAAAATAAAGATAAGCACCGGGAAACCGGTTCCAATTGAAGAGGAGGAAAACCTATGAAGAAAATCATTGCGTTGGTCCTGTGCGCCGTGCTGTGCGTGGGCCTTCTGAGCGCCTGCGGCGAGAAGCAGACCAACGGAGATACCAATTCCGACCTGACACTGGCCCTGGTGGTGGCGGGCACCTTCGGCGACCGTTCCTTCTACGATTCTTCCAAGGAGGGCTGCGATGCTCTGGCCAAGGAAGGCGTGAAGGTCAAGACCATCGAGTGCAACAACGAAAATCATGCCCAGCAGATCCGCAACGCTGCCGACAGCGCCAAGATCGTGGTGCTGGTGGGCTGGGAGTTCTACGATGTGGAGACCATCGCTCCGGAGTACCCGGACGTGCGGTTCATCTGGATCGATAACGCCACCTCCAAGCCCGTTGACAACGTGCTGAACATCACCTACGCCCAGAACGAAGGCTCTTACTTGGCCGGTTACATCGCCGCCAAGATGAGCAAGACCGGCGTTATCGGCGCCGTGGGCGGACAGGATACCGACACCATCAACGACTTCATCGTGGGCTACAAGGCCGGCGCCGAGCTGGCGAACCCGGACGTGAAGGTGGAAGTCAGCTACGCCAACACCTATGATGATCCCGCCGTGGGTAAGGAGTGCGCCCTGGCCCTCCATGAAAAGCAGGCGGACGTGATCTTCCAGATCGCCTCCAAGACCGGCGACGGCGTGTTTGAGGCCGCCAAGGACGAGGGCTTCTATGCCATCGGCGTGGACTCCGACCAGAAGTACATCGCCCCGGACGTGATCATCTGCTCCATGTGCAAGGAAGTGGGCAAGTCCATCCAGATTGCTGTGGAGGAGTACATGGAGGACGGCGATAACTGCGGCCTGTTCGGCACCACCTGGGTGGCCAATATGGCCTCCGGCCTGGTGAGCATCGGCTACGGCGACGCATCCGCCACCCAGCAGGTCAGCGACGACCTGAAGAACGAGGTCAGGCAGATCGCCGACCGGATCATCTCCGGCGAGATTGCTGTGGAGACCACCCGGTAAGGGGAGCTTCCGTGAACGAATGAAGCATGGCATCCGTTCATGGTGTTTCATAATTTACCTCTTTCTTTTTGAAGCCATCGGCCACGGGATTTTCCCGTGGCCGATGGTGATTTTTTGAGGAAAAGCACAAATCCCCCGCATGGCACGGTAGGGGCGGCGGCACGCCCCGCCCGCCAGGCCGCAATGTCAGAGCGTGATAAATCGCCGCAAAAGCCGCCGGGACAGAGAAAAAGGCTCCCCTGTGTAGGGGGAGCTGTCGCAACATTTGTTGCGACTGAGGGGGTGAACGCTATCGGTTTGCTGGAAGCTATCGTTCGATCGTCTCCTACGAAATTGCTACCGTACACCCCCTCCGAGCCACGCAAGCGTGGCCCACCTCCCCCTGCACAGGGGAGGCAGAGCTTCTCTGTTTCTGCGTATGAAATTCGAGCGGGCGGGGCATGCCGCCGCCCCTACACTTAGAAACGATACTGCGTCCCGCCCCGCATCCGTCTGCCCTGCTGGAAGCCGGTTGCCCACAAAACCCGCCCAGGGCAGATTTGCCCTGGGCGGGTAGGTTATTTCAGAACTTGTTGTTATCTTCCGTCTGGCGGAAGACGGCGGTGCCGGGGGCGGTATCATAGAGGGCGTCCACCCGGTAGAGGATCTGCGCCGCACGGCCACGGGTCAATTTTTCATTGGCGCTCAGGGTTACGTCCTGGGCCGCCAGGGCCGCCAGGGCGTTTTTCGCCCAGGCCGGGGCATCGTTTTCCCGTTCCTCCGTGCCGCCGTCTTTTGCATCTGCTGCCAACGTACTTTCCACCGGCAGGTCCAGAATATTTTGCAGCATCACCGCCGCCTCGGCCCCTGTTACCGGGTCCTCCAGGGCCGCCATGGCTTTCTCCGGCAATCCCGCCGTCAGGCCGGACCGGATGGCCGCTGCCAGATAGGGCTTGAACCACTCCGGCACGTCCTGGTTGATTGCCGAAACGTCACTTTCCGTGGGCAGGGACAGCTCTTTCAGGAGCATGGTCAGGAACTCCCAGCGGCTCACCGGCTCCTCCCCCTGGAAGCAAAGCTGCCCGGCCAGGCTTTCCCCCTGGAAAATGCCGGTATTGCGCAGCCATTCCGCTTCAAAGCGGTAGGACGCCGTTTCCGTGTCCGTATATTCGGCGCTGCTTTTCAGAATCTGAATGGTCACGGTGGCTTCCCTGGACACATTCCCCGCCGGGTCCGTGGCCGTATAGGTGAAGGAATCCACGCCCACTTTATTCTTTTTCGGGGTGTAGGTGAAGCCGCCCTGGTTGTCCAGCGTCACAGTCCCCCGCTTGGGCTGCCGGAGAACGGCATAGGTCACGGCCTCCCCCTCCGGGTCCTTGGCCCGGAACGAAGCCGTATTGGGGAGATTTTTGTAAGTTTCCATGGTCATGTCCTCCGCCGTGGGGGGCAGATTCTGCTTGCCCCGGATGGAGAAGGTCAGGGTCGCCTCCGGTCCCACGGAATCCTCATACACGGGAAGATAGGAAAGACACCCCACCGTGTCGGCCTCCTCCTGCTCCGGCAGGAAGGTCAGGGAATCCACCTGGGCTGCCGTGAGAATGTCTCCGGAGCGAATGGCCCGGTTCCCCAGCAGCAACGTGCCGTTTTCCGGCACGGCCATCACGCAGATGCCCTCCAGATTTTCACCCTCGGTCAGTTTGGAAAGGGGATTTTCCGCCCCGGCCACCGGCAGGCTCAGCGCCAGAACCAGCGCCATGGGCAGAAGAAATTTGCGAAACATCATGCACTACCTCCTGAATTTGGTGTTCGCAGGTAGTTTCTGCCAGAATGGGGAAATTATGCGTAACGAAACAAAACTTTTTCCGAATCGTAAAAAGAAGAATATGACTTGCAAATTTCGCCGAAAACCGTTACAATATAGCCATCATCTTATAAAGGAGTTATGCTATGCTTCCTCAGGAATTGAAGGCGCTGGAGATCACCGCCTGTAAGATCCGGATGGACATTCTCACGGCCACCCATGCCGCCAAGTGCGGCCATCCCGGCGGCAGCTTGTCCGCAGCGGATCTCTTTACCTATCTTTATTTTCACGAACTGCGTGTAGACCCCAAGAACCCCCAGGACCCGGACCGGGACCGGTTCGTTCTCAGCAAGGGTCACACCGCACCGGGCCTCTATTCCGCTCTGGCCGAGCGGGGCTTCTTCCCGGTGGAGGACCTGAAGACCCTCCGGCGCATTGACAGCTACCTGCAGGGCCACCCCAACATGAACCATGTACCCGGTGTGGATATGTCCACCGGCTCCCTGGGCCAGGGCATTTCCTGCGCCTGCGGCATGGCCAAGGGCGGCAAGTACCGGAACAAGGACTTCCGGGTCTATACCCTGCTGGGCGACGGCGAGATTCAGGAGGGCCAGGTCTGGGAGGCCATGATGTTCGCTTCCCACTATCATCTGGACAACCTGTGCGTTATTATTGATAACAACGGCCTGCAGATCGACGGCGCCGTGGACAAGGTCATGTCCCCCTACCCCATCGACGAGAAGCTGAAGGCCTTCGGCTTCCATGTGATCTGCATCAACGGCAACGACATGGCCGACATCGACCGGGCCATGCAGGAGGCCAAGACCGTCAAGGGCCAGCCCACCGCCATTCTGATGAAGACTACCAAGGGCAAGGGCGTTTCCTATATGGAAGGCAAGGCCGAGTGGCACGGCAAGGCTCCCAACGACGAGCAGTATGAGCTGGGGTTGGCGGAGCTTCGCAGCGCCCTGAGCGAATTGGAGGGAAAGTAATATGGCAGACGTAAAGAAGATCGCCACCAGAGACAGCTACGGCAAGGCCCTGGCCGCCCTGGGCGAAGAACATCCCGACCTGGTGGTGCTGGACGCCGACCTGGCCGGCGCTACCAAGACCGCTACCTTCCAGAAGGCGTTCCCGGACCGGCATTTTGACTGCGGCATCGCCGAGGCCAACATGGTCTGCGTGGCGGCGGGCCTGAGCACCACCGGCCTGGTGCCCTTTGCTTCCAGCTTCGCCATGTTCGCCGCCGGACGGGCCTTCGAGCAGGTCCGCAACTCTGTGGGCTACCCCCACCTGAACGTGAAGATCGGCGCTACCCACGGCGGTCTGTCCGTGGGCGAGGACGGCGCTTCCCATCAGTGCTGCGAGGATTTCGCCCTGATGCGCTCCATCCCCGGCATGGTGGTCATGTCCCCCGCCGACGACGTGGAGGCACGGGCCATGGTGAAGGCTGCCTATGAATATGTGGGACCGGTGTATATGCGCTTTGGCCGTGCCGCCGTGCCGGTCATCCACGAAGAGGACTACAAGTTCGAGATCGGCAAGGGCGAGGTCCTGAAGGACGGCAAGGACGTGGCCATTATCGCCAACGGCCTGATGGTGGCGGAGGCTCTGGAAGCTGCCGAGACTTTGAAGGCTGAGGGCATCGAGGCCATGGTCATCAATATGGCCACCATCAAGCCCCTGGACAACGAGCTGGTGCTGTCCGCCGCCAAGAAGTGCGGCAAGGTCATCACCTGCGAGGAGCATAGCGTCATCGGCGGCCTGGGCGAGGCCGTGTGCAGCCTGCTCAGCGAGAATCTGCCCACCCCGGTGAAGCGCATCGGCGTGGAGGATACCTTCGGCCGCTCCGGCACGGCAAAGGAAGTGCTGGACGCTTACGGCCTGAACGCCGCTCACATCGTGTCCGCTGCCGAAGCGTTCTGTAAATAAAATTTAAATAAAATTAAAAATCGGCCGCTTGCTTTTCCGGCGGGGCTATGGTATCCTAAAAAGAAAATGCTGAAAGGTGTGTACCTATGATTGGGAAATACCTGAGCGTGTTTCTGGTATCCATGGTCCCGCTGGTGGAGCTGCGGCTGGCCGTGCCGATTGCCATCGGCATGGGGCTGGACTATTTTCCGTCCCTCATCGTGTGCGTGCTGGGAAATATGCTGCCGGTGCCGCTCATCTACTTCTTTGCAAGAAAAGTCTTGATATGGGGCTCGAAGAAGGCGTACATCGGGAAAATCTGTAACTTTTTCCTGGTCAAGGGCGAGCGGGCCGGGCAGAAGCTCACCGCCAGGACCGGCCGGTTCGGGCTTTTTGTGGCGCTGATGCTCTTTGTGGGCGTTCCCATCCCCGGCACCGGTGCCTGGACCGGGACGTTGGGGGCCTCTTTTTTGAATATGGGCATCAAAAGCACCGCCCTGGCCGTGGGCCTGGGGGTCATTCTCGCCGGGACCGTCATGGCTTTGGGAAGTCTGGGCATTGTCCATATCTTCGGGCTGTAAGAGCCTTGACCTTCTGAGCAAAGGCTCCCCCTGCACGCCGGGAGGCAGCGCCAATCATGCACCCCCAAAAATTCATCCATTCAGGAGGAAAAAACGATGGATTGTCTGTTCTGCAAGATCATTGCCGGGGAAATCCCCTCCAACAAGGTATATGAGGACGACCTGGTGTACGCCTTCCGGGACATCGCCCCCCAGGCTCCTACCCACATTCTCGTGATCCCCAAGGAACATTTGTCCGGGGTTTCCGATATTACCCCGGAGAATAGCGCCATTGTGGCCCATATTTTTGAGGTCATCCCCGCCATTGCCAAGGCCGAGGGCCTGACCAACGGCTACCGGGTGGTGTCCAACTGCGGCCCCGACGCCTGCCAGAGCGTGCCGCACCTGCATTTCCACATCCTGGGCGGGCGCAAGCTGGGCGAAACCATGGCTTGACTTTCCGGGAGAATATGCTAAAATAGCACCGAATCGCATAACTGATCTTCGGGGGGCCGGGAATCGCCGGCTGAGATCGAGCGTCCGCCGCTCCGACCCGTGAACCTGATCCGGTCAGCACCGGCGTAGGAAAAGATGCTCGTGGGATACTGGTCATATCGCATTGCGGCACCTTTTGGAGCAGCAATGCGGTATTTTTTTCAGGAGGTTTGCAAAATGGCAAATCAAAACAAAAAGACCTCTCTGTACGTTCTGGCAGAGAGCGCCATCATGGTAGCGCTGGCAACGGTGCTGAGCATGGTGAAGGTCTACGAGGCCCCCTACGGCGGCTCCGTGACCCTGTTGAGCATGGCCCCCATCATCATTCTGAGTATGCGCCGGGGCGTCAAGACCGGCCTGCTGGCGGGCTTTGTGCACTCCCTCATCCAGCTGCTGCTGGGCCTGAACAACGTGGCCTGGGTGCCCACGCCCATGGGCATCGTGCTGTGCTGTCTGCTGGATTACATCCTGCCCTTCACCCTGCTGGGCCTGGGCGGCTGCTTCCGGAATATCCGCTTCTCCAAAAACGACACCACGAATGTGATCGTGGCGGCGCTGCTGGGGACCCTGCTGGTGACGCTGCTGCGCTTCGCCTGCCATATCGTTTCCGGTGCCGTGATCTGGTATGCGCTGGACCTGGAGTGGTATGCGGACGATCCCACCCACATCGTCCACAAATACGGTGCATGGATGTTCTCCGTCATTTATAATGGGACCTTCATGCTGCCGGAGATCGTGGAGACGGTCATCGGCGTGCCGCTGCTGACCAAGGCTCTGAGCAAGGTCAACATGAAGCACTGAGCGAATTTCATAGCCAAAATGACGCCCCCGGCGGGAGAATTTTCTCCTGCCGGGGGATTTTTTATCTCTGCGCCACGGCGCAGCGGTAAGCGTTCTGGAAATCCCCGGTTTCCCGGTAACAGGTCTCCAGCCGGGGCAGGGTCTCCGTGTCCTCCCCCAGGGGCCGCAGGACCTCCAAGGCCGCCGCCGGATTCTGTTCGGCCAGATACACGTCGCACCGCAGCAGCCGCCATTTCCGGCTCCGCCGGTCGTCCAGGCAGTCCAGCCAGGCCCCGGCCAGGGCTGTTTTCCCTGCACGCAGGGCCAATTCCGCCCGCAGCAGCAGGTCCTCCTCCGGAGGGACCTCCGGGGCGGGGGCCGCCGGGTCCGCACGGCACAGGTCCATCTGCCGCCGCCGCTCGGTTTCCGGCTGCCAATAGGCGCTTTCCAGCTGGCCGCACCGTTCCAGCAGGTCCCGGGCGTAGGGGAGCCGCTGCTCCCGCAGGGCCTGTTCCCCTGCCAGCAGGAAGCCCAGCTTTTGCAGAAATGCCCCCTCCGGGGTGGTCAGGTCCGTGTCGGACAGGGCGTCCAGCATCCCCAGGCCGTCTTTTGCCCCATAAGCCAGCCGGGCGGCGTGAAGGGAGTCGCTGTCCGTGTCCAGAAAATAGCCCAGGGGCTTCCCCAGCCGGTCGGCCAGATACCGCAGGGTGTCCATGGATGGCCGGGCGGATCCGTTTTCGATTTGCGAGAGCATATTCCGGGTGATGCGCTCCCCGCAGACCTGCCGCTGGGACAGACCCGCATCCAGCCGGACTTTTTTCAGCTTTTCTCCAAGGTCCATGGTCCTGCCTCCTGAAAAGGGGTAAATTAGATTTCCCCCTTAGTATATCAGGCCCAAAAGAGGATTGCAAGGGCCGGAAATTCAAAAAATATTTATAATTCCGCCCTTGACAATGGGGGAAAGTGGTTGTATAGTATCTTTAGCACTCAGGAAGAGTGAGTGCTAAAAGAACTTCATCCGAAAGGAGCGCATGGAAATGGAACTGACCGACCGGAAAAAGAAGGTCCTGCGAAGCGTTGTCGATCTTTACATCCGCACCGCCGAGCCTGTGGGTTCCAAGGCCGTCACCGCTCTGCCGGATATGAATTATTCTTCGGCCACCATCCGCAACGAAATGGCGGACCTGACCGCCATGGGCTATCTGGAGCAGCCCCACACCAGCGCCGGGCGGATCCCGTCCCCCGCAGGCTACCGGCTGTATGTGGATGAGCTTATGAGCGATTACCGGCTGAGCATGGACGAAACACGGTCCATCAACGCCGCCATCGAGGACAAAATGCAGAGGGTGGACAAAATGATGGAAAAGGTCGCTTCCCTGGTGTCCCAGGCCACCGACCTTCCCGCCATCTCCGTGGCCTCCCGGGAACAGGGCGTCACGGTGAAGCATTTCGACCTGCTTTCCGCCGGCTCCGGCAGCTTCATTCTGGTGCTGCTCCTGAGCACCGAGGAAGTGGTCAACAAGCTCATCAAGCTGCCCATTCCGGTGACGGACGGGGACCTGAAGCTATTGAGCGCCGTGCTGAACGCTGCCATGGCGGACCTGCCGCCGGAGGAGTTCACCGGAGCGCTGATGGATAAGCTGATGCGCTCGGCAGGCGGGGCTTCCAGTCTGGTGCCGGTGATCTTCGAGTTCACCGCCGACGCCCTTCGCCGTCACGCCAACGCCAATATGGCCGTGGCGGGACAATTAAAAATTCTGGGCCAGCCGGAATACAGGGACGTGGACAAGGCCCAGCGGCTTCTGACCTCTCTGGACGAGGAAGCCCTCAGCCAGCTGCCCGCCGTCATGCAGAACGCCAACGGCACGAAGGTGCTGGTGGGACCGGAAAACGTGGCCCAGGAATTGAAGGACACCAGCGTGGTGGTCACGAAGTTCGACATCGGCGAGGGGATGCAGGGCATGATCGGCGTGGTGGGTCCCACCCGCATGGATTACGCCAAGATCACCGCCCGGCTCAGCTACTTCGCAGAAAGCCTTTCCAAGGCCTTCACAAAGCCGGAGCAGACCCAACCCCAGCTTCCCGCCGGGGAAAATAAAAAGGATACGGAGGCATAAGCCGTGGCAAAAAAGGACAAAGAAGTCAAAGAGCAGCAGCCGGAGGCCGAGAAGGTCGAGGGACCAGCTGTTCAGGAGCCGGAAAAGGCTCCGGAGGTCAATCCTTTCGAGGAAAAGTACAACGCCGAGCATGACAGCTACCTGCGCCTGGCGGCGGATTACGACAATTATCGCAAGCGCACCGCCAAGGAAAAGGAGCAGAGCTACTCCAACGGCAAGGCCGATACCATCCTGAAGCTGCTGCCCATTTACGACAATCTGGAACGGGCAATGAATCAGGATACGGAGGACGCCGCCTATAAGAAGGGCGTGGAGATGACCATGACCGAGCTGGTGAAAATTTTCACCGGGCTGGGCGTGGAGATCTTCGGGGAGGCCGGAGAGCATTTCGACCCGAGCCTGCACAATGCCGTCATGCACACCGAGGACGACCGGGTGGGCGAAAGCACCGTCACCCAGGTGTTCCAGAAGGGCTTCAAGCTGGGCGAGAAGATCGTCCGGTTCGCAATGGTCCAGGTGGCGAATTAAAAGGCGAAGCCTAAGCCCTCTCCTGCTGGAGAGGGTGGCACGGCGTAAGCCGTGACGGGTGTGGAGGGGACCAGGTTGGACTCCGTGGATGCCCGGAACGACGATACGCCCCACATCCGTCAGCCCTAACGGGCTGCCACCTTCTCCCCAGGGAGAAGGCTTTGGACGGTGCTTCCCCGGAAGCCCCTGCCGCCCCTCATCCGTCACGCTTTGGGCGTGACACCTTCCCTCAGGGGAAGGCGAAAACACAGTAAATTCTTTCATCCATATATAGGAGGACAAACATTATGAGCAAGATTATTGGTATTGACCTTGGTACGACCAATTCCTGTGTTGCCGTGCTGGAAGGCGGCGAACCCGTCGTCATCCCCAACGCCGAAGGCAACCGCACCACCCCGTCCGTGGTGGCATTCTCCAAGACCGGCGAGCGTATGGTCGGTCAGGTGGCAAAGCGTCAGGCCGTCACCAACGCCGACCGGACCGTTTCTTCCATCAAGCGTCACATGGGCGAGGATTACCACGTTTCCATTGACGGCAAGAACTACACCCCCCAGGAGATCAGCGCCATGATCCTTCAGAAGCTGAAGGCCGACGCCGAGGCTTATCTGGGCCAGACCGTTTCCGAGGCGGTCATCACCGTCCCCGCTTACTTCTCCGACTCTCAGCGGCAGGCCACCAAGGATGCCGGTAAGATCGCCGGTCTGGACGTGAAGCGGATCATCAACGAGCCTACTGCCGCTGCCCTGGCCTATGGCCTGGACAAGGAAAGCGAGCAGAAGATCATGGTCTACGACCTGGGCGGCGGCACCTTCGATGTGTCCATCCTGGACATCGGCGACGGCATCATCGAGGTGCTGGCTACCGCCGGTGACACCCACCTGGGCGGCGACGACTTCGATCAGCGCATCATGGACTACCTGGTCTCCGAGTTCAAGAAGGCCGAGGGCATCGACCTGAGCGGCGACCGTGTGGCCATGCAGCGTCTGAAGGAAGCTGCCGAGAAGGCCAAGATCGAGCTGTCCGGCATGACCACCACCAACATCAACCTGCCTTATATCACCGCCGACGCCACCGGCCCCAAGCATCTGGACGTGACGCTGAGCCGTGCAAAGTTCAATGAGCTGACCGCCGACCTGGTGGAGCGGACCATGAAGCCTGTCCGTCAGGCTATGTCCGATGCAGGTCTGAAGGCCTCCGACCTGCATAAGGTCCTGCTGGTGGGTGGTTCCACCCGTATCCCTGCCGTGCAGGAGGCCGTGAAGAACATCACCGGCAACGAGGGCTTCAAGGGCATCAACCCCGATGAGTGCGTGGCCGTGGGCGCTGCCATCCAGGGCGGCGTGCTGACCGGCGACGTGAAGGACGTGGTCCTGCTGGACGTGACCCCGCTGTCTCTGGGCATTGAGACCATGGGCGGCGTGTTCACCCGTCTCATCGACCGGAACACCACCATTCCTACCCGCAAGAGCCAGATCTTCTCCACCGCTGCCGACGGTCAGACCTCCGTGGAGGTCCATGTCCTGCAGGGCGAGCGGGAAATGGCCGCTTACAACAAGACTCTGGGCCGCTTCCAGCTGACCGGCATTGCTCCGGCTCCCCGCGGCGTGCCGCAGATCGAAGTTACCTTTGATATTGATGCCAACGGCATCGTGAAGGTCTCCGCCAAGGACCTGGGCACCGGCAAGGAGCAGCAGATCTCCATCACCGCTTCCACCAACCTGTCCAAGGAGGACATCGACAAGGCCGTCCATGAGGCCGAGCAGTACGCCGCCGAGGACAAGGCCCGGAAGGAAGAAGTGGATACCCACAACACCGCCGACCAGATGGTCTACCAGACCGAAAAGACCCTGGGCGAGCTGGGCGACAAGATCGACACCAGCGAGAAGGCCTCCATCCAGAGCGCCGTTGACAAGCTGAAGGAACTGAACAAGGGCAACGACGTGGCTGCCATCAAGGCCGCTACCGAGGAGGTCCAGAAGGCCTTCTACGCCGTCAGCGAGAAGCTCTACAAGAACGCAGCGCCTCAGGACGGCCAGCCCACCGGCGGCCAGGGCGGCAATAAGCCCGGCGACGACGGCGTGGTGGATGCCGATTACGAGACGGTGGACTAACCAAACACCCGGAGGGGCAGTCCTTCGACTGCCCCTCTCTACGTGTATATAGGAGAAAGCAAAATTCCCCGGCGAGGCTTTGTAGGGGCGGCGGCATGCCCCGATGCGCCAGTTGCCGACATTTGAGCGGCAAAAATCGACGCTGGACCCACCGGGACTGAGAAAAAGCCTTCCCCTGGAGGGGAAGGTGGCCCGAAGGGCCGGATGAGGGGCGGTAGGGGCAGCCAGTTTGCACCGTCTCTTGGCCCCCTCCGAGAGGGGGCTGTCACGGGCCATAGCCCGTGACTGGGGGAGTGTCCTATCGAACCGGGCACACTCCCTCCGTCTCGGCTTACGCCGAGCCACCTCCCTCTAGGAGGGAGGCAAGGCTTCGCTGAAAGTCGGTACTTCTGAGTAAGGCTCCCCTGTGTAGGGGGAGCTGTCACGGCGCAAGCCGTGACTGAGGGGGTGTAAGCTATCGATATGGTACAGGCCATCGTTCGATACTCCCCTACAAAGTCCAACCGTACACCCCCTCCGGCACCTTCGGTGCCACCTCCCCCTACACAGGGGAGGCGTTGCTCCGCCGGGGATCTCCGCAAAAGTCCCTCCGGGGGAACCCATCCACTCTTTTCAAGAGGTGAACAACTTTGGCAGATAAACGAGATTACTACGAGGTGCTGGGCGTCGAAAAGACCGCCAGCGCCGATGAAATTAAACGGGCCTACCGGAAAAAGGCCATGCAGTACCACCCGGACCGGAACCCCGGCGACAAGGACGCTGAGGAAAAGTTCAAGGAGGTGGGCGAGGCCTACGAGGTCCTGTCCGACGATCAGAAGCGCTCCCGCTACGACCAGTACGGCTTTGCCGGCGTGGACCCCAACTACGCCCCCGGCGGCGGTGCGGGCTACGGCGGCGGATTCTCCGGATTCGGAGATTTCGGCGACCTGGGCGACATTTTCGGTGAATTCTTCGGCGGCGGCTCCTCCCGCCGGGCCAGCGCCCAGCAGGCAGCCCGCCGGGGCGAGAATGTAGGCGCCCGGCTGGACCTGACCTTTGAGGAAGCGGCCTTCGGCTGTGAAAAAGAGGTCAATATCCAGCGTATCGAGAACTGCGCCGTGTGCCACGGCACCGGCTCCTCCGACGGCGTGGTGGAGACCTGTAAGCAGTGCGGCGGCTCCGGCCAAGTCCGCACTACCCAGAACTTCATGGGAATGTCCATGCAGTCCACCACCGTCTGCCCCGCCTGCGGCGGCAAGGGCAAGATCATCAAGAACCCCTGTTCCACCTGCCGGGGCAAGGGCAAGGTTATGCGCCGCAACGTGAAGATCAAGGTCAAGGTCCCCGCCGGTGTGGACGACGGCCAGAGCGTCCGTGTCCGTGGCGAGGGCTGCGTGGGCGAGAACGGCGGTCCCAACGGCGACCTGCTGACGCAGATCCGCATCAAGCGCCATCCCATTTTCACCCGGGAGGGCATGGATGTCCTCTGCGAGGTGCCCATTTCCTTCACCCAGGCCGCCCTGGGCGGACAAATCCAGGTGCCGACCCTGGACGGAAAAGTGACCTATGATCTGCCCGAGGGCACCCAGACCGGCCGGGAGTTCATCCTTTCCGGCAAGGGCATCCCCGAAGTGGGCAATCCCCGCCATCGGGGCGACCACCGGTTCACCGTGGTGGTGGAAACGCCCACCAAGCTCAACAAGGAGCAGAAGGAGCTGCTGCAGAAGCTGGACGAGAGCCTGGGCACCGGCAGCAGTCCCAGGCGGAAGAAATTCCGGGACGCTCTGCGGGATTTTTTTGAATAAGGAGGGGCCTTATGAAACGGAAGGACTACATCAGTTGGGATGAGTATTTTATGGGCATTGCCCTGCTGGCAGCCCACCGCAGTAAGGATCCCAATACCCAGGTGGGGGCGTGCATCGTCTCGCCGGAGAACATTATCATTTCCACCGGCTACAACGGAATGCCCAAGGGTTGCTCCGACGACGAGTACCCCTGGGAACGGGAGGGCGGCGAGACCAAGTACCCCTATGTGGTCCACGCCGAGTTGAACGCCATTCTCAACGCCAACGGCCGGGACCTGCGGGGCAGCAAGCTGTATGTGGCGCTGTTTCCCTGCAACGAGTGCGCCAAGGCCATTATCCAGAGCGGCGTGAAGGAAGTCTGTTACTTGTCTGACAAGTACGCCGATTCTCCGGCCACCCTGGCCTCCAAGCGGATGATGGACTCCGCCGGCGTGAAATATACCCAGCTCCGCCCCACCATGAAGGCCCTCACCCTGGACTTCACACCCCCCGAGGAAAAGTAAAAGAAAACCTCCGCAGGACGAAAGCCCTGTGGAGGTTTTTCGCATATCTCGGAAGAAGAAAACCTCCCGGCGGGGATGCAGCACATCTTTCATAACGCAAGAAAAAGAGGCCAGTTGGAGGCCTCTTTTTCTAATCTTTGGGAAACTCTGCGCTTTTCGGCGCAAAATGTTTCGATTTTACACCAGCGCAGCGGTGATAATGGCCATCTTATAGACCTCGTCGGCATTGCAGCCACGGGACAGGTCGTTGATGGGGGCGTTCAGGCCCTGCAGGATGGGACCGTAAGCCTCATAGCCGCCCAGCCGCTGGGCGATCTTGTAGCCGATGTTGCCGGCCTCGATGCAGGGGAAGATGAAGGTGTTGGCGTAGCCTGCCACCTTGGAGCCGGGGAACTTCAGCTGGCCCACCACGGGGGACACGGCGGCGTCGAACTGCATTTCACCGTCCAGAGCCAGATCGGGAGCCATTTCCTTGGCGATCGCGGTGGCCTGCTGGCTCAGCGCCACGGTGCCGCCCTTGCCGGAGCCCTTGGTGGAGAAGCTCAGCATGGCGACCTTCGGGTCGATGCCGAAGACCTTGGCGGTCTTGGCGGTCTCAATGGCCACCTCGGCCAGCTTCTGAGCAGCGGACACGACCACGTTGCCGTCCTTGTCCACGGTATCCTGATAGTCAATGTTGATGGCGCAGTCGCCCATGGCCAGCTTCTCGTCCCCACGGACCAGAATGAAGCAGGAGGACACCAGATGGGCGCCCTTCTTGGTCTTGACCAGCTGCAGAGCGGGCCGGACGGTATCGGCGGTGGAATAGGTGGCACCGCCCAGCAGAGCGTCGGCGTAGCCCATCTTCACCAGCATGGTGCCGAAGTAGTTGCCCTTGGAAAGGGCCTTCCGGCAGTCGTCGGCGGTCATCTTGCCCTTGCGCAGCTCCACCATCTTCTCCACCATTTCCTCCATGGCGGGGTAAGTAGCCGGGTCGAGAATTTCCAGGCCCTCGATGTCGAAGTTACCGGCCTTGGCGGCGGCGGTGACTTCCTCTACGTTGCCCACCAGAATGGGGGTCAGGAAGCCGTCCTTCTTCAGACGGGAAGCGGCCTCCAGGATACGGGCGTCGGGGCCTTCGGTAAAGACGATCTTCCGGGGATTTGCTTTCAGGGTCTCGATCATCGATTCAAACATGACGTTACAACTCCTTATAATAGGGCGCAATGCCCCTGATTTCGACTCCATTATACACCAGATACGCCCCGGGCGCAACCGCTTTTCCAAATTTTTGCACGGTACAGAAAAGAGACGGATTTCTTCTGACTTTCCGAAAAATATTGCACAAATTCCGGAAATAGAATGTTATGAATTCGGAAGAACACCGGAAAACGGGGGGAATTTCCGAAAAGGCCTCCCGGAAGTTATGTAGTCATATAACCACGAAATATAATTATAAGACCATAAAAAGAAGATTCGGACCGCCTCAGACGGTCATGGAAAAGATTTTCCGGTCAAAAATCCCGTTTTCTCCCGGATGCGCTGAGAACCCGTGATTTTTTACAAGTTTTTAGAAGGATTCTACGAAACCGTCAATAGACAGCGGGGGAAAAATCTGTTAGAATAAAGCCATCCAAGGGAAAGGAGGAAGCAGCGTGAAATACATGATCCTGTGGTTGGGCCTGACGATGCTGTTTGCCCTGGTGGAAGCCGGGACGGTAGCGCTGGTCTCCGTATGGTTCGCAGCCGGTTCCCTGTGTGCGCTCATCGCGGCGGCGCTGGGGGCGGGCCCTGTGGTCCAGGCGGTGGTCTTTCTGGCAGTGTCCGGCATTTTGCTGGCAGCCCTGCGGCCACTGGCACGGAAGTACGTCAAAAAGACCCGCACCAATGTGGACAGCCTGCCGGGCACCGAGGGCATCGTCACCGAGGACATCCATAATCTGGAAGCCGTGGGCCGGGTGAAGCTGGGTGCCATGAGCTGGGCGGCCAGGAGCACCTCCGGAGACCCCATCCCCGCCGGAACGGTGGTTCGGGTGGACCGCATCGAGGGCGTCCGGGCATTTGTGACACCCGTAAAGGAAAACGTAGAAATTTGAACATTTTCAGGAGGAAAAAAGTATGGGTTATATCATTTTGGGCATCGTTGTGCTGGCATTTGTCATTATCGTTTCCAACATTACCGTGGTCCAGCAGTCCAAGGCTTATGTCATTGAACGGCTGGGTGCGTTCCAGAGCGTCTGGGGCGTGGGCCTGCACTTCAAGGTGCCCTTCATTGACCGGGTGGCCCGCCGGGTGAGCATGAAGGAGCAGGTTCTGGACTATCCCCCCCAGCCCGTGATCACCAAGGATAACGTGACCATGCAGATCGACACCGTCGTGTATTTCCAGATCACCGACCCGAAGCTGTACTGCTACGGCGTGGAGCAGCCCATGATGGCCATGGAGACCCTGACGGCCACCACCCTGCGGAACATCATCGGCGACCTGGAACTGGACCAGACCCTGACCAGCCGGGACGTTATCAACACGAAAATGCGCTCCATTCTGGACGAGGCCACGGACCCCTGGGGCATCAAGGTGAACCGGGTGGAGCTGAAAAACATCCTGCCGCCTCAGGACATCCAGAACTCCATGGAGAAGCAGATGAAGGCCGAGCGTGACCGCCGTCAGGCCATCCTGCAGGCCGAAGGCCAGAAGAAGTCCGCCATTCTGATCGCCGAAGGCGAGAAGGAATCCGCCATTCTCCGGGCCGACGCCGAAAAGCAGGCTGCCATTCTGAAGGCCGAGGCCGAGAAGGAAGCCGCCATTCTGAAGGCCGACGGCGAAGCCCAGGCCATCCGCACCGTGCAGCAGGCCCTGGCCGACTCCCTGGGGATGCTGAACGAGAAGGCCCCCAGCGAGCAGGTCATCAAGCTGAAATCCATCGAGGCCATGGAAAAGGTGGCCGACGGCAAGGCCACGAAGATCATCATCCCCTCCCAGATGCAGAGCCTGGTGGGCCTGGCCAACGGCCTGGTGGAGGGCGTGAAAGAGCAGTAATATGGCGGAAAAACGGTTCGTCAAGGTCTATGACGAGGGGATTTTCGGCTCTACGGAGATTTTCGTGGATACCAAGACCGGCGTGAATTACCTGTGGCACGCCGAGGGCTATGCCGGCGGCCTGACGGTCCTTCTGGACCGGGACGGCAAGCCGGTGGTCTCCCCGCTCCCCCTGCCGGAGGAGAAATAACCGCCCGGAGCAGTAAAGAACACAAGCGCCAGCCGACACCCGGCTGGCGCTGATTTTTTGCGAAAAGCCCCGAAGGGGCAAAATAGCCTTCCCCTGGGGGAAGGTGTCACGCCTTTTGGCGCGACGGATGAGGGGCGGTAGGCACTACCGTTTTTGAGTGTAGGGGCGTGGGCATACCCCGCCCGCTGGGTAACAATGCCTGAGCAGCAAAAATCGACGCTTCGCCTGCCGGGACAGAGAAAAAGGCTCCCCTGTGTAGGGGGAGCTGTCATGGGCCAAAAGCCCATGACTGAGGGGGTGAACGCTATCGATTTGATGAAAGCCATCGTTCGATAGTCTCCTACATCGTCCGACCGTACACCCCCTCCGAGCCACGCAAGCGTGGCCCACCTCCCCCTACACGCCGGGAGGCATACGCTCCGCCGGGAGTTTTCCCGGAATTCGGCGCATCGGGGCATGCCGCCGCCCCTACAAACGAAATCGGGGGTGCGTCCCGCCCCTCATCCGTCATGGCTTACGCCATGACACTTAGGAATGGTATGACTGCCACCGGCAGTCATGAATATTTCTATTCGCTGCGCGGGGCACAACCCCCAGGGGAAGGCTTACGCTTCGCCGGTTTCTGCGTATAGAATTCGTGCGCATCGGGGCGTGCCGCCGCCCCTACAGCGCTTCGCCGGGAGTTGGTACGAAATTCGTATTACTGCTTATTTTCCGCCAGCCAGGCCAGGTAATCGTCGTAGGTGCCGTAGCGGTCCACGATGGTGCCGTCGCTCTGGAAGGCAATGACCCGGTTACAGGTGGAGGTCAGCAACTCATGGTCGTGGGAGGCCAGCAGCACCACGCCCTGGAAGGCTTCCAGGCCCTTGTTCACCGCCTGGATGGACTCCATATCCAGATGGTTGGTGGGCTGGTCCAGCAGGACCACATTGGCACCCGACAGCATCATTTTGCTCAGCATACACCGGACCTTTTCACCGCCGGAAAGCACGTTCACCGGCTTGAACACGTCCTCGTTGGAGAACAGCATCCGGCCCAGGAAGCCCCGCAGGTACACGTCGTCCTTCTTGGCGGAATACTGCCGGAGCCAGTCCACCAGCTCCATGTCGTTGCCCTCAAAATAGGCGCTGTTGTCCTTGGGCAGGTAGCTGCGGATGGTGGACACGCCCCACTTGACGCTGCCCTCGTCCGGCTCCAGCTCGCCCATAAGAATTTTGAACAGGGCCGTCTGGGCCAGCTCGTTCTCGCCAACGAAGGCGATCTTGTCCGTGCGGTTCACGGAGAAATACACGTTGTCCAGCAGCTTCACGCCGTCCACGGTGACGGATACGTCCTTCACCGTCAGCACGTCCTTGCCCAATTCCCGCTCCGCCTGGAAGCCCACGAAGGGGTAGCGGCGGGTGGAGGCGGGCATTTCCTCCACGGTCAGCTTGTCCAGCAGCTTCCGGCGGGCGGTGGCCTGCTTGGCCTTGGACTTGTTGGCGGAGAAACGCTGGATGAACAGCTGCAATTCCTCGATTTTTTCCTGATTCTTCTTGTTCTTGTTCCGCAGCATGGCCTGGACCATCTGGGAGGACTCGTACCAGAAGTCATAGTTGCCCACATACATCTTGATCTTGCCATAGTCAATATCCACGGTGTGGGTGCAGACGGTATTCAGGAAGTGGCGGTCGTGACTGACGGCGATGACCATGCCGGGGAAGTCCAGCAGGAAATCCTCCAGCCAGTTGATGGCCTCGATGTCCAGGTTGTTGGTGGGCTCGTCCAGCATGACGATGTCCGGGTTGCCGAACAGGGCCTGGGCCAGCAGGACCTTCACCTTTTGCCGGGGGTCTACGTTGGCCATCTGCTCATAGTGCAGCTCCGTGCCGATGCCAAGGCCCTGCAGAATCCGGGAAGCGTCGGATTCGGCCTCCCAGCCGCCCAGTTCTGCGAATTCCGCTTCCAGATCGGCGGCCCGCAGGCCGTCCTCATCGGAAAAATCGGGCTTTTCGTAAATGGCGTCCTTTTCCTTCATCACGTCGTAGAGGTGCTGATTGCCCATGATGACCGTGTCCATGACGGTGAAATCGTCGTAGGCGTTCTGGTTCTGCTTCAGCACGGAGAGGCGCTTGGTGGGGTCGATGGTGACGGAGCCGTTGGTGGATTCCAGTTCCCCGGTGAGGATGCGCAGGAACGTGGATTTGCCGGCGCCGTTGGCGCCGATGATGCCGTAGCAGTTGCCGGGCAGGAATTGCAGATCCACGTGCTGGAAAAGCCATTGGCCGCCGAACTGCATTCCGAGATTTGATACTGTGATCATGTGGTGTCTCCTTATATATGGTAAATGGTTTTAACGAAGGAAAGCCTTCCCCTGGGGGAAGGTGGCAGGAATTCCTAATCCGGCCGGATGAGGGGCGGTAGGGGCTATCGATGTACCACCAGCCAAAGCCTTCCCCTGGAGGGTGGTGCTCCGCGCAGCGAATCCAAAATCTATATGACTGCCGGTGGCAGTCATACCTCTACTACGGTGTCACTGGCTATTGCCCGTGACGGATGAGGTCGAAGGTTGCAGCGTAGTACCAACTTATGGCGATGATTGGTAGCTTCGACCTCATCAGTCAGCCCTTGCGGGCTGACAGCTTCCCCTCCAGGAGAAGCCTTTTCTCAGAAGTACGCTCCCAAGCCGCATATCTACACAGCATAAGCATACCACAAAATTGTAAATATTCCAAGAACTTTCTGACAGACCTCTTGCAATTTTTTCAGAGAGGGGTATAATATTAGCACTCTGATAATTAGAGTGCTAAAAATAAGCGGCCGGAAATCTGCCGGAGAAGCGAAAGCCTCTCCCTCTACACGGGGGAGCCGACGTCCCGCCGGGGTTTGTCCCTCTAATAACTTTGTATATACATTTCAGAATAGGAAGGATATATATGGAAAAACAACAATTCAAAGCGGAGTCTCAGCGTTTGCTGGACCTGATGATCAACTCCATCTACACCCATCAGGAGATCTTCCTGCGGGAAATTCTCTCCAACGCCTCCGACGCCATCGACAAGCTGGCCTACACGGCCCTGACCGACGATAAGGTCGGCATCTCCCGGGACCAGTTCGCCATTACCGTCACCCGGAACGAGGCCGACCGGACCCTCACCGTGTCCGACAACGGCATCGGCATGAGCAAGGAGGAGATGGAAGAAAATCTCGGCACCATCTGTAAATCCGGCTCCCTGGGCTTCAAGCAGGCCATGGAGAAGCAGGAGGACATCGACATCATCGGCCAGTTCGGCGTGGGCTTCTATTCTGCCTTCATGGTGGCCAAGTCCGTGACGGTCATTTCCAAGAAGTACGGCAGCGACCAGGCCTGGAAATGGGAATCCAACGGCGCTGACGGCTACACCATCGAGCCGGCTCAGCGCTCTGCTGCTGGTACGGACGTCATCATGGTCCTGAAGGACGACACCGAGGACGAGAAGTATTCCGAGTTCCTGGAGGAATACAAGATCCGGGAGCTGGTGCGGAAATATTCCGACTACCTCCGCTACCCCATCCGCATGGAGGTCACCAAGTCCCGGAAGAAGGAGGATTCTCCCGAGGACAAGCCCGAATACGAGGACTACACCGAGATGGAGACCCTGAACTCCATGGTGCCTCTGTGGCAGCGGAACAAGAAGGACGTGACGGAGGAGGAATACGACCGGTTCTATCACGAGAAGTTCTTCGACTATAACAAGCCCGCCGCCGTGGTGCATTTCAGCGCCGAGGGCGCCGTGTCCTTCAAGGCTCTGCTCTACATCCCCTCCAAGGCCCCCTATGATTTCTACACCAAGGACTACAAGAGCGGCCTGCAGCTTTATTCCTCCGGCGTGATGATCATGGAAAATTGCGCTGATCTGCTGCCGGAGCATTTCCGCTTCGTCCGGGGCGTGGTGGACAGCCAGGACCTGAGCCTGAACATCAGCCGGGAAATGCTGCAGCATAATCGCCAGCTGGCCATTATTGCCCGGAACATCGAGAAGAAGATCAAGGCCGAGCTGCTGAACCTGCTGGAAAACGACCGGGAGAAGTACCTGGAATTCTATTCTGCCTTCGGCAAGCAGCTGAAATACGGCTGCGTCAGCGAGTACGGCGCTCATAAGGATGCCTGCCAGGACCTGCTGCTGTTCTGGAGCCAGAAGCAGCAGAAGCTCATCAGCCTGAAGGAATATGTGGATGCCATGGCCGAGGGTCAGGAGAAAATCTACTATATGCCCGGTGAGAACAAGGACCGGCTCTCCAAGCTGCCCCAGGTCCAGGCCCTGGAGAAAAAGGGCTATGACACCCTGCTCTTCACCGAGGACGTGGACGAGTTCATCCCCCAGACCCTGATGACCTACGCCGAGAAGAAGTTCTGCAACGCTTCTTCCGAGGACCTGGGCCTCCAGAGCGAGGAGGAAAAGAAGGACATCGAGGACAAGACCGAGGCCATGAAGCCGGTGCTGGAGTTCGTGAAGAACACCCTGGGCGACCAGGTGAAGGAGGTCCGGCTGGGCTCCAATCTGGGCAACTTCCCGGTGGTGCTGACCCCGGAGGCGGGGATGAGCTTCGAGATGGAGAAGTATATGAAGCGGGCCAACCCGGAGTTTGCCTTCCCCGTGGGCCGTATCCTGGAGCTGAACCCGGAGCATGAGGCCGTTCAGGCCCTGCAGCGGGCCATGGCCCAGGACCCGGAGCTTGGCGCGGACTACGCCACGCTGCTCTACGATCAGGCCCTGCTGATGGCGGACCTGCCCCTCAGCGACCCGTCGGCCTACACCAAGCTGGTGTGCAAGCTGATGAAATAAGCATTTTCCCCCGGAACCGGCCAAAAAACCGATCCCGGGGGGATTTTTACAAAAAATCCATTTGCTATTTCGGCAAAAATGCGCTACACTATTCCCAAACGTACCCGAAAGGCGGGCTTTTTATGAAACGATTCCCATACGACCGGCTGGAAGCCAATGCGGAGCGGGAGATTTCCGTCGCCAGCGTTCCGCCCCGGAAACTGGTGCTGGTCCACAGCCTCATTACGGCGGGAGCGGTGCTTCTGGCGGCGCTGGTGCAGCTTTTGCTGCAAAATCAAATCGACAACACCGGCGGCCTCAGCGGCATGGACAGCCGGGCGGTGCTGTCCACCGTGGAGACCCTGCTCTCCGGGGCTGTGCGCCTTGCCCAGCCCTTCTGGCAGTTCGGTCTGACCTTCACCATCTGGTCCATTCACCGCCAGCGGCAGACGGAATTCCGGGACCTGACCCTGGGCTTCCGGAATTTCGGCCCGGTGCTGCGGTTTTTGCTCTTAAACGGCCTGCTGGTTTTCGGCGTGGGGATGCTTCTGATCTATCCTCTGTGCGGCATCCTGATGGTCACGCCTTTGGGAAGCCCGCTCACCGGGGCCGTTGAAGCTCAGCTGGCTGCCGGAGCCACGGACCTGAATGCCATGCTGGAGGACCCGACGCTGTACGCTTCCATGGTGTCGCTGGTGGGGATCGCCATTCTGCTGAGCCTCATCGTCCTCATCCCCCTGAGCTATCGGCTGCGGATGGGCCGTCTGGCCCTGGCGGAGGACCCCAAGGCCGGTGCCATGAACGCCCTGCGGAAAAGCGTGAACATCACCCGGAAAAATTCCATGGCCCTGTTCCGGCTGGACCTGCATTTCTGGTGGTACTTCCTGGCCATGGGCCTGGCGGCCCTGCTGACCTACGGGGACAGCATTTGCGCCGCCCTGAATGTTGCCCTGCCCCTCAGCGCCACGGTCCAGTTTTTCCTATTCTATGCCCTGGGCCTGGCCGCTCAGACGGCCCTGCTGTGGGCCTTCGGGGCAAAGGTTGAGCTGACCTATGCGTCTGCCTACGACGTGCTCACCGAGGAGCGCCGTCAGGCCCCGCAGCCTCAGTCCCCCTACGCCCAGAATCCCATGAATTTCTCTCCTTAAGCCATTGATTTTTTGGCGAAAATACGCTACACTGATAGTATTATAAGAAAAGTGAGGAACCCTGCTATGCTGGATGTTGTCGCCCTGGGCGAGCTGCTCATTGACTTTACCTGTATCTCCGCCGATGCCGACGGATACCCCACCATGGCCGCCCATCCCGGCGGCGCACCGGCCAACTACCTGGCCGCCGTGACGAAATTCGGCGGTAAGACCGCCATGCTTGGAAAAGTAGGCACGGACGCTTTCGGAAAGCTGCTGACCGGCACGTTGGAAAAGGCGGGCATCGATACCCGTGGCCTCATTGCCACGCCGGACGTGTTCACGACTTTGGCCTTTGTGACGTTGGACGAGACGGGAAACCGAGAATTTTCCTTCGCCCGGAAGCCCGGTGCGGACACCTGCATCGGCACCGACGAGGTGCGCTATGACCTGCTGGACGAGACGAAGGTCCTGCATTTCGGAACCCTGTCCCTGACGGACGAGCCTGCCCGCAGCGCTACTTACGCCGCCGTGGAATATTGCCGGGAACATGGCAAGCTCATCAGCTTTGACCCGAATCTCCGCAAGCCATTGTGGCGGGATTTGGAAGAAGCCAAAAAGCAGATGCTCTGGGGCCTTGCCCATGCGGACGTGGTCAAGATCAGCGACGAGGAAGTGGAATTCCTGTTCGGCCTGGACGTGCAGGCCGGAGCGGCGCATATTTTGAAGGAATTTGGCGTGAAGCTGGTGTTCGTCACCTGCGGCCCCGATGGCTGCTGGTTTGACAACGGCACCGCCCGGGGCATGACTCCCAGCCTCCGGGACATCAAGGTCCTGGATACCACCGGCGCCGGAGATATTTTCGGCGGCAGCGCCATGTGGAAGCTCTTGCAGACCGGCAAGGTCCCTGGGGACCTGACGGAGGCGGACCTGCGGGACGTCACGGCCTTTGCCTGTACCAGTGCGGGCCTGTCCACCACCCGCCCCGGCGGCATTTCCAGCGTGCCGGCCTATGAAGAAGTCCTTGCCCGGATGGGGAAGTAAAAATCGGATATAGAAACGACCCGCCTGTGGGAAATTTCCCCGGCGGGTCGTTTTTTGCCCCGCCGGGGGTGCGCACCCTTTCTTCACTCCGCCTTATGGTCCTTTTTATAGGCGGAGGGGGAGAGACCGGTGACGGTGCGGAAGGCCTCGATAAAGGTGGACATACTCCGGTAGCCGGAGCGGGTAAAGGCGTTGGTGACGCTGTTCCCGGCGTCCAGTGCCGCCTTGGCGGCCTCGATGCGCTTGCGCATGAGGTATTCCGTGATGCTGGTGTTGAAATAATACTTGAAAATGCGGGAAATATGCTCCCGGCTGTAAAAGAACTGGCTGGCCAGGTCCGCAACGGACCCGATGGTGGCGTAATTTTCGTCAATATAGCTTTTGATTTCCACCACGTTGGAGGGCAGGGCCGTATAGTGGGCATGGTCCTGCCGGGCATTGGTGCTGATGCAGTAGAGAAGCTCGATGACCCGGGCGAACATCAGCGGAGCGGTCTCCGGGTCGGCCTGGGTGATGCGGTACTCCACGCTGCTGAGGAGATAGCTGTACTGGGCCAGCTTCGGCATGGGAATGGTCAGACAAGAAGCTTGATCTCTGTGAAAAATGCCGGGAAGGCTGGCCCCGCCCAGAAATTGCAGCACCTTCGGGTCAAAATAGAACACCGTCCGATCATATTCGCAGGGGGAAATGAGCCGGGCCGTGTGGGTCACGCCGGGGGGAATGAGCACAATGTTGCCCCGCCGGGGGGCAATTTCCTGTTCGTCGGCAATGTAGCTCACATCTCCGCCGCCGATGATGTCCAACTCATAGAACGTATGGGTATGTAGTTTATCCGGGAAGGTTTCCCTGTTATAGAAGGTAATTCGGTGGGAAAACACCAGATATTCCCCTAAAAAGTAATCCTGCCAGCCGTTCCGGTTGGTACAGACCTTGAGCCCGGGCTGGGGGTCCTGGACGGATGTGTAGTATTTTCGCACATGACTGCCAAAATAATCCCGCATTTTTGCACCTCCTCATATCACAAATCCGAAAGTCGAAGTCACGTTTTCGGATGATTTTCTGAATCTGTGATGTTATAATCAAACCATACCAGAAATCTCAAGGAAAGTCAAGCATCATCCGGAAAATGAGGGGTAAAGCTATGAAACTCAACACGATCGAACACAAGACGCAGCTCTGCATTGTCGGCGGCGGCATCGGCGGTATGTTCGCGGCCATCTCCGCAGCCCGCCACGGTGCCAAAGTTGTGCTGATGCACGACCGGCCGGTGCTGGGCGGCAACGCCAGCTCCGAGATTCGCATGTGGATCTCCGG
>QWCN01000541.1_pt1 | contig 66348 bp, 48 predicted proteins | sample 1972711 | NCBI WGS metagenome assembly QWCN01 (sample SAMN09866707, study PRJNA288562) | Human gut metagenome isolate term1_stool, whole genome shotgun sequencing... | isolation source: gut | host: Homo sapiens | place: USA: California | reverse complement strand
GCGGCTCGGTCACTCGCGGCTCTGACAGCCCACCGGGCTGTCATTCACTACCGCTCGCTCGGCTGCGGCTTCGCCTTGCCTACCCCTTACACAGGGGAGACTTTCACGTGCGGAATCTGCACCTTGCATTATCAGCGTAATTCACACCTAACGCGCCGTCGCATCACTTTATATCAACATCCACCCCGTTGACCTCAACGCCGGTCTCGGCGCGAATAAGGATATACTTGACCCCGTCGATAGTGCGAGTCTCAACAAGGTCGCTGCGGTCGGGGCTGACCTTTACCACGACCTCGGGTGTCTTTACCTCGAGCCGCTTCGTACTGATAACATTCCCCGGGCAGAGCCGCGCGTGCTCGCCGAACTCCTCGACATAGCGCTGCTCAAAGGTCTCGATCTTCTCCTCGGGCACATTGCACTTGCCGAGCAGGTCGTGCATGACCGACCTTGTTATCATAAGCGGCTCCTCAACCTTATTCTCCTTCTGCTCCTCGATAATATCGCACACAAGGTCGCGCACACCGCTGACGACCTCATAGCTGCATTCCTCGCCGACCGCCTCACGCAGCACCGAATCAAACGTAGCCTTCTGCTCTGCGGGCGGCATGGGCGCGGCGCAGCCGAAAACCGAGCTTGTAAATGCCTCGCGGCTCTCCTTGATGTTCTTTGTGTAGCAGACGGCGTTGTAGATGTTCGCGCAGCGATTATCAAAGGTCGGGAACATAAACCCGAGCTCGGGCGCGGCTATCACCGCATTCGATGCAATAGTACGGAAAGCATTCTCGTTTGCATTGTAGCCGAGCGCGGCGCGCGTCAGCTTCATCGGGCAGACCGAGCATATTATGTAAGAAAATACGGTGTCTGAATCCTCGCGGCGGCTGCCGTCGCCCGCATACGAATAAACATCGTACCTGTCGTAGGCAAGCAAAATGAGATATCCGGCATCGAAATGCGTGGATGAAATGATGCTCTCGTACAGCGCATGAACATCCTCGTCGGAGGCAATGGCGGTATCGCGCAGCTTCATAAGTCTGTTATGCTCCGCGCCGTCCACTACCTGCTGATTTGTAAATGCAACATCGAAAATGTTCTTTCCGTTAGCTCCCGAGATGGACTTTTTGAGCAAGCCGAGAATGAATTCGATCTCGTCCTCGCTCATCAGTCCGAGCGACTGGTCGAACTCGGCAACAATCTCGTTTTTATCGTTGACATAGCAGCCGCGAACGCGGGAGATGCTTGTCTTGTCGGATTTGTATCTGCGGCGGATTTCCGCAAGCTCTTTATCTGTCATTTTATAATCCTTTCATATACGTCAAGGCGCACACCAAGACAACGGCACCGAGCGAAAGTCAAGCGGGCACCGGTCAATGTGCGATTCGGTGCGAATAGGGGGTACTTTCACGAAAGCACCCCCTATGAATTATGCTTTTACCAAAGCGGCATCAAGCGCGCAGAGCAGCTGCACCGATGATGCCTGCTTCATTACCGAGCTCGGCGATCTTGATGAGAGTACGGCGCGGGCTGTTGCTCGAATAGATCCTCATTCCGATCCTCGGGAGGAGCATATCGAGCAGGCGATCCTTCTCGTTCGAGATTCCGCCGCCGATGGAAAGCACCTCGGGGCAGAAAATGTTGATGATATTGATGATTCCGACAGCGAGGTACTCTATGTACATATCAATGACCTCGGCAGCGACCATATCGCCCTGACGCATTGCGTTAAATGCGGTTCTGCCGTTGACGTTGGCAAGGTTGCCCTCGCACATCTCCCACATGACGGTGTCGGGATTGCGCTCCATTGCCTCGCGGGTCGACTTGATGAGCGCGGTAGCGGAGCTGTACGCCTCCCAGCAGCCGTTAAGACCGCAGGAGCAGGGATTTCCGTTCGCTACGATCATCATGTGACCGAGCTCTGCGGCTGCATAGTTAAAGCCGGAATATACCTTTCCGTCGATGATGATTCCGCCGCCGACGCCCGTTCCGAGAGTGATCATGATGGAATCCGTCGTGCCCTTTGCCGCACCTGCGACAGCCTCGCCGAGCGCTGCTGCGTTTGCGTCGTTCTCGATGTAAACAGCCTTGAAGGGTATTCTCTTCTTCAGCTCATCCGAGAGCGGATAGTTGAGGAAGGGCAGGTTGTTCGCATAAACGACAACACCCGCGTCGTGATCGGCGGTTCCGGGAGTTGCGATGCCCGCATACTCGATGTCGTCGACGGTAAGTCCCGCCTCGGCGATAACGTCGGCACATGCCTTAGCCATATCGTCGAGAATGGCGCCGGGCTCGCGGTTTGCGAGGGTAGGCGTGCTGCCCTTGGCGATGATCTCGTGATTTTCGTTTACGATTCCGACGGCAATGTTTGTACCGCCGAGGTCAATTCCGATATAATACATTTCTGCACCTCTCTGTGTATGTTAACTAAATTTTGTTGCTTGAATTATCCCCGTCCGGCTCCGCGCCGTCGATTCCGTCTCCGCCCGGCGGAAAGGCAATGCCGAACAGCTCGTCTATCCGGTCGTATTCGCCGCGCAGGAACAGCCCCGCAAACAGCACCTCGAGCCCGGTCGCGCGGCGGTATTCCACCGCTCTCGCGCTTTTCGGCACCTTGAGTCCGCTCGCATTTCTGCCGCGCTTGTACTCGGCAAGCTCCAGCTCGCTCAGACAGCCCTCTATGCGCCCCATCGCCTTGCTCTGCGCTCCGGCACGGACATACTCCGCCGCGAGCCTGTTCAGCTTTCCCGCGTCGGATATTCCCGTTTCTATTAGCCTGCGGCGAACCAACAGCTCAAAAACCGCATCGCCGAAATACGCCATCGCCGCGCTGCCGTACGCAGTCACATGCGCCGCATTCTCGGATATCCGCTCCTCTGCCACCGTATCGCCGTCCTCTCGGATTGATCTGCCTCCGCGCCGATGCGCGGACACTACGGTATTCAGTATAACATACCCCATCGGCTTTTTCAACACGGCAGAGAGAATTTTAACAAATTTTCTTGCTCTTTTTTTACGTCATAACTGCGGCAGGATATAAATCACTCCGCTCGCCGCCGCGCAGCTGCACATCTCATTTCTAATTTCTTTCACATCGCTCATGTATAAGCTGCCATGATACCTCGTCGATCATTCCGGCGTTGTCTGTTTTCGACAAAACCCGCTGCACCGATTTGTACAGAACAACATGATATATCTGCATAAATATTATTGACGTTTGCACATCATCATGATATACTGTTAACAGAAGAGAGGGCGATTTTCTCGCCGCATGCTTTATCCATACAGCGCGGCGAACCGCACCGAAAGGAGACCATCATGACGAAAATTTCCGTCCCCGCAAAAGCCTCACGGCTCGACCGACTGAAATCCGCAACCTCGTTCTGTCTCCGTCTGAGTCTGTTCGCGGCTACCGTCATATGCATTTTCGGCATGAACAGTGCCATGCACGTGTTTCCGAGCATCGAGCTGTCCGACGGCGCTGCAAGCACACTCGTCGGCTTTTCCTTTGCGACGGTATATTTTTTGATTTTGTCGCTCACACTCGCGGCGATAACGCTGATCTGTATGCTTTTCCGCTACGGGAGAAACCGCACGTCGGGCATAAGCAGCACCGAGACCGAGCTGCGGAACCGCGGCAGGTCGCGCATAAGCCGAATATACCGCATTTTTTCGACCGTGACCGGCATTGTCGGCACCTGCGGCTTTGTGTTTCTCGCATATGCGGTCAATACCCCGACAGCCACATCGCCGCTGCCATCAGACACTATGCATGTGATCTACCGCATCTATCTCTCGGTAACTGCGGCAGCAGTCGTTATAACGGTACTGCTTGCGATAGCCGCACTCATTACATGGGCGGCAGGCTCCTCAGCAAGGAAAGAAGCTGCGGTATAACAAGAAACCCGCCTCGCAGCATACTCCGTATGAAAAAAGCGATAAGGTACCGCGCATGCTCTGCGGCTGCTCCGACTGCACGTTTTCCCAAAATTCACGCTGCAAAAAGCCGCGCATGCCGATCATTTCTTTCTGCACTTGAAATTTTCTCCCCAATATGTTATTATATGGGGAGAATTGTTTTTATACTCTCATAGGTACTGCCGAGACGCTGCGGCAGTAGCGGCTGAGAGAAATGCATATTCGCGGCACGGCGGTGCAGACCGCTGCGGGCTGCATCTGCTCGGACAATCTCGAGCTGTAGATATCCGCTTATTTCGACATTCGTAACAGACGAGCGGCGCGCGGATATCGTGCTAACGTGAAAACAGATAGCAGATATAATTGAGATATAACCGATATAAAGCGAAAGGACGGAAGGACAGATGGCTGGGAGCACCAAGAGCTCGGGCACGAAGAAAAAAAGCAGTGGGAGCGCGGGAAGAAAGAACACGGGAGCAAAGTCCGCAGCGCCTAAGAAAAACAGCAAAGCATCCATAGAAAAGACCGCCGAGACCCCGAAAGTAAAGACAGATAAGGCAAGTCTGCTGACGCAGATATTCCCCGGCATAATGATGCTGGCGGCGGTGCTGTGCGGGCTGTGCCTCTTCATACCCGACACGATGGGTCTGCTCGGACCCTTTCTGCGTGATCTTCTGCGCGGTTTATTTGCGGGAGGAAGCTATCTCGTACCACTGCTGCTGTTCATCGGTGCCTTCTTCTGGAAGAAGGACAGACAAAGCAAGGCCGTATGGTACAAGGTGATTTTTGCTTTTTTCCTTGTCGCATTTTTCTCCGCATTTCTCTGCGAGTGCGGCACGGATATGACCGAGAGCGGCAGCTTTGACATAGCCGCCTTTTATCGAAACGGAAAGCGGCTCGGCGGCGGCGGGGCAATAGGCAGTACCATCGGCTATCTGCTCTTTCGCGCGATAGGCAAGGTCGGCTCTATAATCGTATCTGTCGTGCTCGTTCTGCTGCTCGGAATATTCTTCGTAGGTCTGACACCGTACGTAATATGGCTGAATGTCGCCTACCGTATGCACGAGCGCCGCGAGCGCGTCGAGAAAGAGGACAGACACGGTTCGTCATTGGATGACGAGCACCGCTTTTACGATGCAGGAGAGGATCGCGAGCGTTCTGCGCGCAGACGCGAGGAAATCGCCGAGGCTGAACAAAACGCTCAGGCTAGCGCGGGCGGCATAAATGCTGACGGAGCTGCTGCCCCGCGCGGCAGGCACGCTATCGACATGTCGAGCGAAAACACCTCGCTTGACGCGACCTCCCCGCGCGAAAAGCGCAAAAAGCGTGTGCCGAGAATATTCGGCCTGCCCGACACAGAGATAGACGATGCGCCCGCAACCGCCGAAAACACCGCAAATAGTACCGCACCCGCAGGCGGCGAGACGAGCGGCACGGACGGCGAGGACGCGCTGCAATCAATCGACCCCGCGATATTCGAGAGCGTTCTGCGCAAGCAGACCGAGGCTGCGGAGCGCGGAGGTCTGAGCGACGGCTCGGGCGACGATGCGGTAGCGGTAACACAGCAGCAGCCGTTCGGCGACGACAGCTTTGACAGCGAGAGCGGCGAGGCTATGGAGGGTACTCCCGCCGAAAAGATAGCGGAATTTCCTGCCGGCTCGCGCGGCACGAACGGTGCGGGCGCCGCAGCGGCTTTTGCCGCCGCAGGAACGGCAGATGCATTTTCCGCCGCAGTGACCTCGGGCGCAGCGCGGGCTGTCGGTACGGCAGCCTCCGAAAATACCGCCGGCACGTCAGGCGCACCCGACGGACCTATAAGCGAGGAGCTGCTGACAAAATTCCTGACCAACAGCGACGAAAACGGCAAGGGTGCAACGACCGCCGACAACTACGCTGCCGAGATAATGGACGGTCAGCGCTCTCCCGAGCTTATTCTTCAGCGCGACGCGCTCGACGAGCTCCCGGAAAAGCCGAAGCCCCGCTCGCATCCGAAATATACATTTCCCCCGCTCTCGCTGCTGTCTAAGCCGGTAGTCCCCGAGTCCACCGACATCAGCGAGGAGCTGCAAACGACGGCGAAAAAGCTCGTCGAGACCCTGACCAGCTTCAAGGTCAACGCAAAGGTAGTCAACATCTCGCGCGGACCTACCATCACCCGCTACGAGCTGTCGCCCGAATCCGGCGTGCGCGTTCGCTCAATTGCATCGCTCGTCGACGATATCGCGCTTAACCTCGCGACCTCGGGCGTGCGTATAGAAGCACCCATCCCGGGCAGAGCCGCAGTCGGCATAGAGGTGCCGAACCGCGTCGTGTCGACCGTATATCTGCGCGAGCTCGTCTCGGCGGAGAAATTCTCCTCATCGCAGAGCCGCCTGACAGCCGCGCTCGGAGAGGACGTTGCGGGAGAGCCGATCTACCTCGATATTGCAAAAATGCCGCATCTGCTCATTGCCGGCGCGACCGGAATGGGTAAGTCGGTCTGCATAAACAGCATCATCGTCAGCCTGCTCTACAAGGCAAAGCCCGACGAGCTGAAGCTGATACTCGTCGACCCGAAAAAGGTAGAGCTGAACATCTACAACGGACTGCCCCATCTGCTCGTGCCCGTCGTAAGCGACTCGAAGAAAGCAGCAGGAGCACTGGCATGGGCGGTCGGCGAGATGGAGCGCCGCTTCACGCTGATAGAGGAGGTCGGTGTTCGCGATCTGCGCGGCTACAACAAGACGGTCGAGCGCGACCCCGACCGCGAAAAGCTGCCGCAGATAGTCATCATCATCGACGAGCTCGCCGACCTTATGATGACTGCACGCGACGACGTTGAGGAATCCATCTGCCGCCTCGCACAGAAGGCGCGCGCAGCGGGAATGCACTTGCTCATAGGTACGCAGCGCCCCTCGGTCGACGTCATTACGGGACTTATCAAGGCAAATATCCCCTCGCGTATCGCGTTCCACGTCTCCTCGCAGATGGATTCGCGCGTCATACTCGATATGGTCGGCGCGGAAAAGCTGCTCGGTCGAGGCGATATGCTCTTTGCGCCCGTCGGCGCACCCAAGCCGATACGCGTTCAGGGCGCTTACGTCAGCGAGACCGAGATAGACGACATTATCAGCTTTATCGGAAAGACCTACGGCGAGGGCGACTACGACGATTCCATCATGGAACAGATAGAGAAGGAAGCTCTGCGCTGCGGAACTACCGGAAAGAAGGGCGGCGGCGCGCAGATAAGCGGAGATATCGGCGACGACGGTGCCGACCCGATGCTGAAATCCGCGATAGAGCTCGCCGTCGAGAACGGAAAGATATCTACATCGCTCATTCAGCGCCGACTCTCGCTCGGGTACGGACGCGCCGCAAAGCTGATTGATAGAATGCAGGAGATGGGGGTCGTGTCCGCACCCGACGGGCAAAAGCCGCGTACTGTACTTATTTCTAAGCAGCAGTTTATGGAGATGGTGATCAACAACGAAACCTAATTTCAGTAAGGGCTAAAAAAGCGCAGACCGAAAAAGCGAAAACAAGTTATTTGATGACAGCTTTAGTATAATCTGATTTGCTGAATGATGTCGGAATCCTTGCGGATTCCTTCAAAAGATAAAATAATGTTTTCGCTTTTTCTACCGCCGAAAATCGCCTCTGCCGTACAATTGTACGGCGACGTGACGATTTTCGACGCTTCTGCATCTTTTTTATCTCCTCACGGTCCGGGAAGGCTAAAATCGTCCGGACCGAAAAAGCGAAAACAGAATTTATTTAATGTAACTTTAGTATAATCAATATTTTGATTATGGGGTCGGAATCCTGACGGATTCCTGCGTAAAGTTAAATGTTTTCGCTTTTTCTGCGCCCGATTTCGCCGCACGACGTACGCTTGTACGCCTTGCGCGACGAAATCGAACACTCCAAACGATTTTATCTCTCCCCGGGCGTATTTTCCCCATCGGTTAAATTTTCAATCTTTGCATTGTGTAACGATGGACACAAAACGCTTTGATAAGCAAATGTTAAACAATAGAATCTTTACTAAAGATTTAAAAGATTTTTTGTTGTAAAAATCAAGTTTAAACGATGGGTGTATGAGCCATCGAAACGGGAAAACAAATTATCTAATGATAATCGGAGAGACGGGTGTACACGCTCGGCGAGAGTGAAAAACTAAGGCGCTATACGTGCATTCTTCCGATAAGAAATGCGAGGCGTAATGCCTGCCGAGCATTTCGGACGATAACTTGCTTTTGCGCTATCGGCTGAGCAGTCATAGGGGGAGATACATAAGAGGGGGAACCGGCGCGGCCATATACTCGCGTATGCGAGTATCCTTAGCGCCGCCCCCTCTTATGCGCGCTTTTCTTTCTGCCACTTTCTTTTTCGCGTAAAAAGAAAGTGGTAAAAAACGAACAACTAAATTATTTTTACATATACTTTCGACCGCGGCAGCGTAATCAGTCCTCCTTTTACACAGACAAAACAAACAACCATATCACCTTTCCAAATACTTTTGATCGCGACAGTTCGATTTATAATCGACTCCCGAAAAGAGATGCAACATATTGAAAAATAAAAAGAAAAAAGCCGAACGTGTCGGCGGGAGCAGACTTGCTCAACTGTTCTTTACCTTTCTGAAAATAGGCGCATTCACCTTTGGCGGCGGGTATGCCATGATACCGCTCGTACAGCGCGAAACTGTAGAAAACCACCGTTGGATAACAGACGACGAGCTGCTCGACATCATCGCGATAGCAGAGTCCACCCCGGGTCCCATCGCGGTCAATTCAGCGACCTTTGTCGGCTACCGCGTCGGCGGCACGGCGGGTGCGCTGCTCGCGAGCCTCGGTGTCATTCTGCCGTCATTTACCGTGATACTGCTGATATCACTGCTGCTCCGCCGCTTCGGCGAGCTGCGTCCGGTAAGATACGCATTTTTCGGCATCCGTGCGGGAGTCCTCGCACTCATTCTCCATAGCCTGTTCAAAATAGCACACAGCGGCAGACATGATATATTCTCAATAGTTATAGCGGTGCTCTCTTTTGCCGCTGTTGCGATATTCGATGTAAACGCACTCTTTGTCGTTCCCGTCGCTGCGGCTGTCGGACTGATATATGCGCGGCTCATCCGCGGGAGGCTCGGAAAATGACGCTTGCAGTGCTTTTTCTCACATTTCTTAAAATCGGCGCATTTACGTTCGGCGGCGGCTACGCCATGCTGCCGCTTATTCAGGCAGAGGTCGTGCGGCACGGGTGGATGAGCTTGGAGGAGCTTGTCAACTTCGTTGCCGTCAGCGAGAGCACGCCGGGGCCGTTTGCGATAAACATCTCGACCTATGTCGGCACAAGCACAGCCGGCATCCCCGGCGCACTCTGCGCAACACTCGGCGTTTCACTGCCGAGCATAATAGTTATCCTCATAGTTGCACGCGTCTATGACAAATTCTGCCGCAGCCGCATCGTAGAGGGATGCCTCGGCGGACTGCGCCCCGCGACGGTAGGTCTGATAGCGGCGGCTGCCGTTTCGGTCGGCGCGGAGGTGTTCTTTCCGGGCGGCTTTTCGCTGCAATGCTTCACCTCGCCCGAGCTGTATGTCTCGCTCGCAATATTTGCGCTCGCTCTTTGCCTTACGCTGCGGCGCGTCCATCCGATAGCCCTGATACTGATATCCGCAGCCGGCGGGATAGCCGCAGGATATCTGCTCGACCTGCCTCTCTGAGCGGAGGTATTGACCTATTAAAGATTATTAAAAAATCCGAATGTCGGGTGCTGTCCCGGCATTCGGATTCTTCTTTGCGGTTCTATCTTTTTATACGTCTTATTCGTTATTCAACTTCGGCTGATGTCTTGATGACTCTGTTTCCATCCTGCGGCTTAAGGCTTCAGCCGCTTTCGCCCGATACCCGCCGAGCAATCTGCGTTACACTCGGGCATCGGTGATCTGAGCCTTACATATCGCTGTCGTCGATGCGACAGATGTCAAGCCCTACGGCATGCAGCTCGTCGACAAAATGCTGTGCGCTGTCGGTCGATGCGCTCTTTGTATCCGAGATAAGTCTGCCTATCCTGTCTCTGCGGAAGAGCAGCAATCTGAACGCGCGTGCAGCATAGCCCACGGGAAGCAGGAACGGTGCGCGGGCGACAAACGGATATATCTCCTTCATGCTGTCGAGCGACGGAAAAAAAGTCTGCCACATGCGCTTTCGCGAAGCGCCCCTCATATCTCCGTCCGCCGTACGCGCGATACGCGCGGATATCTCGGAATCGCGTGTCCCGAAAACGCCGCCGCGGCAGATACAGTCGGTCATGAGGCGGGTAACATCGTCGTGCTCTCCGCCCTCAAACCATGCACGGCAGAGCCGCAATGCATTCTCAAAAAAGCTGACTAGCCCGAGTGATTCGAGCTCTCCGCGAACATACTCCATGTCAAGTCCCGGCACGCGGCGGACGTACTCCTCGATATCTACAACGAATTTTATGCCCGCGCCTCCGTTGCGATAATGCTTTGTAAAATGAACGAACGAATAGACAAGCTCATCCTCACGCGAGTAGCGCCACAGATGCCCGTCGCGCTGCTTTGCCCTGCCCCATCCGTCGCCGAAATACGGATAAAAATCGCGGTTTTCCGGTGAGAGCAGCGCAGTATGCAGCTCGACAGCCGCACCGCCGTTCTCGAAAACATGCTCGTATTTGCTGACCTTTCCGGCACGGTAGCCGAGCGAGGTCATAGTCTCGCACGCTTTCTCGAGCTGCTCGCGGCGGATAAGGATATCGAGGTCGCTGAGCGAGCGCATGTCGATGGACTGATACAGCTCGCGCGAGGCAAGCCCCTTGAGCGGCAGATGATCTACCCCCGCCTGTTGAAAGGCGGCGGATATCCGATCGAAATCCGCATTCTGCCGTTCGCATTGCAGCGCATTGCCGAAGGCTGCCCGCAGCAGCGGCTTCATGCCCTCCGTATCCTCGGAGATGCCCGCGCGGAGCAGCCCGGTATACACAAGATTCTCCATCCTCTGCCGTCCTGCGAGCGCGGCTATGTACGGTATGTGAGCCGGGTCGATGCTCGGCACCGGCGGTATGCCCGCCGCGCCGCACCGGGAATCGTCGGCGGTTACATTTGCTGCCTTTTTATTGTCTGCGGACGCATTATCCGTCTGCGCGTTGCCGCACGGCGAGTCGGCATTTCTTCCTACTGCATCGGCATCCGCGATAGCGAGCGCAACAAGCGATGTCAGAGTCAAAAACAGTGCATTCATATTATATCTCCGTTCTCGTATTTACGGCGCATCGCACCGTGAGGGGATGGAGCGGCTGCGGAATGCTTCCCGAAATTTCAGAGTGCCGCCTTGATAGCGGCGAGCAGGTCGGAGTACTCGTCAAACGCGGGCAGCTCGGGATGTGCCGCCTTGATAGCGTCGGTGGAACGGAAAAGGAATCCCGCCTTGCTTGCCTCGATCATGCCGAGATCGTTGAAGCTGTCGCCGCTTGCAATAGTCTCATAGCCGATTGACTGGAGCGCACGCACGGTGGTGTATTTTGATTTTTCGCAGCGCATCTGATACCCGGTGATCTCGCCGTTCTGAGCCACCTCAAGAGTATTGCAGAAGATGGTGGGCATACCGAGCTGCTTCATCAGCGGCATGGCAAACTGCTCAAAGGTATCGCTGAGAATGATGACCTGCGTAAGCGAACGCAACTCGTCAAGAAACTCGCGCGCGCCGGGCATAACGTCGATGTCCTCGATGACCTTCTGTATCTCGGGCAGTCCGAGACCGTGCTCGCGCAGAATATCAAGGCGGTACTTCATCAGCTTGTCGTAATCCGGCTCGTCGCGGGTGGTGCGGCGCAGCTCGGGAATGCCGCTTGCATCGGCAAAGGCGATCCATATCTCGGGAACGAGTACTCCCTCCATATCAAGGCATACAATGTTCATTTCGGTTATTTCCTTTCTCGGTTGATTTTTTATTGCAATATTGTGTGATTCGGTTTTTGAGCTTTTCAGCCGACCGAATCGAAAAAATTAAAGATGCAGAAGTGAATTTTGGATTACGCTTTTTTAGCCGACCCGAACCTGGGAGAGATAAAAAAGATGCAGAAGCGTCGAAAAGCGTCACGTAGCCGTACAAGCGTACGGCAGAGGCGATTTTCGGCGGTAGAAAAAGCGGATAATCTTTTCTTCGGAGAAATCCGATAGGATTTCATCTGCTTTCGCGGTATTTGTGCCGTACAAAAGCCTAAATCACACTTTTATCCGCTTTTTCGGTCTGCGCTTTTTTAGCCGACCCGAACCGGAGAGAGATAAAATCGTTTGGAGTGTTCGATTTCGTCTCGCAAGGCGTACAAGCGTACGTCGCGAGGCGAAATCGGGCGCAGAAAAAGCGAAAACATTAAATTCAGGCAGGAATCCGCAAGGATTCCGACCCATTTTCTGTCATAGCGTACACACTAAAACTCGATAACATCAGCTTGTTTTCGCTTTTTCGGTCCGGACGATTTTAGCCTCTCCCGAAACGTTCTACAAAGGTTGCGATATCATTTCTATATTTATCCCACATCTCCGGCGTCAGATCACAATGCCCTCGGTCGGGCACCTCGTGATATGTCAGTTCATGCCCCTCGGCGAGCATCAGCGGAACAAAGCGGTCCGAGTGCGTCTTTTTCGGTACCGACGGATCCGCCGAGCAGTGGTAGATGCTGTACGGCACGCGCGGCATACGCGGCACAAGGTTGACCGGCGAACGTGAGGCGAGGATATCGTCCTCCCTGCCGGGGATGCTGCCGTAGGTGGTATAGAATGCGCGTTCGGTCTCCGGCAGCTCGCGGCGGGTCGCGACAAGGTCGCAGACCGGGCAATTGGCAACGACTGCGACGGGGCGCTCAAGACGCGCATAATACGAAAACATAATGGCGGAGTAGCCCCCCATGCTGCCGCCGGTGGATATCAGCGGAACACGGGACGCGGGCAGGTCAAGCTCGCGGCGGAGCAGCGAAACTATCTCCTCTACAAAGTAAACGGTATTCTCGCTCATCCAGCTCCACGGGTTGTAGCACGGCTCGACAAAGAGTATTCCGTGCTCGCTGTAAAAGGGCTCATCCTCCGGCTCCGGCTGTCCGACACGGTAGACAGCGCAGTTAAAGCCGGTAAAGGACAGCGCGATACCGCGTATATCCTCCCGCCGCAGGTGGCTTAGGTTTGTATATGCAAACAGATAGAGATTATCAAGGGTAATGGGACTTTCCATCGCTCGGTTCCTTTTCTTTCTCCCGAAATCGGGCTATCGTATATTCGGCACGGAAATCAGATTCCCGTTATCTCCTTCATCGACTCTCTTGCGGAGTCTACAAGCGCATCGAGTGCTGCCATATCGCCGCTCTCGGTATGGAAGAGATAATATATCTTGATCTTCGGCTCGGTTCCCGAGGGACGGATAACCACCTTGTTGTCTCCCTCAAGGATATAATACAGCACATTCGACTCGGGACAGCCGGTGCCGCTCTCCGCTCCGGTGCGCAGATCGACAGCCTTGCCGGTCAGGTAGTCACGTATACCGATGACCTCGCTGCCGCCGACGGTCTTAGGCGGCTTGCTGCGCAGACGCTCCATAAGCGCGCGCATACGCTCGGTTCCGTCGATGCCCTCCATATAAACATTGGAGGTTCTTTCGACGTAGAGACCGTAGCGGTCGTACATATCGAGCAGCGCCTGATATACCGTCTTTCCCTTGGTGTGGTAGTATGCAGCCATCTCGCAGAGCAGCACCGTTGCGGTAACCGCGTCCTTGTCGCGCAGGAAGGTTCCGCGCGCATAGCCGTTCGACTCCTCAAAGCCGAGCAAAAAGTCCTCGTCAGCCGATCTTCCGGTGCGCTCCTCGTAGTCGGACACGACCTTGCCTATGAATTTAAAGCCGGTGAGAACATCGTACAGCTGCACTCCGTTGCGGCGGCAGATCTCGGTGACCATGTCGGTGGAGACAATGGTCTTGACGGCAAACGCATGCTCGCTCAGCCGTCCGCACTCGCGGGAGGCGGTAATGATATAATCGAGCAGCATAGCGCCTATCTGATTTCCGGTAAGGGTGATGAACTGTCCGTCCGCGCCGCGGATCATAACGCCGGTACGGTCGGCATCCGGGTCGTTGCCGATAATAAAGTCCGCGCCGCACTCATTTGCGAGACGGATAGCATGCTCGAATACCTCGGGCAGCTCGGGGTTCGGGAACGGTGTAGTCGAAAAATCGCCGCAGGGAGTCATCTGCTCATCGACGGTAACGATATGCTTCATACCGAGACGGCGCATAGCCTCCGGCACGAGCTTGTAGCCGGTACCGTACAGAGGGGTATAGACGACGCGAAGCTCATCGGCAGCCTCGGCGACCACCGAGGGATTGATGGGCTGACGCAGCACCTGCTCGAGGAACGCCTCGTCAGTCTCATCGCCGAGCAGCTCTATCATGCCGCTCTCGAGCGCACGCTCAAAGTCGCCCTCGGCATAGAGTACACCATCGAAGATATCGGTCTTTGCTATCTCTGCGGATACGGCATCCGCCTGCTCCGGTCCGAGCTGAGCGCCGTCCGACCAGTATGCCTTATATCCGTTATACTGCTTAGGATTGTGCGAGGCGGTGATATTCACACCCGCTGTCGCGCCGAGTCTGCGCACCGCAAAGGACAGCTCCGGGGTAGGCTGAATAGAAGCGAAGAGATATACCTTGATCCCGTTGTTCGCCATGACCGCCGCAGTAGCGCGGGAGAAACGACGCGAATTGTGTCGGCTGTCGCAGCCTACCACAACGCCGCGCTTTACAGCGTCCTCTCCGCAGGCACGGATGTACGCGGCAAAGCCCTGTGTCGCCTGCGTAACGGTATAGATATTCATATTATGCATGCCCATAGCCATCGTACCGCGAAGTCCCGCCGTACCGAAGCTGAGCAGCGAGCTGAAGCGCTCCTTTATCTCGTCCTCATTGCCTCGCAGAGCCTCAAGCTCCGCTCTCTCGCTCTCTCCGAGCTTATTCGACGCGAGCCAGCGCTCGTAGTTCTTCATGAATTCTTCCAATGTTTTTTCTCCTATTAACGGTAAATGGGATTAAGATTTTTTTATATATACGGTCGGAGTACCGCCCCGACATCGCAGCATATTGATAGTGCCGAGCCATGCGGCAAAACCGATCCCGCGCAGAAAGCGCCCGCGCTCCGCATCACGGCAAAATGTACGGTCTACATCGCACCGGAGATATCCCGCTCCGCCGAGCGGTAAAAGCCGACGGGCGCATAGTCCCGCTTTTCGAGCAGCAGGAGCAGTCCGAGCAGCTCCGCACTGCGTTCACCGCCCTCCGGCACCCCGAAGCGCAGGCTGTGCAGCAGACGTGTACTGTCATACTCCGTGCGGTGCGAATCCGCACGGCTGAGCGGAAGCCCGAGCATACGCGCAGCGGCTATTATCTGCTCGGTCCCGATGCCGCTCTCATCCGAGTGCAGCTCGTAGCTGAGCGCGCCGTCCCCCGCCGAGCCTATTCGGCAGCAGCTGCGGCGAAGCAGTGCAAACACCATCCCGCGCGGCATAAGCGACACGGTCATGGCAATATGCAGATCATATCGTCGGATAAGCCGCTCAGCCCCCGACAGCCGTCCCTCGGACAGATCCTCTATCGGGAGGATGCAGTACTGAGCCGAGCCCTGCTCCACCTCTCCGCACGCCTGCTCCGGGCTGCCGCTGTACACGCGCGTGAAGCCGTCCGGCGCAGTGCAGAGATATGGGGTAAAGAACTCTGCGGCAAGGTCGGAATAGCCGTTCTGCATATAGCATACGCGCACAAGCTCGGTGGGCGATATATACGCGCCGAGCAGCCCGTCCGGGCAGACGGCGGCAAGCCCGCGCTCGCCGAGAGCACCGTACAGTCCGCGGACAAGCGTCACACGGTCATATATGCCGAGCAGCTCCGGCGCGCCTATCGGATTCACGCCGTCACGCAGCGACCGTGGCGGAAACAGCTCCGACGCACTGCCGCAAAGCGATGCCGTCAGGCGCTGCGCCGTTTCGCGATAGCTCTCGGACAGTGCGCCGAGGCTCGGCTCCGGCAGCGAACGAACAAGCGAATAGGCAAGCTCATACAGATGAGCCTCCCGCCGCTGTGCCGCCGATGCAAGCACGCGGTCAAGCTCCCCGAGATTGTCGAGGCTGACCCCGATATCTCCGGCATCATCCGCAGTGCCGCCGAATATCATCCCGCTGTCATACGGCATATTACCCTCCCGATATATCACATTGCCCGTATCAAGGCTCCGTCACGCAGGCAGTCAGCGCCGTATCGCCGCATAAAGCGGCGCGCTGCCCGAATCACTTGTTTTCGCCGAGGATATCCTCCTCAAGCAGCGAGAAGCTGCCGCTGAGGAAGTTCTTAAGCTCCTCTGCACTGAGCTGTCTCTGAGCGAGCAGCGCAAGCGTATATACCTGCTTTGCAACACGCTCGTTGTGCTCGTTCGCACCCGCCTCGGCTGCATCGCCGAGCGCGCGTATCAGCTTGCTGTTCGAGTTGAGCACGAGCGTCGCGTCGAGCGGCATGCTCATTCCGCCGTCCTCTCCGCCGGACATACGGTACATACGCATCATATCATCCATGCGGCGGGTCTGCTCGGAGATGTTGAGCAGCGCGGGAACAGACTCGTCGCGCAGCGCCTCGCAGCGAACGGTCAGGCGGTCGCTGCCGCTGACCTTCTTAAACAGCTCCTCGAGCGCCTTATTCTCATACTTTTCGCCGTCGCCCTTGAGCGCGTCGGCAACGTCCGCGTCGATACGGACAAACTTTACATTACGGTCGCTCTCGATGACGTTGATATACTGCGTATCAAGGACCTTATCGAGCAGCGCCACCTCTATGCCCTCGCTCTCGAACATCGAGATATACTGAGCCTGAGCCGCCTTGTCGGTCGCATAGTAGACGGTGTTCTCGTGCTTTGCCTTTGCCGCCTCGAGATACTCGTCCACGGTGCGGAAGCCGCCGGAGGTCAGGGGCAGGAGCAGCGCGCTCTTTACGCGGTCATAGAACTTTCTGTCGCGCAGGCAGGCATACTCTACGAACACCTTGAGATCGCTCCAGAGCTTTTCGTACGCCTCGCGGTCGGTATTGAACATTCCGGTGAGCTTGTCGCAGACCTTCTTTACGATATGCGCCGAGACCTTGGAAACGTATGCGTTATTCTGGAGATAGGAACGCGAGACGTTCAGCGGCAGCTCGGGGCAGTCGAGCACGCCCTTGAGCATGAGCATGTACTCGGGAATTACCTCCTTGATATTGTCGGCGACGAACACCTGATTGTAGTAGAGCTTGACCTGACCCTCAAGGCTCTCAAATTCGCTGCCGATGCGCGGGAAGTAGAGTATGCCCTTGAAGTTGAGCGGGTAGTCGGCATTGATGTGGATGTGGAAAAGCGGCTCCTTCCAGTCGTGGAATACGCGGGTGTAAAACTCCTTGTAGTCCTCCTCGGTGCAGTCGGACGGACGGCGCTGCCAGAGCGGATTTGTATCGTTTATCGGCTTCTCCTCATGCTCGTGACCGGAGCACTCGTCGCAGGAGCAGCCGTCGCCGTGCTCGTGCTCATCCTTGTCACCGTCCTTGCCTTCAGCCTTTGCCTCGGCAGCCTTCTTTGCCTCTTCTTCAAGCTCCGCCTTCGTCTTGACCGATTCAAAGTAGATCGGAACGGGCATGAAAGAGCAATACTTATCGAGGATATCGCGCAGCTTGAGCTCGCTCAGATACTCGCTGCCCTCCTCGCTGACGTGCATGATAACGTCGGTGCCTCTGCCCTCGCGCTCGCCCTCGCTCATCTCATAGTCTCCCGCCTCGGAGCAGACCCATCTGACGGCGGGAGCGCCGGTGTACGAGCGGGTAATGAGCTCTACGCTGTCGCTGACCATGAAGGCGGAATAGAAGCCCAGACCGAAATGTCCGATGATTCCGGGCGCACCGCCCTCGGTGTTTTCATACTTGGAGATAAAATCCACAGCACCCGACAGAGCTATCTGACAGATAAATTTTTCTACCTCCTCGCGGTTCATGCCGATACCGTTATCAGAGACGGTAATCGTGCGCGCGTCGCGGTCAAGGCGAACATCTATGCGAAACTCGCTGTCGTCAAGATCGCGTACCTCGCCGAGCGAGGAAAGACGGCGCAGCTTAGTAACCGCATCGCATGCGTTTGAAACTATCTCGCGGAGGAATATCTCCTTTTCGCTGTACAGCCATCTCTTGATAACGGGGAATATATGCTCCGCCTCGACAGTAATGCCGCCCTTTGTTATGTTTTCGTTTTCTGCTGACATATTCATCATACCTTTCTTTTTACGATCATCCGCCCGGATCGATGCCGGGCAATAATATATATTTGTGTCACCTGCAATATGACGGTGATAGCTTATTCGGCGGCTGCACGGAGACCGTCCGGTGCGAGCCGTTTTTTGTACGCCGTTTTATGTGCGCCCCTGCACGATGCCTTTCGCCGCACAGTCCTGCACGCGCTCTATGTCCGACGCGGACGCTATGTCTGCTCCTTCTGTCCGCCCGAGGACTGTGCAAGACGCAGACTGTGCCAGAAGTCGAGCGTTTCAAAGCCGCGCTCAAGCTGATTGCAGAGATAATTCTCACACACCGCACCGAGTTGAGCCGCGACCGCGCCCTCCGCCTCAAAGGAAAGAAAGCGTTTTATCGGTGCCGCCGCGATAAAGCGCAGCAGTCCGAGCAGCTCCGGCGAGAGCGAGAACGACGCGGCAGCGCCTCTGCGCTCCTCCTCGGTGCGCGAGATCAGACTCTGATTTATATCCTCGCGGATAGCGCGCTCGACGCATTTCTCGCAGCGCAGCGTTCCGCCCGCAAGATCGAGCAGCATGTACGGCGAGTCTACCGCGCCGCATTCGGCGCAGCCGTCGAGATCCGGTGCAAAGCCGGACAGCGCCATAGCCTTAAATTCAAAGGCTGCTTTGATGAGCGGCTGCGGGCGCAGGTCGGTCATTATTGCATACAGCGAGTTGAGCAGCAGCCGCAGCATGTCCGCCGCGCCGTCCGCATTACCCTCGGGAAACAGCTCGCAGCAGATGCTGAAGAAATACTGCGCGAGCGCAAAGCCCTCGATATCGAGCCTTATCGGGTAGAACACCTCGATAGGCGATGCCTCGCGCAGCCACCGCCGCCCCTCACGCTCGTAAAAGGTCAGCTCGCTGTAACACATCAGCTGCGCGGAGGTAATTAAATGGCTCTTGATGCTCCTTGCGCCCTTTGCCATTATCGGTATCCTGCCGTACTCCGCAGTCATGACCGAGAGCAGCTTGTCGGTCTCGCCGAGCAGCACCTCGCGCACAACGAGCCCGCGAACACGAAGCTCGGTAGTATGGCTTTTTTCTCTCATTGCATTACTCCGCAGACATAGCGCCGTGGCGCCGATTATTCCGGTATATCCGCGCAGCGGCATACGGCACGGTCATGTTCTGCCGCCGTGCCGGGTCGCCGCTTACTCGAAATCATGTTTGAGATCGTAGCCGAAATCACCGAGATAGTAGTCGCTGTCGCGCCACTTCTCCTTTACCTTGACCCATAGATCGAGATGCACCTTGACCCCGAAAAACGCCTCAAGATCCTCGCGGGCATACGAGCCTATCTTCTTTATCATCTCGCCGCCGTGGCCGATGATGATGCGCTTGTGTGCCTCGCGCTCGCAGTATATCTCGGCGCGGACGCGTATCAGTGTGCCCTCGTCGACAAACTCCTCTATTACGACGGCGGTGCCGTGCGGGACCTCGTCGGAGAGCAGACGCAGCATCTTCTCGCGAATCGTCTCGGAGACGAGACGGCGCTCGGTCTGGTCGGTCGAGATGTCGCCGGGAAAGAACCACGGACCCTCGGAGAGAAATTTTTCAGCCTCGCCGAGCACCTCGTCAACGCCCTTTCCGCGCACTGCGGAGGTCGGAACGACTGCGTCGAGCTCGAACTCCTCGCTGTATGCCGCAATGGTCTCCGCGATGCGAACGGCGTTCGAGCGGTCGGTCTTGTTGATAACGAGAATTATCGGCGTGCCCGATGCGCTCAGGCGGCGCAGAATGTCGCGCTCGATGTCGCCCACTCTCGGTTCCGGCTCGACGACGACAATTGCGCCGTCGGTCTGTCCGATGGTATGATCGACCGCGCCGACCATGTATTTGCCGAGCTTTGTTCGCGGAGCGTGCATGCCGGGTGTGTCGATAAAAACGAACTGATCCTCGCCGCGCGAGAGAATGCCGGTTATGCGGTTTCGCGTCGTCTGCGGCTTTGAGGACACTATGGTGATCTTTTCGCCCACCATGGCGTTTACGAGTGTCGATTTTCCGACGTTCGGTCTGCCGAGTACGGCAATAAAGCCTGTTCTTGTCATAGAGTAAATTTGCCTTTCCGTTTTTTATAGGTAGTCTCCCGACTCAGTCGCGGGAATTGAAAGCGCAAAGCGCAAGATGCGTCATATAGAGGTCGACCTTTGAGATGGTCTCGTATGGTGCGTGCATAGAGAGCACCGGAACACCGAGGTCTACGGTGTTGATGCCGTGGCGAGCAATATATGCAGCGACCGTTCCGCCGCCGCCCGCGTCGACCTTGCCGAGCTCGGCAGTCTGCCATACGACGCCCGCGCCGTCGAGTATGCGGCGGATCCTGCCGACAAACTCGGCGGATGCATCGCTCGTACCGTACTTTCCTCGGCTGCCGGTGTACTTGTTCATCACAACGCCGCCGCCCATTACAGCCGCATTTCTGCGGTCATAGACATCCGCATGCATCGGGTCGAATGCCGCGCTGACATCTGCGGAGAGACATGCAGAAGCAGCTCTTACGGCTGCATCCGACGCGCCGTAGGCATCAGAGATGGCATGGATAACGTCTCCGAGCACATCGCTCTGCATTCCGGTAACACCGTCGCTTCCCGTCTCCTCCTTGTCCGCAAGGATGACGAGCATGGTGTGGCAGCTGTCCTTGCACTCAAACAGCGCCGTGAGCTCCGGATACGCGCATACGCGGTCGTCGTGACCGTATGCTCCGACCATCGAGCGGTCAAAGCCGATATCGCGCGCCTTGGCGGCGGGAACTGCACTCAGCTCCGCGCTGATAAAGTCCTCCTCGGTGATGCCGTAGCGCTCGGAGAGCAGCTTCATCGTCTCGAGCTTTACACGCTCGGAGACCTCGGTATCGGTGAACGGCTCGCTGCCGATAAGCAGATTCATATTCTCGCCCTTGATGCCCTTGTTCATCGGCTGGGTCATCTGCTCCGAGGCAAGATGGATAAGAAGATCCGGGATGGTAAAGAGCGGGTCGCTCTCGTCCTCGCCGACACACACATCCACCGTGCTGCCGTCCGCGCGGACGACAATGCCGTGCAGTGCGAGCGGGATAGTCACCCACTGGTACTTCTTGATACCGCCGTAATAATGAGTCTTGAAATACGAGAAGCCGCCCTCCTCAAAGAGAGGGTGCTGCTTGAGATCGAGGCGGGGTGAATCGACATGCGCCGCCGTTATGCGGATGCCGTCGCGCTCGATGTCCTCGCTGCCGAGCGAAAAGAGATAGAGCGACTTTCCGCAGTTGTTGTAGTAGTATTTTCCGCCGCGCTCGAGCTTTTCGCCGAAGCGGAACGGTCGGAAGCCCTCAGCCTCCGCCATTTCTATGCCGCGCTTTACCGCCTCGCGCTCGGTCTTTGCCGCATCGAGAAACGCCTTGTATCCCTCGGCATAGTCGCGCGCCTTCTGCGCGGTTCCCTCGGCACCGTCGTCATATGCATTCTTTGCCTTAAACAGCAGCTGCTCGCTGAGCTTCTTCGAGCTGTCCTCCATGATAATTCTCCTCCCTTTTGCCGTGCGGTCGGCACTGCCCGAGCCGCCCGTTCGATGCGGCACATACGCGCCGCAAAAAGTCACCGAAAACCGAGCTTTTTCGCCCGCCGGTTTCGAGTTCGTACATATTATTATTGTGCCTATGATAAACACTTAAACATTTTAATACATCCCCGCCCTTTTGTCAAGGAAAATACCGCCTATGTAATTAAAGGCGGGCAAAAATTTTGTCCGCTCTGCGAGACTTTCGTTTGCACCACGCCGACGCGGTGAGGTTTTTTCTCGAAAGACCTCTGAAAAAGCCGATTCGGTATGTTCGTGTGATGCAGTATGTGCCGCGCCAAAGCGGGCGGGTGTAATAGGATGAAGGTTGTTTTCAGATGAAAAGGTTAAATCTCGCTGCCGCGGTCGATGGTGCTTGGAAAGAAGCTGCGGTTGTTTGCTTTGTCTGTGTCAAAGCGGGATCAATTACGCTCTTGCGGTCGTAGTTTATAGATATTCTTTTCAATTGTTTGTTCTTTTCCACTTTCTTTTTACGCGAAAAAGCCACCCCTTCGGGTGACTTTTTCAACAATCTGAAGCTCCCCATGCTGCACAGCATGGGGAGTTGAATCATTTTCGCTTGCTTTTTTCAATCTTGCTGCTTGTCAGCGGAGCACATTATTATTACGGCGCCGCGGTTCTGTTTATTTCGATCAAACAGATGCAAATGCCGACCTGCTGCGTGTCACTTTACATCGAGGACTGCTGCAAGGAAATTCTTCGTACGCTCGTTCTTCGGACTGCCGATGACCTCCTCCGGCGTTCCCTCCTCGGCGATATAACCGCCGTCGATAAAGAGAATGCGGTCCGCGACCTCGCGGGCAAAGCCCATCTCGTGCGTCACTATGACCATCGTCATGCCGTCGGAGGCGAGCTTCTTCATTACGCGCAGCACCTCTCCGACCATCTCGGGATCGAGAGCCGAGGTCGGCTCGTCGAACAGCATTATATCCGGATCCATGCAGAGAGAGCGGGCGATAGCCACGCGCTGCTTCTGTCCGCCGGAGAGCTGATCGGGATAGGCATCCGCCTTTTCGCCGAGTCCGACGATATCGAGCATCTTGCGCGCCTTTTCGCGAGCCTGCGCCTTGCTCTCCTTTTTGACATTCATCGGAGCGAGGGTCAGGTTATCGAGAACGCTGTAATTGTTGAAGAGATTGAAATGCTGAAAGACCATTCCTATCTTTTCGCGCACCTTATTGATATCGGTACGGCGGTCGCAGATGTCCGCGCCGTCGACGATAACGGTACCCGCACTCGGTGCCTCGAGCTTGTTCAGACAACGGAGAAAGGTGGACTTTCCGCCGCCGGAGGGTCCGATTATACAGACGACCTCGCCCTCGTGAATGTCGGTGGAGATATCGCGCAGCACCTCGGTCCTGCCGAAATGCTTGGCAAGTCCCTTAACGTGTATCTTGACGTTTGCTTCCTTAATGCTTTCTGCCACGGTTAAGTCTCCTTTCGAGCTGCTTCGCAAGTACCGAGAGCAGTGTGATAACGACCAGATACATAAACGCTACGATAGCCCATGTCTGAAACGACTTACCGGTATTGGAGACGACGTTTTTTGCCTTGTTGACCAGCTCCGGAAAGCCGATGACCGAGAGGATAGAGGTGTCCTTGAGCGTGATAATGAACTGATTGATGATAGAGGGTATCATTGTGCGTATAGCCTGCGGGAGAACGACCTTAAACATCGAGCGCCAATAGGTCATTCCGAGGCTGCGCGCAGCCTCCATCTGACCGCGGTCGACCGACTGTATTCCCGCGCGGATTATCTCCGACATGTACGCGCCGCAGTTGAGCGCGAGACACGCGGTACCCGCCTGAAGCGCGGTGAGCGTTATCTTTTCGGCAAAAAGCCCCTCAAAAATCGTGTTGAAAAGATACGGCACGCCGAAGAAGATAAAGAAGGCAAGAACGATCATCGGCACGCCGCGAATAGCATAAACGAATATGTAGGCAATGACGTTGCAGACCTTATTTTTAACAACGCTGAGCATTCCGAATATCAGTCCGAGAATGCACGCAAAGAGCAGACCGTAAAGCGCGAGAAGCAGCGTTTGCCCCATCGCCTCAAGCAGTATCTGCCCGTACTGATCTATAACGGTATTCAAACAGAGATCCCCTTTCAAAAAAACAGAGCTGCATCGTCATACACAGCCTCAAAAAGCACTCAACCGGACGGCATATGCGCGGGGAATGCGCAGTATCCGCCCGACAGAGGCGCAGCGGGAGCACGCCCGCCGCCGAGATGGGCGCCGCAGCGCGAGCACACCGCCGCTCTTGTTGTATGTCGTTGTATATTTATGGCGTATAATGCGCCGAAGCCGCCCCGCAGCAAGGCGCGGAGCGGTTCACGGCGTCTTTTATTCTGCACAAGCCGCGCCACGGGCGCGGGACGGGACTCAGCCGAGATACTTAGCGAGTATCTCGTCGTACTTTCCGCTTGCCTTGATGTTTTTAAGACCTGCGTTGAACATATCGATCAGCTCTTTGTTCGACTCGTCGAAGATAGCCATGCCGTAGCCTGCGCCGTCGTTCTCGGAGCCCTCAACGATGCGGAGCTGATAGGTGTCGTTCTGATCGTGAATGGTGGACGCCATAATGGGGGTGTCCTCGAAGCAGGCAACAGCCTGACCGCCGGATACGTACTGATACATTGTAGGCGAATCCTCAACATAGGTAAGGTTAAAGCCGTACTGATCCTTCAGGCTCTCGGCATAGTCCGCGCCCTGAGTTCCGTTCTTGACGCAGACGAGCTTGCCGCTCAAATCATCAAAGCCGTTGATGTCGGAGTTAATAGCAACAGCCATGCACTGTGCGGCATCATAGTAGCTGTCGGAGAATATCCAGCCCTCGTTTACACGCTTCTCGGTGATGGAAGCACCTGCGATCATGGCATTTGCCTGACCGGACTGGCATGCCTGAATGGATGCATCCCAACCGAGGCTCTGAAGCTCGTACTTAAAGCCCTGATCCGCTGCGACAGCGGCAACGATGTCAACGTCGATACCGACGAGATTATCCTTCTCATCTCTGAACTCAAAGGGCTTGAAAACGGTATCGGTCACAATTACCCATGTTTTGTCCTTGTTCTTGTCGTTATCGCTGTTCGTCTTGCCGCAGGAAACGAGCGCGGCGAGCGATGCAGCTGCCATAATAAGCGCTGCGGCTCTGATGAATTTTTTCATGTCGAAAAATTCCTTTCCGTTAAAATGTTTTTTTCGCATGCCGCACACGGGTGCGGCAGATGCTGAGGGTATGTCTGCCGTCAACCGCGGCAGATTCGCTGTAAAAAATAAGCTGTCATAATTATAAGACTTTATGAATAAAAAGTCAATAATAAATTCACACCGAATGACAGGCATTACAGCTTTTTCGATTTTTCAGCATGGGGAGGATGTATGTAATCACTGCGAATTTAGGTGAATCAGAGCCTCAGCCGCTTTTTCTTTGTGCGAGCGGAGGTGACATTGAATCGCATAGCGATTCAACATGAAGTTTTTCTTTGCCGTTATGGGCGGCAATCTTGCTCCGCAAGACCGCAAAACTTCACGCGAACAATGCTTCGCATTGTTCGGAAAAGCTAATGAAAAGAAACGCCGCTCTGTGGGGTCATTGAATCGCTGCGCGATTCAATATGAAGTTTCGGTCTGTGCTTCGCACTTACCGAAACATTCACACCTTGTTTCTGCAACGGTTGACGAAACTTTTCTGCTACATACCGCTTTAGTCCGTGCGTCTCGAAAAAGCCTCTCAGTTTTAAAGTTTTGAAAGTGGGCCGGGGAAACTTTTTCAAAAGTTTCCCCAGCGCGTACTCCCCGCGTCATCACGCAAAGACGAGCATGCCCATAACGGCATACGGCAGCACTCTGCCGAGATATGTTATGTTGGGGCGGGCAAAATGCACCCGAGCTGTTTTTCGCCATTTCCATGTATAATATGCCGTATTATATCATATTTTCTGTTATTTATACATGCCGTCGGGCGAAAAAATCAAAATTCGTCATCGGCATGCATCACCCGTGCCGCTGCGCGCCGTCCTCCTTGCAATTTGCATAAACATGTGATATAATAAAATGATATAGGAAACAAGATTATCGCGGCGGGTGTTCGGGAGGCTCGCACAATGAGGATATAAATGCCGAAAGAAATGCAGGACCGTCAATGAAAAAGAAAGAACACGCGACAAAAATTCAAATGCTTGTTGCGCTCGGGCTGCTCTTAGCAGCACTCGGGGGTACGGTATTTGCCTTTTTCCGCTATTACAGCAGCAATATTAACGAAACGCTCTACACCGAACGCATCAATCAGATGGACGCGGTGACCGGGCAGCTGTTCCGCAATCTCGACAATGTCATCGAGACGCGCTGGCTCGAGGTACGGATACAGTCGAATCTGCTCGAGATAAATCAGCCGCAGAGCCCCGAGGAGCTGTACAGCTTCATTTCCGCGCAGCAGAATACCTCGCTGATGAATGAGCGGCAGATGTCTATCGTCGCCGTCGACAGCGCCGGTCACTATTACACCTCCGACGGGATCGGCAGCGGCGAAAACGGACTGAGCTACATTGCCGGAACACCGTCTCATGTCAGCTACGTTGACGGCACGCCGTGCGGAAACGGCTCTCGCTTGCATCTGCTGCTCCGTCTGTCCGAGCCTATCGTTCTGCGGGACGGTGATGAGGAGATAGAGCTGATATACTACGGCACATCTCAGGCAATGGAGCACTATACGCAGTATTTCACATGCGACGCATATGACGGAAGCAACAGCGTTTACGTGCTCGACCGCAGCGGTTATAAGATATTCAATTCGGGCAGCACCGATCTGCTCCGGGGCTGCAGCGCATATGCCGTACTCGAATCAATGGAATACCTGCACGGCTGCTCGTTCGAGGAGACGCTGAAAGCGCTCGACGAGCGCGGCATCGCCATATCCAATGCGGTTCTTGACGGCACCGAGTACTACTACGCGCTGCGCCGCGTTGACTATACCGACTGGACACTGCTGTTTCTTATCCCGTCTCCCTACGTCGCGCAGAGCACCGTTCAGATAGTCAAAGCCGCCACTGTAACGCTTGCGGTATTTGCGGCTGTCCTGCTGATCCTGTCTGTGATATCGATCGCTCTGCTGCTCCGCGTACATCACCGCCGGGAGTTGACCGCAGAGCATCAGCGCACAGAGCTTCAGGCGGAAATGAATGCCGCACTGACAGCAGCAAACGAGCGGCTTTCACAGGCAAAGGAAGCTGCCGAGTGCGCAATGCATACAGCAGAAAACGCAAACCGCGCCAAGAGCAACTTCCTTGCGAATATCAGCCATGACGTAAGAACGCCGATGAATGCCATCGTCGGTCTCGCCGACCTGCTTGAGCACAATGCCGATTCGCCTGAGCGCGTTCTCGATTACACGCACAAGATACAGTCCTCCAGCCGCCATATGCTCGGACTTATCTCCGACCTGCTTGATATGGCAAAGCTCGAAAACGGCAAGCTCCGCTCTAACATATATCCTATGGATTTGCACGATCAGATCAATCAAATAGAGACGATGATCCGTCCTCAGGCGGAGAAACGCCGTCAGGAGCTGCGTATCACCACCGAAAATCTGCGGCATACCCATCTGCTCGCCGATGAGCTGATGCTCCGACGCGTGCTGATAAATATCCTGTCCAATGCAATAAAATATACCCCTGACGGCGGCAGAATAGAGTTCAATATCGAGGAGCTCGAACGCGAAAACCGCGCCTACGCACGCTTCCGCTTCACTGTTACAGACAACGGAGTCGGCATGAGCAAGGAGTTTCTCAGCCACATATTCGAGCCATTCTCGCGCGCCGAGGCATCGACCGTAAACCCGATAACCGGCACGGGGCTCGGAATGGCTATCGCAAAAAGCCTCGTCGAGGCTATGAACGGCGCTATCCGCGCAGAAAGCTGCGAGGGCAAAGGCAGTATGTTCGAGTTCATAGTCAGCCTCCGTATCGACGACGGCACGGCGGATGCGGCGCTTTCCACAGTTTCCACAGCCAATTCGACGGTTGCGAGTGACTCCGCGCATGCGGATGCACAGACAAACACACCGCCTCTGCCGCCTGCCCAAAGCAATGCCGACGACAGCGATCGCAGCATTGACATTTGCGACAAAAGCGACATAAGTGACGACGGCCGCCGTGACGAAAACACCTCGGCAGCGGTCACCGCAGCAGACAGCGGTAAGCGCGGCATCACAGAGGAATATCCCGCGCTGCGCGGCATGAAGCTCATCTGCGCAGAGGACAACGAGCTGAACGCAGAGATACTCAAATCAATGCTCGAGCTTGCCGGCGCGGTCTGCCGCATATATCCGAACGGGCGAGCGATAGCAGAGGCATTCGACGAGATAGCTCCCGAGAACTGCGACCTTGTGCTGATGGATATTCAGATGCCGGAAATGAACGGCTACGACGCAGCTCGCGCAATACGCAGCAGTAAGAATCCGTATGGCAGGACGGTTCCGATCATCGCTATGACCGCAAATGCCTTTTCGGACGACGTTCAGCGCAGTATCGCCGCAGGAATGAACGCCCACCTCTCTAAGCCGGTCAACCTCGACGCACTCGAACGTGCGATCATCCGTATAAGGTCTACCCCCCCCCCCGAAATGGAAGCAGATTCCAATGATTGACCCGCCGACTCCGGCGCGGGGATACGCAGGGGACGCGGGGATGCGCGGGGGAAACTTTTGAAAAAGTTTCCCCCGCCCCCCTTTCAAAACTTTAAAACTGAGAGGCTTTCTCGGGCAGAACGGCTGAGACGATTGCCGAGTAAAGGTTTCACCCGCCGCGCACCGACTAAGGCTCAGGAAGTTTTAAGGTTTCGCCCACCGCTGCGTACGGACTGAGCCGGAAGCAGATTAAAAGTGATAAGTGTGAAGATAAGCGACCGCATTATTCGAGAAATGATGCGGTTATACTTGAAACTTGGGTGCAAATGCACCTAAGTTTCAAGTAAACGCTTGATATTTTGCAAAAACAGCGGTATACTATACTTAAAAGTCAGGGGAAAATACCCGTAAGTTTTAAGTGAGCGGAGGGTTACAATGCAGAACATTATTGCTAAATGAAAAATCCCTTGAACTGTAAACTAAATAAAACGAAAAACGGAGCTGTTAAAAAACGAGTTTTTTAACAGCTCCGTTTGATTCAGGTGGATGTTAAAACGCCCACTCCGAGCATTTTTGATTCTTACCGTCTCGGTCGTACAGCGGCGCGGGGCGGCTTTTCTTCCGATGTCGCTTCCGTCGGCGCGGCAACGGTCGTCAAAACCTATTTCCGCTGCCGTCTCGGTCCGCACGCCTTAAAAAAATCCCCTCAATTTTAAAGCTTTGGTAGGGGGCGTGGGGGGAGACTTTCTCGAAAGTCTCCCCCCGCTCGTTTCTCCCGCGTTCCCGCTTACAGCTCTGCGATAAGTCCGACAAGCTCCTCATATTTTTCTCTGACTCCGGGCAGCGACGTCTTAGCCTCCTCGAGCTTGCCCGCGCGCAGCTCCTCGGTAAGCGCCGCATCGACCTTATACAGCGACTCAAAGCCGAGATTCAGACACAACCCCTTGAGTGTATGTGCGGCGCGGAACGCCGTTTCCGCATCTCCCTGAGCCATCGCCTCACACAGCTGAGTATAGCTTGTATCGGCGGGAAATTTCCGTGCAAACCGGACGACAAGCTCCTCCGTTCCGAGTCTGTCCAGCACGCTTGCGGCGTCTCCGCCTATTTTTGTATAAAACTCCCGAACCTGCATTTCTTCACCTTTCCCGACCGCATGGTCGCTGCGCGGGACTGTCCGCCCGCCGTTTTCCGTATTCTTTCCGAATCGGCTGTGCACCGATCTGTCTGTCGGTTTCCTATGATGTTCATATTCTTCTATTCGCGCCGGAGCCCGGCATTGCCGGTGACCCTTGTGCCGAAAAAACAGCCGACTGCGCTGCCTCTGCGCTTATTGCGCTTCTCTTAGGCAGCCCTCGATATCACGCAGGCAGCCGAGCAGCAAAGGATTAAAGACCCCGCACTCGCCGCTGCATATCCGGCGTATCGCCTCATCATGCGTGAGTCCGTCTCTATACGGGCGCGCACTGATCAGTGCATCGTATGTATCCGCAAGCGATACCACCTGCGCGGAGATAGGTATCTGCTCGCCGACCAAGCCGTCCGGATAACCGCCGCCGTCGTAGCGCTCGTGGTGACTGCGGCAGACCTGCGCCGCTATTCTGACAAGCTCCTCATCGCGGAAGCGCTCAAGCGAATTAAGTATCTGCTCACCGAGCACGGTATGCGTCTGCATTATCCGGCGCTCCTCCGGAGTCAGTCTGCCGTGCTTTCCGAGTATATCCTCACTGATGCCGATCTTTCCGATATCGTGCAGAGACGATGCAAGGGTTATGGTCCTGCGCTCCTCCCAGGTGAGATGATATTTGTTTGTACGCTTTACAAGACTTGTGAGCAGCAGCTCGGTTATTTTGGATACATTTTCTACATGCCATTCGTCCTCGCCGTTTCGAAACTCGACAATATGGCGTAGTATGTCAACGATCATCTTGTCGCGGCGCTCGCGATTTTTCATCTGCGTTGAGAGCAATTCGGTCAGGCGCCGCTGCTTCATATTCATCTTGATGATGTTATTCACACGTCGGCAGATGACGCGTGAATCAAACGGTCGGCTGATATAGTCGGAGATGCCGAGCTCATAGGCACGGTTCATCACATCATCCGAATGCTCGCTCGATATCATTATTACCGGGATATCCGAAATTGTGCCGCTGCGGTTCATGTCCTCGAGAACATCGAAGCCGCTGCACCCCGGCATTATAATATCGAGCAGCATAAGCGATATACCGGTGCCGTACTCATGCAGCATATCAAGGCACTCCTTACCTCCTCTCGCGGTCAGAATGCTGTAATCGCCGCCGAGTATTGAGGACAGCATATCGCGGTTAAGCTCCGAGTCATCGACTATAAGCACCTGCTGATGCCGACGCTCGTATTCCGAACGTGTGCCGTGCTCCTCATCTGTCTCGCTCGTGACCGCTATACCCTTGTGCCTTTTGGCAATGTACATGTAGCGGTCCGCGCGGACAAGCGCCTCCTCAAGCGGCTCGTTCTGCGCGAGCGTTCCGCCCATGCTTATCGACAGCTCGATACTCGGATATTCATCGAGGCGCAGCTGTCTGACTTTCTCGCATATCTGATCGAGACGGGAGGTGAGCAGCGATCGGTCGAGCACCGTGGGCAGCAGGAGCACAAATTCATCACCGCCGTAGCGTATCATCCTTTCGCCCTCATGCAGACAGGTGCGCACCGCGCCCGAAACGCAGGAGAGCACCGCATCACCCACTGCGTGACCGTAGATATCGTTGCATAGCTTAAAGTCGTCAAGGTCGAAGATGGCGACGCCGCCGTCGCAGCGTGCTTGTTTCAGCTGCTCCTCATAGTGCTTGCGATTGTATGCGCCGGTCAGACTGTCGCGAAAAGAGACTTTTTCGTAATATTTCAGCTGCAGCTTGTATTCGCTGACGATATCGCTGACATCGAAGCGCGCAAGCGCAAGAATGGAACGGTCGTCTCCGATGTAGGAATATATCAGCTTTTTGTACGATACAGCGCCGTATTCGTCATGCAGTGAAACGCACAGCGTATACCTATCCGTTTTTGCGAGCTGCTCCACGACGTAACCGAGCCGCAGCTTTCGCGCGATCTCCTCCGCCTCGCTGTCAGCGATGCAGTCACGGACAAAAAGGTCAACGCGGCGGTCATAATTGCCGTCGTCGGCGGCAGGGTGCAGGTCGATGCCGTTGATGTGGGTCATGTATCTGCCGCTCTCTGTGTCGATAAGGAGCAGATCTTCGAGTATGCTGTCCATCACCCGCTTAAGCGAGGAATTGAGAACCTCGGTGAAGATATTGCGGCAGGAGACGAGTACATTCCGCATACCCTGTCGCTGCAGGATGACCTCATACCACGCCGTTTCGCCTGATTTTGTCCTTACCTTATGCTCAAATGCGCGGCAGCATTCCTCCCCCTCGCAGAAGCAGCGCAGCGACTCGCGGCTGAGATTGCCGCTCGCCTGATGAACATCCGCCGCGAACACGTAGCTTGAGGTATAGTGCTCGATTATCCGCTCGGTATCAAACCAGTTGTTTGCGTACTCGGGGCGATTTGAATCATAGTAGAGAAAAACCTTGTCCTTTTCATAGTCGTACTTGAATATCGCGTCGCAGTAGAATTTCAGTGATCGGACGATCTCGTTATTCTCCATTGCTTACCTCCCATCGGATGTTATCTCGCGCACGGCTTCATAGGTCCTTCGGCAGTTGTTTCTATCGCGCAGCGGGAAGAAGAGCTCGGCGCGCCGCTTATATTCCTCGTCCGGAATCATGCCGCTCCCTATGCAGCCGCGCAGCGCCGAGAGCAGCTGTGCTTCATCGGTGCACACGGGGCCGAAGCCGTCGCGACGGCAATCAAAGTAACCCGCCCTATAATGCATTGAGCGGAATTCCTCCTCGTCAAACTGATAGTATATTATCGGTTTTCCGAGGTAAGCGACATCGAAAAATACGCTCGAGTAGTCGGTTATCAGCAGCGCACAGTCGCGCAGCAGCTGCTGAACATCGTGGCTGCCGGCATCGGCGATCGTAATACGGTCGGAGCCCGCTCGGAAGCAGTCGATATACCGCTGCATCTCGATATGCGGATAGAAAACAAGGCGTGTGTCGCTCTCCTCGAGCAGCCGCGCAAGCTCGGGACTTGCGAGCAGCGAGCGGAAGCTGCGGCAGTACTCGGTATCGTAAAACGCATCTCCCGACGGGTATCCGGAGCCGCGCCATGTCGGCATCAGCAGTATCATGCGCTCTCCGCTGCCGGGTTCTTGGAGGCTGTCGTAGCGGCAGAGCCCGAGATAACGAACGACCCCCTCGGGAAAGCCGAAGGTCGAGCGAACATGGTCGTATTCCGGCTTTGCCCCGCAGACAAAAAGGTCGATATACAGACTGCCGTAATGCAGCCAGTCCATGGCGTTGTTGATAATACCGTGCTTGAGATAGACCTGACGTCCCCGCGCGTGCAGACCGTGCTGCGCAAGACGGAAATATATTACCTTGTCAGGCGCGGCGGGCTGAACGTGCGTAGATATCAGCGCGTCGGCGGCATAATACATAATATAGTGGCGCGGGCTGCGGTAGTTCACCGCACCGCCGAGCTTGTCTATCAGCGGGCGGTCGGGACTGCCCGGAGTAATGACATAACGAGCGTTGACCTCGGGATGCTCGGATACAAGATAGGAATAGAAGCGATAGCCGTTGTCCCGCGCGTCCGTACCGCGCTCGGATATCAGCCACAGCCCGCGCAGGCTCGGACAGATATGCCTGCCTATCGCTCCGAGCGGACGGAATATCAGCATAAACAGCAGCTCGCGGAGATAGCTCGGAATTTTTTTCAGCTTTGATGTCATTTCAGATCTCCTTAGCTTCGGAAGCCCTCTCGGTGATTAGGGTTCGGTTTTGAATTTAGAGTTTGGAAATTGAGATTCGGGATTCGGTATTACAGTAACACGGTTCGGAGCTTGAATGCCGTCAATACCCGCATCCGGCGCGAGTCCGCGCCCGACGGTGAGCATTCATCTATACGGCGCAATATTTACGCACGAGCCGAATATGCACACAGAATCGCCCGCAGCAACGGCGGCATTATCCGGAGCCCTTTCGCCCGCGCAGCCGACAGCGCAGATGCCGCATTACCCCCGAAAAGCCGCACCGCTGTAACGCGATAATATGCCTGCGGCGGCGATACCAGCGGCAGAAGCGCTCGTTCGCCTCCTCCGCGCTGTACTTCTTGAGCAGCCTGCGGCGCTTGTTGCGCATCATCCGGTCGCCGAGCGCGTGCCATGATGCGTGATGGTGATGTATAGAGTAGGTTCGCTCGGTCAGGTGGGTAAGCTCATCGGTCTCAAAGTCCTTGGGATTAAAATATTCGACAGGATAGATCGTGACCTCGCCGAGCTGCTGAACAGTATCCTCCGCCCGCAGTCCGAGCGCAGAAAACACCGCGCCGTCGGTCACAACGCAGGTCTGCGCAAGCACCCTGCCGTCCGCGCCGTAGTACGCGCGGCTCTCGTAGCCCGCCATCAGCCGCCTCAGGAGCTCCGCGCCCGCCTCCGCACCGAAGCCGAGTCCGGTCGCGACCTCGCCGGCGCGCTGCATGCCGAAGTACACCTTATTTTCAAGCAGCGGATCGAGCGGTCGGAGCAGCTCAACATCGGTGTCGAGATATATGCCGCCTTGCTCATAGACTATCTTCAGCCGCGCATAGTCGGTGACATATGCCCATCGGCGGTCGCGGTACGCGTCGGCAGTGTAACGGATGCAGTCAACATCGAAATTTTTCTCGTTCCACTCGATTATTTCGTAGTCCGGGCAGAATTGCCGCCAGCTCGCAATGCATTCACGCACCTCGGACGACAGCGAATTGCCGCCGAACCAGCAATAGTGAATTTTTTTAGGTATCATAGATCATTGCCTCTTTGAAGGTCGTTGTTCGTGTATCGGTAATGTGAAACGCTTAGCACGAACAATGCGGGTTGTTCCAAAGCTCCAAAAGAACGCTGTCACTACGAACATGATCTAATCAGAGCCTCAGCCGCTTTTCTTTGTGCGAGTAATGCGCAGCGAACAACGCAAGCGTTGTTCAAAAGCTCCAAAAGAAACGCCGTCCTGCGGGGCTCCGCCCCACACCCCGTGATGTTTGGAGCGTAAGCTCCAAACTCACGGCATAAAAGCGTAGCTTTTATGCGAGGCCCATTGAAAAGGTCGACGAAACTTTTCCGCTGCTTGATGCCACGGTCGATGCAGCTGCGAGAAAAGTTCCCAATTTTAAAGTTTTGAGGGGGTGCGGGGGGACTTTTTCAAAAGTCCCCCTGCGCGTTCCCCGCGTTCCCCGTGTCCCCCGCCGTACCCACCGTACCCGCCGTACCCCGTCGGTTAAGTGCGGAGAGTATTGTCACCATGCCGGGGAGATGCAGCTTAAGCAGCAGCAGCTTTACGGTATCATTGCGGCTGCCCGCCGAGGCGAGCGGCGTATCATTCACCGCCTCTCTCACCCGCGGGAGCTTCATCATCCGCCGCAGCCATGCCGTGCGTTCGCGGAGGCTCATATCGCTGAGCGAGACATTTTTAATTCCCATCTGCAGATCGCGGACGGTGCAGTATTTAACGGCAGCGGAGTGCATCGGGCTGTCGTCAAGGCCCCATTCATGAACAACATCGCGCAGCGCGTCGCTGATATAGAAATTTTCGTCTATCCGCTCATTGTGATACGAATTTGAGAGCGAGCCGACACGCGATTCGGTATAATGATAGCATACTTTGCGCAGCGAAACAAGACAGGCAGGGTCATTACGATAAAAATCAATAAAGAACATAGCATCCTCGCCGATATCATAACATCTGAAGCGGCAGCAATGCTGCTCTATAAACTCGCGTCGCATGAGCTTGTTCGTTACGAGATGCGACGAGGCGATCTTGTCGAAGTTGTCCCGAAAAGGCGTGCCGCGAAAAACGCCCTCAAGCGGCGGCATTGCGGTCGAGCGGCCGACCAGCCGTCCCGACGCATCATAAGTATCAAGTGTGCTGCCGAAAATAACGATATCCGCGTCTTCTCTGTCAGCCGCGTCGGCGAGCTGCTCCGCCGCATCAGGCTCAACCCAGTCATCCGGATCGAGAAAGAAAATATACTTACCCCGCGCGGCATCAAGCCCCGCATTCCGCGCGCTCGCGACACCGCCGTTTTCCTTTCGTATAAGACGCAGGCGGCTGTCATGTGCCGCCGCCTCTGAAATAATATCGGCACTGCGATCCGGCGAGCCGTCGTCGATAAAAATCGCCTCGAAGTCCGGCATTGTCTGCGCGAGCAGCGAATCTATCGCCCGTCGGATACATTTCTCCACATTATAAACGGGAAGTATGAAAGAGACACGTACCATTCGGCACCTCCGAAAATAATAACGTATGCGGAAACCGCATCATTGCGGGAATTGAAATAATAATGATAATTGTCGAATTGCGCGGATCGAGAGAAAACATAAACCACGTCATTGTGCATACCGAGCCGACAGCGGCGGGAGCAGAGGGAATTACACTCGCTGCGAGGCTGTCTCTCAATCCTTTTTGCTTTCTTTTTCCGCGCCGCACTCCTTATTCGCACCGCGCGGTCTGCCGACCGAGAACGGAATGAACCTATTGACCGCAGCGCTGACAAGCGCCGCAACAGCTGCCGAGAACACAGTGACGATCAGCACCGCCGCCGTCATGGGCAGCTCCGACGAGTGCGGCAGCAGCCCGAGAAGTGCAAGCCCCGCCTTAGCTGCGTACATATGCCACACAAAGAACACAAAGGTATTGCGTCCGATAAAGCAGAGCATGCGGGAACTGCCTATCAGCTCGGATATCGCAAACACGGCGAGAATACCGACAAACGACAGCACGGTGAACAGTACGGGATTAAAGTAACCGCCGAGGTTCATATTGACGGTACAGCCCTGCCACACAAGGTTAAAGGACGCGAGCAGCACGGCATACAAAGCGGTATATATCGCCGCGCGGATGCCGGGGTGCAGACCGTGCAGAGCCGACGCGATACTGTACGGCAGCGGTTTCATTCCTCCGTCCGCGGCAGCCGTACCCGAGACGGCTTCCCGTGCCGCCCCGCGCTGTGATGTTTCATTCGCCGCATTTTCTACGTAATCTACATTTTTTGCCATTTTCGACACATCTGCGCTGCTTCTCATACGGTCGGACAGCCGGCGAAGCAGATATCCGAGCGTCATAAACTGCGTGCTTGTCAGCGCGGTATCGAATTTCCACGGCATTATTTCGCCGCGCGAGGAGACGATATAGCCGAGAGCGGTGCATAGGACGGTGAGCAGAACAAGCGGCAGCATACGTTTCCGAGAGAGCCGCAGCAATAGTGCAAAGATAAGCTCGAGCACAGTAAGGCATGGGATAAACCATATGAGATTGCCGCGCAGCAGAGGCAGAATATAGTTTGAGAGCAGGAGCGAGGGCAGTCTGCCGAAGTCGAAGCCGCAGCGCATAAGGTCCATCGCCGTGGCGACCAGCCCCATAAAGGAGCCCCAGAACGCATACGGGATAATCCGCGCACGCAGGGTGCGGTGGGCGAGCTGCTCGCAGTCGTCGTACCTGTGCGAATACAGATAGCCGGAGAGCGCGAAGAAGACGGGCAGCTTGACCGGGTTAATAATCATAGTTATCAGCCCGTATGCCCCGTCATGCGTATAGCCTGCGCCTACCGACTCCGTTCCGACATGACCGAAGATAACGGCGAGCATGGCGAGGGCGCGCGCAATGTCCACCCAGCCGAGTCTGCCGCCCGCCGGAGCAGTAGGCGTACGCCTGTCGAGTCCTCCGCACGACACCGCGCGGGGAACGGCAGCTGCGGTCACAGCCGACATCCCATCCTTCATATCCAATGCACCCCCTCGTATAGCTTTCGTATAGTACAATTAAATCAAGCCCCCGCGTGAAGGCAAAGCGAAATTAACCAAGGCGCTGAGATGTCAGGCAGCATGCATACTCAGGCAGATCCTACGAGTAAAGCTCGCCGACCTATCATTCTGTCGAGCCGCCTGTCTGTTGTCTTTTCTTTTGTCGCTTCTGCGAATGCGAAGACCTTACGTAAGTCGGGTTGAGCTTCGATGAGCCTACTCTTTCATCATTATCCCGATGAGATCGGACACCGAGCGGCGGTCGAGCTGCTGCCATTTCGGCTCCTGCACCTCCCGCCTGCGTGAGACAGCATATGCGAGGGTGACGAGACGCAGCGCCATCGTACACCAGAAGTAAAATGCGGTATTGTCGGTGAGGTATGAGACGGTCATATAGCCGAGCTCGCAAACGTACAGCAGCGCAGTGCGCGTGTCGGCGTATTTTACCCAAAATACGGGATATGCAACATACTGCGACAGCGCCCATCCCATCAGCCCGGGGAAGCCTATCTCGACAAAGACCTTCAGAATATCGTTGTGAAAGGCATATGCGACCTTGAGCAGCCCCTGCTGATACCACTGTCCCACCACCGTGTCGATATACTCGAAGCCGTGACCCATGTAGGCGGGAGAAAAGGTATAGCAGCGATTGGCAAGCTGCCAGAGATATTCGCGCCCCATCATGTCGATGCCGAGGGTGCCGAACAGACGGGATACTATTCCCGTCCGCACGCCGTAGATGTAGAGCAGGAAGAATGCGGTCCATGCAAAGCCGAGGAATATAAAGAATTTCGTCAGGCGCTGCCTTTTGCGCAGCAGCAGTCCGACCAATGCAAACAGTACAACTGCGGGGATGGCTATACGCTTCATACCGACGATAAAGAAGAAACCGGTAAGCAGTATATAGCGTCTGCGGTGCCGCCGCTGATCCTCCGTTTCGGTCGGTGCAAAGACCGCATAGTAAAGCAGCAGCTGACCGAAAACAAAGGTCAGATCGTGGATCTCAAGACTGCGCGCATACCCCTCGGCTCTGCCGAAGGTTGTGATGCAGTTAATGAGCGAACGGATGCTTTCGACTATCCCGTAATTCGGTATCTCGAGCAGCATGATAAGTCCGTTCGCCGCACCGATGCCGAGCGCAAAGAGGTCGATAGCCTCTATCCCGAACATGTAGACCGCCGATACCGCCGTAAGCATTGAGACGGTCTGAAAGACCATCTTCGATCCGCCGCGTATCATCGACGACATATCCGAAAAGTCAAATATCCATATGACGAGTGACCATATCAGCAAAAAGACGATAAGCCCGAGGTACAGCAGCGTCGGAGACAGCAGCTCGCGCACACGCTGAAGATTCGGTCGAATGATGGCATAGACAAGCGCCGAGAGGATGATACCTGCGGTGATTATCTTCGGCAATCCGCCGAGCACGGTGTTTATCTTATTCCATTCACCGAGCGCCGAGACGGCAAGGAGAAGCACGAACATCAGCTTTAATATGACCGGGCAGTCGCTCGCGGCGCGCGACGCACGTCCCGTCCATACATGGTCACGTCTCCTGCCGCTGTCCGTCGTGCTCTGACGGGACAGATCTGCGGCGCGGTTCGGCATCCGCTCGCGCTTCGCAGCCTCGGCACGTGCGGCGGCGTTCGGCAGCGCGGCTATCTGTGCAAGCTGCGCCGCGCGGGCATGACTCAGCTTTTCTTCGGTTCGTGAAGCACCGCTCACAATGCCGTTAGAATCACCGCCCGCAGCGTCCGAGGAGCTGCCGGGAGCTCCACCCGAAGCGGCATTAAACGCAGCACCCGGAGCGGCATGCGAAGCAACACTCGAGGCACCGCCGGTCTTTCCTAAACCGCTGCCGGCACCTTCCGCCCACGGCTCTTCTCCGCCGCGCCGCTTTTCCTTGCTCTCTCTCATTCCATTTCCTCCTTTCCGTCAGCCTGTCCGCCGCAGCGGACGTTATATTTCGATCATCATGCGCCGAGTATCAAAGTGTTTCCGCAGCGTCTCGTATCGCATTGCATCACATCGTACCGTATCGCATCGGCACCCGACCGTCACGCGCGGCGGCGATGTGCGCGAACAAATGCGATGCACTCGCGCAGGTTGATAAGCACATTGACCGCTATGAACACAGCCGCAATCCAAAGCGCATTCGGTATAACGGTGAGAATGACGTGCAGATAGCTCGTCGCCTCGCAGCTGTCGGTGCCGAGCAGCATTATTATGCCCGCGCCGAGCGCAAGGTTGACCGCTATCTTCTTGTACAGCTGCAGGCAGCTGCGGTCGAGGATTCGACGCGCTGTGTAGATAATGAGCGCATTATTGCGATAGAGCAGCGCGGCTACCGTTCCGATAAGGCAGCCTATAAGGCCGAAGCACCATGTTGCAATAATCGATACTGTGATGTTGATAGCCATCTCCCATATCGCCTGATTACGTGTATCGTCGAATTTTCCCGCCACATAGAGCTGCTGGAGCATCGGCGCCTCGGTGCCGGTCAGCGCGGTGACGGCGGCGAACAGCAGCAGCGCGACGGTATTGTCATATATCGCGGCATCCGCAATGCCGCTCGTATAAAGCCTGATCACCGGCATGAGAAAAGCTGTGAGAATGGTGTATGCGGCAAATAAAAGGGTATAATAGACGGTCTCGTAGAGGCTGAATTCGCGCTTGAAGCGCTCGAAGTCGGTATGAAACATCTGACCGAATTTGAAGGTAAGGCCGTTCGTGAACGAGGTAACGACCTTCTGAAAGTTTGCGAAAAACAGCGAGAACACGGCATAGACGCTCGCATAGTTCATGCCGCACATTATCGAGATGATGACCGTATCGGTATTCGAGAAGATGCAGCCGGATATCTGATGCACGAGCACCGAGCGCTTCTGCGACAGCGCAGAGTGATCGGGCTTTGCGTGCCAGTCTATCCAGCCGTAGTGCCGACGGACATATATAATGATGAAGAATATCTGAATGATCGACGGAACGCAGTAGGTCGCCTGAATGAGAATGAGATTGTCCGAGATGAGCAGAAATACAAGGCGCAGGAGATTAGAGATGATGAGAGTGACCGTCTGCAGCGTCGTAAGGATGTATTTCTTGCCCTCGACCTCGAGAAAGGCATTATACTTGCCGCGCCAGAGGAAGAGAATTATGCCGGGAATACCGTAGAGCAATATCACCGAAAAGACGGTAAAGTAGTCGAGACTCGTGCGCACGACGAGCGGATAGCCGACGGCAAACAGCAAAGTCAGTGCCGTATATATCATGCCCGAGCGCAGATAGAAGCGCCGAGCCGATGCGAGAATGGAGTTTATTCTGTCGGTATCGCCGATCGCGATCGGATGATAGAGAGAATACTGCGCCGACAAGCCGACCCCCGCCTCGAGCAGCGCGAGATAGGCAAAAATATTCTTTATCGTGCTGTCAAGGCCGTTTACATCCGAGCCGAAGTTGACAAGATAAAGTCGCGGCAGGACAAAGCCGAATACTATCTTTACCGCCTCATAGGAGAGGTTTGATATTATATTGAGTACGACACGCTTGTTTTTTTCATGCGCGGTCGATACTGTTGCATTCCCCATATTCGTTGCCTCTGTTCTCTCGTGAAAGCCGCCTTTTCGTCAGGTTGTATTTTCTATAGAATTATTTTCGTCTGCCTCGGTCAAGCGGCAGCTGCCCGAAAAGCTGTGCCGTATCACCGCAGATATTGTTTATTGCCGTCAGCCGCGCAGTCCGTCCGATATCCGCCGCACCGCCGGCACGGCTATATGCTGCCGTTCGCCGATTCCGTCTCGGATATGCGACGCGATGCGCCCATCGGCAGACCGATGCGCTCAGCCGCCGCACCTATGCGCGTTCCGCCGAGCAGGCGAATAAGCAGATAAGGTACCGTAAGCCCTGCCGCCATGCAGATAATAACGACCGCAGGCGCCGGAACGCCGAGCTTCTCGTACAGCAAAAGCCCGAGAAAGGCACAGCAGAACGGCTGGTGGTAGAGATAATACGGCAACGTCTGCCTGCCGAAGCGGACAAGCCGCAGCTCCGTCCCCCGCTGCTCCGCACGGCGGCAAAGCAGCGCCATGAATGCGGTTATGCCGAGACACAGACCGAGAACTGCCGCATTTTCGAGATAGAAGGTCGGTATTCCGGTCAGTCGGGCGGCGTACGGGTCAAAATCAAACGGAGAATAGATGAGCAGCACCGTCAGCGCGCCGCATCCGATACCGGCAGCGGCAAACGCACGGGAGTGCTCGCGTATCACCCGCTCCGGGAGCAGCGTTCCGACAAGGAAGAATACCGCCTTCTGCATAAATGCCTTTCCCGTCCACACCCATCCGTGGCAGAAAAGCTCGTACAGCAGCGGAATAAGCAGCACCGCCGTGATACGCACCGCACGCGAGGTGCGAGGGGAGAGCAGACGATCGCAGAAATATACCGCCGCAGTCAGCAGAAACAGCGTCTGCAGATACCAAACGTGAAAGCAGTACGGGTTTTCGTTGCCCAGCATATCAAGCAGATACCGCCCGGGCGAGATGAGCGCATAGGCGCTGCCCGAGAGCATTCCGCGCAGCGGCAAAACAGCCCAAATAAGCGCGAATACAAGGTATATCAGCACCGAATACGACAGCCACGGCAGCAGCAGCGAGCGCGCCTTACGACGCAGAAATTCGCCGGGTGTCTGCTCACGGTACCGCTGCGCGGCAAGCCCGTAGCCGAGACCGGAAAGCAAAAACAGGAGCGAAACATGAAAGCGGTAAACGATAACATACGACACATCGCACCATACAAAATCGGCACGCATCGACTCGCGAAAGGTGTGCCCGAATATGACGAGCAGCACCGCAAGCCCCTTAGCGGCGTCTATATAGCTAAGTCGTTTTTTCTCCGCCATACCTTGTTCGCTCCTTTGACCGATCCGGATATAATGCAGCCAATAAAAATAAATATCGGAATGCTCCGTGCCGGGATATGCGGCGCGGAAAATCGAGACGCGTGCCGTGTATCACCGTATCGCGCCACGCGCTTGTGCGCTCAGCGTCTGCTCATTTCAAGATAGAGCTGCTGTATTCGCTGTGCCTCGTACACGATGTCGTAGCCGGCATCACAGACGACCTCGGCGCCCGCCTCGCGGGAAAAATCGCCGTGCGCAAGGGTGAACAGCGCCTGCGCCCAACCGTCGTCTGTCTCGGTAAGCGGCACGCGAAGCGCACGCGGCGAGAGCACGACCTCATCGGTAACAGCATCCGAAAAGATGCACGCAAGCCCCGATGCCTGCGCTTCTATGCCGACAACCGGCAAGCCCTCAAAAAGTGAGGGCAGCAGGAATACATCCATCGCCTGATACCATCGGTCGACACGGCTCTGCAGCCCGGCAAACAGAACATTGTCCGCAATGCCGAGCGCACGCGCCTTCTCACGCATCGCGCCCTCAAGCTCGCCCTCGCCGATAAGCACAAGGATCGAGTTCGGATCGCGCCGCATATATGCCGCATAGATGTCGAGCAGACGGGTGTGGTTCTTCTGCATATTAAAGCGCCCTACATGACCTATGACAGTTCGGTCGCCGAGTCCATTCTCGGCACGAACGGCGGCACGCACCTCGGGGTCAAATCGGAAGCGCGCGGTATCTATCGCATTTCGCATTACCATGCCGCCGGCATTCCAGCGCTGCCTGCCGAAAAAATAGATGCCGGCATCGCGCCCGCACGCCCAGAGATCGGAAGCCGCATGAGGGAGCAGCAGCTTGCACACCATCTTGAGCGGCCATTTGTAGTCGCGGATGATGCGTGTGTTGTGCGCATGGGCTATACGTGTCTTTATCCCCGCGCGCTCCGCTCCGCGCAGAGCATAGTAGCCCATAGCCTCGTTGTGTGCATGGACAATTGCTATATCGCGGTCTGCGGCGAGAATCTGCCGCATATATTTTATATAGCCGGGATAGCGTATGGGATTCAAGCCGGGGGAAACGTAGATGTGACCGCCCATGCTCCGTATCTCCTCGTCGTAATCACCGGGCTTCGGCTTGTTCGCGAGAAAATCGAATTGCAGCACGTCGCGGTCTATCCGACGATAATAATTCATGAGCATCGTCTCAATGCCCGCTCTGTCCATGTTGCTGACAGAATGTAATACTCTAATCATAAATCTCACCTAAAACAATAAGGAACGCAGGATACGCGGAGTACGCGGGGGACGCGGGGACGCGGGAACGCGGGAACGCGGGGACGCAGGGACGCGGGGACGCGCAGGGGGACTTTTGAAAAAGTCCCCCCGCACCCCCCTCAAAACTTTAAAACAAGAGTTAAGGCTTGTCGGTAATCCGAATGTAAGCCGTAAAGCATTATTCGGAACGGGGTGCGGGTACACCCCCTCAAAACTTTAAAACTTGAAACTTTTCTCGCAACTGCACCGACCGAGGCATCAAGCAGCCGAAAAGTTTCGTCGACCTTTTCAAAGGTCGCAGGGTGTGGGGCGGAGCCCCGCAGGACGGCGTTTCTTTTTGTTAACTTTTTCTTTGCGCCTTTCTCGCACAAAGAAAAAGTGGCTAAGGCTCTGATTTATCTGAATTCGCAGTGATGGCTGCGTTTCTTTTTGTCAACTTTTTGAACAACACTCTGCGCTGTTCGCGTGAAGTTTTGCGGTCTTGCAAAGCAAGATTGCCGTCTGTGACGGCAAAGAAAAACTTCATGTTGAACCGCGCAGCGGGTCAACGTCGCCTCTCTCGCACAAAGAAAAATTGGCTAAGGCTCTGATTCATCTGAATTCGCAGTGACATAATGATTCACTAAAAATTTAGATGTAAATCAAGTTGACAATGCTACTGAAGCAGCAGACGTGTATGCCTCCCCTGTGTAAGGGGAGGTGGCACGGCTTGCCGTGACGGAGGGGATGTTGGAATCTTAAAAGTCTGCTATCAAAATCCGAATTCGTGACAACTTTTCTGCCATATTAAGCCCGATGTTTTTTGCTGTTCTTTGCATGGCAGAAAACTTGTCACGAACCAAGATTGATTAAAGCTTCCTCAGTTCCCAACAGCCCCTCCGCTTCGCTGCGCTCAGCACCTCCCCTTACACAGGGGAGGCTTTCACGTGCCGACTTTTCGGTATGTATTATCAGCTTAATTTTAGGCAGATCAAGGTATAGCAAAATCCAAGTCGATCTTATAACCCCATGCACAAGAAAAATTTTGCAATCTTACAATTCAAGAGCCCGTCACATCATAAGCTGAAACAGTCTGCCGAGTCTCTGCCATTCCCGGAAACGTCCGGTGCGCAGCGAGTGTGCGCAGAGGCACAGCGAGAGCGGCAGCCCTCTCAAAACCGCGCCCGTACCCGTCACAAGCCGCGAATACATCTCGCAGCACAGTCGAAACACCGCCCGTTGTGTACTCTCGTCGAGTCCCGCGACATTTGAATACAAAAAGCCGGAGAGCTGCATTACGAGGCTGCGCAGAAACAGCTCATCCCTCGGCAGTCCGAGGCGTACGTCCGCGTCGAGCAGCTCCTCCATGATCCAGTAGCTCTGCAGCGCGCGCGGAGTACTCTGCGACCCTGCCGTTATGCCGCTCGGGTTCCGGCGCCAAAAGTAAACATTCTCGCCGACGGAAGCGACACGCTGCGCGCGGCGGAATATAAGAAAATGAATAATAGTATCTTCACAACAGCTGTAAGCAGGCGGGAAGCGAATGTCCGAAAACAGCTCCCGCCTATACAGCTTACCCCACGGCATACCGGGCAGATCGAATCGGTCTGCCCGACATTTACCCACATACACCGCGTCGGCATAACGCTGGAAGGCACCGCGCGTGCCGCCCTCGTCGATATACTGCCACCCGCCCTGAACAACGTCCGCCTCGAGCCGCCCGACAGCCCTGAGCAGACTGTCGATCGCCCCGGGAGCGAGAACATCGTCGCTGTCGAGGAACAGTATATATCTGCCCACCGCATGCAGCAGCCCCTCGTTCCGCGCCCTCGCGGCGCTCCCGCCTCGGTGCAGTTCAAGGAGGGTAACGTCGGGAAGTCCGCAGTAACGGGAGAGCAGCTCGCCGGTACGGTCGGTAGATCTGTCGTTTACAGCAATAAGCTGTACACGGTGTCCGCCCGCCTGAGAGAGCACACTGTCCATGCACTCGGTGATATAGCGCTCCGCATTATATGCGGGAACTATGACCGAGACATCGACTGTGGGATCCGTCGGCGGAAGCGGCGGAAATTTATCGGGCGACGGATCGGGACGCGGGAAGAGGCGTTCCGCCTCCGCCCTTGCACGAGCCGCATCGCCGACGCATATCCGCCTCTCGGGTAAAAGAGAGGCAAGTATGCCGAGGCCTAAGCCGCAGATGCGTGCGCCGACAGCAATCGGCGCGGCAAGTGCAGCGTTGCCGGTCTTTGAAAGGACAAGCTGATACGGTCTCAGATTAGAGATCATAAACCGCTCTCGCTTTCCTTCTCCTCTTGTGCGTCCGTATCGAACGCTGACTTCTCTTAACCGGAGCAGCCACAGCCCTCAGCGCCGTCGGTTCGTCCGCCGAAGCCGTCGGTTCGTCCGCCGAAGCCGTCGGTTCGTCCGCCGGAGCCGTCGGTTCGTCCGCCGGAGCCGTCGGTTCCGAAATGTCGGGGTCGCCGCTCGGTTCGCCGCTCGGGTCGCCGTCGGTCGGGATATCGGTCTGCGCGGATGCTCTTTCGGCATCATCCGCAGCGCCGTCCTTCTCCGCAGCCCCCGTGTCGTCTGCCTTAGGTGCTCCGGGAGATTCAAGCTTTGCCGTTGCAAGACGCAGCAGCTCGCGGATATCGTATACGCCGGAGACAGAGGTGGTCTCACTTGCGGCAATATATCGGATGGGATAGTCGGGGTTTATCCTATTGTACTCCGTGATCTGCTGATCGAGTATACGCAGGATGACCTTTGCCTTGCGCTCACCGCATTTCTCAAAGAAAGCAATGTAGCTGCCCACTCCGTTGTAACCGACAAAGCCCTCGGTATCGCTCATGTTACTGACAATGTCGGAGAAGTCTCTCAGAATACCGTCACCCACTGCATAGCCGTAGCGGCTCGTGATCTCTGTCAGATTGTCTATCCGCAGCGCTATGCAGGTATAGTCCTCGGGAAGAATACTCTTCGAGAGGTTGTCGATATGAATGCTGAGGCGGTCACGGTTAGGCAGACCGGTCTTTTTGTCGGTATAGAACATGTAGTTGATAATTTCCTCAGCACGTCCGAGCACCACCGCACCGCCGCAGCCGACGATGAGGAAGAGAATAAGCGCAAGCGCGATATAAAGGCCGCGGTTGATGGACGGAGCTACGCGCACGGTGCTTATCATCTTGAGATAATCGGCACTTATCGAGAGATTGAGCTCGCTGCCGGTGGCACTGACGATCTTATAATAGCTGTCGAGCTGCTGCTCATAATCGGAAATAAGCTGTTCAAGGCTTTCATGCTCGGGTTTCGAGCCGGAGGTCTTAGCTGTTAATCCGCCGAATTCATTAAGGATACCCTGACGGAAGGCTCTGTCGATCTGATCGGAATATATCTGTTTATCTATGTCCACCATATCAAGCACGAGCTTGTCATAGGTGGTCTGCGCCCCGGAGCCTGAGCCGCGCTTATATATCTCCCCGAGTATATAGTCGGAGGATACGGTATCTCCCTCCCTGTCCTCAAGCAGACCGGGCATTGTTATATTCTGTTCAACAAAATTGTCTATAATCGCCTTAAGCTTCTCACGGCGCTGCAGCTGAATCGTCTCCTGCCGCTGCGAATCTGCTATGCTGTTTTCAAGCGCGTGCAGCAGCACCTCTCCGTCACGCACCTGCGGTCCGTCGAGAACGCGCGCATACAGCTCGGGTATCTTGTAGTTCTTGAATTGCAGATAGATATTGTAGAGATCTGAGTAGCTGTACCCGGTCTTGGAGGAGCGAAAATCGGGATGGTCGTCCTTCTTCGCCTTCAGGAATTCGAGCATGGCGTTCGTATCGTCCTCGAGTATACTGATACACTCGTAGTAATCGTAATCGCCGCCGAGCAAGCCGGTCGAGGGAGAAAGCGAGAGACGCTGCTCGACATAGCTTTCGGTGTAGTAAGTACAGTAGCTCTGCATGATGGCGTCGAGAACATTGCGTGCGTACGATTCGCCGTACTCACCGTCAACGACAAGATTTACCTTGTAGGTGTCGGGGAAGTATGTGACCTCCTCGCCCTTGTCAAGCAGCGCCTGATTTATCTCCTGCTGCTCCTCGGATATCACCTCGTCAACGCTGCAGCGAGAGCGGATGATATTGAGCGGACCGTCATTTCCGAGATAATTCATCGCCTGCGAAATGACAGCCGAGGAATATATCTCACCGACATCGAGCTTTGCTCCGCTCGGAGTATAGCCGTCGGATATCTCGGAATTCGTATATCTGATGACAACCGACGCTGTATAACGCAGCTGCTTGTCGGTATAGATATAGGTTGCAGCCGAGCCGAGCAGTGCGACAAGAAGTATCAGGACTCTGAAGCGCTTCAGATATCTCAGGATCTGAAATTTTTTCATCTGTCCTTCCTCTCTTTCTTCTTTCTGCCGAGCACAGCATATGCAACAATCGCCGCTCCGACACAGAATACCGCCACCTCGACGGCAGTCTTTTTGAGTCCTATTCGCTGAATAAGCGATGGCGACGAATAGTTAAAGGTCACGTAGTCCTGAGACTTGTAGTCGATATATGCGCTGTCGAGCATCAGTGCATCCTCTGCAAGGTCGTTGAGTGCACGCTCGAGCTTGTTTATCATGCTGCGTGCCGTGGTAAGCTGTTCCGGAGCTGTCTCATTCTGCGCGAGCTTTTCTATGACATACTCGGTGCCGACTATCTCGTCCCGGTGCTCGGTCGCCTCAGAGAGCGCCGCATCTGCGCTGCGCGCCATTGCATCCATCGCCGTTTTGGTGCGGGACATATAATACTGCTCCTGTGTATCCAACGTAGGTATCATGACGGCTGCGGACATCAGCTCCTCATAGGCGGATATGCCGTCGTTGTCCGCGGTATAATACGCGCGCTGCTTATCCTCCGAGACCGCCTCGATTTTGTTCTTGTATTCGAGAATGCGTGTCAGCTCCGCCTCGTTGCTCGCCACGCCGCACTCAATTATGTATGCGGTGGCATTCGGGATATCATAGTCGATTATATTCTGCAGGCGCTTGTCCAACTCGTCAAAGCTCAGACCCGAATCGTCGTCCGAGAAGGTACGGTTTTCCGACATCCTTGCACTCATATATTTCTCTATCTGTCTGACGCGCTGCTTTAATTCATTCATACGCAGAAACGGCTCGCTGCCGGTCGTTTCCTCGAGACGCAGCCGCAGTATCTCCTGATTGTCGCAGTGATTCTCGAGAAAATATTCGCGGTATGCACCGCAAATATTTTTCAGCAGATCCGCCGCCGTGCGGTTCTTCATTTCCAGCCCGTCAACGCTCAGCGAGACACGGTAGGTAGTGCTGATATATTCGTCGTCCCCACCCGCGTTACCGGTATCTACGGGGGATATGCCGATGTGCGCGGAGAGCTGCGCGGGGGTGATGCAGTCCTCGAGTCCCGCAAGCCAGATACCGCGCTCAAGCACCTCGTCCGAGATAATCTCGGAGAAGCTGAAACGGGTCTTGTTCGGATTAAGTCCCTGCGACGCCTCCGAATAATTAAATGAAACGGTGGCGTTGCCCGCCTTTCCGCTCTTATAGTAATGCACTCCGCTCAGTGCGATAAACAGCGCCAATAGGACGCACACGCTCCTGAGCTTATACCGCCAAAAGAAGCCGAAAACACCTTTTATTCTGCTCTTTATTCTGTCCATCTTATGCATCCTTTCGCACTGTGCCGCACCGCGGCTGCGGAATGTATGTTCGTTCGGTCCGTCCCGTCGGAAAGCCCGCGCCGCCGTGCCGTCAGATAATGTCAGGTAATATCTATAACGGTCAGCTCGGGAGTATTATTTATTCTCGGCAGAAGATCTCTCGAGTCTCCCAGACCGCCGCTGACAATGAGCGGCGCGCCGTTCGAGAGCGTATATTCGCCCTTGGCATACTCGGGAAGTAAGCCCTCCTCGGCGGAGTAGAGCGGTCCGAGCTTCGGCAGGTTGATTATGCCGCCGTGCGTGTGGCCGGCAAGTCCGAGATCGAAGGAATACTCGGCGAGCCGCTCCGGGAAGTAGGTCGGAACATGTGCCATGCATATCCGGTATCCAAGGCTCTCCTTCTCGCTGCGTTCCATCGCCGCTTCGCCGCCGTAGCGCTCAAAGTCGGCAGGCTTTCCGTCGAGACCGATAAGCGTTACCGTGTTTTCGCCGATCTTGACCTGCGCGGTGTCGTTTATCAGCAGGTGCACACCCGCCGCCTCAAAGGCACCGAGCAGCTCGCTGTCCTTTTGCAGATATATCTTGACATCCTCGTGATTGCCGAGCACGCCGTATATCGGCGCGGTCTCGGAGAGACGGCTGCACAGCGAGAGCATTCCGTCGTAGTCCGATACGCTGTCAATGACCATGTCGCCGCCGAGCAGGATAAGATCGGGCGAGAGGCTCTCTATGTCCTCTGCCAGCTCGCTGTTGCCCTCGCCGTACTCGCGCAGATGCAGATCGGTCAAAAAGACGATGCGCAGGCTGCCGGATATCCGCTTCGAGCTTAGCTGATAAAATTCGACACGGTAGTTCGTCCGGTCATGCACGATATCGAGTGCAAGTCCGAGTATCAGTCCGCCCGCAAGAATCAGGCAGATGAGCAGGTCTATCAGCTTATTTCTGTTTTTTACAGGCTTTTCCCTATTCTTATTCTTTAGCATTTCCCGCTCCGTTCATATATCACAGTTTTCTTATGTAACAGCATAATGTATCGTGCCGCCGAGACCGGGTGCGCATTACAGACACACATACAGCCTCGGGCTGATCGCAAAGGCAAGCGCTCGCAGGCGGCGCTTGAAATGATATGCGCAGCGCAGCGGCAGCGTCCGGCTTATGCGGATATCGCTCTGCCGATCGAGCCGATACTGTCTGCAGCAATCCATGTACTTCCATGCAATGTCGTCTTGCAGCAGTCTGCGCAGCAGCCTCGGCTCCGTGCTGCCGTATATTTCGAGCAGCTCCTCGTAGGTATCCATACGGTCGCGCGCCTTCTTCGGCGACAGCAAGGCAGAGTTCATTATCGAACCGGTGCGCGCATTATCGTAGAGATAAAATTCCGCATCGCTGAGCACCACGCTGCGCGCAGCGAGCAGCACACGCGGGGTAAACTCCTCGTCCTCGTGCGTTATGCCGACCTTGAAGCGCAGCCCGCCGCCGAGCAGAAACCCGCGGCGATACAGCGAACGCCACGCCTCTATGCGCAGCGCACCGCCGCCGAGGCAGCCGATAAGGTACTCCGCTCCGGTATACACGCGGTGATACTCGAGCCGCTCCGCCGCTATTCGCTCGAATCGGTCCATGGCTGAGGACGGTCGATCGGTCTTTACCCGCCCGATAACAACGTCCGCGCCGTCGCCGACCGGGCTGCTCGCCCCGCCGGTATCACTGTCTGCGGCGCTCGCTTCGTGCGAGCCGATATGAGTCTCTGAATACAGTGCGGCGAGCGCGCCGGGCGCAAGCCGATCGTCGCTGTCGACAAACAGCACATACTCGCCTGCCGCGCGGTCAAGTCCGCAGTTGCGGGCATCGGACAGCCCGCCGTTCTTCTTATGTATAACCGACACATTTCCGCAGCGCTGTGCATAATCATCGCAGATGCCCGCGCTGCCGTCGGTGCTGCCGTCGTCTACAAGTATGATCTCAAAGCCGTCAAAGCTCTGCGCGACCACCGTCTCGAGGCAGCGAACGAGATACGGCTCGACATTATAGACCGGTATGACCACCGATATTTTAACAAGGCTGTTTCCCATCGCACTCTCCCACGGCGGCTCAGCGCCTGTTTTTCCGCGCGGCTGAGCCGCAGCGGCAATTCTCTGTTTTATGCGGCATTTCCGCACCGCGCAGCCGTAAATCATCTTATTGCGCGCAGCCTTGAATCAGCTTATAATGCGCAGCCGTACATCAGCTTATACTGCGCGGCAGTATATCAGCTTACGGTACGCAGCCGCAGAGCATCATATACCGCATATGCCGCGCAGATCACGCTTTCACATTGCTCGGCGGCTGCACAGACCGCCTTTTTCCGCGGTGCCGCTCCTTTTTCCCGCCCTTGCACACCCGACGGTATATCTCCATATGCTCGTCTATAACGCGGTCGTAGCCGTAGTTTTCCAAGACATACGCGGTCTGCGCCGCGCCGTCCCTCTCGGGTGCGCCGGTGCGCGGTGCATCGAGCAGCCGTGCGGCAAGCTCGTCGACATCGCTTACGCGGAACGAGCTGCCGAAATTGCCGAGCACCGTTGTATTTTCGGGAATGTCGCTGACAAGACAGCTTGCGCCGCCGGACATTGCCTCGAGCAGCGTCAGCGCCAACCCCTCGGTATGGCTCGGCAGTACATAGAGCGCGCAGCAGCAGTATAGGGCATACAGCTCCTTACCGCTGACAAAGCCGGTGCAGACGATATCCTCACAGCCGTCGACCGCCGCGCGAACCGCGCAGCCGAACGGATCCGAGCCTATCTCGCCGGCAATGATCAGCCTTTCGTCCGGGCGAGCACGCTTATATGCCTCTATCAGCTCGTCAATTCCCTTTTCGGGCGAGATCCTGCCGACATACAGAATAAATCCGTTCTTCTCCAGACCGTATTTCTCGCGGATAATGCCGATATCGGTCGGCGGGACGGGCGAGACCGCATTTCGAATAAGTGCGGTATCGCGCCCGTAGGTGTCGAGAAAATACCGATGCATCTCGTCCGAGAGCGTTATTACCTCGTCGGCATATTTCGCCGCAATGCGCTCTCCGAGCTTTATATATTTCGAGGCAAAGCCGCGCCATTTGTCCACCCGCCAGTTGAGTCCGTGAACCGTCGCGACCGTCCGCCTGCCAAACGCATGCGCAATTACGAGCGGCACGCACGGACCTATCGCATGATAATGCATGATATCGTAGCGGCGGCGGAGCGCGCCGAGCGTCGCGGTGAACGAATAGACCATGGCATTCAGGCTCTGCCGACGAAATGTAAACGAGCGGATAACATTCACCCCCTCGACACGATAACGGTTGTGACCGCGCTGTCTGCCGCGGTTATAGACCGTAACGTCCTCGCCGCGCGCGGCAAGCCGCGTGGCAAGCTCATATACAACGACCTCGACCCCGCCGGAGCGGCAGGGAAAATCCTTGTGGCCTATCATAGCTATTTTCATTCCGCCGCCTCCTTTAAGGGTGATTTCAGCATGAAATTTAAATCCCGCCGCACGGCTCGGTATAGACACCCCGATACGGTATACACCCGGGCTCGGATATGCTTGATCCGATAGCAATTCAAGCTCGGATAGAATCGGCGCGATAACATAAGCCTCACAGCGGCGTGTTTGTTTTTCCCTGTGCAGGCAGAGGCTTTCGTGCGACCTACCGTCCCTCTTTTCCTATCATAGCCATAGCCGTCTTAAACATTATCACCATGTCTCCGACGGCGGTTCGATGCTCTATGTAGTCGATATCCATCTCCACCCACTCTTCAAAGGGAATATCGTTTCTGTTATCGGATATCTGCCATAGGCAGGTAAGACCCGGCGTTACGACCAGTCTCAGCCGCTCGTAATCGTCGTACTGCGCCACCTCATCCGGCAGCGGCGGACGGGGCCCGACAAGGCTCATATCGCCGCGCAGCACATTGATCAACTGCGGCAGCTCGTCGATGCTCGTTGTTCTCAAAAACTTACCGACGCGTGTTATGCGCGGATCGTCCTTTATCTTGAACACCGGACCGTCCATCTCGTTTTGGCCTCTCAGCCTGTCCTTGAGCTGCTCGGCGTTCGCCACCATTGTACGGAACTTGTACATGGAAAACTCGACTCCGTGCCTGCCGACACGCTGCTGTTTAAAAACCGGTCCGGCATGCGGGTCGTCTATCACAATAACAATACTGACAACGATAAACAGCGGTACAAGCAGCAAAAGCATTATGAGCGAAACAATGATATCAAAGGCACGCTTTCGCGCCCAATATCCGCGGCGCGGCGCGCTGAACAGTCTGTCCATACTCGCGCGTGTTTTTTCGTCTACCTTATCGTAGTCAATGTAATCAGTTTTAACACGCATATTTTCTCCCCAAACACCACTCGTTTACGGATGAAAAAAAGACCGACTACACCCATAAAAGTGCAGCCAGTCAATCATACCGCATTGCGGGTTAGACACTAAACTTTGCGTCCCCGTTTTTCAACGGGTTTGCCGATATGTCGATCAAATCGACAGTATTATTCTTACTCTGAATCGTAATCATAAAGAATTACGACACATAACGAGAATGAACCGCCGTCACACCGACGTATTCCGCAATCTCGTTCTTATCTTATATATAATAATCCTTGTCACATTATATCATATACGTTAAAATTTGTCAAGAAGTATTTTGCAGATTAGCGTGCCCGTCTTATGGTATTTCGTGAGACGCAGAACATATGTGACCAAATATAGGATGCAGGCGAAGCAAAGACTTCATACACATCGATTTTTTCTCGTACCGTCCGTTTGATCGACGCAAAAACGCTCTGTAGATTTATTCGTATCTGTGCTTTACCATAGCTATACTTCGCCTTATCCGTGCTTTTCCGCAGCCTTGCGCATCGAAAACTCGGAAGCAAAAAAAGCCCGGGACACCACCGAGCTCTTTCAACCGTTTAAATAACAAATGCGCCGTCCGAAAAGATACTCCGGCACCTTAGAAGCATATCCTCCGTCTGCATATTTCAGATGCCGTTGTTCCTGCCCGAAAACATACCGCATCCGTAATCACTGCCGCTTTATATAGTCGACCCCGTAGCCTGTTTTCTCGATAGCCTCGCGAAGCTCGCTCTCCTCTATCGGGCGGGTATATCTGACCGTCGCGCTGTGCGACGAAAGGCTGACCTTTGCGCTCACCCCGTCTATCTTGTTCAGGCACTCTTGGATCGCGACGCGGCAATGGTCACAGTGCATTCCGTCTATGCCGACAATGAATGTGCCGATAGGCTCCGCCCTATGCTTTTTGCCCTCTCCGCTGCGGCGCGCCACGACCGAGCGCACGATCGAAGAAACCGCACAGGCACCGATTACCAGAGCCAATATAACAATTGCAATTATCGTTACCTTTTCCATTTTGATTCATCCTTTCCGATACGACACCCTAAGCCGTCGGCGTCATGCCGCGCAGCCGCAATGCGGGCATCGCGGTGCCCTCCGGGGCACTTTTAAATGCCTGCCGCAATTCGGGCTGAGCTTCCCGCATGGCTTTTTGCACCGTCGGGTTAGCCTGCGCTAACCGAGCGCCAAAAAGCAGACGACAAGTATCCCTGCCGTATCTGCCGTCATTTTAGCCCCGCGGGCGTTCCGTGTCAATAGGATTATCAAAATCACGCGCAGAACGTCAAAAAAGCAGACGGCGCATGTACTGCACCGCCTGCCGATAAATTGTACCTTGCCCGCTCCTGCCGGAATCGCACCGCGACAGAACGATCCATACATTAAGCCATATCCGCTTTCTTTTCGAGCAGGACGAGATTCACCCCGGAAATACCGTTAAAGCCGCACGGGCGTATGTCGACCTCGCGATAGCCGAGCTTTTTATACAGTGCACGTGCAGCAGTATTCTTCTGATTGGTATCCATGCGCAGATACGGGCATCCGCGCTCTGCCGCATAGCGCTCGTAAAAGCTGACAAATGCCGTTCCGAGTCCGCGCCCTGCCGCAAGGGGATCTATAACGAGCGTATGCAGCACGGTGATGCGCGAATCGGGGACATCGTACATCCACGGCGCGCCTGCGTATGCGTCCACCTGCTTGCCGTTGATTATCGCCACTCCGACCACCCGTCCGTCCGCCTCCTCGACGAACAGCTCGTCCGCCTCAAGCGCCGCCTCTGCGGTCGCGCGGGTGGGATACACACCGCGAACCCAGCCTATCTTTGCTCTGCCGCGCTCCTCCTCGGTCAGTATTCGGTCATATATACCCTCAATTGCTGCAAGATCCGCTTTCGTTGCTTTTCTGATATTAATATCCATATTCGTTTCCCCACTGTATTTTATCTTAATACCGCGTACGGCAGAGTAATATCTATATCAGACTTATCTCGAAGCACCCGAATCAATCAAACAATACTCCGGGCAGTCTGCCCGCGGCTGCATCAAGACACATCAACGCCTGCTCACGGGAGGTCTTTTCAACGGCAAGCTGCTCCGGCAGCTCCTCCGCCGAAAAATACGCCGTCTCGGTCGTTTCGATATTCTGTGCGAATTCGCCGCCGATCGCACGGCAGAGCACGAATATCTTAATGATACCGTATATGTAGTTGCAGGCATTGTGCCGCCGCCAGTCCTGAACGGCGATAAGCCGCTCTGCCTCGACCGTCAGTCCGGTCTCCTCAAGCGCCTCCTTGACGGTGTTTTCGGCGACCGAGCGGTCAACATCGCACCATCCGCCCGGAAGCGCCCACCGCCCGTCGCGCTCGCGCACGAGGAGTATTCTGCCATCCTCGACTATCGCCGCGCGGGTATCGAGCTTCGGTGTCTGATAGCCGCTCTCGCCGCAGAACAGCTCGCGCACACGACCGACCGGAAGCTCCGTACGCTCCGCAAGCATCTCGGCAGACAGCTCCCGCAGTTCTGTGTACCGCTCACGGTCAAACTCGTCCCGACAGTACGCAAGTCCCGTCTGTGCTATACTTTGTATCTTCATTGCCCAGTCGAGTATTCTGTCGTTCATATAATCGCCTCCCTATGCCCCGATCCGGCACGTTCCATGTTTGCTCTGATCTGCCTCACGTCCGATTTGCCTCATGCCCGATTTGATTTATGCTGATTTTGTCAGTTTTATAACGCACCTATTACAACGCCGCTTTTGCGTTCTGATTCAAGCCCTGTCTGTCTCGATATTTCACAGACGCATATAGTAAAGATTTATAGCTTTGACGCGCAATATAGAATAATTACATATCCCGCAATTCGTATACCGGTGCTGTTTTTAGATTATATCATTTATTTCCGTTTTTTTCAATAGCGCGGCATATTTCGATAAAAAATATATCGGCGCACTCGCCGCAAGGCAACGGGCACACCGATAAGGTTGTGTTTTTTGATTTTTTCTCCGCAGAACCTCGCGCAAGCAACGTGGTGCGTTGTTCAAAAGTTAGGGAAAAGAAACGCCGATTCCCGGGGCGTTGCCCCGAACCCCGTGATGTTTGGAGCGTAAGCTCCAAACTCATGCACAAAGGCAATGCCTTTGTGCGCGACCCATTGAAAAGGTCGACGAAACTTTTCCGCTGCTTACTGCTTTAGTCAGCACGCCTCGAAAAAGCCTCTCAGTTTTAAAGTTTTGAGGGGGTGTACCCGCACCCCGTTCCGAATAATGCTTTACGGCTTGCATTCGGATCACCGGCAAGCCTTTACTCTTATTTTAAAGTTTTGAGGGGGTGTACCCGCACCCCGTTTCGAATAATGCTTTACGGCTTGCATTCGGATCACCGGCAAGCCTTTACTCTTATTTTAAAGTTTTGAGGGGGTGCGGGGGGACTTTTTCAAAAGTCCCCCTGCGCGTATCCCCCGCGCAGCCCATCCGTCAGTTGATGTAGATAACGTCGTCCTTGTCGTGGAGGATTTTTTTTGCTTCGCGGACCTTGTGTGAGAACACACAGATCATTATAATATCGCAGATGCCGTCGATGATAAGCGAGATCCCCGCGAAGATCATAACGGTATCAAACGGTCCGAACATTACGAGTCCGCCGAGCACAACGGTAACGACCGAGAGGATAAGCATTCCGACCCATCCCTCGACATGCGCGCGTGCGCACTCTATGCTGTCGGCGATAGAGGTACTGCCGTCGATAACGATGAAAATACCGAAGATAACGGTCAGCAGATCCTTAACGACATTCGGATTGACTATGCAGAACAGTCCCGCGAGCAGCAGGGCGATACCTGAGATCAGCGCGTGTCCGCTGAAAAAGAAGCCGTAGGATGCAAAAGCGACGATAGCGACGACTCCCGCGACCATGAGCACGATGCCGGAAATTGCGCAGAGCACATCCGACGAGCTGTCCGGCAGCACTATAAACAGCACGCCGATGATTACCGCGAGCAGTGCGGTAATTACCTTATCCCATTTTGCAATTTTGATCTGTCTTTTAATTTCATTCATGACAGCACCTCCGCAAAAGCACTTTGTTTTCATTCGGCGCGGTATGCCGCATCGGCTCCGCTCCGTTAATATTATTATACCGCTTTTTGAAAATAATTCAAGCCCGCGAGGGCGTAATACAGCACATCAATCAGCCGCAGATGAATAAAATTTTATCAAATCACTGCAAAAGCCCGCATCAGAAATAACGGTATTTTTTGCGGTGAACGGCGAAGAATACCGCCGTTACGGCAGCGGAAACAAGCTCCGCCGCGATGATGGAATACCATATTCCGTCTATTTCAAATATCAGCGGCAGCAGCATTACCGCCGCGGTCTGAAAGACGAGCGAGCGCAGAAATGCGATTAGCGCCGAGGTCAGTCCGTCTCCGAGCGCGGTAAAGAACGCCGAGCCGAACACCGATATACCGGACAGAAGAAACGAGAACGAATATATCTTGAAAGCGTGAACGGTCAGCGCCTTCAACCCGTCGTCGTAGCCGACAAAGAGCGTAGCAAGCGGCGAGGAGAGCAGCTCACCGAGCCCGAACATGAGCAGAGAGGAGCAGCCGATAACAGCAAGGCTCTTGCGGAACAGATTCCGCAGCTCGCCGTTATTCTGCGCGCCGAGGCTGAAGCTCGCCACCGGCGCAGCACCGGTCGAGTAGCCGATGAATATCGCGAGAAAGATACCCGCAACATACATCAGCACACCGTAAGCCGCCACGCCGTTCTCTCCCGCGTATTCCATCAGGCGGGTATTATACAGCATACTGACGATGGACATGGAGATGTTGCTCATCAGCTCGGAGGAACCGTTTGTCACCGTGCGAAGCAGCGCCTTTCCGTCAAAGCGGGGCTTTGTAAAGCGCAGCGCACTGCCGTTCGGCAGAGCGAAATATATCAGCGGAATAAATCCGCCCACCACCTGGCTGAGTGCGGTAGCGGCTGCCGCGCCGAAAAGCCCGAGCGGAAAGACCGCGACGAGCAGTGCGTCGAGCACCATGTTGGTAACTCCCGACGCAACGGTAACATACAGACCTACCTGCGGACGCTCCGCAGCAATGAAAAAGCTCTGAAACTCATACTGTAGCAGGAAAAACGGCATCGAGGAGAAGAGTATCCGTCCATATGTCACGCAGCCGTCAAGCAATGCGCCCTCCGCGCCGAGCAGCGCGCAGAGCGGACGTATAAAGAACCATCCGAGCACGCCTATGACCACTCCGCAGATCGCGGCGGCAAGCACAAAGAACGAAAACAGCTCCCGCGCCTTCTCCTGCCTTCCCTCTCCCATCGTCTTTGCGATGACGGCGCAGCCGCCCGCACCGAACATAAATCCGATCGAGCCGAGTATCATGATAAACGGCCATGTAAAATTGACCGAGGCAAACGATGTCTTACCGACATAGTTTGACACGAAATAGCCGTCGACAACGCAGTATATTGAGGTAAATATCATCATAACAATCGACGGCAGCGTAAAACGCAGCAGCCTGCCGTATGTAAAATGATCGGATAACCGAATTCTTGTCTTTTTAGTCTCTTCCAAGGCTTTTTTCTCCTACTATATTTGCAAATGCGATTTTCGCGCCGATCACGCACCAAAGCTATGCTCCGGGGCTCCGCGCGGTCATGCATCCCCGCATCTGTCCTATCGACACGCAGATAGCTGATAAAAAAACGGCGCACCCGAGCTATCGTCCGGGCAGCCGAGCTGTATTGTACCATACTACGCCGGATAATGCAAGCCGCGAATGCAAAAAATCGCCCGCACCGCAGAGCCCGGTGCAGGCGACCTTTCATATACCGCATTAAAAGACGTTTTCTGCGGCAATATCATCTTTTTCTCTTTCGATCTTACAAACAAGACTCACGCCCAGCCCATAGTGGTAGGCTTAGGCTCGTTGATGACCGACGGACGGAGGAACTCGACAGCCTTCTTCAGACCCTCGTCAATGCTCATGAGGCTGTCCTCATGCTCGATCGAGAGAACGCGGTCGTAGCCGACAAGACGGAGTGCGGAGATAAGGTCTCTCCAGTACTGCTCGCCGTTGCCGTATCCGACGGAGCGGAATACCCAGCTGCGGTGGATCTCATCGCTGTAATGCTTTGTATCGAGAACGCCGTCGGCAGCGATATTGTACTTATCGAGCTTGGTATCCTTTGCGTGTACGTGGTAGATAGCGTCGCCGAGCTTGCGGATAGCGGCAACAGGCTCGATTCCCTGCCAGATAAGATGGGAAGGGTCGAAGTTTGCGCCGAGAACATCGCCGACAGCCTCGCGGATGCGGAGCATGGTGGCGGGGTTATAGACGCAGAAGCCGGGGTGCATCTCGAATGCAACGCGAACGCCGTGAGCCTTTGCGAATGCGCCCGCTTCCTTCCAGTAAGGGATGAGGACTTCGTTCCACTGGTAATCGAGGATCTTCAGGTAGTCGTCGGGCCAAGGGCAGGTTACCCAGTTCGGGTACTTAGCGCCCTCATGGTCGCCGGGGCAGCCCGAGAAGGTAATAACGGTATCAATGCCCATCTTCTCTGCGAGCAGAACAGCATTGCGGAAGTCCTTGTCGTAAGCCTCGGCAATCTTCTTGTCGGGGTGAACGTTATTTCCGTGAGCGCCGAGAGCGGCGACGTGCATGCCGTACTTGTCGAGCAGTGCGAGGAATTTCTTATACTCCTCCTCATTGTTCAGCAGGACCTCGGGGTCGCAGTGCGCCTTTCCGGGATATCCGCCCGCGCCGAGCTCGAGCGTGTCGATTCCGAGATCGTGAAGCTTCTTAAGTGACTCCTCAAAGGGAAGAGCAGCGTAGAGATTTTCAAGAACACAGAGTTTCATGATGATATTTCCTTTCCGATGTTATTTGATGCCGATTTTAAAAAACATGAGGCTGCCGCAGCGTCGCAGGGACACCGCGACAACCACACAAAATCAACGATCGTTGACAGCTATGCCGTTTTCTCAGTTGTCGAAGTAGAAGGGCTTACCGGTCTTAGCGGACTCGTAGATGCCCTCGAGGATGCGGGTAACGCAGAAGGCCTGCTCCGGCAGAACAACGGGATCCTTGTCCTCAGCGATAGCCTTGAGCCAGTTGCGAGCCTCTCTGATGTGTGCAGGATCATCGCCCTGACCGTCGAAGAATGCAGCGCCGCCGCAGTTCATGTTGGGCTCGAGGATGTACTGACGACCGTTGCGAACGCCGTTAATGTGAACGCCGTCATACATATCACCGCCGCCGAGAGTACCACAGACGGAGGTAACTGCCTCACGGTTAAGAGTGGTGTTAAGAGCCCAGGAGGACTCGAGAATGATGGTCGCGCCGTTCTCCATAACGATGAAGCCGAAAGCGGAATCCTCGACGGTGAACTTAGCGGGATCCCAAGGGCCCCAGCCGTTACCCTGATCCTCGGGAGCGAGGTTGTTGAGCTTGTGATATGCGGTACCTACGCAGTACTTAGGCTTGTAGTTATTCATTACCCAGAGAGTAAGGTCGAGTGCGTGGGTTCCGATGTCAATCAGAGGACCGCCGCCCTGCTCGTACTCGTTAAGGAACACGCCCCAGGTAGGAACGCCGCGGCGACGAATTGCGGTAGCCTTACCGAAGTAGATATCGCCGAACGTGCCGTCCTCAGCCTCCTTCTTGAGGTAGAGAGCGTGGGGGGTCTGACGGTTCTGATAACCGATAGAGAGCTTCTTTCCGCTGCGCTTAGCTGCGTCGAGCATCTTCTTAGCCTCAGCGGAGTTGATAGCCATCGGCTTCTCGCACATTACGTGCTTGCCTGCCTCGAGAGCGGCAACGGTGATCGGGCTGTGCATTCTGTTAGGTGTGCAGACATGTACAACATCAATGCTCTTGTCCTCAAGGAGCTTTCTGTAATCCTCGTAGACCTTTGCATCGGGGGTGCCGTACTGCTTTTTAGCAGCCTCGGCTCTCTCAACGATGATATCGCAGAATGCTACCATTTCTGCGTTGGGCTGTGCAGCGAGCGCGGGCATATGCTTGCCGTTTGCGATTCCGCCGCATCCGATAATTCCGATTCTGAACTTCTCAGCCATTTCGGTACCTCTTTCTTGTATGCATGGCATACTCAGTAACAGTTTTTTACGGTGCGTTTTCACCGCATCCGTTTTCACACTAATTATAAATACTATAAAACAGAATGTCAAGACGAAATGCTCAACTTTTCACATTTTTTATTTCACTTTTAACGCGTCCGGCATAATAGCCCCCGACGTGCAATAGAAATTAGATAAGGAAGCTCGTACCCGACGTGCCGAATGCCGTTGCCGCAGGAGGGTATTTCACCTCGCAGCGGCAGTTTCCCGGCGGCGTACAGCACTCGGCGCGCCGTTTCTATCATATATTATTTATTATTATGCTCCGCCGCGCCGGATATACGGTACATTACCATAATGGAAAATTTATCAGAGCGAAAGGAAGCCTCCGCCGTGCCGCGGCACCCGCTGCGGCAGCACGAGAGGCTGCGGTAATGAAAATGCAAGACGAAAAACACTGTCACGCCGGAGCTGAAGAAACGCTCGAGGCGCTCGGCTCGGATAGGCGCGGTCTGTCGGATGAGGAGGCTCGAATCAGGCTCGAGAGATTCGGCAGGGGCACACTGAAGGAGGCACGCAGGGAATCTCTCCTGCGGGTCTTTCTGCGGCAGCTCGCCGATCCGATGGTCATGGCGCTGCTCTGCGCGGCTGCGGTCTCCGCAGCCGTCAGCATCGTCTCGGGCGAGAGCTGCTCCGACTCCTGCATAATCCTTGCGGTGGTAGTAATAAATTCGGTGCTCGGAATGGTTCAGGAGTCCCGCGCGGAGGCGGCCATCTCCGCGCTGCGCAGCCTCACGCCGTCATATACCACAGTCCTGCGCGGTGGAGAGCGCAAGCGCATCCCGGCGGAGGAGGCGGTCCCCGGAGATATCATCGCGCTTGAGGCGGGAGATGCCGTACCCGCAGACGCCCGGCTGCTGCGCGCCGATTCTCTCGCCGCCGACGAATCGGTGCTGACCGGAGAATCGCTGCCGTGCGAGAAAAATACCGCACGACTGCCGCGCACCGAGCGTGAGACCCCCGTCGGCGATCGCAAAAACATGCTACATATGGGCAGCTGCATCACCGCAGGCAGTGCGCTCGCCGTCGTTACCGCTACCGGAATGAACACCGAGATGGGACACATCGCCGCCTCGCTCGGCACCGGAAGCCGCGACCGCACTCCGCTGCAAAAACGTCTCGCCGCGCTCTCTCGTACTCTGACCGTACTCGTCCTCGCCGTCTGCCTCGCGGTCTTTGCCTTTTCCGCGCTCTCGCGCAGAGCTGAGATATCCGCAGGCGACTATACCGTGCTGCTCGACACCTTTATGCTCGCGGTCAGCCTCGCCGTCGCGGCTATTCCTGAGGGGCTTGCCGCCGTCGTGACCGTCGTGCTCTCGCTCGGAGTCACACGAATGTCGAAAAAAGGCGCTATCGTGCGCCGCCTGACCGCCGTTGAGACACTCGGCTGTACAAGTGCGGTCTGCACCGACAAGACCGGCACTCTGACCGAGAATCGCATGACCGTTGTGCGCGCAGCTTCACCTGAGCCGGAACGGCTCGCGACCGCACTCTCGCTGTGCACCGACGCTTCGGAGCATGCGGACGGCAGCATTGTCGGAGACCCGACGCAGGCTGCGCTCGTAGCCTATGCCGCTTCGCTCGGGCTGCATAAGGGCGAGCTTGAGGCGCGTTTTCCGCGCACGAGGACTCTGCCGTTCGACTCGGCGCGGAAGCTGATGACCACCGTCCACCGCGCACCGCACGGCTATACGCAGTACACCACCGGCGCGCCCGACGTCGTTATCTCACGCTGCGACCGCATACTGACGCCGGACGGCATTCGTCCAATGACAAGCGAGCAGCGCGACAGAGCGCTCGGTGAGATATCCGCGCTCGCAGGGCAGGGGCTGCGCAGCATCGCCGCAGGCATGAAATGGAGCAGGAGCGGCGGCTCGGCAGAATCGAGGGATGAACGCGGACTCGTCTATCTCGGCGCGGTCGGGATGGAGGACCCGATAAGGCGGGGCGTGCCCGAGGCACTCGGACTGTGCCGCTCGGCGGGAATGCGCGTTATTATGATAACCGGCGATCATCCTGCCACCGCATTCGCCATTGCACAGCGGCTCGGTATAGCCGACTCGCCCTCCCGCGTCTGCCTCGGCAGCGAGCTTGACCGCCTCGATGACGACGGTCTGTCACGCGCCGTCGGTCGGTACACCGTCTACTCGCGCGTCAGCCCCGAGCATAAAACGCGCATAGTTACAGCGCTGCGCCGTGCGGGCTGCATTACCGCCATGACCGGGGACGGGGTAAACGACGCGCCCTCGCTTCGCGCGGCGGATATCGGGGTCGGCATGGGGCGCGGCGGCAGCGACGTTGTCAGAGGCGTAGCCGATATCATCCTCTCGGACGATAATTTTCCCACCCTCGTCGACGCGACCCGCGAGGGCAGACGCATCTACGACAATATCTGTAAGGCGGTGCAATTCCTGCTCTCCTCGAACCTCAGCGAGATAATTACGATCTTCACCGCGACCGCGCTCGGCTTTACCGTGCTCAGCCCCGCTCAGATACTCTGGATAAATCTCATCACCGATACTTTTCCGGCACTCGCGCTCGGACTCGAGGAGGCAGAGCCGGATGTCATGTCACGCCCGCCGCGCAGCCTCGATGAGAAGATAATCGGCGCAGGAGAAGCGGTCGAGATATTGCTTCAGGGAGCACTCGTTTCGGCGCTCGTGCTCGCCGCCTACCTCGGCGGATGCGTCGGTGATTTCGGCAGCATCGCGCCGCAGAGCAGCGGGACCGGTATGACGATGGCGTTCACCTGTATGGCGATGGCGGAGATATTCCATTCCTGCAATATGCGCTCCCGTCACCGCTCAATCTTCTCGCTCGGAACACGCAATCCGACCCTCGCCCTCGCCGTCGCAGCATCGTTCGTTGTCACCGCAGCCGCAGTGTTCATCCCGCCGCTCCGCACGCTGTTCGGCTTCGCTCCCGTCTCGCTGTCGCAGTATCTCTTCTCCCTCGCCCTCGCTCTCGCCGTCATACCCGCAGTCGAGCTCGGCAAGGCGCTGCGCGCACTGCTCTCCCACAGACGAAGGCGAGGTGTACGGAGGGGCGCGAGCGGGGACAAGGATAACACAGCGAAGGGGATGCAGCAGGAACGCAGCGGGTCGCGGCAGGAACGCGGCAGGAACGCGGCTTTTTGAAAAATGCCCGGCGAAAACCTTGTAACTGAGAGGGGGCATTTCTCGGGCAGAGGGGCTGAGACAATTGCTGACCCAAAGTTTTGCTTGCCATTGTGTGCCGACTAAGGCATCAAGCTGATTTAAAGTTTTGCCCAGAATACGGCAAGCCCGGTGTTCGGACCTCTGCGCCGCATATCACCGATCAGCTTTAGCTCTTGCTCGGTGCGCTGATTCGGATGATGGTGCGGTCTGTGCGATTTCGCACGCAGTGAATCAATTGTGCCGTCGTACCTCCGCAGCCACCGATAGATGTACTGTCGATTCGTTTTGTACTTGATCGCTGCCTTTGTTACTCCGTATTTCTGCGAATATTTCAAAAGGGATTGACAAAACTTCATATCCTGTGTTACACTGTTCATAGCAATTGGGAGTCTCCTTGTTGCTTTTTTGTGTGGTAACTTAACTGTAACACATTTGACTCTCAATTGCTACTCTTTTTTCTTGCTGTAACACTTCTATCTCGGTGCTTTTGAGCGGGCGACTTCCAACCGAGTACTGCCATGGGAATGTTGTTGGAGCGGCGCAAATAACGCTTCATCTGTTCCTGCAGATCGGCAAAAGAATAGAAGCTCAGATAGTTATAGAAACGCTCCTGATCGTTTCTGTGGCTCCGTTCAACCTTGCCGTTGTGCCACGGTGTTCGCGGTCTGAGGACATGGTGATGAATGTGGCAGCGGCTGCAAAACACATCGAAAGGATGCAAACGCTTCGTCTTTGCCGTATGCGTGAATTCCGTACCGCAGTCTGTTTGTATTTCCGCCGGTGCATATCCGAACCAAACAATCGCTCTTTTTACGAAATCAACCGTCGAATAGCTCGACTGCTCCTGATACGCATAAATGAACCGTTTTCTTGAGGCTTCCTCGATGACGGTGTATTGGTAGTATTGTTCCTTTTCCTTGGCCGAATGGCAAGCTGTCGGTACATATTTAACATCCAACTGCCATTTTACACCGAGCTCGGCGGGCGTGTCGTATTTACCCGTATGCTTTGATTTTTTCTTTGTAGATTCCACCTTATTGCGAAACCCGAGACGAACAAATACTCGGTAAAGGGAGCCGGGATGGCGTTTGTATGCCTTTTCCTCACGGAGCTTTCCGTACAGCTCACAAATTGAAATATTCGGACTTCTTCTGTGGTAATCACATATCCATTTCAGCTCCTGCTCCGTATGAGCGTTCGGGTGTGCCGTATGCGGTCTGTGCGATTTGGGAATCAGGGATTCCTTTGTCCCGTCGTACAGCTTGTTCCACCTCATAAGAGAGGCTTTGGAGATATGATATCTTCGGCAGACAAATGAAATATCCCTTGTTTCCCGATACAGCTTTACAGAATTTATTTTTGTTGTAATTTCATGTGGACAATATCGCTTGTTTTGTGTTATACTGTTCATGGTGATTGAGTCCTCTCTGTTTGATTTGGTTGTGGTGACTTTATTTTAACAGAACTCAATCACTTTTTCTATTCTTTTGGTCTCACATCTATTGTAACGCTACA